>ERZ827488.29-NODE-29-length-193010-cov-14.340033_pt1 | contig 193010 bp, 186 predicted proteins | sample MGYA00519771_ERZ827488 | MGnify/ENA primary metagenome ERZ827488 (study PRJEB31778, sample SAMEA3449323) | human gut metagenome | biome: human gut; feature: human-associated habitat; material: faeces | place: United Kingdom | collected 2010/2012 ... | reverse complement strand
TCATCGCTAAAGCTTTTTTGAACCCCCGATACAATCGGGGGTTTTCGTTATACAAAAAAAGCCACAACTGTAAAAGTTGTGGCTTTAGATTTAAATATTCTTATTTAGCTTTTGTTGTTTGAGTTGCAGCCTGTGTAGCAGTTTCTGTTGATGGTGCAGTTGTTGTAGTAACTGTTGTGATACCTTCAGGCTTCTTTTCACCGTCTTTATAGAACTGAGCAGAACCTAGGATTGATTCACTAAACATTGTCTTGTTATTCTTATCAACAATAGTTAGGATACCGTCCTTTAGTTTATATTCAAGAGTTGCCTTATTCTTGTCTTTATCAGTAACACCCTTAAATGTCAGCTTGCCATTTTCAGCAGAATAAGCATAGTAGTATGTTGAGTCCATACCAATATCACTGTTACTTGCATGAACAGTCATAATACCGTTATCCTTGATTTCAATGTCGCAATTCAGCTGATACATACCATAGTAATAAGAAATCTTGTATTCTGTATTCCACTTACCGATAAGGTCCTTATCAGTCTTGTAGTCCTTCATAGACATTTCATCATAACCGGGATTTTTGTCTTGGTTCATTTCAATTGTCTGAGACTCAACCTTTTTACCTGTTGTCTGGTCTGTATAAGCATCCTGAGTTAACTTAAGTGTTGCGTTACCAAATAGCTTAACACCTGTTACTTCGTATGTAAGTTCTGAATTACCGATAGTAATCTTTTTCTTATCACCACTGGTTGATAGCTTATATTCACCCTTAGACTGTTCACCCTGAACATTCATATAGTAAGTACCCTTACCGTTAGAATCTGCCTTTTCAAATGTGTAATATACTGCAATCTTCTCAACTTCATCAGCAGTTGAAGATGCTGAACCGTTGTTCTCTACTTCTCTCATCCATGTACCTGTGATTGTCTTTGAACCAAAAATCCAATAAACACCAAAAGCAATAAGTGCTACTAAGAATACACAAATTGCAATAAAGATACTTGGGTGAATGTACTTAAATAGGAAGAACTTTTTCTTTGGTTCTTCTGTTGGTGCAGTAGTTTCCAATGGTTCACCATCTGCATTTGTTAATTCACCGAACTGTGATACATAACCACCGTTTTCGTCTACACCGTTAGTTTCCTTAGCTGAGGTATTTTCCTCAACTAGGTTTTCATTGTTGATATTGTTTTCGTTATTATCCATTAGAATATTCCTTTCAAAAATTTTGCTATATACTACTATACAATATTATTCTCAATAAATCAACATTTTTATTTTTATATATATTGATAAAGTTATAACAATTTAATAAAAATTCAAAAAACTTATTGATAGAAGGTTGATTTTGTGGTATATTTTTAAGCAAGGAAGTATGTTCCTTAAAGAAAAAGCAACTCATAAAGGAGAAACTTGAGATGGATTCTAACACTTTATACAATGTATGGTGCGAAAACGCCAAGGAAGATAAAGATTTAATTGAAGAATTAGCTGAAATTAAAGGCAATGAAGATGAAATTTACGAAAGATTTTACAAGAACCTAGAATTTGGTACTGCCGGTCTTAGAGGGGTTATCGGTGCAGGTACTAACAGAATGAACATTTATGTTGTTCGTCAGGCTACTCAAGGGCTTGCAAACTATGTAAATAACATTGGTGGTGGTGCAGTTGCAATTAGCCACGATAGCAGAATTAAAGCTGACCTATTTATGAATGAGGCTGCTAAGGTTCTTGCTGCTAACGGCATTAAGGCATATATCACCAGTGAACTACAACCAACACCTGTTCTTTCTTTCCTAGTAAGACACTTTGGTTGTAAAGCAGGTATTATGGTTACTGCTTCTCATAACCCTGCAAAATATAATGGTTATAAAGCATATGGTAGTGACGGTTGTCAAATGACAGACAATGCTGCCGGTGCAGTTTATGATGAAATTCAGAAGATTGATATGTTCACAGGTGTTAAGACTATGGACTTTGACAAGGCAGTTGAAGAAGGTCTTATTGAATATGTTAATGACGATGTATATACAGAATACCTTGCTAATGTTAAAGAACAGCAGGTAAATGAAGGTCTATGTGCTGACTCAGGTCTAAAGGTTGTTTACACACCACTTAACGGTACAGGTAACAAGCTGGTTAGAAGAGTTCTAAAGGAAATCGGTATTAATGATGTAACAGTTGTTCCTGAACAGGAAATGCCTGACGGTAACTTTACAACTTGTCCTTACCCTAACCCTGAAATCAAGGAAGCTCTACAGTTAGGTCTTGATATGTGTGAAAAGGTTAAGCCTGACCTACTACTTGCTACTGACCCTGATGCTGATAGAGTTGGTATTGCAGTTCCTGATAATGGCACATACAGACTAATTACAGGTAACGAAACAGGTATTATGCTAACTAACTACCTACTAAGCGTTAGAAAAGAAAAAGGCACATTACCTAAAAATCCTATCGTTGTAAGAACTATTGTTACTTCCCTACTAATTGATGAAATCTGTAAGAAGTACAACTGTGAACTAAAAAAAGTTCTAACAGGCTTTAAGTACATTGGTGAAGTTATCCTAAGACTTGAAGAAAAGAATGAAAAAGAAAGATTTGTATTTGGTTTTGAAGAAAGCTACGGTTATCTTGCAGGTACTTATGTAAGAGATAAGGATGCTGTTGTTGCTTCAATGCTAATCTGTGAAATGGCTGCTTATTACAGAAAGCAAGGTAAGACACTTGCTAATGTAATTGATGAAATTTACAAAGAGTACGGCTATTACAGAAACACAACACTTTCATTTGAATTTGATGGTGCCAGTGGTATGAAGAAGATGAAGGAAATTATGGATAATCTTCGTGAAAACCCACTAAAGACTGTTAACGGTGAAACTGTTAAGAAAATTTACGATTACCTAAAGAGTGAAGAAAAAGATGTTGCTACAGGTGAAATCACACCTATTGACCTACCAAAGTCAAATGTACTTCACTTCTGCTTAGGTGGTAATGCAGTTATCATAAGACCTAGTGGTACTGAACCAAAGATTAAGCTTTACATTACTTCTATCGGTAAAACAGAAGAAGAATCAGTCGAAATTGGTAACAAGATTGCTGATGATGTTAAGGCTCAGTTAGGTCTAAACTAATTTAATTAATCATAAAATTATGGCTATGTAGAGTTTCTACATAGCCTATTTTTTGCGTATAAAAAGGTGGCTGATTACAGCCACCTTAATTTATTATAAATATAAGATTTTAAAATTTTGTTATCTTAGTAAATCCTATTGAAGTGATTATAAGTGTTAATAGCTCTGCCACTGCAAAAGCTAACCACACACCTGTCATACCGAATAAAATTGACATAACAACTGCTGAAAGTATAATCAGTACAAAACCTCTCGCAATTGATGTTGCAAATGCCCACTTAGGAAAATTTGTTGCACTGAATATACCTGAACCTACTACATTTAAACCTGCAAATATAAAGCCTATTGAATATAATCTTAAGCCTACTACTGCATACTTTTCAAGTAATAGATTATTTTCACTGTTAAACATACCAACAATAAAATCTGTAAACACAAAGATAAGTAAAATCATTATTGCCGACAGTAACAAAGAAGTTATAATACTCAGTTTTCTTAAAATTTTAATACCGTCTTTATCACCTTTACCGTAATGTTCACTAAATAAAGGTTGACTACCTTGTGACACACCATTAAATACGGAAATTCCCACAAGAGAAACATTTGCTACGATACCATAAGCTGCAACACCTGTGTTACCTGTTAAACCTAAAATCAGGAAGTTGAATACTATTGTAATAACACCTGATGAAATTTGTCCTACAAATGAGGATATACCAACCTGACAAGAATAAACAAGCTTCTTAAATGATGGTTTCTGTGGCTTTAATGATGTTGTATTTTTCTTTGAAAAGATATGGATAAAACAAATCATTACACCTACTATCGGTGACAATGCAGTTGCTAGGGCAGCGCCTTCCATACCCATATTTAGTGGGAACATTAGCACATAGTCAAATATAATATTAAACAAACTACTGAATAATGTTGCTGACATTGCTATTGATGGTGAACCGTCATTTAAAACAAATGCATTGAAAATATGATTCCAAATAAAAAATGGTGCAAATGACATAAATATCATTGTGTAACCTTTTCCCACTTCTACAATGGTACTGTCACCACCCATAATAGAAACAACTTGTCCCGGAAAAAATAAACCTATTAATGAAAATATAAGACCTATAGTTGTTCCCCAAAACAGTGCATTAAAGAAATAATTTGTTTTACTTTTTGAGCCTTTATTTTTATTAATAGAAAATCGTATTGCTGAACCAACACCAATCATTGCACCTATTGCAAAAATAAAGCTATATATAGGCAACACAATATTTAGAGCCGTAATACCGTTAGCACCAACTGACTCTGAAATAAAAAAAGTATCTGCAAGAATATATAGTGACATACCTATCATTCCCAAAACATTTTGAGAAACATATCTTACAAATTTTTTGGTAACACTTTTGTTATTACTTTTTGCTATGGTCATATAATCCCCCATTCCATAGTAACTGATTGTAACACAATTAAACAATAATATCAATATAAATTTACTGTCCCATTTATGGTATTGACTTTATAGAACAAATGTTCTATAATTATATAGAACAAAGGAAAGGAAAAGCAAAATGAGAACAATATTACACAGTGATTGCAATGGTTTTTATGCCAGTGTAGAGTCTTTACTACATCCGGAATATAGAGATAAGCCACTTGCCGTTGCAAGTGATGCTGAGAATAGGCATGGTATTATTTTAGCTAAAAATGAACTTGCCAAAAAGTATTTTGTAAAAACCGGTGATGCTATTTGGCAAGCAAAAAATAAATGTCCGGAACTTGTTGTTATTGAACCACACTTTGACCAATATATGAAATTCTCAAAATTGACTAAGGCTATGTATGCTGAATATACCGATAGAGTTGAGTCCTTTGGTTTAGATGAGGCATGGCTTGATGTTACCGGTTGCAATATAAGTGGTTATGAAATCGCAAAAGAAATTAACAAAAGAATTAAATATGAACTTGGAATTACTGTTAGTATCGGTGTTAGCTTTAACAAAATTTTTGCAAAGCTAGGCAGTGACTACAAAAAACCTGATGCTATAACTAAGATTGATATTGACGGTTATGATGGATACAAAAACAAGGTGTGGTCTCTCCCTTGCGAGGACTTACTTTATGTTGGTAAGGCAACTAAAAAGCATTTACACACTATTGGTATATACACAATTGGCGACATTGCAAATTGTCCTGTAGAGATACTTAACAGTAACTTAGGCAAAATGGGTGAAGTTCTACACACCTTTGCAAATGGTCTTGACTCTTCTCCTGTTGCACAATTTGATGAAAGACCTGATGTAAAATCTATTGGCAACTCTACAACCACACCCAGAGATTTGGAAAATTATTCTGATGTAAAAATGATTGTACAAATACTAAGTGATAGTGTTGGCAGAAGAATGAGAGAATTAGGCTTTAGGTGTAAAACTGTCACTATATCTATTAGAGATAAAGACCTTTTCTCATTCACTAGGCAAGGTCAGCTAAAGAATTTCAGCAGTTGTACCGGTGATATTCGTGACAAGGCTTTGGAATTATTTAGAAACAACTATAACTTTAGAAAACCTATACGGTCAATCGGTGTATCTGTTAGTGGGCTTATTGGTGACAACTCACCATTTCAGCTATCTTTCTTTGAGGACAACAACAAGGATATTAGAGATGAAAAGTTAGACAAGACACTTGATTCACTAAAAAACAGATTTGGCAACTATGCAGTACGACCTGCCTTTTTGATGAAAGACAAAAACCTTACTTTATTAAATCCAAAAGATGACCATATTATTCACCCTGTAGGATTTTTTTAATGGAGAAATTTTATGAAAGAATATGTTAGCGTTACGGCAAAATTTGATGAAGATGGAAGTTTGTTGCCTTTGGTGATAAACTGGGATGATGGCAGAAAATATAAAATTGACAAAATCACCGATATTCGTTTTGCAAGTTCCCTTAAAAGTGGTGGTGTTGGTGTTAGGTACACCTGTCAAATTATGAACCACACAAGGTATTTATATTTAGAAAGTAACCGATGGTTTGTTGAAAAATAATTTTACACTATATTGGGAATGAATAACTATGTTGTTAAGCCAAAATAGCATCAATCAAATTATATTGAAAACTCAGTAACTAATTGACTAAACACAATAAATCATATAGAATTATATTGTTTTTAGGTGTGATATAATATTAAAAAATGGTAACTAAAAGGAGAAAACAACTATGTCAGTACTTGCAGTACCAATAAGAGGGTCATTTGAAGTTTCACCTGATAAAGTTGAGCTTTTTAAAAAGGAAACTAAAAATTTTAATGGTAGACAAATTGCATTAGAAAGATTAAATAAACATAGTAAAGGTGATGTTGTTTGGGATTTGAAAAAGTAGAAAAATAACAATATTGTTTCAAGGTATTTCCTCAGTTAATATTAAATTAATTGATTTATTAGGTATAGAAAAGGTGCAGTAAAAATTACTGCACCTTAGTTTTTATAAATATTTATTTAGTTAAATGACACTGTATAATCATCAACATAAACTGTAACACCTATCGGATTACCGGCATTGTCGAAGTAAATATTGCCGTCATATGAACCTAAAGTAATTGAATTACCGTCAATTTCATAATTACCACTTTCGTTAGCTACCTTACCAGCCTTTAGAGTGTAAGTACCGTTACTATTTAGTGATAAAGAAACATCACCCTTTAGTTCCTTAGAAAAGTCATCAGAAATAACATCACCATCAGGAGTAATGCACTTATATGGTGCAAATGAAGCAGTTACACCACTACCGGTATCGGAATTAGGAGCAGTTGTTGGTTCTGCCTCTGTAGTAGTAGGCTCTGTTGTTTCTTCCTCGGTAGTAGGCTCTGTAGTTTCTTCTGTTGTAGGTTCAGTTGTATATTCTGTAGTATCTTCTTCAGATGTAGAATATTCTTCTGAAGTTGTAGTTACTGTAGTTGTAGAAGAAGTAGTAGTGGAAGTAGTAGTGTTATCACTTTTATTTTTGCCACAACTATTGAGAACTATAACAACTGCAACAATAATAAGTACAACTGCTGCTACAATCAAGCCGATAATAAGAGGCTTTTTGTTGTTATTTTTCTTCTTAGGTGAACCATATGTATCTGTACGAGAAACAATAGGTTTTGGTTCATCATCAACCTGACCCATATCATAATCATCTTTATAGTTAGCTTTATCTGCTTGAGAATAGCTACTGATTTCTTCATTATCCTGATTATCACCGGAAAAGTCATCACCATAATCATCATTACTTAGTGAATGTTTTGAAACATATTCACCGGCATTTTGATTATCACTTTTACTGTTAAGGTTGAAAACCTTTGTTTTGTCTAAATCATCATTAAGGTCATTAATATTGACCTGTTCATCATCATAAGGCCTTTTATTGTCACTCATTCTTTTCACTCTCTTTCTCTTCTATCATTTGTAATAGAACATCCCTTTTAATCATTTTACCGTTGTGGAAAATAAAGTCCTCTTTACTTTTCTTAACTTTTTCTACATCAACATCACTAAAATCTTCTTTGGACTCATTGCGCAGTTGAGCTAACTTTTCTTCTGTACTTTTTCTATCGTGAACTAAATCAGCTTTACCTGTAATCATCATCATCATATTTTCTTGAATAAAAAAGTTAGATACAAGAGAAAATGATGCAGGATAAATCAGTAGTAACATAATGGCAGAAACCACTAAAACTGCCACACCATTACCCATACAGAATATAAGTGGTGTTGCACAAATTGCAGTTAAAATTGCTAAAGAAAAAAGTGCAGCAAAGTTAACCTTTAGTTCACCGATGGCCATTAATGCACTGTTCTTGAGAATATCCTTTTCGGATAATTCAAAAGTTACTGTCATTAGTGGAATATATAGATACATAAAAAGTACCCACAAAGCAATTAAAATTACTGCAACAAGCATAACATACATCATACCACCAAGGACTTTTGCCATTCCTGCATAAAAAGAAAATGAGAAAACTCCTATAGTAAACACAAAGTAAAGTATAATACTATGAATTAAAAATTGCTTATAGTTTTCGGTTACACCACTAATAAAAGTTGTAAAAACATCTACATCTTCACCACGACCAAGGTTTCTTGTTACCTTAGTTACACCTGCATATAGTGGATAACAGATAGGTATAACAAGTGTAGTAATAACAATGTTAAGTACTGAACCAAAGTTGTTACCTATAAGGTGTAGCAAAAAACCTACAATACCAAATGGTATAGCAAAAAGTAAATTTGTAAAAATGATTTTATGTATTTTTCTAAAATAAATAGAAACTAGATTTTCAAAAGTAAATTTTTTTCTTTCTGTCGCCATTATAATTCCTTATCCTGAATTTTATATGTTAAAGAAGTGAAAATACAGTAACAAAAACAGTACCGAATCCACCACAGAACCAACCATTGCTATAAAAAGGCAAGTGGCTGAATCTTCAACAAATTCTCTTAATTCAAGAGAAATATTCTCTTTCTTGATAATCACCTTAAAAACATTTGCTGAAAGATGAAAGGTCTTTTCACCTTGTAAAGCAAGTGAAGCAGAAGAAACAAAAAAACCGGGTATCATAGCAAGTAGGAAAAATCCAAAACCCTTTAGACCACTGATTGAACATAAGGTTGTTAAGGATAGACCCATACCAAAACCTTTAAACATAGTAACAAGTGGTGTAAGTCCGTTGCCCCATGGACAAAATCCAAGTAAAAATATTGCCACAAAAAATATAAATATAGGGGCAAAGTTACAACTAAACACACCCAAATAATCAAGACTTGCTCTACTTGTAAAATCAGTTGGAAATAAAAAGTCAAAGGACTTTTTAAATTCTAAATCGGTATTTACCCCAAAATATATACCCAGAATAAAACCTACTAAAATTGAAATAAGAAACATAGCAAAGATACCGTATCTTTTTATAAAGTAGGTTATGTTATTTTTTCTGTTGTGAAAATTTTTTGGTGATTTAATTTTTAAAACTATTCCTTTCATATATACCTCCATAAGTTGTCCTTATGTAAGAATATATATGAAAGGATTTATTTATTTATGATTATTTACCAAGCTCTTCTGCTCGATTTGTACAAGACTTCATAGCTTCTTTGATACCATCATAGAATTTGTAGTCTTCTAAAGTTTTTAGTGCTGCAAGAGTAGTACCACCCGGTGAAGATACTTTCTTAATAAGAGTATCAAGAGAGTCACCACTATCCCTAATCATAGCTGCACTGCCTTCTAGGGTAGCAACAATAAGGTTTAACGCACTTTCATAAGGAATGTTACACTCATTAGCATAGTCAGCCATTGCCTTTGCAAATAGGTAAATATATGCCGGACTACTGCCGTTTACTGCAATAATTTCATTCATATGGTCCTCAGTAAACACTTCTACTGCACCATTAAGACCAAACATATCCTTTACTACAGAAAAGTCCTCATCACTGATATTATCTGATGGACAAAGAGCAGTTGCACCTTTACCTAGTAGTAATGGTGTATTTGGCATAACTCTAACCATAGGACAATTGCATCCTAGGGCCTTTTGTACATATGAAATTGAGATACCTGCTGCAATAGAAACAAAAATCTTTTCTTCGCTTACTGAGTCTTTAACACCACTAAGCACTTCTTCATAGTTCTGAGGTTTAACTGCTAAAACAATAATATTGCTATCGGTAACTACCGTAGTAGAAGTATCACAAGTAGTAACACCTTTTTCAGCCATTAGCTTGAGCTGATTTTCGTTAACATCAAAAACATTAATGTTTTCAGGTGCAACCACCTTATTCTTTAGCAGTCCGTTAATAATGGCAGTTGCCATATTACCTGCACCAATAAAACCTATTTTTTTATCCATTATTCTCTCTCCTTTTAGCTACAACCAAAGCTTGGGTTATGATATACACAACGATAATAGAAGTTGTTTTTATTCTTTTCACCATCACGGGTATAGTCACCGTAGTAGTACATTTCACATTCATCAATTCTTCTATACAATAGTCCTGCATAGCAACTGCCACCGGCATGATGGTAACAGAAAATATTGCTGATAAAGTCCTTGATAAACACATTCTTTAGGTCACGAGTACCTTTTTTGTTATAAGAAGTTACATTTAGATACTTGTAGTTAATATAACCAACTGCACCCTTACTGTCAATTACCTTATAATATTTTTTACTGTGTATTGAAGCACCGGCAAGTTTAAGTGTAGCACCTTTGGAAATAGTTTTTACATTTGCTGAACTATCAGATGCAGACTTTTTCATAGAAACTTTTGCAGTTGTCTTAACCTTAGTTGGGTTGGAACTTGAACTTGGATATGAATGATTAACAAACATATTAATAATATCACTATCGTTGGATAAAATACCTGTACCACAGTTATATACAAGTGTAACTAAAGCATCAAATTGTCTTTGATTAAACTTTATTTTGTTGCCAAGTAGGAAATTATTTACCTTAGTAACATAACCATCAGTTTCTACAGAATCAACTAGATAAGCCATAGCTTCACTCTTGGTCATTCCGTTATAGAATGAGTCACCTGAATAAATAACTCTACCATAACCAACAGTTAAGCAAGGGAAACTGGTTAATGGGTCAAACATAGCATTTGAAAGTAGTCCTTCATAGTTAGAGATAAAGTTAATAACACTGTTGCTTGCGTGTCTTTCTTCACAAGAAGTTTCTGTATTGCTGGTAACCTTAGTTACAAAAGCTTTACCATAACTACCGACACTTTTTGACCAAGTACCGTTGTGTTGTGAATAAGCAACTACCTTGTACTTACCGGACTCAGTTAACTTTTTCTTACCTTTCCAAACATAGTTGTTACCACTTACGGATTTTTCTGTTGCTTTTACAGTATATTTTTTGCTACCGATTGTAACATCAAATTTAACTGCACTTCTGCTTTTATCTGTAATAGCAACAAATGTTACTGTGCTATTCTTTGGTGCTGAGTTAGGATTTGCATATGTAAACTTTACAGCTTCTGCACCCTTAACATCAAGCAAACAACTTGCCCAACCATAAGATGTTTTGCAATAAACAACTGCTTTACCGGCTTTCTTAGTTGTTACCAAGCCATAATTTGTAACAGTAGCTACTGAATTATCTGAACTGGACCAACTTGCACCGGATGAAGAAGAAGTTAAATAAACTGATTTACCTTTATTGATATTATATTTTTTATTTGAAATATTTACACTATTATTCTTTGTACGAACATTTACACTACAAGACAAAGTATTTGAACCAACACTGGCTTTAACTGTTGTTGAGCCATTTGCTTTACCATACAAAATACCTCCATCATCAACTGTTGCAACTTTAGAGTTACTTGAAGTCCACTTTATCTTTGAACTTGAAGTATTGCTATACTGAATACCATAGTAACTGCCTTTATATACAGAAGCTGATGTACTCTTTAAAGTAAGAGGACCTTTTGTTACACCACCTGTAGATGGAGGTGTTGGTGATGTTTTTGTAGTTTTGAAATAAATGCTTATGTAAGATTTAGAAAGATAACCTGTTGAGCCGCGGTAACTTACCTTTGACCATGAAGAATTACCGTTATTGGACATATTCATTGTTGTGCCACTTGGAACAACAGTAATTACTCCGTAGGAAGTACCGGCACCTTTTCTTAAATTTACATTATCGGTAGTTTTACAAGTCATATAAACAGATGAGTCCTTAGTTTTGTTAATATGCTTTACCGGAACATAACCTGCTTTTCCTGAGCTGTCTTTACAATAAACCCAGCTACCACTACTATTCTTTTGAATGTAAAGTGCTTGTCCCTTTTTTATTTTCTTAACAACTTCACCTTTTGAACTGGCTGACTTTCTCATATTAAAATTACCGTTTGCAGTAACTTTATACTTGTTGCTATAAGCTGAAGAAGTTATAGGCATAACAAAAAAGGTTGAAATTACGATTATCATAGCCAGAAAAACACTAATAGCTTTTCTAGCTGAAAACGAATTATCCATTGAAATCACCCACTCATTGTTTAAAAAATATTTTTCTATACTTATCTATGTACTGAGCAACTGCTACCTTAATTGCAAAGTCATAAAGTATAAAAATCAAATTACCTGCTAATAGGAAAATTAAAGGAATGTTAACTCCAAAAACTTCAAATGCATCCTTTGGTAATGAAAAAACAAAAAGCATTAAGAAATAAACAGATACACAAGCAGCATTGAAAATTGCAAATTTTATAATATACTGAACCACTTTACTTTTTAGTCTTTCTATATAGCTTTTTACTACAGGATAATAACCAAAAAACAAAGTAAAGAACAGTGCTGCCTCTTTATCGGAAACAAACAAAATTGACATTATGGAGATTACTGCATAAACAAGCATTGACCAACCAAAGCCAAATTCCAGGAAAATTGAAATTAGAAAAATTCCTGATAGAACCGGAAAGGCATATGTGCCAAAAGGAAAAATACCTGTAAACATCATAAGTGCTAAAGATACTGCAGAAATTACACCACCAATGGCAATTTTAAAGGCTTGAGTTTGTTTCATTAGCATCCACCACCACAGCAGTTACAACACATATCTGCACACATCATACCAGCACACATATCGCAACAACTACAGCCATACTGTTGATTAGGCTGATTATATGCACCACCTGCACCATACTGTCTTGCACGCATTATGTTCTGATAAGCTGCTGTATATTCAGGATTACCTGGATTCATTTGTACTGCCCTTTGGATATACTGAAAGGCTTGTTCTCCCCAACCTTTCTTTGAAGCAATCATACCCTTTAGGAAGTACCACTCAGCAATCTTCTGAGAATCTGCCATTGAATCCAACATTCTGTCAGCTTCATCAAGACTGTTTGTCATAATCAGCTGACGAACTCTCTGGAAAATTGGGTCAGATGCACCACCATAACCGGCACTTGAACCATATGATGATTGGTTCTGAGAATTTTTGTTCTTTCTCATATCCATAATCATATCATATGCTTCGTTTATTTCTTTCATTTTTTCATCTGCAACATCTTTTAAAGGAGAATCAACATACTTATCAGGATGATACTTTTTTGCAAGTTTTCTGTATGCTGACTTTACTTCTTCATCAGTTGCTGTTTCTGGAATATCCAAAATTTTATACGGATTTGTTACCATTCTTTTCCTCCGGAAATAAAACTGCTCTCTGCTTTTGAGCTAGTCCCTTTAGCAAAATATTATCAATAATACCTTTATATAATGTAATATCAAGTAATTCAAAGGCATTATATGCTTGTGCTAATGACTGGTTCAAAATCTGAGAAATGTAGTTTTTGAAATTTTGTTCACCGTTATAATTCATTAATAAAAATGGATTATAGTTATTTTTCTCTCTATCTTCTTCTAAATCATCAGCAGCATCCATAAGGTAAATCCATCTACCTAAGTTATATCCCATTGTTTCTAAAATTAATTTTCTTGATTTGTCTTGTTCCTCATAAGACAAAACAGTCTTTAACATTTTAGCAGTAGGGTCTGCTGACATATCCAGCTGAGCATTATCCATTGATTCAACTATAAATTGTTCTTTAGACATTGTTTCAACTGCACTATATATGTAAGGATATTTTTCTTTTGCTTTATTTGCCCATTTCTTTGCAATAGGTTTCAAAAATTTGTATGCTAATTTCTTAATGCCCTTTGAGTCGGAAATGTTATCCACTATCTTAAAGTAAACACTTACAACAGAAAGTGCCGATGCTTTTGAAAGTGCATCTTCACCGTTCTTTATATAAGTACACTTCTTCAGTGGGTTACATCTACACATTTTCTTTTCGTAACCGGGACATTCACCGTTAAGTGAAAGCAAAAGCAAAGCATAAAAAGTACAATCGTAGGATAGTATAAACCTTGACAATTTGCTATATTCCGTGCCAAGTGTTCTACATAATCCACAGTAAACAGACTTGTACTCATTAAACTCTCGGACAAGCAGTTCGTCTTTATATATAGTAACATAACCAAACATACTGTCCACCTCAACATATAATTTATCTAGTTTATTATATCACATCTTTTGACATCTTACAATAGCTATATTACAAAAGGTTACGATAATATGGTAGTTTGTTACTAAAAAGTAACTTTTATTTCATTTAATATATACTTATTGTTAATTTATGTTCATAGAGATTTTTATAATTCCACATTGATTATTTGTTTATTAATAACAAATAAATGCAAGATATTTTATTTTAATTGCAATTTTGCAAGTATTTTCAATGTATTTTCAATTATTTTTTATAATTTTGCAAGAAATAAAGTATTGACAAGCAAATTTTATTATGCTAAACTAAACTCAGACAAAGAGGTCAACTACCTGGAGGTAGTTTGCGTCTTTGTCTTTTTTTATTCTATTTCCATATTGAAAGGAGAACAAAAAATGGATAGGGGTAGTATAGCTTTTATGATGGTTTGCACTGCACTGGTATTTATTATGACACCAGCACTTGCATTCTTTTATGGAGGACTAGTAAGAAAGAAAAATGTAATTAACACAATGATGGCTACAATGTTCATTGCCGGTACTGCTGTACTGATGTGGGTACTATTTGGTTATTCACTATCATTTGGCGGTGACAACGGTGGTTTCATCGGTAACTTTGACTTCTTAGGTCTTAGTGGTGTTAGTATTAGCGAAAGCACAAGAGGTCTTGAAATTCCTGACCTACTATTCTGTGCATTCCAGATGATGTTCGCTATTATTACACCGGCACTTATTACCGGTGCAGTAGCAGGTAGAATGAAGTTTAAAGCTCTTGTACCATTCATCTGTTTATGGTCTTTACTTGTTTATTATCCTCTAGCCCATATGGTTTGGGGTGGTGGATTTATGGGAGCAGAAGTTGAAGGTGGTTCAGGTTTATTTGGAACAGGACTTTACCTTGATTCTGTTGACTTTGCCGGTGGTAATGTTGTACATATCAGCTCAGGTGTTACCGGTCTTGTACTTGCTATTATTCTTGGCAAAAGAAGAGATTACCACAAAAACAGTTATCAGCCACACAACATTCCATTTGTTCTTTTAGGTGCAGCATTCCTATGGTTTGGTTGGTTTGGATTTAACGCAGGTAGTGCTTTAGCTGCTAACGGTACTGCAGTTCATGCATTTATGACAACAGGTATTTCATCAGCTTGTGGTTTAATCTCATGGTTGATTATGGATATTATTACTGCTAAAAAGCCAACACTTGTTGGTTGTTCTACAGGTTTAGTTGTTGGTTTGGTTGCAATTACTCCTGGGGCAGGATTTGTGCCAATTTGGGCATCTATTATTATTGGTTTACTTGTTAGCCCTATTTGCGTTGGTGGTGTACACCTAATCAAAAAGGTTCTAAAGATTGATGATGCACTTGATGCTTTTGGTTGTCACGGTATTGGTGGTATCTGGGGTGGTCTTGCAACAGGTATCTTCGGTGTTAAGGAACTTGCTCCCGGTGTTGAGTCAGGTGCAAAGTGGGATGGACTTGTATTTGGTGACTATCACCTATTCCTTGCACAAGCAGAAAGTATTATAGTTACTATTGTAATTGCAATTGTTGGTACACTAATTTGTGCCGGTATTGTTAAGCTATTTGTTAAGAAACTTAGAGTTTCTGACACAGTTGAAAGACTTGGTCTTGACGAATCACAACATGGTGAAGTTGCTTATCCGGCTGACATTTAATTAATATATTATTTCATAAAATACCTCCTTATTGAATTTTGCTTAAAAAAAATATATAATAATATAAAATCCAATTTGAGAGGTATTTATGAACTGTTACGATTTTGATAAAACTATATATAATGGAGACTCTACTAAAGATTTCTACTTATTTTGCTTAAAAAGACATAAAGGTATTATTAAGACTTTTCCCGGTTTAATTAAGGCTTTCACAAAGTTTTATGTACTTAAAAAAGGTAACAAAACTGATTTTAAAGAAAAAATGTATCGTTTCTTACCTTATATTAATATAGAAAAGGACTTACCTGAATTTTGGGCAAGTCACAAGGATAATATTAAAGATTGGTACTACAAAACACAAAGAGAAGATGATGTTATTATTTCAGCTTCCCCCGAATTTCTATTAGAACCTATCTGTAAGGAACTGGGAATTAAGTACCTAATGGCATCTAAGGTTGATATGAAAACCGGTAAATATGAAGGAATCAACTGTCATGGTAAAGAAAAAGTCAGAAGATTTTATGAAATGTTTCCTAACGGAAAGATTGAGGACTTTTACAGTGACAGTTACAGTGACTCTCCCCTTGCTGAAATTTCAAAGAAAGCCTTTCTTGTAAAAGGTAATGAACTAAAAGATTGGTAAACAAAAACTATTTAATAAGAGGTTTTGACAATGAATAAAATTTATAAGGTTGAAATTATAACTCGTCCTGAACTTTTTGATGATTTAAAAGAAGCACTTAACTACCTTGGTGTTAACGGTATGACAGTTTCTGATGTAAACGGTTGTGGTATGCAGAAAGGTCACACATATTACAGAGGTGTTAAAAGAGATGTTAATCTAATTAAGAAAATCAAGGTTACTGTTGTTGTTTCTGAAATTCCATATGAAGAAGTACTAAAAACAGTTGAAAAATGTTTAAAGACAGGTACTGTTGGTGACGGTAAGTGCTTTGTTACTGAAGTTGTTGATGTTCTAAGAATCAGAACAGGTGAACGAGGAGTTGCAGCACTAATGGGTGCTAATGAATGTTAAGTAATCTATAATTTATATAAGCCACTCTTACGAGTGGCTTTTTCTTTCGATAGTTTAATTTAATACTATAAGAAAACTGCCACCCATAAGGATGGCAGTTATTTTTATTTACAACCACAATCAGGCTTTTTATTTTCATCACCAATATCACATACTGTTGGTGGGAAAAATTCATTTGTAGGGAATTCAAGTCTGTTGAACATTTCACAAGGATTATCGGAAGTTGTGACACACTCTTTCTCAGGAATACAGAAGTCGTATGCCGGTATAAGCATTTGTACATTTCGCTCTATCTGTACTATTGTAAATATACCGATTGTTGCATACACAGACATTGAACCATTCTGCAAGAAATCTCCACCAAACCTGCGACAAATTGACTCAGGAATTCTACAAGGTGGATTGCAAGGACATTTGCACTCACAAACCTTTGCTGATAGAGCTATTGGTGTTGCTACCTGAACAGTAGCTTTCGGTAGATTTTGTGATGGTTGAAGTTGTTTACAATCGCACTCATCGTAGTTATATTCACTTGTAAAAGTCTTTACACTTCCCTCACTACCATAAAGAATAACCTTTTTACTATGAATTGCAAGACCATTTACTGTTACAGGGCAACTACCCGGTGACATAAATGCCTCAATAGCGACATCAAAGAAGAAGGTCATATCCACAGAATAAAAGCCTCTATGGAATGGCACTTGCTCTAGTGTTGAATACACTGTAATAACATCTGCTGACTTAATTCTGACGGATACTGCACCGTCAATTACTGATTGGCTTTGTTCGGTAAAATATACCCTTAAATCACTAAGGCAATCCTTATCTCCACAACTGTCATATATTCGTTGGGCATCAATACAAATAGATTCCTTAGGGTTGCAAGTGGTATGTTCACCAAAAGGACTTTCTGCCATAAGTAAAACCTCCATACATAGTGAAACTTTTGTTTCCGTCATTGACGGTGTAACACTATATCATATGGAGGTTTTCTGATTTTGTGATTGAATAGGTGAATTTTATTTTGTTAATTTTTTTGATTGTGGGTTAAGATTAATCAGTTCTATAAATTAGGGTTTGTAGAGTTGTTTATGTAACATAGGTTAATTAGATAGTAACCGATTAATTCATTTAATTTATAGTTTTTCCATTTTACAGAAGTTTGCCATTAGGGTTTTTGTACCGGCAGTATCAAAGGCAATTTGCAACATTTGGTCATTACCCATTTTGTCTGCTCTAACGATTGTACCCTTGCCAAAAACTTTATGCATTACTGCATCCCCTACTGCGTATGTAGTTGACTTAGGAGTGGTTGTAGGTGTTTTCTTAAAGCCTGAGAAGTTCTTTTTAGGTTTGCCATATTTTAAGAAATCTTCACTGACTTTTTCTTTTCTTTCCTTACCTTGTAAATCAACTAATTCTTCAGGAATTTCCTTAGTAAATCTGGATGGTCGGTTATGCTGAGTTGAACCGAATAACATTCTGTCCTGTGCTCTCAGTAGGTACAGTTTTTCTTTTGCTCTTGTGATACCTACATATGCAAGTCTGCGTTCTTCATCCATTTCTTCAGGATTCATAATTGTCATATTTGATGGGAAAATGCCCTCTTCCATACCCGGAATAAATACTACAGGGAATTCAAGACCCTTTGCACTATGAAGTGTCATCATTACTACTGTGTCAGAGTCAGCATCATAGTTATCAATATCTGTTTGTAGGGAAATTTCTTCTAGGAATGTTGTAAGGTCAGCATTGTCCTCATATTCCTTTTCAAAATTAACAATATTAGAACGAAGTTCCTCTATATTTTCAATTCTTTCATCAGGCTTATCCTTTTCTGTTCTGATATATCTTTCATAATCAGTATGCTCAAGAATAAGGTTATAGATTTCAGCTAGGCTATACATATTGCTATTTACTGCATCAATGAAACCATCAATCAATGCAACAAACTCTTTTAGCTTTTTAGCTGCTCTTGAAAGGTCAGGATAAGCATCTGCCTCTTTGATAACATTATAAATACTGTCACCTAGGTTTGTGGCAATATTAGCAGCTTTTTCAACTGTTGTTGCACCTATTGCTCTCTTAGGCTTATTGATAATTCTTCTAAGTCTAATATCATCATGAGGGTTATTGATAACATGAAGATATGCTACCATATCACGAACTTCTTCTCTATCATAGAATCGGTGACCACCGATAATTCTATGTGGAATACCTGCTCTTGAAAGTGAATGTTCCACTGCATTTGACTGTGCATTCATTCTGTATAGAACTGCAAAGTCAGAGAACTTTCTTCCCTCTTTTACACCATCAAGGATTTTATCTGCAATAAACATTGCTTCATCTCTTTCGGAAAAAGCAGTATAGAAAGTAACCTTGTCACCCTTTTTATTTTCTGTCCATAGTGTTTTACCTTTACGGGCTGAGTTATGCTTAATAACCTCATTGGCTGCATCAAGAATTGTCTGTGTACTTCTATAGTTCTGTTCAAGTCTAATTACTTCAGCACCCGGAAAGTTATTTTCAAATGACAAAATATTTTCAATAGTAGCACCACGGAATTTGTAAATACTCTGGTCATCATCACCAACAACACAAATGTTGCCTGACTTTTCAGCAAGTAGTCGTACAAATTCATACTGTACTTTGTTGGTATCTTGATATTCGTCAACCATTATATATTTAAATAGGTTTTGATAATACTCCAGTACATCAGGACAAGTCTTTAGTAGATGAACAGTATTCAGTAGCATATCGTCAAAATCCATTGCATCTGAGGACTTAAGTCTGCCTGTATACTGCTTATACACCTTAGCAATAGAAACAAGACGGTTATCATAACCGGCTTTTTCTTCCATCATTTCAGGTGTTTCCATTTTATCCTTAGCGTGAGAAATTTCATTTAATACAGTTTTTACAGGTAAAAACTTTTCATCTATATTAAGTTGCTTTAAAATTTCTTTGATAAGTCTTTTTTGGTCATCAGAATCATAAACAGTAAAATGGTTTGAGTAACCGATTCTGTCACCATATCTACGCAAAATTCTTGAACAAGTGCTATGGAATGTTGCTGCCCAAATGTCGTCACCTTGTTCCGGTACTGCCTTACAGATTCTTTCCTTTAACTCTGTAGCAGCTTTATTGGTAAAAGTAATAGCAAGTATCTGCCAAGGTCTGCAAAGTCCCATACGAAGAATATAGCTGATTCTGTTTACAAGAACGGTTGTTTTACCACTACCGGCACCTGCAAGAATAAGAACAGGACCTTCTGTTTGAAAGACAGCTTTCTGCTGCATATCATTCATAAAAGAATACTCTTTTTGTAATTCAGTTAAACTCATAATCTATCTCAAGCTTTCTTTATATTTCTTTATTAGAATTATCATACAAACATATACATTATATCATAAAAAAAGAAAAGCCACAACAAAAAGTTGTGGCGAAAAATCTTTATTTTATTAGCTAAAATAACCATTGATAATCTTTTCAATATCTTCGTGATTCTTAGCAATAACTAACATTGAATATAGACCGTTATCCTGTACTTTACAAGCCTCAATAGTAGAAACCTGATCAGTGTTGTAAGACTGAGCATTGCTTAGCTTTTCGTTTAGGTAAGAATTAAGTTTTTCATTAATCTTATCCTTACCTTCTTCGTCATTAGCCTTAGTTACAATAACTGTTGTTGGAAAGTCACCGTCTTCTGAAACTTCTGCAATAAAATCCGCAACAGTGTTAGGGTCAATATCAAACTGTTTCTGTAAATCTTTTGTATTTGAAATAGTCTTCATTGAAGAAAGATTACCATTATCATTTACATCAGAAAGAACCTTAGCAAGTTCAACATCCTTATTACTGCTACTTGAACCACAACCTGCAAATGCAAATAATACAAATACAAGTGATAAAGTAATAGCTAAAACTTTTTTCATTATGTTTGCCTCCATATATTCATATTTTACTGTATCAAATTATACTATTATTGACGAAAAAGGTCAATTAAAATAAATAACAAATTTTAGGATTTTTAATTATATTATATCACAATTATCACAAAATTATTATTAAAATTAAAACAAAAAATGAGCACTGATGAAAATCAGTGCTCTGTGGCAGAGGTATAAGGATTCGAACCTTAAATGACGGAGTCAGAGTCCGGAGTGTTACCGTTACACTATACCTCTATATTCGATTTGCGTTGTCGTGTCTCTCAACAACGATATTCATTATATACTATTTTCAAGAAAAGTCAACCCTTTTTTATAAAATTTTTGAATATTTTTTTATTTTCTATATTTCATCTATTAAATGTACCATTTATGGGACTTATCCTTTACTATACAAATTAATTCTACATTAAATATTGATATTCTTATTTTTATATGTTAAATTTAAGAAAACAGTATTAGGGTTTATGTGCGAGTTCCTTTGGTTCCCGAAAAACCATTGAGAACACGGCGCCGTACCTAATATTGGTTCTGTCATAATTGAAGTTTATGTGCGAGACCCTTTTGGTTCGGGACAACTGAGGTCACAACGCCGTATTCAAAAGTGACAGGACAGACACTGAATTAATAATTCGGTGTCTTTTTTCTTTTTGGGAAAATTTACTCTTGAAAACCTATTAAACATATGGTATTATTACATTGTGTTATTATGTACAAAATAAAGAGGTAATAAAATGAAAATATCAACAAAAGGTAGATATGCACTAAGAATGATGCTTGACCTTGCTGAAAATGGCAATGATGGGTTTGTAGCACTTAAAGATATTGCTGAAAGACAAAATATTTCTAAAAAATACCTAGAACAGATTGTTCCTATTCTTAACAAAGCTGACACATTAAGAACTAACAGAGGCTATCAGGGTGGTTACAAGTTATCCAAACCTGCTGACAAATACACTGTTGGTGAAATCCTTAGAATTACTGAGGGCAGTATTGCACCGGTTGCTTGTCTTGATCAAGACCCTAACGAATGTGAAAGAGCCGGTGAATGTATGACTTTACCTGTATGGCAAGGACTATATGATGTTATCACTAATTATCTTGATAACATTACTTTGCAAGATATTCTTGATATGCAAAAAAACAGGGCATCCGACAGTTATATGATTTAATTCTTAATTTAGCCTTTCCACTATGGTAAGGCTTTTTTCTGCATAGCCTATACATTATTATATATAGAAAAAGTAGATGTTTATTCTTAATAAGCATCTACTTTTCTTTTACAGGAAATTCAATTTTATGATGAGAAATTTTAATTTATACTAGATTTTCTTTTTCAAATGCTTGTTGCAAGTCTGCAATAATATCATCGACATCTTCAATACCTACACTAAATCTAAAGAAACCGTTGTGGAATTCTTCCGGATATAGATACTGCCTTTCGTCATTTTCACCTAGGAATACTATTAGGCTTTCATCGTGACCTAAAGAAACTGCTGATGTAATAACATTTAAATGGCTTACAACTCTATTATATGTATCATGGTCTGCTTTTAGACCAAATGACAATACACCACCATAACCGTTAGTCATTTGTTCTTTTGCAATTTGATGGTTAGGGTGATTTTCAAGTCCCGGATAAGCAACAAAGCTAACACCTTTAACTGTTTGTAGGTACTTAGCTACCTTTAGTGCATTGTCGTTATGCTGTTTCATTCTAAGTGGTAATGTTACAGAACCTCTCATAATTAGCCATGCGTTAAATGGACTGATTGTTGCACCTAGGTTAATCTGTGACTGTGCTCTGATAATATCAAGATACTTCTTCTTACCGATAATAGCACCACCCATTGCATCACCATGACCGTTAATATATTTTGTTAAACTTTCTACTGTAAAGTCAGCACCCAGTTCAACAGGTCGCTGATTGTATGGTGAAGCAAAAGTATTGTCAACAGAAAGCAATGCACCGTTGTCATGTGCTACCTTTGCAATAGCCTTAATATCTGAAATTGTAAGTGTTGGGTTACCGGGTGTTTCAATATGAATTAGCTTTGTATTAGGTTTAATAGCTTTCTTAACATTTTCTACATTTGAAGTATCTACAATAGTTGTTTCTACACCAAATTTATTATTTAAAAGTTCATTTAGTAATCTATAAACTGCAATGTAAGTAACACTTGAGAAAATCACATGGTCACCACTTTTTAGCAATGCAAAGAATAAACCTGATAAAGCAGCTACACCACTGGCAAGTACTACTGCATCTTCTCCACCTTCAAGGGATGCAAGTTTTCTTGTAAATACTGTTGGTTAGAGCCACCGTTTCTTGTATAAAGATTTTTACCTGCACTACTCCAGTTTAAATCACTAGGGTCATAAGGTAATTCATAACTATTTGCCATTGTGATTGGTCTTTTGATAGCACCGGTTTCTTTGTCAATACCGTTGCCTTTATGTACTACTCTTGTCTGAAAACCTAAGTTATTATTAATGTCTTTACTCATAATTATCTCCCTTTCATATATAACCTATCTGTTTAGTATGTTTATAATATACATTGTTATTTCTTAGTTGTCAAGACCTAATTTTGATTTTTTATGTGTTGAAAAAATAGCTCTATACATTTTGGTTTTTCAACTTAAATTGTGGGTAAAGGTAAATTGAGGTTTATAGTATTTATGGAGTTCTATCCTATGCAGAAACTAGAAATTATAACTTACTACATAGGGCAATATGCCAATAAAGAGGGCAATATGCTCGGTCCAACAATGTTGGACCCTACAACTGTTAGCCACACTTTTGTAATGATGTTAGGTAATATATTTATTCTGATTTTCCTTTATGTTAAATAAAAAATAAACTTTTCTTTAACCACAATAAAAGCTAAAAAAACAAATTTACCTTAACCCACAGACAAAATTGAAAAAACCAGATTTATCTTACTGTATTAACTATTAAACAAAATATAGGCATAAAAAATGGTCATACATTTCTGTATGACCATTAGTTTAGTTAACACTATTAAATTTACAAATTACAATTTTGCTGATTTACCGATAATATAACTATCTAAATCTGTTACAGTACAAGTAGGGTTATAGGAAGTTTTTGTTGACTTAGGTTTCAGCTTTATTTCCCTACTATAATCTGTAACACCTTTACCTGAGTTAGGTACTTTTGAAGAATAAATTCTGTCTGCTGTAAAGGCAAGAACAAGTACCACACAAATTGTAATTGATATTTTTAGTGGAATTTTGCGAAGTAGGTTATCAAGCAGTGGTGCTACTATATAAACAACAATAATACCACCAACACCAAATACAAGCAAACCTTCTGCACAAACTCTACCGTTGATATTTAGGAAATATCCACTATAATCCCACCATAGTTTGCCGTACTGATATTCCAAAAATACCGAGGTGAAATATTCAACTATACCACAAAGTACAACTGCTGAGATAAATTCAATAATAGGGTTCTTCCTAAGTTTATTAAGTAAAACAAGAATCATTACACATCCACTACCGTAAATAGGCAACCAAGGACCATGCATTACACCACGGTTTACAAATTCACCTTTTTCGATAAAATGGAAAATTACTTCCCAGAACCATCCCATAAAACAGAAGATAAAGAACATCATTATTAATGAAGTTACTGAGTATCTTCTCATATAGTGTAGGTGTTCAAATCTTGGTTTTCTGACCTTTTCTCCTAAAGGATAAAGTCTTGTTGGGTATGTATATCCGTTAATAATATCCTTAAAGTTGGCAATTTTAATTTTTCTTTCAGTATATTCTCTGTATTCCTTTTCTGTCTGATTGTAAGTAGGAATTACACCAAATACATTGGCAATAAAAGTAAGAAATTTGTTTCTCTTATGAATTACAGGTTCAGGTGTATCCATAAGTTCAATAATATCATTATATGACTGTCTGATTGTTTCATTAGATGCTTTTTCATATAAGTATGTATCATTTAGTAAATCAACATTCTCTAGATTTTCTGATTTACACTTTTCTCTACGATTAACATAATATTCACAAACAACAGATTCTTTATATGGGTTTAGGAAGAAAATGCCTAAAAGTCCCAGTGTAAAGAAGTCTAATACATACCAACCTATAAAAGAAATATCTAGAACAAATAATTCCCACTTATGACCTTTCATCATCTTTCTAGATAAAGTAATAGCCTTTAAAGGTGAAATATCCTTATTCTCAGCTACTATATAAGGTACTAATGCATAGGAATATCTTTTTATAATACCACCTACAATTGTTAAATTCCATAGAAAATGAAATACTTCTTTCAAACCAACAGTAAGTGCAACTTTAAACAACTTTCTATCCTTATAAATAAACAAAAATCTATGGAAAGGCATCTTCTCATATACTCTGCTTTCCATAAAAATTCTTCTATATGCAACAGAAAATGTATTGAAAATAATTGCCCAAATTAATATTATTAATAGCAAAGAAAGTACAACAAGAATTGCAGCTAAAAGGTAACTTGATTCTGCAACATTCTTAATAGCAACAAGGATTGTTAAAATCATTGAACCTGATGAAACCATATTTACAACATGAGCAAGGACACCGTCTTTTCGACCAAGTTCAAGTCCACCGTAAGTAACATCTTTATTCTTCTCATCATCCATAAGTTTGGTAGCAGATTCTTTTATCTTCTCTTTATCTTCACCCATAAAGTTATCAATTAAGCTATATGTATTGGCAACAAATGGTGAAACACTTGTAATGTCTGTTTGGCTACTATCACTTGTAAAAGCCTTTACAATATCTGTTGAACCAACAAACTCAATACCAAATAATGAAGCAAGTAAACAAGCAACAACACATATCCAATAATGTGTTTTAAAATGCTTTTTACCCATTTTTTTCAGCATTTTTCTATTCACTATATCACCTCTCATACACAAACATATGTTTTATTATATCATAATAAGTAACTTAAATCAATTAAATAACAAAATAGTAATAAATCTATTTTGTATCAACAATTAATTGTAAATGCTCATTATGTGTGCTATAATTTTCCTTGTTAAGGAGATATGATATGATTGCTTTATTTTTAATTCCTGTATATATCGTTATAAACATTTATATACTACATAGACTGAAAAACTTTTTAATTAAGTGTAAAGAAACATTCAGCAGAAAATGGCTACAAGTAATAATATACACTATTTACGGTATATTTGCTGTGTCACCTATTGTGGGATTCTTGATGCCTTATGGTACAGAAACTAAACGAGTGGCAACAAGAGTCGGTAACTACTGGTTTGCACTACTGATATACACAATTATTATTGTTGCTATCGGTCATTTTCTTTCTATTCTGTTAAGAAGAGTTTTCAAGATTACACCACATAATTTCTTTCAAATAAGGAAAAACAGTGTTATAAGTGGTATTCTTACACTTGCCATTATTGGTGGTGTTTCTGCTTATGGTCTTTATAATGCCAGAGACATTAAAGTTACCGATTACAACATAACAGTTAATAAACAGGTTGAAAATGTTAAAAGTATGAAAGTCGTGTTACTTGCCGACTTACATATGGGTTACAGTATCGGTGTTGACCAAATTGAAAAGATGGTTAAGCTGGTAAATGAACAAAAGCCTGATTTGGTGTGTATTGCCGGTGATATTTACGACAATGACTATAATTCACTTGAAGATCCGGACAAGTTGGCAAATTTACTTTCTCAGATGAAAAGTACATATGGTACATATGCTTGTTGGGGTAATCACGATGTAAACCAAAAGATACTTGCCGGTTTTACATTTAGCACAGGTAAAACACTTGAACATGATAAGAGAATGGACTCATTCTTTAAAAAAGCTAAAATCAACCTACTAACTGATGAAGTAAAGCTAATTGACAACAAATTTTATATAGCCGGTAGATTAGATGATGAAAAACCTGCTACCGGTGAAGTTAAGAAAAGTGCTGATGAACTATTAAAAGGTCTTGATAAATCAAAGCCTATCTTCACTATTTATCACGAACCTAATGAACTGGATGAATTAAGCAAAGCCGGTACTGATGTATTATTATGTGGTCACACTCATGATGGACAAATTTTTCCCGGTAATATTTTTATTAAGCTATTTTGGGAAAATGCTTGTGGTTACTTAAAGAAAGGTAATATGCACAACATTGTTACTTCCGGTGTTGGTATTTACGGTCCATACATTAGAGTTGGTACTCATGCTGAGATTTGTCCTATTACGGTTAATTTTAAATAATCGGATATAGAAAAAGACTCAAACCTAAAAAGTTTGAGTCTTTTGTTATGTAAATTGTATTTAATTGCTTCTTGGTCTAGGTCTTCTAATATCTCTGCCTAAGAAGTCAATCTTAGCACAATTACCCATTACACGAGATACAAACCTTGGCGAATAGCTTTTCTCTAAATCTTTTAGAGTTAGGTTAGTATTCATTATTGTAGGTTTTCTGTTTAGCAATCGTGAATTAAAGATATTGTAGATTGTTGATGTGGAATAGCTGGACTGAAATTCTGTTCCTAAGTCATCAATAATAAGTAAATCACAAGTTACAAGAGAATTGATTGTTTCTTCCTCTGTATCGTAATCATACTTAAAGTGACTTTTCTCCAAAGTTGAAAGCAACATTGGTGCTGAAACATAAATTACACCAAAACCATTTTGGATAACTTCGTTTGCAATTGCTAAACTTAGATGAGTTTTGCCTAGTCCTGTTGCACCTCTCATCATAATACTTGGTGAGTCCAGAGAAAAAGTTCTTGCATACTTTTTGCAATAAGCAAGGACTTTGCTCATTCTTTCATATGGTGAAACTTGCTTATCCTCCTGAATATCCATATCGTAATAATCAAGACTAAAATTATCAAATGATGATAATTCCAGTGGTGAGGACTTGTTAAGTTCATCACAAGCAACATCAATTCTGATTTTCTTTAAACAATCACAAAGAACTGTTCTTCCTTTTTCATCATCATATCTTCCTGTATCATTACATTTAGTACAAGAAAAATGTGGTTCTAAAGCATCTTCTTTGTAACCATGAGAAACTAAAATATCTCTTGCTTCACTTTGAAGTGCTAAACTTTCTTTAGCTAATTTCTTTGTCATTTCTACTGCTGAACCACCATTTAAAACTGCCTTTGCAGTTTCTGAACCTATGATAATCAATTGTTGTTCAATTTCTTGTAATCTAGGAAATTGGCTATAAACTATGCTCCTCATTCTATCCTGATTATGTAGAGCCTCTAGCCTTTTATTATTTAATATTTCGTCAGCTTTTTGATTAATTTTACTGTTGAACCCCATAGTAACCTCTTAGTCAAACATACTGAAATCTTCATAACTGTCTATATCGTATGATACAGCTTGTTTTTCTTGATTTTTGTTAGTTGAATTTGAAACAGATTTCTTTTCTTCAAAATCTCTTAATTCTTGTAATGTTGTAATACCGTTTTTGTGCCAATTTTTAAGGATACCATTTGTATATGAAATGTTAAACTTATTCTTATGATTAACACATCTTTCATATGCTTCCTTAATCATTTCATCAGAGAACTTCCATTCATTCACCCAACGGTTGGAATTTTCCTGTTGTGCTTTTGTTGGATAACCGGAATTATACATACCGATAATTTGAGAAACTCGTTTCCAGCTTTCTCCATAAGTTTGCATATTGGCAATTCTTTCATCTGCTCTTTCAAGAGTAGTAATGTCATTTGCTGCCCATTCAACACCCATTTTCTCAATATATCTCATATTGTCTTTACCGATAGAATGGCAATAGTAAACAAGCATCATAAGTACTTCACAAGGTAAACCATCTGTTTCGTGTAACATAACAAGTGTTGCAATATCACCACTTGAAATCGGCTTACCAAACACATTCTGCACTTCTTCAAGAAGTTCTGCAAGTTGCTTGTCTTCCTTTAATCTTTGGGCAACAAAAACTGAATCAGGCTTTTGTTGACGAGAAAGTGGTCTTGGCTTTTTAACTTCTTTGACAGGTTCTACATTTTGCACAGTGCTATTAACCGGCATTTGATTTACAGAACCTTGATTTATTGGAATAGGATTTTGTTGTACTTGATTTACAGTAGGGTTAGGTACATTTGTTCTAGGTGTTGCGTTTCTTGAAACAGTTTCCCTAGCAGGTTGTACTTTAGGCTTTTGAACCGATGCATTATCTCTAAGTGGTAAATCGTAAGTATTTGAAAGTACTTCCCTACTAACCCAAAAGTTTAGGGCATCTGTAACATCATCACTATTTATACCTAGCTTGTCACTTAAAATTTCTTCTGTAAGTGTATCTCCATTATGTCGCAAAACATATAGAAGTACCTTTAGTTGATTTTCTGTTGCTAGTTTTATATCTTCATCAACTACACTATTAGGTACTGGGAAAATAGAACCCCACTTGCCTAGATTAAGTTCAATTAACAATGCAAAACACCCTTTCTTCTAATTCTCTTTATATTGTAACACAGATTGTACCATAATTTTGACGAAAAATAAAGTTTTTTTCAAAGTTTTATCTTGACTATTTGAAATTTTATGATATAATACAATTGTTGTGAAGATATGCGGATGTAGCTCATCTGGTAGAGCGCCACCTTGCCAAGGTGGAGGTAGCGGGTTCGAGCCCCGTCATCCGCTCCAGTAAATAGTGGTTTTTGACCACTATTTTTTTATTTACACAATTTAGGAGGAAATGGTTATGACATATACATATACACCACATGGCGTTTGTTCAAGACAAATTAACTTTGAACTTGATGATGATTGTAAGGTAAGAAATGTAAAGTTTGTTGGTGGTTGTGCCGGTAATACTCAGGGTGTGGCAGCTTTGATTGAAGGTATGGATGCTGAAGAAGCTATCAAAAGACTAAAGGGTATTGACTGTAGAGGCAGAGGCACAAGTTGTCCTGATCAGCTTGCCACTGCTATTGAAGAAGCAGTTGAAGAATTTTAATTTTTCAATATAACTTTTACAGAATAGAGTTCAAAAGTAAAAAAGACAAAAATTTATGCCGACTAGTAATTAGTCGGCATTTTTATATTTATACTAATTTTATTTATCTTCAGCAAGTTGTTTTTTGAAAATTGTTCTGAAAATCTTTCTTACTATTGGACCTGCATAACATAACTGCCAGAACATAGCCATAGGGAAATTCATAACTGTAATCTGTAACCAAGTTGAAACAATCTTATCTGCACCACTGTAATTAAACAGAACTGATGCAACGAAACTCATTACAGGACACATAAAACAAACTGTAAGTGCTGAAATCATTAGGGTAATAAAGATTGGTTGAGTCTTTGTAGGGTCAATAGTTTTAAATGTTAAATGCTTTACAACTCTGCCTACTACTAAAAATTCCAGTACAAAAGCTACGGCACACATAATTGGCATTTCAGAAAAAGCCATTAAGAATACTTTGTTGCTTAGTCCACCCATACTGATTGCAATGTTATAACAAATCATTGCATACACCATTATAATAACCATCATAATGGTAAAAATAACATCTTGAAATTTTGTTTTTGGCATAAATTTTTCCTCACTTTTCTAAAAAATAATAATAAAAAAACAACACATTAAAAATTTTGTGTTGTTCGTTATCATCACTTAGAAAAGTAATGTGCGTTTCCAATTTATACCCTATATTTAATTTGCCTTGGTTATTTTATCATAAAAGATAATATAAATCAACAATAGCGTGTAGAAAAATCTACACGCTATTTCTTTAGATTTTTATTGAAAATTACTTACTTAGGAAATAATTCATCATTGTGAAACCTTTTTCAATGTATTCACCGGTTTTCTTAGCATTAGCTTCTGTAAATACATCTACACCACTGTTCTTTTCATCCTTGCTATTATAGATTAGGAATGGAACAGGATTTGATGAATGAGTTTTAATGTTAAGTGGAGTTGGATGGTCAGGGCATACCAAAACTGCAAAATCATCATAACCCTTTAAAAATTCAACTACAGGTGTTAAAATCTTTTCATCAATTAGTTCAATGGCCTTTACCTTGTTGTTGTATTCACCTCTATGACCACATTCATCAGGTGCTTCAACATGAATATAAACAAAGTCCTGACCTTTCTTAAATTCTTCAATAGCAGCCTTTGCTTTACCTTCAAAGTTAGTATCAATGTAGCCTGTTGTACCATCAACATCAATACTATCCATATCGGCACAAATAGCAATACCCTTTAGTAGGTCAACTGCTGAAATCATTGAACCTTTCTTCTTGAACTTATTATAGAAACTGTCAAGAACAGGCTTTGTACCTTCACCCCATAGCCAAATTGAGTTAGCAGGACGCTTACCCTCAGCAACTCTCTTTTGATTTAGTGGGTGGTCTTTTAGTAGGTCATATGACTTTTTCATTAAATCATATAGTGGTTCTACCTTGCTACCTGTTGGAATATAATCCTTGATAACTCTTTCAGAAATATCATGAGGTGGTGTGAAAGAAACATTGTCTTTGTCACCGTTAGCCCATACTAAGCAATGTCTATACTGAACGCCGGCATAGAACTTAAAAATGTCATTGCCTAACTTTTCATCAATATAATCAATAAGAACCTTTGCTTCTTCTGTACTAATATCGCCACCACAATAGTCAACCATTGTTTTGTCTTCATAATTTTCTTCATCAGACAAAGTTACAAGGTTACATCTTAGTGTAACATCAGTTTCCTTTAAATCGATACCGATTGAAGCAGCTTCCAGAGGACTTCTGCCTGTATAATAAACTGCCGGTTCATAACCCAGTACAGAAAGGTTAGCAACATCAGAACCGGGTTTTAACCCCTCTGCTACTGTCTTAACCATACCTACTTCACCCTTTGATGCAAGAAAATCCATCATAGGTTTATTGGCAACTTCCATTGGAGTTTTGTTGCCTAACTTTTCAAATGGCTCATCAGCCATACCGTCACATAACATTACTAAATATTTCATTATTGGTTCTCCTTGTGTCCAATCATCTTTAAATAAGCGTTAATGAAACCGTCAAGGTCGCCGTCCATAACTGCATTTACATTACCTGTTTCATAATTTGTTCTATGGTCTTTAACAAGTGTATATGGCATAAATACATATGAACGAATCTGGCTACCCCAAGTAATTTCCTTTTGAACGCCCTTAATATCTTCGATTTTGTCTAAATGTTCTCTTTCTTTAATTTCCATCAACTTAGACATAAGCATTTTCATAGCCACATCTCTGTTCTGGTATTGGCTACGCTCAACCTGAGATGCAACAACAATACCTGTTGGAATATGTGTTAGTCTAACTGCTGATGAAGTTTTGTTAACTTTCTGTCCACCTGCACCTGATGCACGGTAAACATCCATTTTAATATCTTCGTCACGAATGTCGATTTTAATATCATCATTAATTTCAGGCATAACTTCAAGTGAACTGAAACTTGTATGTCTTCTACCTGCTGAGTCAAATGGTGATACTCTAACTAATCTATGAACACCGGCTTCACTCTTCAGGTAACCGTAAGCATTTTCACCTTCAACTAAAAGTACAGCAGACTTTAGTCCTGCTTCATCACCTTCTAGGTAGTCAACTTCCTTAACATTAAAGCCATGGTCAGCTGCCCAACGAGTGTACATTCTGTAAAGCATTTCAGCCCAATCCTGAGCTTCTGTACCACCACTACCTGCATGGAAAGTAAGGATAGCATTGTTCTTGTCATATTCACCTGTTAGCAAAGTTTGTAGTCTTTGCTTTTCCAGAATTTCTTCTACCTTAGCAACTTCACTTTCTGCTTCTTCAAGTAGTGACAAGTCCTCTTCCTCATCTCCAAGTTCAATTAGAGTTAAGGTGTCTTCATACTTATCTACAAGTGAATTAAAGTTATCCACCTTTGCGTTAAGGTCAGAAGTTCTCTTAAGAATCTTCTGGCTCTTTTCAATATCATCATAAAAACCAGGTTCAGCAGCACGATTCTCTAACTGTTGAATTTCACTTTTAATAGCCGAAAGACCAAGTGCATCCGACAAGTCATCAATCTCAGGCTTTAAACCCTCTAGTTTTAATTTTAATTCTTCAAACTGTACCATAATACATACCTCATTTACATTATCACAATTCATTATATCCCATAATTCCGAAAATGTAAATAATCATATTAAACATAATACAAATATTAGAAAAAATGTATTGATATATGATAATATATTTGATATAATATATTAAAATTAGTAGCATAATAAGTGTATCATGTGCTAACTATACACTAATAAAAGAGAATAAAGGAAGTAAAAATGGACTATATAGGTTTTAGATGTCCTGTTTGTGACAAAAACTTTCATGCTGATGATGATGTAGTTGTTTGTCCTGTGTGTGGTACTCCCCATCACAGAAAATGTTACGAAGAACTTGGTCATTGTTACAATGAAGATAAGCATAGTGAGGGCTATGACTTTGAGAAAGAAGAAAATGAAAGTGATGTTCCAGAAGGATCTGTAAAGTGCAAGAATTGTGGTGAAATTAATTCTGAGGGTACTTTTTACTGTTCAAAATGTGGCACACCTTTGATTGACATTCCGAACAATAATTTTGGTCAAAATCAAAACCAAAATACTAATCAAGGAAGTCCTTTTAACAACCAAGGTAATCCTTACGGTAATAATCAAAATGGTAATCCTTTTGGTAATAACCCTAACGGTATGCCTTTTGGTGGTTTTAATGCAGTACAGTTTGACCCTATGGGTGGTGTTGCTCCTGAAACTGAATTTGAAGATGGTGCAAAAGCCGGTGAAGTTGCTAAGCTAGTTAAGCAAAACACACCATACTATATGCAAGTATTTAACAAAATTAAGACTTTCAACAAGTCTAAGTTTAATTTTGCCGGTTTGCTTTTTGGTGGTGGTTATCTACTATATAGAAAGCAATACAAACTAGGTGGATTTATTACAGCAATAATGATTGCTTGTTACACATTTTTCACTTACGGTAATTACACAGTTATCAGTCAAGTATTAAATGATATTGTAAACACACATACAAATATGAATCCATCTGACATATATCCAATGTTTATGAGTGCAGTTGAAAAGCTGGATACCGGTGATTACTTAATAGTAATCTTCTCGTTTATATGTCTGCTTATATATTATGCATTGCATTTGGTGTGTGGATTTATAGCAAACAGATGTTACTACAAACATTGTTGCAAACAAGTAAAGAAAATTAAGTCACAGAGTTCTTCAGAAACTGCTGCTGACAATGAATTGCAAACAAAAGGTGGAGTTAATACTGCTCTAGCATTTAGCTTAATTGTTGTAATGCTAATACTTAACTATGCTCCGGTCTTTTTATTAAGATAAAAACAAGTAAAATTAAGGATTGAGGTAAATATGAAAATTACAAAGGCTGTTATTCCTGCTGCCGGTTTAGGTACAAGAGTACTACCTGCTACAAAGGCTATGCCAAAAGAAATGTTCCCTATTGTTGACAAACCTGCTATTCAGTACATTGTTGAAGAAGCTGTTAAGGCCGGTATTACTGACATTTTGATTATCACTAACAGAGGTAAAGGTGTTATTGAAGATCATTTTGACCGTGCACCTGAACTAGAAGCTGCCCTTGACAAACCTGAAAAGCAAGAAATTCTTGAAACAGTAAAGAATATTTCTAAACTTGCTAACATTACATTTATCAGACAGGTTGAAACTAAGGGTCTTGGTCATGCTATTCTAAGAGCTAAGAACTTTGTTGGCAATGAACCATTTGCCGTTATGTATGGTGATGATGTTATCATTGGTGAAAATCCTGCAATCGGTGAACTAATTGAGTCTTACGGTGAATATGGTAAGGGTGTTGTTGGTGTTAAGCTAGTACCTGAAACAGAAATTCACAAATACGGTTCACTTGCAGTTGAAAACATTCACGACAATATTTATAAGTGTACTGATATGGTTGAAAAACCACAAACTCCTGAAGAAGTGCTTTCTTGCTACTCTATTCTTGGTAGATGTGTTCTTCCACCTGAAATTTTTGAAATTCTTGAAAACACTAAGCCTGGTAAGGGTGGCGAAATTCAGCTAACTGATGCAATGAAAGAAATTGCTACTACTGTTGGTATGACTGCTGTTGAATATACAGGCACAAGATACGATATGGGTAACAAGCTAGGTATTCTTCAAGCATCAATTGAAGTTGGTATTAATCACCCTGAAGTTGGTGAGGACTTTAAGAAATATCTTAAGGAATTTGCAAAAACTCTTTAAGATTACATATTAGATAAAAAATTAGTGTGCAGAAAATTCTGCACACTTTTTTGTTACCTAGCTTTATTTAAACAGAACATTAATTTTCTATTAAAGAAATTTCAATACCTACTACACCGTACTGACTTTGCTTTTCTGTAGGATAATATTTTTCCATATCCTTAGGTGTAGCCATATGAATATTACTTTCATTATAGCCACATTTATCAAGTGGTAGGTTATTATATAATTCTTCAAAAGAACTAAACTTATGTAATCCAACTACTTTAACTGATAAAGTTTCCTTATTATCGAGATTAGTAAAAATTATAATATCCCCTACTTTTACCTTTTGTCTTTTAGGGTCAAGAAGTCTAAGTTCATAAATTTTCTCTTTATCTTTGATAGAATTAAATGGTTCACTACATAAATTCATATAATGTGTCATAGCAAATCCACCTTTATTGGATTATGCTTTTCATAATAATAATATGAGGTAAATCCCCGTTCTTTTAAGATTTCAAAGGCTTTATCAAAATCTTGAGAAAGTGCTTCTACTGTATGAGCATCACTACCTAAAGTAATTAAATAGCCACCTAATTCTTTATATCTTTTAAGGATATTTTTGTCAGGCATTGGTCTTGAAAGTGGTTTACTGATAGTAGAAGTATTGATTTCAAGTGCTTTATTGTTCTTGATTAAGGTTGAGAGAATTTCATCAATTACATTATTATACTTTGAATAATCTAGCTTAATATCAGTTCTTTCTGCAATATATCTTGCCGGATAATCAAAATGTGCTAAACTATCAAAGCCATTCCACTTTACTACTTCAAGCTGTTCATTAAAGTATTCTGTAAGTAAAGTGTCAATATTACTTTCGTTATACTCCAGAAAATAAAAGTCCTCTCTACCCCTTACTTCGTGAGTTGATGCTAAGATAAAATCATAGTCACCTAAACCTAAAGCAACTTTGGTCTTTTCCGGTGAATGAGTAGGTTCACCTAGTTCAACACCTGTAAGAACTTTAATTTTGTCACTATAAACTTCTTTTAATCTTTTTGACTCAGCTACTGACTTTGGGATTTCTTCTTCAAGAACTGACTCAAATTTCTTTTCATCATAAATACCTATTGCATCACAATGGTCAGTAAAAGTAATTACATTAATATTTTTCTTAACTGCACCTTTCACCATATCCTCCATTGGTACTTCTGCATCAAAAGAAAATGATGAATGAGTGTGGCTATCACATATAATCATAAATATCACCTATAAGAAGTTTATCACATTTTGCACTTTAATGCAATAAAGTGACTTTACAATTATACGATTAAGTAGTATAATTAAAGAAATTAATTTTTGGAGGTACATTATGAAAGCTGTTATCACTGTTGTAGGTAAAGACACTGTAGGAATTCTTGCTAAAGTATCTACAGTATGTTCTGAATATGACGCAAATATCGTTGAAGTATCACAGAGCGTTCTTCAGGATATGTTTGCTATGATTATGCTTGTAGAACTAGGAAAGAAGAATTTTGGTGAACTTTCATCTACTCTTGAAAAACTTGGTGATGAAAACAACCTTAAGATTCACTCAATGCATGAAGATATTTTCAATTCAATGCACAAAATTTAAGGGGTATAAGTAATGCTAGAAACAAAAGATATTCTTGAAACAATAAATATGATTGACAATGAGGACCTTGATGTTAGAACTATAACAATGGGTATTTCTCTACTTGATTGTATGGATAATGATATAGACAAGGCTTGTCAGAAGGTTTATGACAAGGTTTGTTACAGTGCAAAAGACTTAGTAAAAACAGGTATGGATATTGAAAGCGAATATGGTATTCCTATCATTAACAAGAGAGTTTCTGTAACTCCTATCGGTATGGTTGCTGCTCCATGTAAGAACCAGGATATTACTAAGTTTGCTAAAACACTTGATAAAGCTGCTGATACACTTGGTATTAACTTTATCGGTGGTTACTCAGCACTTGTACAAAAAGGTTTTGCATCTGGTGATATGGAACTGATTAAATCTATTCCTGAAGCACTTGCTACTACTGAAAAAGTATGTTCATCTGTAAACATTGGCTCAACTAAGGCCGGTATCAATATGGATGCTGTTAAAATTATGGGTCAGATTGTTAAAGATACTGCTGAACTGACTAAGGATAAAGATTGTATTGGTGCTGCAAAGTTAGTTGTATTTTGTAATGCTCCGGAAGATAACCCATTTATGGCAGGTGCTTTCCATGGTGTTGGTGAAGCTGATAAGGTTATCAATGTTGGTGTATCAGGTCCCGGTGTTGTAAGAGCTGCTCTTACAAAATGTGAAAATCACAACATTGCTCAAATTGCCGATGTTATCAAAAAGACTGCATTTAAGATTACAAGAATGGGTCAGCTAGTTGCTCAACAGGCTAGTAAGAGACTTGATGTACCTTTTGGTATTGTTGACCTTTCTCTTGCACCTACTCCGGCAGTTGGTGACTCAGTTGCTTATATTCTGGAAGAAATGGGTCTTGAAGGTTGTGGTGCTCACGGTACTACTGCTGCTCTTGCTATGCTAAATGATGCAGTTAAAAAAGGTGGCGTTATGGCTTCTTCAAGAGTTGGTGGTCTGTCAGGTGCATTTATTCCTGTTTCTGAAGATGCCGGTATGATTGCTGCTGCTGAAAACGGTTACCTTGACATTACTAAACTAGAAAGTATGACAGCTGTTTGCTCTGTTGGTCTTGATATGATTGTTGTTCCAGGTGACACATCTGCTGATGTTATCAGTGCAGTTATTGCTGATGAAGCAGCTATCGGTATGGTTAATACTAAGACAACTGCAGTAAGACTTATCCCTGCTATTGGTAAAAAAGCCGGTGACACTCTTAACTTTGGTGGTCTACTTGGTTACGGTCCTGTTATGGAACTTAGAAAAGGTTCACCTGCTAAGTTTATTAACAGAGGTGGTCAGATTCCTGCTCCACTACAGGCACTTAAGAACTAATTAAGAATACATTTTTATATAACAAAACTCCTCACAGTTGTGAGGAGTTTATTTTTTTGCAATTATTTATTAACTTTGTTTTTCACTAAGGAAACAATAATATCTGCGATTTTATCAACAGAATATTTACTACTATTAAGTGTTAAATCATAAGTAGAGGTTGCTCCCCATTCCTTGTTAGAGAAATGTTTGCAATGATTTTTTCTTTCCGTTTCTACTCTTTTAATTTTAGCTTTAGCATCATTTTCAGACAAATCATCTCTTTTCATAACTCTTGCAATTTTATTTTCAAGGTTACTGTCAATAAAGATATGTAAAGCATTTTCATAGTCTTTAAAAATAAAGTTACCTAATCTGCCTAAGATAACACAATCGCCCTTAGATGCAAGGTCTATCATAACATTCTTTTCCACATTAAACAGTTTATCACACTTTGTACTTTCAGCACCCTCATAATAAAACTGTGAATAGAAATTATAAAAAGCACTGTTAGCAATTTTTTGCTCATTATTCTCTACATAATGCTCTGTGTTTCCACTTTGCTCAGTTGTTAGTGTAATAATATCCTTGTCAAAATATTTAATACCTAGCTTATCAGCCACCAATTTGCCGATTTCTCGGCCACCACTACCGTAACCCCTAGCAATTGTGATAATAAGGTTGTTAGTGTTTTCTTTATGTTCAGTTGTCTCAGCTGTTGCAGATTGTGGAATAAGTAGCATTGTTAAAAAAGCAAGGTGCTTACCAAAAAACTTTGCAATTAATCCTACTATTAAAGCAGCTACAATTGTACCTTCTCTTACACCATTGATTGTGTTAAATAATATAAATGAAATTATACCGGCAGTTACTGTCATAGAAGCATCAAAACAAACCTTTGTAATACCAAAGTCAACACCAAAACTAATTGTTAGTGAACGAACAAATGACTCACCCGGAAGCATAAGAACATCAGCAATTACTTCCAAATAAACACCAAAACCAAGGATTACACAACCGATTAACAGGTAAAGAACTTTTACTACATAAATATCGCTATTAACCCAAGTTAAAAGAAACATAGAAATATCTATAAAATAACCAAACAAAATTGATACAGGAATTTGCAATAAATCTATTTTGTTAAATTTCTTTCCTAGAATAATAATCTGCAAAAGAATTAAAAATAGACTGAAATAAATTGTGAATACACCTAAAGTTGGTGTAAATTTTAGGCTAAGTACATATGGAATACTTGAAATCGGTGATGTACCCAAACTTGCTTTTGTTACAAATGCAACACCTAAAGAACTTATAAAAAGTCCAAACAAAAATACAATATATCGTCTAACTAAATTTTTCTTCTTCATATTAACACTCCTTCAAGTTTTTATTGACTCTATTTAGAAAATTTACAAATTGCATTTTCTCTTCATCAGTAAAATCTTTCAGAGCATTATTCTCTAGCTTATCAAAAGACTCTATAACAAACTTTGCCTCTACTTTTCCCTTTTCAGTTAAATACACAAACTGAAATCTGCGATTATCAGGATCAACCTTACGAATGATAAGTTCATTCTTTTCCATTCTTGTTAAAATGCTTGTGACAGTTGCTTGTTCAATAAAACAAGACTTTGCAATATCTTTCTGTACTGCACCATCATTTTCGTAAAGGTATTCTAAGATTTTCGGTTGTCCTTTAGACAACTTTCTATCTGCTACATTGTCAAATACCTTTTTTGTGTACATTGTGTTATTCTCCATCATCAACTTATGATAGCTCATTGCCTCTCCTTCTTTCCGATAATTACAATAACACTTTGAACTCTAATTGTCAACAATAGAACTACTTTTACACAAAAGAAAAAACAGGTGCATAGGCACCCGTATTTTCTAACAAATTAACAAGTGGAACAAAACAATTCTGCATATATACATTTATCATAGGATAAATTAAAGACTAGAAATATATTTAGAATATCTTTTTCCTTACAAGTAGATTATAGCACTATATAGTATTATTTGTCACTATTTGGTACAATATTGTTATGAAATTGAAATAATTTTGTTTTAATAATTACAAATTGGTATATTTTAGTAAATATATGTCGAAGTATTTGGTAAGTACAAAAATAGCCCCACATAAAGTGGGGCTAAATGTTTGACTATTTTTTTATTAACCGATTAAGCCAGGTTTTGTATCATAGAATGATAAGAAGTCTCCCTTATCAATAATCTTATTATCATTGATGATAATCCATTTTTCTGTACCGGAAACACCGTTGTAGTCCTGAGTCTGAACTGTACCATTGTTGATGATTAAGCTATAATCAACACCATTAGCTACCTTAAATGTTGTTGTAAACCAACCATCATCACCCTTTGTTAATGACTGACCTGGCCATTTATTATAAATGTTAACAGAACCTAGTTCTGTATCATACCAAGCCCACAGTTTTGGTGTCCATGTAGCAGAACCACTGTGCTTAACATGAAGTGTTACATCATAGTTATCATCATCATAATAGAATAGTAGTAGCTGACCTGCAAACTTGTGCTGAACATCTACTGAAGAAACTTCACTTTCTACCTTATTACCATCTAGTGTATATTCATTAGCATACTTATAGGCAATTAGTTTATCAGGTGTATAAGTATCGCTCTTACCGGCAACTATATCCATTACCTTATCAGGAGCGATTGGCTTATTAGTTGACTTACTAATATATCTAATACGGATTTTATTTACTAGACCATAATCTTTGTGAGTAATCTTCTTCTGAACTAAAGTAGCATCAGCAACATTAACAACACCATCCTGGTTGTAGTCAGCTGTTTTAATCTGTTCTTCAGTTAAAGTTGCAGTTTTGCTTAGATACTTCTGAATTAGAGTAGCGTCCTTAACAGTTAACTTTGACTTACCTGTTAGGGTCTTTTTTAGATTTTCAGGTACATATTCACCATAGAGAAATGTAACTGTCTTATCAGTAGTACCGAATGTACCATACTGATCACCATCAATACCAAGAAGCTCATACTGTAACTTTAGATTTTCATCTGTCTTAGCTTCATACTTTGTACCAGCTGTACCGTATAGAACCTGCTTTGAAAGAATCTTACCTGTATCAACATCTTTGTTAACAACTGTAACCTTTGATCTATTAGTCTTGATGTTAGCCTTTTCATATGTTGACTTTTCAACAAGAACCATAGCAGTCTGTGAAGGAACTTCAATTTCATTACCCTTAATGTACTTAATTGGAGTTAGACCTGCTTCATCACTGTCGGCAATAACAACCCATTCTGTATCATTAGCAAGAGTTTTATCAAATGCCAGAGAAACTGTTGCACTCTTCTCAACATCATTATTCATAACAACAGCAAGTTTGTTCCATTCGCCTTCAGTAGCATTAGAAACTGTGTAAGAAACAATATTAGATGAATTCGTTAATGTTTGACCGAATCTGTAGTTATCCCTTAGGTTAATGTTATCTGTTGTAAATGGTGAGAATGACTTACGAATATCAAGCATACCCTTGTAGTAAGAAACTAGGTCTGCATTCTTGGAAACATCATTCCAATCAATCATATTTTCTGTAGCAGCAGAATTATATGAGTTTTCGTCACCATCTTTAGATCTACCCATTTCTTCACCTGCTAGGAAGAAGTGAAGACCCTGAGATGTTGCACCAATTGTTTCGGCAAACTTATTGATACGAATTAGGTTATTATTTCTTGCTCTGTAATCAGATGTCTTACCATATACAGAACCCCATAGTTTATCGTATAGAGTGTTGTTATCGTGGCAAGATACATAGTTAACACACTGTGCAGGAGAATAAGCCTTCCATTTTGCAGCAGAACCGGCTGTGTTAGCTCTTACACCATATCTAACACCCTTAGATGTATCAACTAGGTTACCTTGGATATAACCCTTAGCATCGATTGATGAGTAACTACCCTTAACAGCATCACGATACTGGTCGTTGAACATACCAACCCTGCTATCCAGAGCCTTTGTAGAACCCTGTGAAGCCATCCGTACTGTATCACCATCATAGTCTGTTAGGTCATTCTTAGTAGACATTGACCAACCTTCGCCATATACAGGCATCTTAGGGCTAATCTTGTCTAGTGTTGAACGAATATCATTCATTGTTTTAACATCATGTAGACCCATTAAGTCAAAACGGAAGCCATCAATGTGATATTCAGTTGCCCAATAGTTAACTGACTGAACCATAAAGTTATGATACATAGCTCTTTCAGAAGCTGTATCATTACCACAACCTGATGCATTTGACCATGTACCATTAGCGTTCATTCTGTAGTAATAATCAGGAACTGTACCCTGGAAAGATGTATTTGTGTTGTACATATGGTTGTATACTACGTCCATAATAACACCGATACCAGCCTTATGTAGAGCCTGAATCATCTGCTTCATTTCATTAATTCTAACATTACCATCATATGGGTTTGATGAATATGAGCCTTCTGGAACATTGTAGTTCACTGGGTCATAACCCCAGTTAAACTGATTATCAGGACCTGTTTCATCAACTGAACCAAAGTCATACATTGGGTTAATCTGAACATATGAGATACCTAGTTCTTTTAAGTAATCAACACAAGTTGGAATTGAACCTAGGTTGTTTAGAGTTGTACCTAGTTCTGTAAATGCAAGATACTTACCACGATTCTTAGCAGAAACACCTGAGCTTTCAGAATATGAGAAGTCCTTTACATGAATTTCCCAAATTGAAGCATCAGCAATGTCATCTGTTAAAACATGCTTATCCTGATCCCAACCTTCCGGATTTGTACTGGAAAGGTCACAAACCATTGAACGCTTACCGTTAACACCTGTAGCTACTGAATATACATCAGGAATTTCCTTAGTAGTAACCTTTGTACTATCAGCAATACTTGCAGCTGTTACTGTGTAAGTGTAGTATGTGTTTGCTAGATCACCTTCAGCCTTTACTGAGTAAACACCTGTCTTTTCATCTAATGTTAACTCTTTTGAACCTAAGTCCTTAGCACCTTCTTCTTTATCAGAACCGGTTGCATAAAAATTAACCTTTACTGATGTAGCTGTAGGTGCCCAAACCTTGAATGTTGTTGCTTCTTTAGTATAAGTAGCACCAAGGTCTGTTCCGTTGTAGCGATACATACTATCAATTTTGTGAGCTGCTGTTTCATACTTTGTTGGTGTAGAAGCAGTAGCTGCTGATGAAGAAACTGTAGCAAATGGAATAACAGTTGCTAACATCATGATAGAAAGAACTACGGAAATAATTCTTTTCATTTTATTTTTCCTCCCTTTTTTTATTTAAAAAATAATTTTTCAAAGAATATTATTTCTGAATTTCAATACCCCTAATTCTCTTCTTCTTTCTTGAAGAACGAACTTTTAGGGTAATACCGGCACCGGCTAATAGACCAAGTCCTACCAGTGCAATAGTTGTAACAAGAGCTTTTTTGCTATTGTCATTTAATTGATAATTGTAAATAACAGTTTGTTCTGCTTTTGTATAAACACCTGAGGCATTCCTTGGAGTTGATGTTAAAGTAAGATTCTCATACTCCTTAGCCTTTGTTTTATACTTCTTATCTTGTTTACCTTCCAGCTTCTTGATGTCCATAATATTGCCATCAGAATCCATATAAATAACATTAACTTGACATTTCTTTGTCTTTTCTTTAGTAAACTTATAAGTGACTACCTTATCACCTACTGCAAAAAGACCTGCACCGTTTTCAGGTAATGCATCTGTATCAAGTACATAGCCCTTAATTGAAGGAATTTCATCAGTAAAGTACTGCTGACCGACCTGGTTCTTTAGTACTTTACTTGGAGCAATAGCTTTATCGGTTGATGAGTCAATAAACTTAATTGTTACTGTGCTATATTCACCTGTATAAGCTTCAACAGTAAATTTACAATGTTTGTTTTCAGAAGTAAATTTACCTGTTGTGCTTTCTTTATTAACTATCTTATATTTTCTTCTTACTGAGTCACTAGGAGTAACACTATAGCTATCACCCACTTGACCTTTAACAATTTCTGTAGAAACTTTTTCACCTGTTTTGTTGTCAATATAATCAACAACAACTGCACCCTCTGTTGAGTGACAATTTTTATCAAAGCTGTCTTTATCAACAAGAATCATTGCTGAACTTTGTGGAACTTCTACAGTACCTGAAACTGTACCTAGGTTTCTTAAACCGGCAGTTTCATCATTTGCAATAATTACAAAATCATCTGAATAATTCTTAATCTTACTTAAATCAACTTTAACAGATTTATCAGGGTTACCGTTTAGAAGTACTGCAACTTTCTTAAAGTTGTCATTTTCTAATCCATCAACTGCAAAAGCAACTAAACCCTTTGTATCATTTTCAAAGAAATCCAGGTTCTTTGCAGTAGTAGTTGTTGGGTCTCTAAATGCATTAAACTTCTTGTGAATCTGTATCATACCTTTATAGTACTCTACAACATCACTGTAGTTATTAACACTTTCCCAATCAATCATATTTAGAGTTGCTGGTGACTTAAAGCTGTTTTCATCACCATCTTTACTACGGCAGAACTCTTCACCTGCTAGGAAGAATGTCATACCTTGAGCAGAAAAAATTGTTGCAGCGTTTAACTTAGTCATTTCAACTAGATTTGCATGACGCTTTCTAAAGTCCTTTTCATCAGGATATAGAGAACTGACTAACTTATCATATAAAGTATAGTTATCGTGACAACTTGAATAAACAACAGACTGTGTTGGTGCTGAAGCCCAACCGTTGACACATTCACCGGAAAGACCGATTTTGATATTACCGGTTTTCTTACCACTTGCTAAGAAACCTTTATCTGTTGCATCAAAAGTTTTGCCCTTAATAGCATCACGAACTGTATCATCAAAAGCACCGATTCTACTGTCCAACTTATCCATATTAGCTTGAGTTGCTAAGACTGTACCATCATCACAAGCAGTCTTTAAATCCCATGCTTCACCATACATTAGAATTTGTGGATTGATTTCATCAAGAGCATAACGAATTTGATTCATTGTATCACAATCATGAAGTCCCATTAAATCAAATCTAAAGCCATCAATGTGGTATTCACTAGCCCAATAAGTAATAGAATCAATCATAAATTTTCTGAACATTTTATGTTCGGAAGCAGTATCATTACCACAGCCTGAACCATCAGAAAATGTACCGTCACTATTCATTCTATAATAATAATTTGGAACTGTTCTGTTAAAATAGCTATCTTCACCTGTATAAGTATGGTTATAAACCACATCCATAATAACACCGATACCGGCATCATGAAGAGCTTTAATCATCTGTTTACATTCATTGATTCTAACATTACCGTCATAAGGGTTAGAAGAAAATGAACCTTCCGGAACATTGTAGTTTACAGGGTCATAACCCCAGTTAAACTGGTCATCCTTACCGGTTTCATCCACTGAACCAAAGTCATACATAGGGTTAATCTGTACATAGTTAACACCAAGTTTCTTTAGATAAGAAATACAAGTAGCATTGTTGCCACTTACACCATCGACAACTGTACCATCTTCTGTAAAGGCTAAGAATTTACCTCTATTTTCTTTACTTACACCGGAATTTTCAGCATAAGAAAAGTCCTTAACCTGTACTTCCCAAATAACAGCATCTGTCTGATTCTTAACAGTTTTGTGAGTATCTTTATTCCAATCTGTTGGATTAGTTGAAGATAAATCAACAATCATACCACGCTTACCGTTAGCACCAACAGCTTTAGCATAAATATCTACTACTTCTTCAGCTTTGCCATCATTAGTAACAACATATGTATAGTATATGTTCTTTAGGTCACCTGTTAAGGTACAAGACCATACACCATTTGATTTATCAAAAGTCATATCTTGTTCCTTAAAGAAGCCATCCTTGTTTTCTTTCTCTGAGCCATACTTATAAAGTCTAACCTTAACTTCGGAAGCAGTTGGTGACCAAACCTTGAAAGTAGTAGCTTTCTTAGAATAAGTAGCACCTAGGTCATTTCCGTTATAAGATGTTTCGTCTAGTTTTGCTGCATAAGCAGCATAATCTTTGGTTGTTTCAGCATTAAAATTCACTATATTTAATCCCACCACCATAACTAGTATCAAAACCATAGAAAGAATTTTTTTAATAGGCATAAAATCCCCCTTAGTTCTGTATTCATACACACTCATTCTAACAAATATTATTATAAATAATTTTCTACAAAAGAATTAAACCGTCTTTATAGACGGTTTATGTGTAGAAAAAACAGGTCAAAATATAGTCATTTTGACTATATTTTCATTTAGCTTATGAAAGATTTATTAATAAAGTCATTAATCTACGCCATATGTTGCCACACCTGTTAATTCTTCTTCTATTCTAGACAATCTATTATACTTTGCAGTTCTTTCACTTCTGCATGGCGCACCTGTTTTTATCTGTCCTGAGTTACAAGCAACTGCAATATCTGCTATTGTTGTGTCTTCACTTTCACCACTTCTATGAGAAATTACAGTTGTATAACCGGCTTTATGGGCAAGTTCGATTGCATCAAATGTTTCTGTTAAAGTACCGATTTGGTTCATTTTCACTAAGATTGAATTACCTGCTCCAACCTTGATACCATTATAAAGTTTATTTACATTTGTTACGAATAAATCGTCACCTACTAATTGTATGTGGGATAACTTTCCAGTAAGCTCTTCCCACCCTGACCAATCAAATTCTGAAAGTCCATCTTCTATTGAGATAATAGGATATTTCTCTGTAAGATTATCAAGGTATTCAATCATATTTTCTGTAGTCATAGATATTTTTCTCTTAGGTAGATTGTACATACCCTCAGCATACCATTCTGATGAGGCAATATCTAAAGCTAATTTTGTATTTTCCGTGTTATATCCTGCTTCTTCAATTGCTTTCAAAATATATTCAAGTGCTTCTTCATCACCTGAAAGGTTTGGTGCAAAACCACCTTCATCACCTACTGCAGTAGAAAGTTTATCCTTCTTCAACAATGTTTTTAGTGTGTGGTAAATTTCCGTACATTGTCTTAATCCGTCACGGAAACTGTCAGCACCTACCGGCATAATCATAAATTCCTGAATATCCACATTGTTGTCTGAATGAGCACCACCATTTAGAATATTCATCATAGGACAAGGTAATCTATGAGCATTAAAGCCACCTAAATACCTATATAATGGTAAATTAAGTGATGATGCTGAGGCTTTTGCTACTGCAATTGAAACTGCCAAAATAGCATTTGCACCTAAGTTTTTCTTATTCTCTGTACCATCAAGGTCACACATCATTCTATCAATTAATCGTTGCTGGTATGGGCTTGTACCTACTAAATGATGAGCCAAAATTTCGTTAATATTTTTTACTGCTTTGTACACTGACTTACCAAAATACACGTCATCATTATCACGAAGTTCTACTGCCTCAAATGCACCGGTTGACGCACCACTCGGAACAATTGCAGACTGTACTGTACCATCAGATAATGTTACTGTTGCTTCAACTGTTGGATTACCTCTAGAGTCTAGGACTTGTCTTCCCTTTATTTCTTCAATTAACATACACATATAAAAAACCTCCTTTATCATTATTGACAAAGGAGGTTAAATTATACTGATTAGTCTAGGTAATCTTTTAGAATTTTACTTCTTGAAGGGTGTCTTAGCTTTCTAAGAGCCTTTGCTTCAATCTGACGGATTCTCTCACGAGTAACATTGAATTCCTTACCTACTTCTTCAAGTGTACGACTTCTGCCGTCTTCAAGACCAAAACGAAGTCTTAGAACCTTTTCTTCTCTTGGAGTCAAAGTATCAAGAACTTCGTTTAGTTGTTCACGAAGTAATGTATGAGATGCAGCATCTGCAGGTGCCGGTGCATCATCATCAGGAATAAAGTCACCTAGGTGAGAATCCTCTTCTTCACCGATTGGTGTTTCCAAAGATACAGGTTCTTGAGCAACACGCATAATATCTCTAACCTTATCTACAGGCATATCAATTTCTGATGCGATTTCATCAGCAGTTGGTTCGTGACCATTCTGGTGAAGTAACTGAGAAGAAACTTTCTTTACCTTGTTAATAGTTTCAACCATATGAACAGGAATACGAATTGTTCTTCCCTGATCGGCAATAGCTCTTGTGATAGCCTGTCTAATCCACCATGTAGCATATGTTGAGAACTTAAAGCCCTTTGTATAGTCAAACTTATCAACAGCCTTTAACAAACCTAAGTTACCTTCCTGAATAAGATCTAGGAATAGCATACCTCTGCCTAGGTAACGCTTTGCAATAGAAACAACAAGTCTGAGGTTTGCTTGACATAGTCTTTTCTTAGCTTCTGTGTTGCCATCAGCAATTTTAATAGCAAGGTCAATTTCTTCTTCAGGAGAAAGCAGTGGAACTCTACCGATTTCCTTTAGATATACCTTTACCGGATCATCAATTGCAACTCTTTCTGCTGCAATTTCGTCACCTTTGCTGGATGATTTTGATGCTACGATTTCAATATCTGATAAATCAACACTGTTGTCTTCAATGATTTCGATACCCTGTGCTTCCAAACCATCATATAGCTTTTCCAGTTGTTCAGGTGAAAATTCAATTTCACCAATAGCATCAAGGATTTCTTGGTTTGAAAGGCTTCCCTTTTGTTTACCTTGTTCAAGTAAATCTTTGATTACTGTTTTCTTATCAACCTGTCCACTCATATATATCTCTCCTTATTCTCGTTTCTTCTTCAGATTATTAATCTGCTGACTAAACTCATCAAGTGATGTGTTTGCGATTTGTTCCTTTGACAACTTACCCTTTTCCTCAAAGATAACACTTATGTACTCATCCAGAGCTTGTTGAGTAGGATTTTTGTCTATTGTTTTATTGACAATAGAATAGATTTTATTTATTTCATCAAAAGTAAAATCCTCGTTTAGAGAAGTTAATGGCTCATAACCACCCTCAATTCTGTTAACAAAATAACCATATAGCTTTTTGTTAAAATCTGTGACAAATGAATCATTAGGCACTCTTGAATAAATATACTGTTCAACCTCAGGATGATTAACCATATATGATAATAACATTTCTTCGGCAATAGTTGCCCTTGGCTTATCCTTATGTTGCAAGTTTATTTTGTCTTCTCTGCCTGAAAGATTAGTTCTGATTTTTCTAAATTCTTCTTTTCTATTGCTATATTTAATTTTACTTCTAACTCTCTTTAGAGAATTAGAAATTGACTCTGTATGAACACCTGTTTCATCAGCTAACTTAGAGCTGTAAACATCTCGTTCTACATCATCATCTATTTTAGCAATTATATTAATTGCTTCATTGACATATTTAACTCTTTGGTCTGCCAGTTTTAGGTCATATTTTTTTCTTACTTTTGATAGCTGATACTCAACATCATTAAAGCTACCATTCACCAAATTATAGAAAGCAGCACCACCATTATCACCATGTTTTCTGATAAATTCATCAGGGTCTTTACCATCAGGAACTGTAAGGACTCTTATGTTAAGTCCTGTTCTTCTGAGAATTCCAATGGCTCTTTGGGTTGCTTTTTGACCTGCTTCATCGGCATCATAACAAATGATAACATCATCGGCATAACGCTTCATAACAGATGCTTGTTGACTGGTTAATGCAGTACCTAAGGTAGCAACTGCGTTCTGAAAACCGGCTTGATTTACTGCAATAACATCCATATAACCCTCACACAAAATAAGGGTTCTGTCCTGATTTTTCTTAGCATTATTAAGTGAAAATAAATTATTACTTTTACTAAATACAGGTGTATCGCTTGTGTTAAGGTACTTAGGCTTTTGGTCAGTCATAATTCTACCACCAAAGGCAATCACATTTCCCCTTACATCTATAATAGGAAACATAACTCGGTTATAAAATCTATCGTTTGTACCGTTACCACTTTTGTTCTTGTAAACAAGGTTAGCACTTATAAGTTCGTTATCCTTAAAACCTTTTTTCCTTAGATAATTTGAAAGTGCAAAGTGGTCATTAGGAGCAAAACCTAAACCAAAATGTCTGATAGTTTTGTCAGTTAGTCCTCTGCTATAAAGGTAATCTAAGCCTTCCTTACCTAAAGGACTGTACAGACATCTATGGAAAAATCTTGCAGTTTCTCTATTAGCCTCATAAATTCTTTTCTTAAGGTTTGCCATAGAATCATCATAATTACTTTCTTCCGGCATATTAAGTCCAGCTCTTTCGGCTAAAAATTTAACAGCCTCAATATAATCAAGATTTTCAATCTTCATTATAAAGGTAATTACATCACCACCGGCACCACAACCAAAGCAATAAAAAGAATTATTTTCGGTATAAATATTAAAAGATGGTGTTTTTTCGCCATGAAAAGGACAAAGTCCTACCATATTCCTACCCTTACGCTTTAGAGAAATATAATTTGATGCAAGTTCCGTAAGGTCACTACGCATTTTTAGTTCTTGCAAAAAGCTTTCCGGTAATGGCAAAATAACACTCCTTTCAATAGTTGTAAAACCTACACTATTATATACAACAAAATTTATATTATTCCTTTATTTTTTCAAAATTTTTAAAAATATTTTTGAAAAAACAGATTTTATTAGAAAAATATGTTGTTACATAGGAAAATAATCTTCATTAACAACTTCTACTTCTATCTTTCCATTTGTTGCATCAGCAAGTTTTTTGTTAAAAAATCCAAGTTCATTTATTGGAATATGAAAACTGATAATAACATTTTCCAGAAAATTTGAGTCATCAATAATACCACCACACTCCGGAATAAGTCCGGAAAGTTTTCCGTAAAAATCGTAACTCAAAGTAACAGAACAATTATAGCATTTTTCCATACGAAGAATCTTGGAGGCATCAAGAGCAATCTTTGCACCATGGCTATATGCTCTGACCAGTCCACCTGCACCAAGCATAATACCACCAAAATAACGGGTAACAACTATTACGGTATTTACCACATTATTTTTGTTAAGCACATCAAGGACAGGTACACCGGCAGTACCCTGAGGTTCTCCGTCATCAGAATAACGCTTAATAAAATCATTCTTTAAGCTATATGCATAAACATTATGAGTAGCATCATAATGTTTCTTACGCTTTTCGTTAATAAAATCAATAGCTTCCTGTTCTGTTGAAATCGGTTTACAATAGCCTATAAAACGGCTGTGCTTCTCAACAAACTCAGCTTGATTTTCTTCTTTTGTAGTATAATAAAAATCTTCCATAACAATTAAAAAAACAGGCGGTACACTAAATGTACCGCCTCAACAATTACAAAATTATTTCATACCAAAACGCTTCTTAAATCTATCAACACGTCCGCCGGTATCAACGAGCTTCTGCTTACCTGTAAAGAAAGGATGGCACTTTGAACAAATTTCAACTCTGATATTTTCCTTTGTTGAACCTGTTTCGATTACATTACCACAAGCACAAGTAATTGTTGTCTGCTTATAATCTGGATGGATACTTTCCTTCATTTCATTTCACCTCTTTCGCTGAAACCGTAAATAACAGTTTAGATTATACAACATAAATCCTGAAAATGCAAGTGTTTTTTCAAAAAAATTTTAACTTTCTAAATAATCAATTAAAGTATTGAAATTTAGACCAAGTTTTCTGGCTAAAAGAGAATTGTTTTTGCCAACATATCTCCACAAAGTATAGTCAGAGTCCATTGCAGTTACCTGCTCATTTTCTTTAGTATATCTTTGGATAAAGCCATACTCTGCACCGTACTTAATTAACCATTGATAAGCCTTAGTTTTGTTGAAAGTACTTCTCTTTTCGCTATCAAACTCAACAGAAAGACCAAGTTGTCTTTCACTATTGCCACTATCTGCAATTCTTCTATTGGCAATTGACTCGGCTTTTGTTTGGGTATATTTACCAGTGTTAAGCAAAGTGTTTACATATCCACTATAGAGAGTATGTTGGTCATCATATGAAACATAACCTCTTCTAATCTTCAGGTCAATACCATCTTTTTTAGCAGCATTTACCATTTTGTCTAGTGAATCGTAAATCATTGTGCTAACCTTTACACCACCAAAATCTTTTGTTGTTGGTACATAGTTTCTTTCCAATGGGTCAGCAACACTAACAATTTTGTATAAAGTCTTTTGTTGTTCCTTTGAGATATAGTCATCGTTGGACTTTACCACAGTTTCCTCACCTTTTGATGAGGAAACATAGGCATAGTAACTTAGGAATGAACCTAAGGCTAAAATCACAACCATAACGATAGGTAAAACATAGAACAAAATATTAATTGCATTTCCCTTTTTCCTAGGGGTATTATCTCCATAAACATAGTGTTTATCTTTTCCGGTATAAAAGCCTTCCGGCTTTGTACTGCCACCATGTCTTCCTTTGGATTTATCTTGCAAGATTTTCACCTCGTAAAATTATTACTTAATTTCTTTAGAATTGATTTCTTCAAGTGCATCTGTTAAGAACTTTTCAACACTCATTGAACCAAGGTCACCTTGTTTACGATGACGAACAGAAATACAGTTGTTTTCAATATCCTTGTCACCAACAAGAATCATATAAGGAATCTTCTCTAACTGTGCTGAACGAATCTTGTAACCAATCTTTTCTGAACGGTCATCAACTTCGCATCTGATACCCTTAGCTTCTAGCTGTTTCTTAACTTCATAAATGTAGTCAAGATGTCTGTCGGCAATTGGTAAAAGTTTTACCTGAACAGGTGCTAACCATAGTGGGAATGCACCGGCATATTTTTCGATTAATAGTGCTAATGTTCTTTCGTAGCAACCTACTGATGTACGGTGAATGATATAAGGGTTCTTCTTCTGACCATCCTTATCAACATATTCCATACCAAACTTTTCAGCTAGGAACTGGTCAATCTGGATTGTGATTAGAGTATCTTCCTTACCAAATACATTCTTAATCTGTACATCTAGCTTTGGACCATAGAAAGCAGCTTCGCCCTTACCTACTGAATAAGAAATTTCCAGGTCATCAAGAATCTTCTTCATAACGCCCTGTGCTTCATCCCAATCTTCAGCAGTACCAATATACTTTTCTGTATTTTCAGGATCCCACTGTGAGAAACGATAAGAAACATCTTCATATAGACCTAGTGTCTTCAGTGTATATTTAACTAAATCTAGGCACTGAGCAAATTCATCTTCAAGCTGGTCAGGTGTACACATTAAGTGACCTTCTGAAATTGTGAACTGTCTTACACGAATAAGGCCATGCATTTCGCCTGATGCTTCATTTCTAAATAGAGTTGAAGTTTCTGACAATCTCATTGGTAGGTCACGATATGAACGCTGTCTGTTTAGGAAAACTTGATACTGGAAAGGACAAGTCATTGGTCGAAGTGCAAATACTTCATCATCTTTTTCTTCATCACCAAGTACAAACATACCGTCTTTGTAATGATCCCAGTGACCTGAGATTTTATATAGATCAGACTTAGCCATTAAAGGTGTCTTTGTTAACTGCCAACCACGCTTTGCTTCTTCATCTTCAATCCATCTCTGTAAAATCTGAACAATCTTTGCACCCTTAGGTAGAAGTACAGGTAAACCCTGACCGATACAATCAACTGTTGTAAATAGTTCAAGTTCACGACCTAGCTTATTGTGGTCTCTTGACTTTGCTTCTTCCATCATTTCCAGGTATTCGTCAAGCATTGATGCCTTAGGGAAAGCAATACCATAAACTCTGCATAGCTGATGGTTGTTGGAATCACCTCTCCAATAAGCACCAGTACAGTTTGTTAAAGCAACAGCCTTTAGAACTGATACATCCATTAGGTGAGGACCTGCACATAGGTCAACAAATTCATCCTGCTGATAGAAAGAAATAGGTTCGTTCTTATCGGCATGTTCCTTACAAAGTTCTACCTTATAAGGTTCATTCATTTCTTCTAACTTTTTGATTGCATCCTGAGGAGAAAGTTCAAACTTTTCAAGTTTGATTTTACTCTTAACAATCTTCTTCATTTCTGCAGTAATCTTGTCTAGGTCTTCCTGTGAGAATGGCTTTTCTACATCAAAGTCATAGTAGAAACCTGTATCAATTGCAGGACCGATTGCACACTTTGCATTTGGGTAAAGTCTTTTAACTGCTTGAGCAAGTACATGAGAAGCAGTATGCCAAAATGCTTTCTTGCCATCCGGATCATCAAAAGTTAAAAAGTCTAAAGTACAATCATTATTAATTGGGGTACGAAGGTCATAAACCTCACCATCTATCTTACAAGCACAAACTTGCTTAAAAAAGCCTCCTCCGAAACCTTTTACAATTTCGTATGGTGTTGTGCCATTTTCAAATTTCTTAACGTCATTTCTTAGTTTTACACTAACCATATTGATTTCTCCTTTGTATAAAAATAAAAGTCCCAATATTCTATAAAAGAATATTGGGACGATATAAACTAAATCGTGGTTCCACCCAAGTTCGGTATAAAAACCCTCATTTACCTTTAACGGAGTTAACCGGTATGTCATTTCCTACATACACTCAAAGGTAGTAACTAAAAGCTCCTAAATATTTTGCCTTACAGCTAATAAGCAAAACTCTCTTGATTCGGTGGCTGATAATCGTGTCCTTCTCAACGCTTTAAATTTATATTATCACTTTAATTTTCTATTGTCAATTACTATTTTTAATTTTCTTCATCTTCCGGAGATAAATCTTTATCATTTTTACCGGAAGTGATTTCCAGAATAAGTCTATCAACATTAGAAATTTTTTCTTCTGTTGTAAATCCCTTGTCGTTTTCATCACTACCTGATACTACAGGATAGTCCTCAACATACTTACCATAGGTTGCACCTGTTGGGAAATACCCACTATCTTTGGTATCAATAGACTGAAAACTACTGTCGTGAGTGATGTATAGATTACCGTTCTTACGCTCTTTAGCTTGGAGTTTCTCAAAGCTTTTTAGCTTTTGATTACGGATTTCTTCATTAAGTTCAAGGATTTCTTCCTGTGACTCAATAATTCTAACTTCATCTTTATTTTTACTATACTTTGAGATTTCTAACATAAAAGCTACTGCATACAAAGCAAATAAAGTTAACTCACAAGCTTTGATGATTTCCATATAATAACCACTTGTATAACCGTTAAGAATCAGTTTTGTCACAATTTGAACATCATATGTTACAAGTACTGAAACTAAAGGAATACCAAAAAGAACAATCTCTTTCACATAATTTTTTTGGTTTAACATTGAAATTATTGAAGTAGCTGAAAGTAAATACAGTGACAAGAAAAGATAGATAAACAAATCAAGTACATCTGTCATTACAACTGAGCTTGCACTGTTCTCTGTTAAAGCAGTAAACAATTTTACAACGCACCATAAAGGTACTGTTAACATTAACAGTGAAACAGTTGATGGTGGTTTTTTGCCACTAATATGAGTCCAGCTAAGTAAGAATAAGCCAAAAGCTGCAACACAAGAAAGGATAATATTTAAAAGTGTAGTTGAAGTATAATTCTTGTAAATTAAGATTGACGGCAAGTAACAACAAACATCAACTATAAGTGCTACTGCTGAAAATAAACACATTGAACCTGCAAATGTATTCTTCTTATAATTATATACAGAAGCAGTCTTTTTATCAGTAACAGACATAATAAACAAAATAATAAACTGAACAAAAACAAGTCCTATTGTAACATATGATGCAATTATATTGTCATTGCCAAAAATACTGTTACCGGTTTGTTCTGCATAAATTTGATACACTTTAGTTATTAACATTAACAAAATTGTAGGTATTAGTGTAAACCACATCTTCTTATACTTCATAAAAATATCCTTTATAAGTTATTACATATCACGATAATGCTTTACTCTTCTCTTCTTTGACTTTTTCTGTCTGTTATGTTTAACAACAACAAATAGATAAATTGCAAATAGGATTACAACAATAATTGCTGCAATAATAAAGTAGATTGAAGTAAATACATTTTTCAAAATATCAAGCACATAAAGAAGAGTACTTCTCTCTACTGTTTCATCAGCTACAAGGTTAAAGGTAGAAACCTTTTCACCTTTATAATAAACTGATGCTTTACCTACATAGTCACCTTCTTTAATAGGTGCATCTATTGAGTCAGGCACATCTGTTTTGATAGTAATTTCTTTATCCTTAACACTGCTTGGTAGAAGAATGTTGAAGTCATCTTCTGCACTTAGCTGAATAGAATTTTTATCCCAAGACAAATCTACCTTTTCTTCACATACAGGAGTTTCTCTTGAAACAATTTCTTTAAGTTCAATATTTTGGAATGCCCAACGGAACAAAGCTGCTGCATCTTCCATATTATAATATTCATCAATACCTTGTTCTTCGTTATATGGTGCTTTCATAAGAACTGCCATATAACTATAACCATCAGCTACTGCCTGAGTAACTAAGCAACGACCTGCCTGATCGGTTGTACCTGTCTTGATACCCTTGGCATACTGATAATAATATTCAGTAGTTGAGTCAATTAGGTGGTTAGTTGATGAATAATATGTATCACCGATTGTATAGGAAATTGTATTTGTAATATCTGAGAATTCAGGTAGCATAAGTGCATAACTTGCAATCTTATATATATCTTCGGCAGTTGTATAGTGGTTAGGGTCATGTAGACCATGAGGGTTTACAAAATGAGTGTTCTTACACTTAAGTTTCTTAGCCTTATCATTCATCATCTGAACAAAGTGAGTAACACCACCTTCACCACCAACATAGTCAGCAAGTACAAGGGCTGCATCATTACCGGAAGAAATCATCAGACACTTTAGTAACTGTTCAATAGTAAAGGACTTACCTATATTATCGGAAACGGCAGACTGTGAACTGCCTGTACCTTCAAGTGGCTTTAGGACACTTGCTTTAATCTTGACTTTCTGAGTAAAGTCACTTACATTTTCGGCAACTACTATATAAGTCATAATCTTTGTTAGAGACGCAGGGTATCTCTTTACATCAGCATTCTTACTATATACTGTAACACCTGTATCTAGGTTTACAAGCAAAACTGTTTCTGACTTTGTCTTTACATTACAACCAAAATCAAAGTTAGAAATAGTTGCCGAGTCCTTATTAATATTAGAAGAAGTTGTTGCACTTACCGGTAAAGCAAGTGATGAACACAAAACGAATGTAACTAAAATTACTGAAATTATTGAAAAAATTCTTTTTTTCATAGAAAAAATACCTCTTATATGTTAATATATCATATATACTATACTACAAAACTGATTTACTTTCAATCAAAATTTTAAATTTTAGGTGATACTTTTTGATTTACATAACAGGTGATAAGCATGGAGACATTTCTTTCTTTAAGAGAAAAGAAATAAAAAAGCTAAAAAAGAATGATTACTTAATAATTACAGGTGACTTTGGTTTCTTCTGGAACAACAGTAGGCAAGAAATTGAAAATCTGAAATTTTTAATGAGACAACCATATAAAATACTTTTTGTTGACGGTACTCACGAAAATTTTAATATGATAGAAAAGTACCCTATCGTAAAATTTGGTGGTGCCAAAGCTAGAAAAATTGCACACAACATTTATCATTTATTGAGAGGTCAAGTATATATTATAGAAAAGAAAGGCATCTTCACCTTTGGTGGTGGAGTTAGCAGAGATTTGCAAAAAATGCTTGACATTAATATGTGGTTTGAAAGGGAAATGCCTAGCAAGGAAGAATTTATTGAAGGTGCAAAACAACTTAATAAATTTGGTGGTAAGTTGGATTACATTATTACTCACGAACCGCCTACTCAAATTAAAGGTATTATTAATCCTGACTTGAAACCTAATGCAGTTAATATTTACCTTGAACAAATTGCAGAACAAGTTACCTTTGACAAATGGTTCTTTGGATATGCACATATTGACGAAGAAGTCAGACCAAATTATTTTGGTGTGTTTAATGAACTTCTACCGGTTAATAAAAAAGAAAAACCCAGAGTTTTTTAACTAAAAACATTATGTATAAAAAAACTGCTTGAACAAATCAAGCAGTTTTTTCTTTTATAGAAATATATTAATTTAAACTTTCTCCACCTACTCTGCCAAAGAGTTGGTTAATTTCGGCCTTGATGCCTTTATATTCATCTTCACTTAGGTCACTTGATTTTTTAAGAATTTCTTCAGCACACAATTGTGCCTCATTTAAATCTTCCATATTGCCTAAATCGGCAATTTTCATTTCAGGTAAACCATGTTGTTTCTCACCAAAAAAGTCACCCGGTCCTCTAAGTTTCAAGTCCTCATCAGCAATTTCAAATCCGTTTGAAGTGCGTTTCATAGTTTCAAGTCTTTTGATAGTATCGTGAGTTGTATTGTCAGAAACTAAGATACAATAGCTTTTTTCACTGCCTCTACCTACTCTGCCTCTTAACTGATGAAGTTGAGAAAGACCAAACCTCTCAGCATTTTCTATCATAATAATATTTGCATTTGGCACATCAACACCAACTTCAATTACTGTTGTGGAAACTAGGACTTGAATTTTGTTATCCTTAAAGTCATTCATAACCTTTTCTTTATGGGCAGGTTTCATTTTACCATGAATAAGACCTACATTTATATTTTGAAAATCAATATGATTTCTCAAAGTTTCTGCATAAAGTTCTGCTGAATGTAGGTTAAGCATTTGGTTTTCACTTTCATCTACCAATGGACAGACAATATAGCATTGATGACCTTCTTCAACATTTTTCTTAATAAAGCCCAATGCTCTTGCCCTCTTTTTACCGTCAATCAGTAAGGTATCAATCACTTGTCTTCCGGGTGGTAATTCATCAATTATAGAAATATCAAGGTCACCATAGATAATAAGTCCTAAAGTTCTTGGAATAGGTGTTGCACTCATTACCATTAAGTGTGGGTGATTTCCCTTTGAAAGCAAAGTTGACCTTTGACCTACACCGAATCTATGTTGTTCATCGGTTATTGCAAGTGCTAAGGACTTAAACTCAGTATCTTTTGTTAACAATGCATGAGTACCTATAATAAGGTTAGTTTCTCCCGAAGCAAGTTTTTCCCTTGCTATTTTTTTATTTTTAGGAGTTAATGAACCTGTTAGTAAATCTACATTAATGTCGGTATTTTCCAGTAATTTTGAAATACTTTCGAAATGCTGTTGAGCTAGAATTTCTGTCGGAACCATAAAGGCTACTTGGTAGCCATTCTTGATAACACTATATGCTACTGCTGAGGCAACTGCAGTTTTACCTGAACCAACATCACCTTGAACAAGTCTATTCATTGGTGAGCGTTTGTTCATCATATCATTTAGACAATCATCAATAGTTCTTTTCTGTGCATTTGTTAGTTTAAACGGCAACATACTTAAAAATTCATCTGTATAATTCTTCTGAAGAACAATACCATTTTCCTCTTTAGTATTACTTTTTAGGAATTTTAGGCCTAATATCAAAACTAAAAGTTCCTCAAAAACAAGTCTTCTTCTTGAAGTATAAAGTTCGTCACTATCAAGAGGAAAATGAATTTTCCTAATTGCATAGTCAAGGCTTTGCAAGTTGTATTTATCCCTTATCCACTGAGGTAATGGGTCATTTATCTTTTCTGGTAGAAGTAATAAGGCATTCTTCACTGCATCAGTAACCATTCGGTTATTAAGACCGGCGGTTAAGGGATAAATTGGGTGTATTGAAGTGCCATCACTAACCTTTGCAAAAGTTGGAGCTATCATTTGCAAACCTGATTTAGCCTGAGTTATTTTTCCAAAAAAGAAATATTCTTCGTTTTGCTTTATCATTTGGCTAATGTATTTATTATTAAAGTAAAGCAAAGTTACTGCACCACTATCATCATAAGCCATTGCCTTACAAATCATTTTGCCACTACCACGAGCAAAACCAACTTTGAAAGCAGTTCCTACAGTTGCCCTAATACACACATTAATACCGATTTCAGCCTCTTTGATAGGAGTAGGACTGCTCCAATCCTCATAGTTACGAGGATAATATCTAATTAAATCACCAACAGAATATACAGAAAGGTTGTGAAAAAGTTCTGCTCTCTTCTCTCCTATTCCCTTAAGGCATTCAATTTTCTTTTTAAATAGACTTGCCATATTATACCTCATAAAATCTTATAAACAAAAAAGGCAGGAAAAATCCTGCCCTTTTAAAACTTCTAAATTAATATTCTACACCCATAATGTAGTAATATACCGGCTGGTCACCCTTGATTAGTGAAATATCAATGTTGCTACCGTACTTTTCAAGCAATGCTTCATAAGCCTCGTTAGCTTCTTCCTCTGTAATATCTTCACCGTAAATCAAAGTAACAAATGATGCACCCTTTTTGATAACTTCTTTTGCTAGTTTTAGAAGAGCTTTCTGAGAAGACTTTTCACAAACACAAAGTTTGCCGTCCTTAAGACCGATAATCTCTCCTTCTTTAATCTTCTTACCACCAAATTCGCTATCTCTAGCAGCAAATGTAATCTGTCCGGTTACAACATTCTTAACTGACTCAGACATAACTTCTAGGTTTTCTTCAACTGTAGAATCTTCATCATAGTTGATAAGAGCAGTTAAACCTTGAGAAATCGTCTTTGACTGAATTACATAAACTTCTCTGTCATCTACCATATCAACAGCTTGCTCTGCAGCCATAATGATATTCTTGTTATTTGGAAGTACAACAACTACCTTTGCAGGTGTTGCCATAATTGCATCATAAATATCATCAGTTGATGGGTTCATACTCTGACCACCTGAAACAATGTGGTTACAACCCATATCTGTAAATAGTTCAGAAAGACCTTCACCGGCTGCAACTGAAACAAAACCGATTTCTTCTGTTGGTTCAGCCTTTTGTAGCTTAGGTGCTTTTTCTTCTGTAGCACCGGCATTCTTGTGCTGTTCTTTCATATTTTCAACTTTAACAGTTAGTAGCTGACCGTATTTTAGACCTTTTTGTAGTGCCATACCAGGATTATCAGTATGAACATGAACCTTAATGATTTCTTCATCATCAACAACTACAACACAGTCACCGATTGACATTAAATATTCCTTTAGGTCTTGTGGGTCTGCTAAACACTCAGCATCTCTGCCAACAATAAACTCTGTACAATAAGTAAAGTTAATTACTTCATCAAACTGAGCTGCTGCACTTTCAAAGTTATCTGTTTTAGCTTCTGTTTCTTCTTCAAATGGGATAATCTCATCATCAGCAATTACAGAAAGCATACCCTGGAAGATAACTAACAAACCTTTACCACCGGCATCAACAACACCTGCTTTTTTAAGTACAGGTAAGAACTTTGGTGTAAGTTCAAGAGCTTCTTCTGCTGCTCTGACTACTTCTGTCCAAACGATTGTAGCATTGCCTGTTTCTGTAATAATGTTCATACCGGCTTCATAAGCCATTCTTGCAACAGTAAGGATTGTACCTTCTGCCGGTTTAGTAACAGCCTTATAAGCCTCATCAACACCAATACCTAAAGCATCAACTAAATCCTCACCATTAGCCTTTTCCTTATCCTTAAGACCTTTTGCAAAACCTCTAAAGATAATTGAAAGGATAACACCTGAGTTACCTCTGGCGTTACGAAGCATAAAGGAAGCAGTCTTGGATGCTACTTCTGAAATAGGAGCATCTTCTATCTTCTTAAGTTCCTTAGCTGCTGCAGAAATTGTCATTGACATATTTGTACCTGTATCACCGTCCGGTACAGGGAAAATATTTAAGTCATTTAGTGCTTGTTTTTGAGCACATATATTATTTGCACCTGAAATGATGGCATCTCTAAATACGTTACCTGTTATCATCTCATCACATCCTATCCTTAACGATAATTAAATTCTTAATCATTATAACACAAAAAAAGGACTTGTACAAGACAAGCCCTTAAATTAATTGTATAAAATTTCAGCTTTTTAAATAGAAAATGTTTCCATTTGTTTTGTTATTTCATAGTTATTCAACACTTTGTTGTTATTTTATCGCTTTTTCTACTAAAAAACTCATTGCTGTGCGTTCTTCACCATTGATTTCTACATTTGTAAATGATGGTACGCATACAATGTCACATTCTTCATTTAGATATGACCTTGCAACTGCAATTGACTTTACTGCTTGGTTAGTAGCACCGGCACCTACTGCCTGAATTTCTACCTGTCCCTCTTCACGAATAACTCCGGCTATTGCACCTGCAACAGAATTTGTTACTGATTTTGAAGATACTTTTAGTGTTTCCATAATTCTTTTTCCTCCAACAAATAAAATGTTTAGTTATATTATAACTTATCAGCGTGGCAATTTCAAGAGTTTTATTACATATTTTGGTATTAATTATCTTATTTCAATTCTCTCAATATCTTTTGTTACTGCTGTTTTGTCATCAATATCAAAGATAACACAATCCATTTTACAGTCACCATCTGCATAATCAAATCTTTCCGGTAGTTTATTTCTCAGTTTACTGATAATAATTTCCGGTTTAACACCAAGTACAGAATTAATAGGACCTGTCATACCTACATCAGTTATATAACCTGTGCCATTTGGTAAAATTTCTTCATCAGCAGTTTGTACATGAGTATGTGTGCCAAATACTGCTGTAACCTTACCGTCTAGGTAATAGCCCATTGCTCTCTTTTCACCTGTTGCTTCAGCATGAAAATCAACAATCTTGATTTTGCAATCATCTAATTCTTCCAGAACTTTATCCATTGTTCTAAATGGACAATCAAGAATATTATCCATAAATGAATTACCCATAACATTAACTACACCAACAGTAAATCTACCCATATCATATTTACAGTAACCTACTCCCGGAGTTGTACTGTTTGGAAAATTTGCAGGTCTGATGATATATGGCTTTTCATCAAGATAAGAATAAAATTCTTTTCTTCTAAATGTATGGTTACCAAGTGTAATAATATCTGCACCACTTGTAAAAATATGGTCAGCAGAAGTAGGTGTAATACCATTACCGTCACTTGCATTTTCACCATTACATATAGTTAAATCTATTGACTTAATTTTCTTTAAAGAAGGAAGTTTCTTCCTTAGAAACTCACAACCGTTTTTTCCAACAACATCGCCAATACATAAAATTCTCATATATACACACTTTCTATATTTATATAGGTGAATTATTTTCAACCTTAAATTTATAAAGATATTATAACACACTTCATTTGCATAAAAAAGTAGTATTTTAATTTCCCACAATTATTGGTGACTGTACACATAAATTCTCTGTAACTTGATAATCACAATCTATATAGTAATAATCTTTATCTTGACGATAGGTGTATTTACATTTTTCAATATTTTTGTTGTGGAAATAAAATTTTTCTTCTAACTTTGCAAGTTTGTTCAGTTGCTTTTTATATTCTTTTACAGAAATATTCTTCTTTTCCAACTTATAAATATATTCTTCTGTTAATGAAAAAGGCAGAACAATATCATTTGTATAACCGTAGTAGGTTCTTTTAGTAGATTTATAGGTATGGTACTTTATATGATTAAAGTCTATAGGAAATGAAAACCATAGTAAATTACATCTTTTTCTCTTCATCATTTCATCAGTTTCACAGAGAAATTCACTTTTCTTCTTAATTTTATAGGTTTTTTCATAATGAGTTCTACCAATAATTTCACCTACTGAATGTACAAGTGTAGTTGTGGTTTCTGTATTTTCTTCACTTTCACCATTTACAACTACACCACTAACCAGCATTTGTCCCTTTACTACTGCTGAACCTACTTTAACCATTGGTGTACCTTTTAGAACACTTGACTTTACTACTACTGCATCTCTCCTACATTTTAAGTTTGATGGCTGATTATTTTTTAAAACTTTAGTTGGTACTTTATATTTTTCTTTCACTTCTACTTCAGCTTTACAGCCCGTTAGGTTAATTGAAATCCATCTTAATTCAGGCAGTTGCTTTACCACTTTTCTTTCAATGTCCTTTAAATTCAAATTTTCTTTATACACACCGTTACGAATTCCAACATCATTTAGAACATTTAAGATTTTAGTAGTTGGTACATTGTTGTTACCATTTACAGTTGTTACCCAAATAAATTTACTTAAAGTAAAGGTTATTAAAAGAAATATTATTGCACCAATGAAAATACCTTTCCTTGCTTTATACTTCTTAATTATAAATGGTAAACCTACTTTCTTCTTTATCCTTGTTTTTATGCCTGTTTTATATAAAGATTTTCTTAGTCTTTTATACTCTCTGACATTAACAGAAAAAGAAATACCGTCTTTGCAAGGAACAATATTCCAATATGTATAACCTTGACGGTTAAGAATGTTAATTAATCTTTCTGTAAATTTTCCTCTGGCAATACAAGTAACATAGCCACGAACATAACGAATTAACTTTACCAGCATTTACTCACCTACAATATAAATTCTATTTTTAGCACAGTACCCTCTATTACTAAAGCTGAAGAAGAAAGATATTTTAGTTTCAGACTTCTACCGGTAACCGATATAACCATTGACTTTGTATTCACCTTAATATTTTCACTTTCATATTTTAAAACACCTGTACAACCCTCAATTGTGATTTCTCTATTACCTGTCATTTCTATTAACGGTATGTTTGAAGTTAAATCTGTTGGGAAAAATCTTTCAAAATCTTTCTTCATCAAGTCACCTCTTTCACTTATTTTTACGAAAGTAAAGTTATATTTATGACTAATTGCATATATATTAAAAGTGAAGACTTTTATTAATTTTAAGAAAAACTTAATATTTCTGTTTTCTTTAGGTGCAATAATCATTCTCCTAGCATTTACTAGTACATATAAAGAAAGTGTTATTGAAGGTATTGATGTATGTTGTAATGTACTTTTGCCTTCTTTATTTCCGTTTTTCTTTCTTAGTTCATTTGTTATATACACAAATTGCTTTCAGCCTATTGCAAAGCATTTAGGCTTTGTCAGTAAAATTTTCGGTGTATCTAAAAATGGACTTATAGCTATTCTTTTATGTTTAGTAGGTGGTTTTCCTGTTGGTGGAAAAGCTATTGCTACTTTATACTCTGAAAACAAAATTACTGAAAGTGAGGCTAAAATTTTAAGCTATTGCTTAGTAGGTGCAGGTCCCGGTTTTTTAGTTACATTTGTTGGAGAAAATTTGTTTTGCAACAAAACACTTGGTATTTATCTGTTATTTGCAAATTATCTTAGTGTTCTTTTAATTACATTTTTAAACTGCAAAATACTGAATAAACGGTCTAAAAAGCCATATATATATAATAGTATAGAGAAAAGCAGTGATTATAGCCTTGGAGAAAGCATTGTAAATGCTACAGAAAGCAGTATTAAGTCATCACTTTCAATGTGTGGTTTCGTGATAATTTTTATTGTTTCAAACAATTTACTTAAACTTTTGCCTATACATACCGAACTGATTTCTATTATTTTAGAAATAACAAGTGGTGTTATTAATTGCAATCATATTTTATCAATAGAAGGTGTTGCCTTTTTCATTGGATTTGGTGGAATATGTGTTCACTTTCAGATTTTTGGAATTATAAAAGATATTCATATTAACAAAGTGTTTTTCTTTTTAATGAGAGTTTTACAAGGTTTAATTTCTTATGTAGTAATGTTTATTCTCTTAAAAGTTTTTCCTATATCGGCAGAAACCTTTGAAAGTATAAACAAAGAAACTACTGTAACGGTTTCTTCTACTATATGGGGAAGTTTTGCCCTTATATTTCTTTCATTAATATTCTTAGTGTCAATAAATCATAAAAACAATCAGGAGGTTAATTTATGTGCGGAATAGCAGGATGGTTTGACAAAAACATTGACTTTAGTGAAAAGAAGGAGGTTATCGGCAAAGTATCACAATCATTAATACCTAGAGGACCTGATGAGAATGGTGCTTACATTACAAATGACATTACCCTTATACATAGGCGACTTGTAGTTATTGACAGAGAAAACGGAACTCAACCTATGACTGTACAACACAAAGACAGAAAATATACTATTGTATATAATGGTGAGTTATATAATACCGAAGAAGTCAGAACTAAACTTATTGCAAAAGGTTTTAAGTTTAGAGGAAGAAGTGATACAGAGGTTGTACTAAAATCCTACATTCAATGGGGAAAGAAATGTGTTGAAAAGTTAAATGGTATTTTTGCCTTTGGTATTTATGAAATGAAAAGCAAGGAACTTTTCATTTGTAGAGACAGAATCGGTGTAAAGCCTTTGTTCTATCATCAATACAAAGGTGGCTTAATTTTTGCTTCGGAAATAAAAGCTATTCTTGCTACCGGTATGGTAAAACCTACTGTTGATGAACAAGGTTTAATGGAAATTTTCTTTATGGGACCTGCAAGAACACCCGGAGTTGGTGTATTTAAGGATATTAATGAACTGTGTCCCGGTGAAATGGCTCTATACAAAAACGGAAAACTACACAAAGAATTATACTTTAAGCTAAAAGCAAAAGAACATACAGATGATTTACAAACTACTATTGAGAAAACAAGATACTTACTAACAGACTCAATTAAAAGACAGTTAATTTCCGATATGCCGGTATGTTTCTTCTTATCCGGTGGACTTGACAGTTCAATAATTTCAAAAGTTGCATCAATGTACTACAGAGAAAAGAACAGAGGCAGAATACACACCTTCTCTGTTGAGTATGAAGAAAATGATAAATACTTTAAGAAAAGTTTATTTCAACCTAACAGAGATGCTGACTATATTAAAATGATGGTTAAGGATACTCATAGTGTTCATAATGAAGTTATCCTAAATCATCCTCAACTTGCTGATGCACTTTATGATGCTACTGTTGCAAGAGATTTACCGGGTATGGCTGATATTGATTCTTCCCTACTGCTGTTCTGTAAAAAGATAAAACAAGAATATACAGTTGCACTTTCAGGTGAATGTGCCGATGAACTTTTTGGTGGATACCCATGGTATCACAACAAAAATATTTTATTTGAACAATGTTTCCCTTGGTCAAAAGACCAAACTATAAGAAGAAAAATTCTAAAGTCCGGCTTATTAAAAGATGGTGAAGAATATGTGCACGAAAGATACTATCAAACCTGTAGAAAAACCGATAAGCTAAGAAGTGACACAAAAGTATCTGCAAGAATGAGAGAAATGTTTATGTTGAACTTTTACTTCTTTATGCAATGCCTACTTGACAGAAAAGACAGAATGAGTATGTACTCAGGTCTTGAAGTTAGAGTTCCATTCTGTGATTATAGAATTGTTGAATATGCTTACAATATGCCTTGGGAAATGAAAGCCTATGATGGCAGAGAAAAAGGTATTGTAAGAAAAGCATTTGTGGACATATTACCTAATGAAATATGTTGGAGAAAGAAAAGTCCTTATCCTAAAACTCACAATCCTGTTTATATGGAAATTGTCAGTAAAAAGGTTCAAGAAATTTTACAAGACAAAACAAGTGCATTATCCACTTTACTTAACAGAGATGGCATCAAGGATATTATGGATAATCCTGATAAGATAGAAACACCATGGTACGGTCAATTAATGAGAGCACCACAGATTATGGCTTATATTATTGAACTTGATGAATGGTTTAAAACATACAATGTTGAAATAGACATATAGAGATGAAAGCAGAGTTTTTGTAACTCTGCTTTTTTATGATTTATTTTGCACTTTTGATTTTCATATTGGTTACAAATCAATCACAATTAATCACTATTCGTTGAAATATCAACTTTGATATGTTATAATATCATATACGGTAAGGAGATAATAGTAATCATGAAAAAGATATTATTCATTTATAACCCTGTATCAGGTAAAGGTGCAATAAGGTCAAAGCTTTCTTATATTATAGAAAATCTATCGACTATGGGTGTAGTAACAGTTATGCCTACTAAAGCAAAAGGCGATGCTACTATATTTGTAGTTGAAAATATGGATAATTTCGATATTATCATTTGTTCCGGTGGTGACGGTACACTTAATGAAGTTACTACAGGATATATGAAAGTAGAAAAGGAAAGAAGAAAACCTTGTGGTTATATTCCTGCTGGTACAGTAAACGACTTTGCAACTTCACTTGGCATTTCTAAAAATATTAACAAATGTATTGACCAAATTTTGGATAGTAGTATCTTCCCTTATGATATTGGAGAATTCGGTGACAGATACTTTAACTATATTGCAGGTTTTGGTGCATTTACTGAGGTTGCTTACTCAACATCACAAAGTGCTAAAAATATGCTAGGCAAAACAGCTTATATTCTTGAGGGTATTAAAAGTCTTACAAAAATTAAAAGTGCTAATGTAAAAATTATTACAGAAAATAAAACTGTTGAAGGTAATTATATTTTCGGTATGATTTGCAATACTTTTTCTGTAGGTGGATTACTTAAAATCGACAGAGATGATGTTTCTCTTGATGACGGTAAATTTGAAGCTATCTTTGTAAAGAAACCTAAGAACCCTATTGAATTTCAAGAAACACTTAACGACACATTAAGTGGTAAGCTAAACAGTAAACACTTTGAATATTTTAGAAGTAGCAACTTTAAAATTATTAGTGAAGAACCACTTAACTGGACACTTGACGGTGAATTTGGTGGCAAAACCGATAATGTGGAAATTCATAATCATGAAAGAGCTATTGAATTTTTACGACCAAATAAAGGGTGATTAAAATCAAAAGAGAACAATTTTTAAAATGTATTAACACAATAAAAAACAATAATGCTCTGTACAAAGTAGTAAAATTCATTTACAAGTTTGTACCGTTTTCAATTTTTCTAGGCTATCCTATTCTATTATGCTACCTTTTATTTACTAAAGATATAAGGATTATCAAGGTTATTGTAATTCCTCTGGTTACATTTATTGGTGTAACTATAATGAGATTATTAATTAACAGAACAAGACCATATGAAAAATATAACTACACACCTGTGTTTCCAAAAGACACCAAAGGAAAAAGTTTTCCTTCTCGTCATGCAGCAAGTGCTTTTATACTTTCATATGCTTTTCTGTACATTAATCCGGTACTTGGAATTATCTCACTGAGTATATCTTTAGTAATGGCATCATTAAGACCACTTTGTGGTGTACACTATATTAGTGATGTTGTTGCAGGTATATTGATTAGTTCTGTTATCGGAATATTGTTTTTCTTTATATTCTGATTTATGAAATTAGAAAAATTAAACTAAGGGCGATGAATTTTTCATCGCCTTTCTTTATTATTAAATGTAAATTGTGCATAATACTTTTGTGCAAAATTTACATAAACAAGACTAAAAAATTCTATAAAAAATCAAAAATATGACGCTTTTTGATTGAAATAATGCGTTTATTTGAAGTAATTTGAAAGAAAATGAAAAATATATCAAGAAAATGCATAATTTCTATTGACAAGCTAATATTTTTATGTATAATTTAAACCATAGAAGGTGATTGAATGTTGACACAAGAAAGATTTAACACAATTCTAAATTTACTAGAAAAAAAAGGAGCTGTTACAGTTCAAGAATTATCAGAAGTTTTAGGTACTTCTGAATCAACAGTCAGACGAGATTTAAACACACTTAATGAACAAGGAAAACTTGAAAAGGTTCATGGTGGTGCCACATTAAAGAAATCTGACGATGGATTTGTAAACACCGAGGATGACTTTGTTACAAAGTCACATCTTCATTCTCAGGAAAAAGAGAACATAGCTAAGTACGCAGCATCCCTTATAAAAGATGATGATTTTGTTTACCTTGATGCCGGTACTACAACAGAAAAACTAATTAAGTATTTGCCTGAAAATATCAAAGCAACATTTGTTACTAACGGTATTGTTCATGCAAAAAGCTTAGTTAGAAAAGGACTTAGAGCATTTGTTATTGGTGGAGAATTAAAACTGATTACAGAAGCTATCATTGGCGTTACTGCTATTGAAGAACTTAACCGATATAACTTCTCAAAATGTTTCCTTGGTACTAACGGTATCTCTAAGGCAAACGGTTTTACTACACCTGACATTGATGAAGCAATGATAAAAAACAAAGCTCACGAAAAAAGCTATGTTACTTATATTCTTGCAGACCATAGTAAATTTAACAGAGTGTTTTCTGTTTCTTTTGGAGAGATGTCAAATTCTTGCATCATTACAGACAAACTTACAGATAATAGCTACAAAGACTTAGCTGTAATTAAGGAGGTAGATGGATGATTTACACAGTTACCTTTAACCCTGCAATTGACTATGTTGTTGAGTTAGTTAGTTTTAACATTGGAGAAATTAACCGTACTACAAGAGAATATATGAACCTTGGTGGTAAGGGTGTTAATGTTTCCAGAGTTCTAACAAACCTAGAAGTTCCAAATGTTGCTCTTGGTTTTGTTGCCGGTTTTACCGGTGATGCACTTAGAAACGGACTAGAAAGAATGGGTGTTAAAACCGACTTCATCAGCCTTAAAGAGGGTAACACAAGAATCAATGTAAACATTAAAGGTGTTGAAGAAACCGATATTAATGCCAGAGGACCGGAAATTCCAAACTCTGCAATTGATGAACTATTTAAAAAGCTTGATAATCTCCAGTCAGGCGACACACTTGTACTTGCCGGTTCAATCCCAACCTCTCTCCCAAATGATATGTATGAGAGAATTATGGAAAGACTATATGGCAAGGGCATAAGATTTGTTGTTGATGCTACTCGTGATTTACTTGTTAAGTCACTAAAGTATGAACCATTTCTAATCAAGCCAAATAATCACGAACTTGGTGAAATCTTTGGACTTGAACTTACAACAGACAATGAAATTATCTACTATGCCAGAGAGTTAAAGAAACAAGGTGCAAAGAATGTACTTATTTCTATGGCAGGTGACGGTGCTATTCTTGTTGATGAAAATGATGTGGCACACAAGATTGGTACACCAAAAGGTAAGGTCAAGAACTCTGTTGGTGCCGGTGACTCAATGGTTGCCGGATTCTGTGCCGGATACCTAGAAAAAGGTGACTACAAATATGCTTTAAGAATGGGTACTGCTGCCGGTAGTGCTTCAGCCTTTTCAGAAAGTCTGGCTACAAAACAGGAAGTAATAGATTTACTCAATAAAATCTAAATTTATAAACAGGAGGTAAAATTATGAGGATCGTTGATTTACTCAAAAAGGATTGTATTGAACTTGGTGTTAAGCTAAATTCAAAATCTGAAGCAATTGACAAACTAGTAGATTTGCACAACAAAGCCGGTAATCTTGTTGATGCAAAGGTCTACAAAGAAGGAATTTTGGCAAGAGAAGCCGGAGGAACTACAGCTATTGGTGACGGAATTGCAATTCCACACGCAAAGAGTGAAGCTGTTAAAGAACCTGCTCTTGCAGTAGTAACTGTACCGGATGGTGTTGATTATGAGGCTATGGACGGTAAGCCTTCTAATCTAATCTTTATGATTGCAGCACCAAATGACGGTGATGTACATCTTGAAGTTTTAGCTAGACTAATGACAATGCTAATGGACGCTGACTTTAAGAACAAGTTGCTCAACGCTCCAAATAAAGACGCTTTTCTAAAAGCAATTGATGAATTTGAAAAAGTAAAATACCCTGACGAACCTGCTAAAAAGGAACAGAAAGACGGTTACAGAATTCTTGCAGTAACTGCTTGTCCTACAGGTATCGCCCACACTTATATGGCAGCTGAAGCTCTTGAAAAAGCCGGTAAAGAAATGGGTATTCCTCTAAAGGCAGAAACTAACGGCTCAGCTGGTGCTAAGAACATTCTTACAAAGAAAGAAATTGAAGAATGTGACGGTATCATTGTTGCTGCCGATAAGAATGTTGAAATGGCTCGTTTTGACGGTAAGCCTGTTATTTCAACTAAGGTTGCTGACGGTATTCACAAGCCAAAGGAACTTATCGAAAAAATCGAAAGTGGTCAAGTTCCTATTTACCATCATCATGGTGGAGCTGCTGCTTCAAGTGATGAAATTGAAGGTGAAAGCTTTGGTAGAAAGCTTTATAAACACCTAATGAACGGTGTTTCACATATGCTACCATTCGTTGTAGCCGGTGGTCTATTTATTGCAATTGCATTCTTAATTGATACAATCTGCGGTTATGGTGGTTCAGGTAGTGGTAACTTTGGTACAATGACTCCTGCATCTGCTTTCTTAAAGACAATCGGTGGTGTTGCATTTAACCTAATGGTTCCAATCCTAGCCGGTTTCATTGCAATGAGTATTGCTGACAGACCGGGTTTGTTAGTTGGTTTAGTAGGTGGTTTCCTAGCAACTAGTGGTGCAACTTTTGCTAACCCTGGTGCTTTAACCGGTGATGCAGCTGTTGAAGCAGGTGTTGCTGCTGCAGTTCCTTCAGGATTCTTAGGTGGCTTACTTGCCGGTTTTGTAGGTGGTTGGATTATGCTAATGATTGAAAAGGCATGTGACAAACTACCTCATTCACTTGAAGGTATTAAACCTGTTCTTATTTATCCACTACTAGGTTTAGGTGCTATTGCAGTTATTATGTGTGCAGTTAACCCAATCATGGGCTGGATTAACACAAGTATGACAAATGCTCTAACAGCAATGAGCAAAACAGAAGGCTTAATGGTTCCTCTATGTGCATTACTTGCAGGTATGATGTCTATTGATATGGGTGGTCCTTTCAACAAAGCTGCTTATGTATTTGCAACAGGTATGCTTTCAACAGGTACAGATGCTTCTTATATGATTATGGCTGCTGTAATGATTGGTGGTATGGTACCTCCTATTGCTATTGCTCTATCAACAACATTTAACACAAACAGATGGACAGCTGAAGAAAGAAAGAACGGTACTGTAAACTATATTATGGGTCTATCATTCATTTCAGAAGGTGCTATTCCTTATGCTGCAGGTCACCCTCTACAGGTTATTCCTGCTTGTATCGTAGGTTCAGCTAGTGCCGGTGCATTATCTGCTCTATTCGGTTGTAAGTTAATGGCTCCTCACGGTGGTATTTTCGTATTTGCTACAATGTCAGGTACATGGTACTGGTACATTCTTGCCCTAGCAGTTGGTTCATTTATTTCAATGATTCTACTTGCTCTATTTATGAAGAAGAAATCTAAGTAATTAAAATATAATCACAATTTAATAATATAAAACTCAATTTTGACACAATTAAATATTGATAATAATTGACTTATATTGTATAATATTTGTGATGAGAAAACTTTTTTAATCAAAGAGGAGAAATTAAAATGGTATCACAAACATTTACTATAACTAATAGTCAGGGTTTCCATATGAGACCTGCAGGAACTTTTACATCTGCAATGGGTAAGTACCAAAGCACAGTTACTATCGTTAAAGATGGCAATAGAATTGATGGTAAAAGCATTATGAACCTAATTGCTGCTTGTATCAAGTGTGGCACAGAAATCACAGTTGAGATTGAAGGTCCGGACGAAGAAGCTGCAATGAAAGAAGTTGCTGAAATGATTTTAACAGGCTTTGGTGAATAATTAATCGTTAGTTAAGTACATTAGCAGGAGAGTTATTTATTATAATTCTCCTGCTTTTTCTTTTAAGAGGTGAAATTATGTTAAAAGGTGTAAACGCATCAGAAGGTATCGGTATTGGTAAAGTAATGCTTATTGAAGAAGTTTCTCTTGATTATGAGAAGAAACAGATTACAGATACTCAAGCTGAAATTGATAGATATAGAAAAGTTTTTGACGCATATTGTGAAAAAACAGAAAAACAAGCTGAAAACATTAAGAACACTATTGGTGAAAAAGAAGCTGACATTATTCTTGGTCACCTACTTATGATAAAAGACCCTGCAATGAGCAGTTCAATTGAAGGTAATATTTCAAGTGGTTGTTGTGCTGAAGATGCAGTTGCTCAGGTATGTGATATGTTCATCGGTGTATTTTCAATGGCTGATGATGAACTAACTAAACAGAGAGCATCTGATGTTGAAGATATTAAGAACGGTCTTATTACAATGTTACTTGGTAAGGAAGAAGTTGACATTGCCTCTGCCCCATCAGGTACAGTTCTTGTTGCTAAAGACTTAACACCATCAATGACATCTTGTATTGTAAAAGAAAACATTGTTGGTATTGTAACAGAAGTTGGTGGCAAAACAAGTCACTCTGCAATTCTAGCAAGAGCAATGGAAATTCCGGCTGTACTTTCTGTTCCTAATGTTATGGAAACATTTGAGAATGGTCAAGAAATTATTGTAGATGGTAGTCATGGTGAAGTAATTGAAAATCCTAGTGACGGTGAAATTGCTATCTATAGAGAAAAGACCATTGAATACAAAAAAGAAAAAAAAGAACTTAAGAAGTTTATCGGTAAAGAAACAGTAACTGCTGACGGTGTAAAAGTTGAGCTATGTTGCAACATTGGTAAACCTGATGATGCTGACGCAGTTCTATCTAAAGACGGTGAAGGTGTTGGTCTATTTAGAACAGAGTTTCTATATATGGACAGTTCATCTATTCCAACAGAAGAAGAACAGTTTGAGGCATATAAGAAAACTGTTCTAAAACTTGGTGACAAACCACTTATCATTCGTACACTTGATGTTGGTGGTGACAAGGATATTCCTTATCTTGGTTTATCAAAAGAGGACAATCCGTTTATGGGATTTAGAGCAGTTAGATATTGTCTACACAGAGAAGATGTTTACAAACCTCAGCTTAGAGCATTACTGAGGGCAAGTGCTTTTGGTAATATTAAGATTATGATTCCACTTGTAACTTGTATTGATGAAGTTAGAGAAGTTAAGGCTATGATTGAAAATATTAAGGCTGAGCTTGACTCTGAAAACATTGCTTACAACAAGGATATTCAAGTTGGTATAATGGTTGAAACACCTGCTGCATCTCTTATTGCTGACCTATTAGCAGAAGAAGCTGACTTCTTCTCTATCGGTACTAATGACCTTACAGGTTACACAATGGCAGTTGACAGAGGTAATGCTGATGTAGCTTACTTATACTCAGCTTTCCAACCGGCAGTACTAAGAAGTATCAAGAAAATTATTGAAGATGGTAAGGATATTATGGTTGGTATGTGTGGTGAGGCAGCTGCTGACCCATTGCTAATTCCTCTACTACTTGCTTTTGGTCTTGATGAATTTTCAGTTAGTGCAACATCTGTACTAAAGACAAGAAAGATAATCTCTCAGTGGACTATTGATGAAGCTAAAGAAATAGCAGAAAAAGCACTTACACTGAAAACAGAAAGTGAAGTTGTTGAGTACTTAACATCTGTTGCAAAGTAATTTTAATAGTAAAATCATCTACGGAGTATATGAAAATATGCTCCGTTAATTATTTAACGAATTTTAATGTTGAAAAACCACATTTTTAGGCTATATTCAATAGAAAATGTGAATATTACATTGACAAAGACTACTGAATTAGTGTAAAATGAGAGTACGGTATAAAATTATGTTAGGAAGTATACACATGTACAAAATTGTAAGTAAACAGGTGCTTAATCCTACCGTAACTAAGATGGAAATTGAAGCACCACTAATTGCTAAAAAAGCACAACCAGGTCAGTTTATTATTTTAAGAACTGACGAAAACGGTGAGAGAATTCCTCTAACTGTTGCTGATTATGACAGAGAAAAAGGTACTGTAACAATCATTTTCCAGATTGTTGGTGCTACTACTAATCAGCTAAACTCATTTAACGAAGGGGACTATATTCATGACTTTGTTGGTCCTCTAGGCAAACCAACAGAAACAGAAGGCTTAAAGAAAGTTGCTGTTGTTGGTGGTGGCGTAGGATGTGCTATTGCATTCCCTATTGCTAAGAAACTTCATAAAATGGGTGTTGAAGTTCACTCAGTAGTTGGTTTCAGAAACAAAGATCTAGTTATCCTAGAAGATGACTTTAAGAACAATTCTGATGTATTTAAGCTAATGACAGATGACGGTTCTTATGGTGAAAAGGGTCTTGTAACTAACGCTCTTGAAGAACTAATCAAAGAAGGCAACCAGTATGATGAAGTTATCACAATTGGTCCACTTATTATGATGAAATTCGTATGTCAGCTAACTAAAAAGTATGATGTAAAAACCATTGTATCAATGAACCCAATTATGATTGATGGCACAGGTATGTGTGGTGGTTGCAGACTTACAGTTGGCGGTGAAACAAAGTTCGCTTGTGTTGATGGCCCAGACTTTGACGGTCACCTTGTTGATTTTGACGAGGCTATGAAGAGAGGTCAAATGTACAAAGAATTTGAAAGACACGCTTACGAAGAAAGTTGTAACCTTCTAAATAAGGAGGTAAAATAAGATGCCAAATATGAAAATTCCAAGAACAGATATGCCACAGCAAGAACCTGCAGTAAGAGCTAAGAACTTCCTAGAAGTTGCTACAGGCTACACAATGCAGATGGCTCTTGATGAAGCAAGCAGATGCCTACACTGTAAGCACAAGCCTTGCGTAAACGGTTGTCCTGTTAATATTAATATTCCTGATTTCATTAAGATGATTACTGAAGAAAACTTTGAAGGTGCTTATCAGGTAATTTCCGAAAGCTCTTCCCTACCTGCAGTTTGTGGTAGAGTTTGTCCTCAGGAATCTCAATGTGAATCAAAGTGTGTTCGTGGTATCAAGACAGAACCTGTTGCTATCGGCAGACTAGAAAGATTTGTTGCTGACTATCACAATGAACACTCAACAGAAAAAATCCAGAAGCCTGAATCAAACGGTCATAAGGTTGCAGTTATCGGTAGTGGCCCTAGTGGTCTAACTTGTGCCGGTGACCTAGCTAAACTTGGCTATGAAGTTACTATCTTTGAAGCACTACACACAGCAGGTGGTGTTCTACAGTATGGTATCCCTGAATTCAGACTACCAAAGGCTATTGTTAATAAGGAAGTTGACAACCTAAGAGATTTAGGTGTTGATGTTGAAACAAATATGGTTATCGGTAGAGTTCTTTCTATTGATGAACTAATGGAAGATGGTTATGAAGCAGTATTTATCGGTAGTGGTGCAGGTCTTCCAAGGTTTATGAACATTCCGGGTGAAAACCTAAAGGGTGTTTACTCAGCTAACGAATTCTTAACAAGAGTTAACCTAATGAAGGCTTATAAAGAAGGTAGCACAACACCAATTATGCACGCTAAGAGAGTTGCAGTTGTTGGTGGTGGTAATGTTGCTATGGATGCTGCCCGTTCAGCACTAAGACTAGGTGCAGAAGAAGTTAACATTATCTATAGAAGATCTGACGCTGAACTTCCTGCCAGAGCAGAAGAAGTACATCACGCTAAAGAAGAAGGTATTATCTTCCGTACACTTACAAACCCTGTTGAAATCCTTGGTGATGATGATGACGCAGTAACAGGCATTAAGTGTGTTGAAATGGAACTTGGCGAACCTGATGCAAGTGGTAGAAGAAGACCTATCGTTAAGGAAGGTTCTGAATTTACTATTCCTATGGATTGTGTAATTATGTCTATCGGTACATCTCCTAACCCACTAATCAAGTCAACTACAGAAGGTCTTGATACTCAGAAGTGGGGTGGCATTATTGCTGATGAAGATGGTCTAACAAGCCGTCCATTCGTATATGCAGGTGGTGACGCAGTAACAGGTGCTGCTACAGTTATCCTAGCTATGGGTGCAGGTAAAAAGGCTGCTGCTGCTATTGACGAAGCTATTAAGAATAAGTAATTTGTTCTACATATAAAAGCTACAAAAGAGCAATCACAATTGTGGTTGCTCTTTCTTGTTTATATAGAAATTGACAAAAGTAAAACCTCATCTTCTTAGATGAGGTTTATTTTTTTATTTTGCAAGTGTTACATTAAGTTTGTTATCCACATTTAGTTTAACTACTTTTGTAGATAATTTTTTGTTGCTACTTTGATACTTAATTGTATAAGTAACTTTGCCTTTCTTAAGTCCTTTAAAAGTAAAGATGTATGTTGCACCTTTATTATTGAACTTTAAATCAGCACTAATATTAGCAACTGACTTATTTGAACTATGATAAGAATAATTGTAATTAGTTGTTGATGTTGTATTTAGCTTTAGAACATAATTCTTTGGTGGAATTGTCTTAGTAACATTTTTGTTTTCATCAACAGTTAGGTTAATAGTTTTCTGACTAATTTTCTTTTTCTTTGTGCCATACTTTAGTATTGCAATAGCACTTCCCTTTTGCTTACCGGTAAAGGTAAATGTATACTTACAAGTTGTCTTTGATACATTCTTTTTCTTGACAGTAAAGTTAACTGCCTTTTTATTGTTTACTGTACAAGTCCAGCTATAGCCCTTTGACTTATTAGCATTTAGGTTTAATGTGTAATTCTTAGGTTTTGCTACTGCACTTACTGAAACAATAAAAGTTGAAAGGCAAAGTGCCAAAACTAAGAATAAGGAAATAATTTTTGAAAACTTTTTCATAATAAATACTCCTTACTTTTTCTTTTTGTTCTTAACTTTTCTATAAACTAATATAGATACTAAAACCACCAACACACCAATTAGAATACCATACTGTAAAGTCATATTGGTTTCCAGTGGGTTTTCTGCATGATTAGTACCTTTTTGTACAATAGGTACGGTTGAAGTAAATTCTTCTACTGCATTCATTGATTCAGAATTAGCAAGTAAATTGTACATAATGCCTCCATTAATCAGCTTGAACATAAAAAGTATCAACAATCATTTTAAAGAACTTCTTGTTATCCACTTTATATTCAACATATTTTTTACCATCTTTATCTTTACCGGGTACTTTCTGAATATCAGCACTTGTGATACCTTTACGGAGTAAATCGGTAGCAAGGTAGCTAACCTTTGCGGCTGACAAATTAGTTGTCATATAAGGTTTTGCTGAATTATAAATAGTAACCGGTGTAGTAATATCACTTTTTGTCATAGAAACTGTTTTGTCTATAAATGCGTTTAAATATGCCTTTTGTCTAGCCATACGGTTGTCATTATAGCTAGCAGTTTCGTGGTTTCTTGAACGAACAAAGCTCTCGGCATCTTTACCGTGAAGTTCATATGTTTGACCTTCATTGTACACAACCTTATTATTATCATCCTTATATGTAACAGGTGAAGTAACAGTAACACCACCGATAGAATCGTTTAATGCTGAGATACCACTAATATCAAGTGCAGTATAAGACTGAGCTACAGGAAGTCCATAAAACAATCTTCTTACTGACCTTACTGTATTCTCAGCTGATGTTTCTTTGCCATCACCATAAGCATAAGAAAGACAAATCTGGTTATTTTCTGTACGGATAAAGTCACCGGCAGTATTGTACAAATCAATATCTACCATTGTATTACGGCTAATTTGGAATGTTGTTGTAACACCATTGTCTGTGTCTATAGCAATTAGGTAAAGTGCATCAGCTTGACCACCTGTACCAACTACATTTTTAACAGTACCAAGTTCATCCTTATCAACACCCATAAACAATATTGAAGTCATACTGTCCTTGTATCTATAATTATGACCGTTATAGAAAATATAGTTACCGTTATCAATAACCTTTGTATCTGATGGTGGATTTAGCGACATACCACTTTTATCGAGAAGTCCATTCTTTCCACTATAATACAAGAAACCGAAAGTACCCACTACAAGTAAGCATAAACCTAAAATACAAGAAAGAATTGTAATAAGAACTTTCTTACTTTTCTTCATTTTGTGCTTATTGTGTTGACTTTTCTTACGATTTTTAGTAGGGCTAATTCTCTTTCTCTTAACAGAAGAAAGTACATAACCTGAAACACCATCAACATCAATTGCAGTATCATTTGCAATATTTTTTATTGGAGCATTCTTGTTAAAATCTTTACTTTCTTCAATTAGAGGGCTATCCTCTATTTTAATTAATTTATCGTTATTCTGTTCTTTCATTTTTTATCAATACACCTTGAACTAAAAATCGGTTTTCAGGACGGTTGTTTGTACAGGTACTAAGTGTAATTAGCTTATCGTTAATTGTTACTTTAGTGCCTTTTCTTACATTACTGACTATTGCGTTAGTAGGATTTAAACTATAGTCAATATATTCTTTAAAGACCTTATCATCTCTAAAATGGTCAAAAGAATTATTTATATGTCTATCATCATATTCATAAGCTGAATACACTTTATATGTCTTGATACTCTTAGGAGTATATACCTTAAAAGTTTTGTGCTTTGAGAAAAAGTCGGAATCTTCAAATTTATGCAAATCAGCAAACATAGTGCCATTTGCCATATTATGACCATAAAGAATAGTATTTCTGTCGGAAAAATCAGGTTGATTATAACTTTCCATATAGATAGAACCGGCATAAAGATAGTTCTTGTAATAATCTCTATGGAGATAAAAGCTTTGGTCACTTTCAGGTGCTCTCAAGATTGGATAATCAATGTTGGTGTCGGAAATTTTTATCCATCCAACAATATCCTTATTAATCTTATTTAACACCTTAAAGTCAATTGGATTTTTCTCTTTAGTTTTCTTAACATTAGGTTTGTTATCGTCTGTTAATGTTGGTGAAACAACTTGGCTGGATAACTTTTTATACTGACTCTCTCCATTAGTACAAGAAGATGTATTCAATACCAAAAATACAACACAACATATGCATAAAACAAGTGAAACTATAAAAACAATTAGCCATACAATCTTTCTTTTAGGCTTTTTTTCCGGTTCATTTTCTTTAATAATATCTTCAATAGATTTATTTTCTACTAGATTTTTATCTTCTTTCATAATAAAACTCCTTTAGAAAAATTATACCATAGTAAGGAATTTGGGTCAAACAAAAATCCCCTACTTAAAAAGTAGGGGTATAATCTTTGTGATTACTTTTTCTTTGAAGTATATTTCTTATATGCAAACAAAGAAGATAGACCTAAACCGGCAGCAATAAGAACTGAATATGCAACATAGTCACCGGTTACAGGAGATGTAGTTGAATCACCTGTACCATTTGTTCCATCTGTGCCGTTGCCACCACCGGGATTACCATTATCTCCACCATTATTAGGGTTAGTAGTTGAAGTTCTGAACCATTCACTACTATCATCCTCTGGGTTTACAGTAGAGGCATTACCATTGCTATGGTCGTCACCACCACCGGGTTTACCGGTAGGGTTTGATGGGTTATTATTAGTATTTCTTGGACGAGTTGTTGTAGCTACAGGACTTTTTCTACTAGCAGCACTAAAGCTAATTGATGATAAACAAACTGTCATTGCTACAACAGTAATTGCTAAAATTGCAAATATTTTTTTCATAATAATTTCCTCCTATATTTAAGGATAACAGTTCATATTATTCACAATTTATTATATCACAATATTAAATAAAAATAAAGTTTTTTTCTAAAAATGTTATACAAAATTATTGAGAAAATTAGTACAATTTATTGCATTAAATAGTACCTTTTGTAGAAAGCACTCCATTAATCCTTTGGTCAACAGTTGTTGCCATATCAAGAGCCTTTGCAAAGGCTTTAAATGTTGCTTCAATAATATGATGGTCGTTAACACCACGCATTTGTACAAAATGAAGATTCATCATTGCACTATATGAAATTGCATAGAAAAATTCATCAACCATACAATTATCCATTTCACCTGTTCTGTCATTTGTGAACTTTAAATCAGATACATAGTAAGGTCTGCCTGATAAATCAACACCACACATTACTAGTGTTTCATCCATTGGCAATAGAAAATTACCATATCTCTTAATGCCTGACTTATCCCCCAATGCTCTTCTGATAACTTCACCCAGAACAATACCGGTATCTTCAATGGTGTGGTGACAATCAACATTAAGGTCACCTTTAACCTTTACTTCAAGGTCAAACAGTCCATGCTTAGCAAATCCTTCTAGCATATGGTCAAAGAAACCTATGCCGGTTTTGATTTTGCTTTTGCCACTACCATCTAGGTTAATTTTAATATAAATGTCAGTTTCCTTAGTAACTCTTGTTACTTCTGCAATTCTATCCACTATAATTCTCCTTCATTCATTAAAGAATTATTCTTCTTCAAATCTAACAAGTGCTGCATTTTCATGAGCAGTTAAACTTTCACAACGAGCAAACTTAGCAACATCTTTATAAACACCCTTTAGGGCATCCTGTGAATAATAGATAATGCTTGATTTCTTTACAAAGTCATCAACTGAAAGTGGTGAGAAGAACTTTGCAGTACCGTTAGTTGGAAGAACATGGTTAGGACCTGCAAAATAGTCACCAAGTGATTCACAACTATAACTACCTAGGAAGATAGCACCGGCATTCTTTATCTTTGTCATTACTAGGAATGGATCGGCAGTCTGAATTTCAAGGTGTTCTGATGCGATTTCATTTGCTGCATCAATAGCTTCATCCATATTCTCTGCAACTAGGATATAACCAAAGTTATCAAGTGACTTTGAGATAATTTCTTTTCTTGAAAGAACTGCAACAAACTTATCAACTTCAGCAGAAACTTTCTTTGCAAAGTCTTCACTGGTTGTAATAAGAATTGCTGATGCAAGTTCATCATGTTCAGCTTGACTAAGTAAATCGGCTGCAACAAATCTTGGGTTTGCAGTTTCATCGGCAATAACAAGGATTTCTGAAGGACCTGCAATACTATCAATATTAACAAATCCATAAACTGCTTTCTTAGCTAAAGCAACATAAATATTACCCGGACCTACAATCTTATCTACCTTTTTGATGCTATCTGTACCGTAAGCTAAAGCACCGATTGCCTGTGCTCCACCTACCTTGTAAACTTCATCAACACCGGCTTCATTAGCAGCAACTAAAACTGCAGGGTTAACTTCACCTTCACTGTTACAAGGTGTTGTCATAATAATTTCCTTAACACTGGCAACCTTTGCAGGAACAATGTTCATAAGTACAGATGATGGATAAACTGCCTTACCACCCGGTACATAAACACCGACTCTTTCAAGTGGTGTAACCTTCTGACCTAGGATTGTGCCATCTTCTGTTGAGTTAAACCAACTGTTCTGTCTTTGTTTTTCGTGATAAGACTTAACATTTACAAGTGACTTCTTGATAACTGTTAATAGGTCTTCTGAAACCTTAGAATAAGCACCCTTAATTTCTTCTTCTGTTACACGGATGTTGTCTTTATTAAGGTCAAACTTATCAAACTTCTTAGTATATTCAAAAAGTGCCTTGTCGCCATTTTCCTTAATATTAGCTAAAATATCAGCTACAACACTTTCATAACTACCGTAGTTATTAGGACTTCTCTTTAGCATACCCTCAAGGATATTGTTCTTTGATTCTTTAGTTAATTTTACAATTCTCATTTTCTTATCCTCTCTTACCACTAATATATGAGTCTAGGAATGAAATTAATTCTTTCATTTCTCTTTCTGTACCGATTGTAATTCTTAGATATTCATTAATTCTTGGTGCATTAAAATGTCTAACAAAGATTTTATTTTCCTTTAAAGCATTAAATAATTCTTCACCACTAATTTCATTATGCTTAGCAAAAATAAAGTTAGATGAACTATCTAGGAATGAAAAGCCTAATTTTGTAAGACTTTCTTTAGTCTTTTCTCTTGTATCAATAATCTTAGCTACTATATTCTTAAAGTATGTATCGTCATTAATGGAAGCAACACCACACTTAATTGCAACATCGGACATTGTGTATGAATTAAAGCTGAATTTCACAGAATTTAGGACAGAAATTAACTGTTCATTACCAATACAATAACCAATACGCATACCGGCCATTGAGCGTGACTTTGAGAATGTTCTTGTAACAATAAGGTTGTCGTACTTATTGATTAGAGAAAGTGCAGACTCTCCGCCAAAATCAATATAAGCTTCATCAACAATAACAACCTTGTGCTTATTCTCAATAATAATATCTTCAATATCAGATAAAGAAATTGTTAGTCCAGTTGGAGCATTTGGATTAGGAAAAACAATACCACCGTTATCTACCATATAGTCCTTAGGTACAATGTTAAAGTTTTCATCCAAAGGTACTTCTCTATATTTAATTTGGAAAAGGTCTGCCCAAACTTTGTAGAAAGCATAGCTTACATCCGGAAATAAAATTTCCTTACCACTATTAAAGAATGATAAGAAACACATTGCAAGTACATCGTCAGAGCCTACACCTACAAAAACATTTTCTTTCTTAAAATGATGATAGTCGGCAATAGCTTGTACCAAATCAGTAACATCCGGATCAGGATACTTTCTAAAGGAATTGTTATCCACTTTAGCAAGTGCATCCAGTACAGATGGTGATGGTGGATATGGATTTTCGTTAGTGTTTAGTTTAATAACATCATTGTCCTTAGGCTGTTCACCGGGAACATAAGGAACAACTTTTCTAAAATTGTCTTCAATCATCATTTTTCCCTCTGTTCTAAAGTCTCTTTCTTATAAATCACATAGGTTTTGTGCAAAACATTACACACCCAAATATATTATACTTCAAAAGTAACACATAGTCAATAAACAAAAGGATAAACCCCACACTATTATAGCGTGGGGCTTAAAAGAGAAATATATTATGAAATTCTTACTAGCATTTTTTGAATTGCAGTACAATCCTTGATGTTAATCTTGCCACTATTGTTTACATCTGCAACTGCTTTTTGAGCATCTATTAAAGTTAATCTCTTAACAGTATGTTTCTGTAAAATTGCAGCATCTTGTACAGTAATTTTGCCATCAAGATTCAAGTCACCAATTAAACCTTGGCGAGTTGACTTTCCTTCAATTACAATATTATTTACTGCAATTTCGCCACCTGTTGGTTCATCTGATGTATTACCACCTGCAATAGTTGTTGTTGATGTTGCAATAATTCTAACTGTAACACTCTTTGCACCGTTACATTCTTCCGGAAGTTTAACCTTATTAATGTAGTTAGTTAAAACCCTTCTGTTGTTAGAAGTAATTGTGAAATTAGAGTTTGAAATATCAGTAAAGTTTGTACCGTCAATGCTATACTGCATTTTCCAATTTGCAGGAGCTTTACTACTACCACCCATACTAATTGAGAATGATAAATCCTTACAATCAGTTCCATCAAAAGTAGTTTGAATATATGGAGTATCTCCCCAAGGGTTCTTCTTACCGGCTGACATTAGTGGGACAATTTCATCACCGTCTTTACCATACTCAGCGTCTGACCATTCAAGTGCTCTGCCGTTTTTACCATTCATAGATAGGAACAAATCAGCTTGACCGAATGTTGCTTTATAACCGGACTTATCACCATATTCTTCCAGCTTATCACCGGAATTCTTGCCTGTACTGTCAAAATAGAATTCTGAAATAGTGTTTGCACCAAGCTGATGTTCCGGTTTTGTTGGCTTTGTAGGTTCAGTTGGTTCAATTGGTTCAGTTGGTTCAGTTGGTTTTACAGGCTCTACATAATAATCAATAAACATATTTGACATATATGCAGCACGGCTAATTGCCCAATCTACCATATAATCATATACACCCTTAAATGTATTTGTATCATATTTAGTAGCAGTTGTGCTCTTTGTATATGTCTTTGTCTTGTAATCAAAACTTAGTTTATAAAGTGTGCTATGGTCTGCTAACCACTGTGGTTCTGAGTTTAACAATCTACCGGAAGTATAGTTCATTTCTGCTGAGTCTTTAACTAGATTGTAGTAAGCATCTGATGAATATAATTCTCCGGAAGAAATATTTTGTCCTTTATATAGATATTCAATAGCAGGTACAAAATCTTTATACCATAGTTCGCCACTTCTCTTATAAATAACAGGGTTTTTGTACATTAGAGTACAAATATTTCTATCGCCTTTAGTTGAAATATATGAACCTTCAGGCTTTGTATATGTACCACCATCAGAACCTACAGCATTACCTAGGGAATTATCATAATCCCATGTAGGTGCTGCATAGATTTTGTACTTACCATTAGCATCTTTTTTATTTACAAAATAGAATGAACTTATACCGGCATCCCAGTTTTTGCAATATTCATTTAGTAGGTACATTCTGGCAAATGAATCAACATCAATAACATCAGCTAAATCTGCACGATTGTTCTTAACTGCATTATACATTTTCTCAAACTTTGCTTTAATGTAGTTATAAGCATTGCTATAGCCCTTGTCTGATGAAGTAATATCAGGTGAAACTACTTCAATATTTTGATCACATGTATTGAAGGCAAAACCTTCTGCTGCACCGTCAATCTTAATAACAAATGGGAAATCAGTTGGTGTTGTACCATCTTCGTTAATATATTCTTCACCGGTAATATCAGAAATCAAGTTATTTGAACCAACTTCAATCTTCTGACATAGCTGATATGAACCAAGATATACACCATTAATATAGAAATCAGCATATCTACTGTCTGAGTTATATGGAATACCAACTTGATCACCTAAATCATATAGGAATCTGTTTCTAGATAAAGAGTCATCTTGATAGTTAGCAACAATACTATACTTCTTAGTCTTTTCCATACCTGCAACAGAAAGTGCTGAATCAAAGTTAAGATTAAATGACTTCTTTGACTTTGCCCAAGAAGTGTTACCTCTACCCTTTACTTTCTTAATAGAAGTATCTGTAATTTTACCGTTACTTTCTGTAACTGCTGCAGTAGCCTTAGCATTATTTGACTTATTAGCACTTAGATAAGATAACAAATCTTGGCCGTTGAAACTTGCTGCATTATTTACATAAACTGCACATTCAGCACCACTTCTCATAATATTTAAAGTGTAGCTGGTTGAATTCACAGTAACAGTATATTTACTGTTTGGTGTGTAATTCATAGTAACTGTTGACTTTGATGGAATTTCAACATTACCAATCTTTACTGTTGATGAGAATGTGTTATAAACATCAATCTTAGATTTATCAGTTGATGAAGGTAGGAAGAAATAGTAGTCACCACTATTTGTTAATTTACCTTTTTCATCATACTTATGTTGCCATACCTGCCAAGCTTCTGTTTCGTTTTCATTAGCAGATACACCGTGAACATAAAGGTTATTAGCCTTTGCATAACTAAACTTATATTCATCGGTTGAAGGTTGTGATGGTTCAGTAGGTTTAGTTTCTATAGGTTTTTCACCATATTTACCAACAGAACCATTGCCCTCAAGGTCTGTTGCAAATACACAGTTGTTGCCTTTTGCAAAATCTTCATATGTAAGAACAGGAGAATTGTTCCATAGTGTATCAGAACTGCCTCTCCAAAATCTTATTGCCTTTGCACCGGCAGTTTCATTAGTAAATGTATAACTAAACTTATAGTTACCTAAGTCATTAGTTACCTTTACCGGATTATATTTTGTTTTGTCAGCATTATTGATGGAAATGTCCTTACCGTCATTATCTGCCTTTGAATATTCTGTAAAGTTAATATACTCTGTGGCATAGGCACTAGTCCAATTATCACCACATGATGAACAATCAAAATATACTGTATCACCTGATTTAAAACCATCAGTTGATGTTGTTTCTGCAAATACAGCAGAGGAAGCTGTAAACATTGAAGTAACAATCATCATTACAGATAAAATGATTGCAATAGGTTTTTTAATCATTTTTATCCCTCCTAATATATTTCACCTTCATTATAAACCTATCACCAAAATAAAACAATGAACTAATTGTAAATAATCACTTGAAATTTGTTGAATTTGCTAATTTTTTTGCAAATGTTTAACAAAGTAAACTATCTAATTAACATAAAATAATGACAAATTTAAAATCATATGATATAATAATCATGGTGATTTTATGAAAATTAGTAATATGAAAAACCTAAATACTGCTTTAGATGAAAAGCAGAAGGAAATTGAAATTCACGGTAATATTAGTGACAAGGTTCTCAGAAGTGGACTTGTCAGCAATATTATTTTTGTTGGTGTGGTAACACTTATTGTAGGAATTATTGGCACAATAGTTTTCGGTATTACATACTTAATATCTGATATTTACTGGACTATGGCAGTTGCTATTATCTCTTTATGTGTTATTCTTTTTGCAATTACAATTCTTCTAACACTTAAATTTATGCAAAAATTAGACATTGGTCTTGCAGTAAAATTAAGAAAATATACTGTAAACAAAAAATCCGGTAAAATTCTTTTGGTAAGAAAATAATTTTTACAATTTGATATGTAATATATAATCCTATCTTCATTGAAGATGGGATTTTTCTTTTTTATAACATAAAAAAGGTTGCCCATAAAGGACAACCTTTGATTTTTACATATATTTACTTGTGGCTTTTAGTCGAGCCATAGCTCTTGATAGAGATGCCTTTGAGTGATGATACTCAATCTGACTACGCTTTTGACGCAATGCTTCTTCAGCTCTTTCCTTAGCTTCTCTAGCTCTGTTAGCATCAATTTCGTCCGGTCTTTCACTTGTTTGAACAAGGAAAGTAACATCATTGTCGATAACTTCAATAAAGCCTAAACCGGTGAATAATACTCTCTCATCTTCATCAACAGGCTTGAACTTAGTAATACCAATATCAGTAGCCATCAAAATGTTTTCATGATGAGCCAAAATACCCTTTTCACCATCAAAGCAAGGAATAGTCATTTTCTCACATTCACCATCAAAAACAACCTTATCGGCTGCCAAGATTTTTAATTTAAAAGTATTCATTATGAATCACCTTTTATTCTTTCATTGCCTTTGCTTTAGCAATAACATCTTCAAGATTACCAACATTGAAGAAAGCTGCTTCAGGATATTCATCCATTTCACCATCAATAATAGCTTTAAATGAACGGATAGTATCCTTTAGTGGAACATACTTACCAGGAACACCTGTAAATGTTTCAGCAACATGGAATGGCTGAGAAAGGAATCTCTGAATCTTTCTTGCTCTATAAACTGTAACTTTATCTTCGTCAGAAAGTTCTTCCATACCTAGGATACCGATAATATCCTGAAGTTCCTTATATTTCTGTAGAATTTCCTGAACCTTACGAGCAGTTTCGTAATGTTCTTCACCGACTACATCAGGTTCAAGAATTCTTGATGTACTTTCCAGTGGGTCGATAGCCGGGTAAATACCTTGTTCAACAATCTTTCTTGATAGAACGGTTGTAGCATCAAGGTGAGCGAATGTTGTTGCAGGAGCAGGGTCAGTAAGGTCATCGGCAGGAACATAAACAGCCTGAACTGATGTAACAGAACCATTCTTTGTTGATGCGATTCTTTCCTGTAATTCACCCATTTCAGTAGCTAGTGTTGGCTGATAACCAACGGCTGATGGCATACGACCTAGTAGAGCAGAAACTTCTGAACCGGCCTGTGTGAAACGGAAAATGTTATCAATAAATAGAAGAACATTCTGGTTCATTTCATCTCTAAAGTATTCAGCCATTGTTAGACCTGTTTCAGCAACTCTCATACGAGCTCCAGGTGGTTCGTTCATCTGACCAAAGACTAGTGCAGTCTTTTCAATAACACCGGACTCTGTCATTTCTGTCCAAAGGTCATTACCTTCTCTTGAACGTTCACCAACGCCGGTAAAGATTGAATAACCACCGTGTTCAGTAGCAATGTTACGGATAAGTTCCTGAATAAGAACTGTCTTACCAACACCGGCACCACCAAACAAACCAATCTTACCACCTTTAGCATAAGGAGCAAGAAGGTCAATAGCCTTGATACCTGTTTCTAGAATTTCAACAACAGGACTTTGGTCTTCAAATGAAGGTGGGTCTCTGTGGATTTCCCAATGTTGTTCATTATCTAGGTTTTCACCACCGTCAATAGTTTCACCTAGTGGGTTGAAAAGTCTGCCTAGTGTTTTTTCACCAACCGGAACTTTGATACCTGAACCGGTAGCAGTAACTTCCATATCTCTATATAAACCATCAGAAGAAGCAAGCATAATACATCTTACTTGGTCATTACCAAGGTGTTGTGCTACTTCCATAACAAGAGTTTTGCCATCATTTTCAACAGTAAGGGCATCCTTGATTTCAGGGATTGTGTCTTCAGTAAACTGTACATCAACAACAGGACCCATTACCTGAATGATTTTACCTTTATTCATTATATTCATCCTTTCATAAGTATATTATGAAAATTAACCTTTATTTTTCTGAGCTTTTGCACCGGAAATAACTTCTGTAATTTCTTGTGTAATAGCTGCTTGACGAGCTCTGTTATAAAGGACTGAAAGGTCCTTTAACATTTCCTTCGCACTATCTGTAGCAGACTGCATAGCCATCATTCTGGCATTCTGTTCACTACAGTAAGATTCAACTAAAGCACCGTAAATGTAACCGGCAATAAAGTCAGGTACAACATTATCGAAAACAGCATCAGCAGATGGTAAAAGAGTAATATTCTCAATATGAGTACCCATATCAATATGGTCTGATGTATCTGTAAATGCGTGTTTACGAAGTGGTAATAGACGCTTAACCTTTGGTTCAGTGGCAATAGCTGACTTCATATTTGTATAAACGATATAAACTTCATCAAGTTCTTTAGATTCATATAAATCAAGTACAGTTTCTGCAATTCTTCTGGCTCTGTTTAGGCTAGGGTCTTGAGCAGTAAACTGGAAATGTTCGTCAACAAAAATATCTTTCTTCTTGAAATAATGACGACCAACTTGACCGATAACAAAAAGTTTATCGTTACTTGTTTTTTCTGTATCAATAATCTCTTGGGCTAACTTAATAACATTTTGGTTATAAGCACCGGCAAGACCTTTATCGGCAGTAACAACAATAATACCCTTACGCTTATCAGCGTCACCTGCAACATACTTTTGATCACAGAAAAATCTGTTTTCAACATCAGGAACAAGTTTCAATGTTTTTCTGATTGAATCCTGTAGGCTGATAAAGTATGGATGAGTATTTTCATAATTTCTCTTAGCCTTTTTTAGCTTACTTGAAGAAATCATATACATAGCATTTGTAATCTTAAGGGTATCGTTGATACTTTTAATTCTGCTTTGGATTTCTCTTGTATTTGCCATATCAAGACTTCCTTTAACTTATAGACTTATATTCTTTTGCTACTTCAAGGATTTTATCCTTAAGTTCATCGGAAAGAACTTTCTTTTCTTCAATTTCTTTACCGATTTCAGGATGCTTAGTAGCAAAGTAATCTAGCATATTCATCTGGAATGGCTTAATATCCTTAACATCAACATCAAGCATTAGCTTGTTTTCGGCAACAACAAGTGAAATAACCTGTTGTGCCAGTGAAAGTGGATGACATAAAGGTTGCTTTAGCATTTCCATTAGGCCTTTACCAAACTGAAGTTGTTCCTTAGTTTCAGGGTCTAGGTCTGATGAGAACTGTGTAAATACTTCCATTTCTCTGTACTGAGCAAGGTCAATACGGATAGAACCGGCAGCCTTCTTCATAGCCTTTGTCTGAGCAGCACCACCAACACGGGAAACTGACAAACCAACATTAACAGCAGGACGCATACCTGAGTTAAATAGGTCACTTTCTAGGAAAATCTGACCGTCAGTAATAGAAATAACATTTGTAGGAATATAAGCTGAAACATCACCTGCTTGAGTTTCGATAATTGGTAGAGCAGTAATTGAACCACCACCAAGTTCATCAGAAAGTCTGGCTGATCTTTCAAGTAGTCTTGAATGTAGATAGAAAACATCACCTGGATAAGCTTCACGACCCGGAGATCTTTCCAGTAGAAGTGACATTGCTCTGTAAGCAACAGCATGTTTACTTAAGTCATCATATACAATAAGTACATCCTTACCCTGATACATAAAGTATTCAGCAAGTGAAGTACCTGAATATGGAGCAATATACTGAACAGGAGCAGGGTCTGATGCAGTAGCTGAAAGAACTATTGAATAATCCATTGCACCATTCTTTTCAAGTGTGTTAACAATTCTTGCAACTGTTGATGCCTTTTGACCGATTGCAACATAAATACAAATTACATCGTTACCTTTTTGGTTTAAGATAGCATCAGTAGCAATAGAAGTTTTACCTGTCTGTCTATCACCGATAATAAGTTCACGCTGACCTCTACCGATTGGGAACATTGAGTCAATTGATAGAATACCTGTTGCCATAGGTGTGTCAACTGATTTTCTCTGTACAATTGAAGGTGCTGCACATTCGATTGGACGGTAATCGGATTCTTTAATTTCACCTTTACCGTCAATAGGAGCACCTAGGGCGTTTACAACTCTGCCAAGGAAGTTATCACCAACAGGGATACCGGCCTTTTTGTGAGTTCTTGAAACCTTAGTACCTTCGTGGATACCACGGTCTTTGTCAAAAAGAATAACACCGATTTCGTTAGCACGAATATCCTGTACCATACCTTTTGCACCATTTTCAAATACAACGATTTCGCCGTACATAGCAGCGTCAATGCCGTATACACGAGCAATACCGTCACCTAGAGAGATAACTGTACCGGTTTCTTTCTCTCCATTATCAAAATCAAAATTTTCAATTTCACTTTTTAGTATTGAAATAATTTCATCTGATCTGATTGCGCTCATTCGAGTTTACCTCCAGACTAATTTACGATTTAATGCGTTAAGTTTATTCTTGAAACTTCTGTCAAATTCATGACCGTTAGCTTCAATTACAAATCCACCAATAAGGTCAGGTTTTTCAATAAGTTCAAGTTCAACCTTACTGGCATTTAGCTTTTTCTTAACGAATGCTTTTAACTTTTCTTGTTGTTCCTCAGTTGGTTTCACAACATAATAAAGATGAGCAACAACAATCTTGTTCTCTTTATTGTACCAATTATGATACTCTTTGAAAATATCATTAATAGATGTCATTCTGCCATTTTTTGAAACTACCTTGATAAAATTACAAATATCTTTTGGGAAAATCTTATCAATAATTTCATACTTTTTCGTTGGCATAATTACCGGAGAGCAAAGAACTTTCATAAGTTCCTTGCTTTCGGCAAAAGTATCTTCAGCAATACTAATAGAGTCAGCACTAACATTTAACTGGTACAACACCTTAGCATAGTTACTAACTGTTGTAGTCATTACTTGTCCTCCTCACCTAAAAACTCATCGTAGGAAGAAGTATCTGAATTGCTTGACTGTTCTTTAACAACCTTTGTTGCTGCTACAAGAGCAAGGCCTGCAATTTCACTTTCAAGTTTGCTCATTGTCTTGTCATATTCAAGCTGAGCATTCTTTTGTGCTTTATCAACAATTTCTTTTGCCTGATCATTGGCAGAAGCAATAATATTGTTTTTCTGAAGTTCGGCTGTCTTTTTAGCTTCCTTAGTAATTTCAGCTGCTTTATCCTGAGCAGCCTGTACATTACCTTCGTACTCGGCCTTTAGTTTATTAGCAGCTTTCTTTGTGTCGGCTGCATTGTTTAGGTCATCCTGAATCATCTTTTCTCTTTGGTCCATAACCTTTTTGATAGGTTTTAGAAGGAAGAACTTAATAATACAGAAGAACACTAATAGGTTAATAACTGTGAATAAAATATTCCATGGATCTAAATTTAGCATTATTTATCCCACCTACCTTAGAATAGTAGAATAACAAGAAGGCCAACAACAAATCCGTAGATAGCTGTTGCTTCTGCAAGTGCTGAACCAAGAAGTAATAGCTTTGAGATTTTGCCATCTGCTTCAGGTTGACGAGCAACTGATTGAGAAGCCTTTGATGTTGCAACACCGATACCGGCACCGGCACCAAGACCTGTAAGTACGGCAATACCTGCACCCATTGCAATAGTTGGGTCACTGTTACCAGGTAGAAGTAGGATAATTAGTAGACCTACAACGAAACCGTAAATAGCAGTTGCTTCTGCAAGTGCTGAACCAAGAAGTAATAGCTTTGAAATCTTACCGTCAGCTTCAGGCTGATGAGAAACTGCTTCACAAGCCTTTGATGTTGCAATACCGATACCAACACCGGCACCAAGACCACCAAGAACCGCAAGACCGGCACCGATACCTGTATAAGATACAAGACCTTTACCTAGTTCTGCATTATCAGGAAGTAGTAGGATAATTAGTAGACCTACAACGAAACCGTAAATAGCAGTTGCTTCAGCTAGGGCTGAACCTAGAAGTAATAGCTTTGAAATCTTACCGTCAGCTTCAGGCATACGACCAACTGATTCACAAGCCTTTGATGTTGCAAGACCGATACCAACACCGGCACCTGCACCTGTTAGAACTGCAAGACCTGCACCGATTGCAAGTTGAGATACATACTGACTTGAGTTATCAGGTAGAAGTAGGATAATCAGTAGACCTACAACGAAACCATAAATAGCAGTTGCTTCAGCTAGGGCTGAACCAAGAAGCAATAGCTTAGAAATTTTACCGTCTTCTTCAGGTGCTCTTGCAACAGACTCACAAGCCTTTGCAGTAGCAATACCGATACCAACACCGGCACCAACACCTGTTAGAACTGCAACACCTGCACCAACTGCGATACCAGGGGTTGCACTTGAATCTTTTAATAATAGAATAATAAGCAAACCAACAACAAAACCGTAGATAGCTGTTGCTTCTGCAAGAGCTGAACCTAGAAGTAGAAGTTTGCTAACGTTACCGTCTGCCTCAGGCTGACGAGCAACTGCTTCAGTAGCCTTGGATGTAGCATAGCCGATACCAATACCGGCACCAAGACCGGTAAATACTGCTATACCTGCACCAATTGCAAGTAATGTCAACATAGTGAACACTCCTTAATATGTTAATTAATAATTATTCTGTTTCTATACCTTCCTTGATAAACAAAGATGTCAAGAATACAAATACATAGGCTTGAATCAAGCCATCAAAAAAGTCAAAGTATAGACTAAATGCTACCGGCACAACAACTGGAACAACACATTCGATAAGTGTCATAACAACAAAAGCACCCAGAACATTACCAAATAGTCGCATACAAAGTGAAAGTGGTCTTATTCCAATTTCAAGAATGTTAAAGGGCAACATAATCGGCGTTGGCTCAATAAAACTCTTAAGAAACTTTTTCGGACGCTTCTTAATCAAAGCTGCACCTTCAATTAGGATTATACTCATGAGAGCCAAGGCAATGGTAACTGCCAAGTCCTTTGTCGGTGACTTAAAGCCAAAAATACCTATAATGTTACTAAACCCTATATAAATAAGAACAGATATTAAGTAAGGTACATATTCTGAACCTTCCTCTCCAACCATTCCACCAACAAATTTATAGAGCCAGTTTACACAAAACTCTAAGAAAACTTGTTTTCTGCTAGGATTTTTCACCCTCAGATTTCTTACAAGAATAAGACATAATGCAAGGAATACTGCCATTATAATCCAAGTGACAACAACCGACTCGTAAACTTTGATACCACCAAAGATTGGGATTGTAAACACAGGTTCACAGGTCATTTCCTGTTGGATTGATTCTGCAATATTGCCCATAATGTCGCCTCCTCTTCCATATAAAATTGTTTGGTTACGGTTCACTACAAAATATAGTGTGCCAATAATCTTATAACACCCATATTATCCGACTTTTGATTTAAAATGTCAATATTTTAACAGACTTTTTGTAAAAAACTACAAAAAATTCAATAAACATTAGTACATTTTGTGTTTTTGCAAGTGATTGTTGTTTGTATTGCAAAAATTATATTAAAATATATTATTATAAACATAATTCATATATTATTTGCAATATAACAAAGTATCACTTTCATCACTAGAATTTTAACTTGTAAATAATTCCCATCTATTTGTGGGTAATATTCAACAAAGTCAGCTTTTATGAGGATTATTTTACTTTATTTTAGTTTCTGTTTAGTAAATTTTTTCTTAACATATATATTTTATATTTACTTTATAGAATAATAAAGAAAACCAGTACTAAAAAAGCACCGGTTTAGTTATATTATGTATTCAATTATTTAATTAATTCAGGAAGTTTGCGCATCCAATGGCTGATATTAATATGTTGTGGGCAAATTGACTCACACCATTTGCAATTTATACAATCAGTTGCACTGCCACCTACCAAGGCAACACTGCCATCATAAAATTCTTTTGCAACCTTTACACTACTGTGAATACCAATCTTGTTAATTGCTTCAAGATTTCTAGGTATCATAACATGTTGAGGACAACGGTTGCACTTATAGCAACCGTTACAATGAATCATTCTTGAATTAATATAGGTTTGCTGAGCTTTCTTAATAGCCATAATACGCTTACCACTAAGCATACCGATTGAAGAAACCTTTGCATATTCAAGGTTCTGATTAATATGTTCAAAACTACCCATATCAGAAAGTACACAACTGACACCTTCTTTATCCCAAAGATACTGCATTGCAATTTCTACAGGTTTAGCACAAATTTCATCAAATACAATTTGTGTAGACTTAGGTACATTGGCAAGATAACCACTTCTAAGTGGTTCCATAATATTAACTGCCATCCCCTTTTCCTTGGCATATTCAAGGCCTCTTAGACCTGCTTGATATTCTTCATCAATATAGTTAAGGTGAATTTGGCAAAAATCCCAATGTTCCCAATAGTCACAAATCCACTTAAACATATCAAAGTCATCATTAAATGAAAAACCAATGTAACGAATTCTACCGTCACGCTTTGCTTTATAAAGATGTTCAAGTACATTATACTTTAGGACTTTGTTGTCCCAAAAATTAGCATCAAGAGAATGAAGCATATAAAAATCAATTTGATTTACATTCATTCTTCTCATTTGTTCAGCTAAAATTCTGTCAAAATCATACTCGTTATTGTATTCCCATACAGGTGCTTTTGAAGCTAAATAAACCTTACTTCTGTAACCGTTCTTTAATGCTTTACCGGTAACAATTTCAGCTTGTCCGTCCTGATAGGAATAAGCAGTATCTATATAGTTAACACCATTATCAATGGCATACCTTATTAATTCAATAGACTTTTCTTGGTCGATAGTGTTGGAATTAGGAAACATAGGAAGTCGCATTGTACCAAAACCCAATGCAGAAACCTTTATACCGGTGTTTCCAAAATTTCTATACTGCACCTCAACACCTCCACATTTAAACATACCATAATATGATACCACAATATTTAGTGGAATACAAGGTATATTTTTGACATTATTTAGTTATATGTACATCTAATTGATTGTACGGAATTGCTATATTATTTCGGTCTAATGCCTTTTTCATACTTTCAATCATATCGTGATATACATCCCAATAGTCTTCAGTCTTAACCCAAACTTTTACCACCATATCAAGTGAACTGTCACCTAATGCATTTAGTCTTACAAAAGGCATTTCATCCTCTGTGATAACCTTATCGTTAGATAAAGCAACATCCATTAAGATTTTCTTCACTTCTTCAATATCGGCATTATAATCAACAGGTACATGGAAATCCAGTCTTCTCTTATCTTCTGCTGTAAAGTTTACAACTTCTTTTGACGAGATTACGCTGTTAGGAATCATAATATATCTATGGTCAGCAGTAAGTACCTTTGTGTGCATTAAATCAATTTGAAGTACAGTACATCTTTCACCGTTAATTTCAATTACATCATCGGTTACGAACGGCTTTGTAAAAAGAAGAATAATACCACAAGCAATGTTGGATAAACTATCCTTTAGAGCTAAAGCTATTGCAGCAGCACTGGCTGAGAAAAATGCTACCAAACCCGTTGTTGAGATACCTATATATGATAAAGCACTCATTATAATCACAACATAACAAGCAATTTTTATTGCATTTACAAGGAACTTTGAAAGTGAAAAGTCTATATTGGCCTTATCAAGACCTTTTCTAACTACTTTTGAAAAGGCTTTTGTTGCAAAATAACCACCTACTAAAATGATTATCATTATTAATAATCCTTCCCAATTAAAGTTTTCAAAAAATCTTGAAATCACTTTCCAAGCATGAGTAAAAAACTTTTCCATTGCAAAATCTCCTTACTTTACAAGCCCACTACGAAATTCCATATTGATTTGTGCAATTTCTTTTTCACCGTCAATATATGGCTGGTACATAGTCATTGCATCAAAACCTACAGAACCTTCACAACTGTCTTCATTATAAGCTAAAGAAGTTTTGATAATTTCAATTCTTTCTTCTCTTGTTGTATCAGCAATTTTAATTGACTTATACATTTTAATTCCAGCTTTCTAATATAATATATAAAGAATTATACAATTTCAGTATCTCTGCCATTTACATCAATGTCATACTGTCTGCCATTGTAGTTAAATGAGAAATGGTGAGGGTTATCATCAGTATTAACACAAACTACTGTTGTTTCACCATTAAAGTTACGAGCAAATGCCCAGTACAAACATTCATTGCTAATCTGAACATAATCACCGTACTTTAGAGGAACACTATTCTTACGAATTTCTGCTAATTTCTTAATATGGTCAACAAGTTCTTGATTTTCAATAGGAATATTATCCACATCAATAGTAGGTCTTAGTTCAATATCTCCACCATCATTTTTGTGACCTTTTATTCCCCATTCACTACCATAATAAATTGATGGTACACCGGGTAAAGTATAAAGAATTGAATAAACATTAAACAAATCTTTAGGGTCATTTATTAATGATGCAACTCTGTTAACATCATGATTATCAACAAAGTTATAAAGCAACTTACCCTTGTATAGTCCCCATTCATTGTTAAATTCTCTGTTTACATTGTAACCAATATCACAAAGGTTCTTTGAATTTAAGCTATTGTAAATACCGTTAAATAATGAATAGTTAGTAACTGAGTCAAGTAAATCAGGTTGCAACCATCTTGTGTATTCACCGTTGATGATTTCACCCATTAGCCAGAAATCACTTTTCTTAGCAGTTGTTCTCTGCTTTAATTCACGGAAGAATTGTAAATCAATACAATCTGCTGCATCAAGTCTGATACCATCAATATCCCATTCATCAATCCACATTTCTACTGCGTCAAGCAGGTGGTTTCTTACATCAGGATTCTGCATATTAAGCTTAACAAGCAGTTCATGACCTTCCCAACTGTCATAATGAAAACCGTCATTATAACTATTGTTCCAATCAAATCTTAGACCACTAAACCAAGAGCAATACTGAGAGCCTTCCCTATGCTTTCTTACTTCTTCAAAGGCAAAGAACTTTCTGCCTACATGGTTAAACACACCGTCAAGAACAATCTTAATGTCATTTTTCTTTAGTTCCTGTGCAACCTTTTTAAAATCTTCATTTGTACCAAGTCTGGTGTCAATTCTTCTATAATCAGTTGTATCATAACCGTGAGTTGCACTTTGGAAAATCGGTCCAATATAAAGAGCGTTAATTCCTATATACTTCATATGAGGAATGTAGTCAATTAGCTTTAAGATTTTGTGGGATTCATTATCTCCACCTTTATTTTCCATATCACATCCGAAAAACCCTAAAGGATAAATGTGATAAAACATTGATTCGTTAATCCATTTTGTTTCCATAACTATACCTCCCAAAACATTCTATTATCCATTTTAACGAATAAACACCTTAATTGCAACAAAAGTTTGTAGAATAGGTATATATTTATTCAACATTAATATAATTTATGTTGATTATTTGTGTAAAAGCGAAAATTTTTATTTCATATTGAGTTAACAAAGCTTATGTGCTACAATTAGAAAAGTGATGTTAGCAAATTACAAAGGAGGAATACATTTGAAAAAAATAGTAACAATTTTACTGGCAGGCTTAATGTGTGGTGCAATTCTTGCAGGTTGTGGAAATAGCGAAGACCCTAAGCAAGTACTAAAAGGATATAGCGACAGTGAAACTTATTCTGATGGTGATGAAAGTTCTACTCAACAGGATTTTAGTAAATACACTTACGACAAAAGTTATGACAGTAAGTTTAGCAAAGATGAAAATTATACAAAGGTTACTTCTAAAAACAAGGAAGATATTACCGGTTATTTTCAGGACTTTGACACTTGGGGTACTACAAGTTCCTTTAGTGACCATTACGACTTTAAAACTGATATGATTACCGAAGGTGACTACTACTGTATTGCAGATGAAAATGTTAATGTAAGCTCAGTTGGTCAAAGAAAAGCAGTTAAGATTTATCACAAATATTCTGTATATTATTATGATACAGAAAGTCATACACTTTACTACATTCACAACAACCTTAACGAAAGTTAATTAAAAAAACAATGCCCTTATAGGAATAAAACCTATAAGGGCTACTTTTTTATCTGAAATTAATGTGCAATAGAAGTTAATTTTCTGTCTTTTCTATCTTTAATTAATCTTGCAAGGTATACAAATGGTGTATCACATAGACTGGTAACAATATAAATAACATAGCTAGAAATCATAATGCTAAATAATGTGCCGATTTCATATGTACCCCAGAAAGCAAAGATTGTGAATAATGCAGTATTTAGAATTTGAGAAATTAGAGTTGAACCGTTGTTACGAACCCATAAAAATCTTCTCTTATCACCAAAATGCTTTTCAGTAAATCTCCACCACAAATGATAAAGCTGAACATCAACCAGCTGAGAAATTGCGTATACAACCAATGAAGAAATCATCATTCTCGGTGTATTTGAAAATACTGCTGTAATTGATGGCATTACCCAGTCAGACTCTGATGGAGTATACAGCATCCAGCTTTGTGTCATACAAATAAAGAATACTGATGTAAACACACCAATCCATACTGCCTTGTTGGCTTCTTTCTTGCCTTCGGTTTCACTGAGAATATCAGTTACAAGGAATGTTACTGCAAAGAAAACATTACCTAAGGTTTGTTCCATACCAAAGGCTCTAATCATAATAAGTGCCTCAATATTAGCAGTAATTGTTGCAATAACAGTAACTGCATAAAGACCGGCTTTTCCAAAAAAATTATATGCAAATAATGCACCACCAAAAATAAACAGTAGTGAACCTATAAGTAATAAATTATTAATCATTTGTTTGTTCCTCACTTTCTCCACCAACACCAAAGTCAGTATTTTTCATTAAAATATCTACCCTATCGTTACCAATATAATTTGGTGCAATTTTTTCTGCAAAAACTTTGATAACGGAATTGTCAGGTTTCACGTTAGTTGTGTTATCATTCATAATGTTTACACAAACTCTGTCAAAGTACTTTAAACCTGTTTCGATATCATTTTTCATAGAGCTTTCTGTTTGTCCGGTTAATCCAAAGAGTAAACAAACTTCATCTGCATATGTTCTTATTTTTTCAGGTGTTGACTTACCAAAACCTTTTTTCATTACATTTTCTCTATAGTCAACGTCAAAGGTTTCAACACCTGTCTTTATTCTTACATTAATGTTGTGTTCCTTGAACTTTTCCTTTAATGCAGGAACTTCTTTGTGATGAATATGGTGACATTCAAAATGTACTGTAGAAATATTCTTTTCTTCACAAGTTTTGATAATCAAATCCATAGTCTTGTTATCTAAGTCACAAAAACTACCGGAATTAATAACTTCCAGCTTATTATAAATACCTGTAACCTTAGATAGCACCTGTGCATTTAGATTATAGTTATCCTCCTCATCAAGACAATAGTCAAGATGATAGTCGCAAAATGTACATCGTTTCCACTTGCAACCACTACCTCGTAATAAAACAATTTCACGAGGATTTTTGTCCTTTAAGACACTGTACCTTTCCATATTTCCTCCCTAAAATAACGGAACAGCAAAAATAAAAAATGGGCATAGTTATACTACGCCCAAAGTCAATAAAATTATTATTGCTAAAGTCCGTAGTTTTGTTTATCGTCAGGATGGTCACGAACTGACGGGCAAAAGCCAAAAAGTATTATACAACAAGATATAAGGTTTTTCAAGTATTTTACAAAAAAAATGGGTTGAAGCATTAACTTCAACCCATAGAATGATTATAATTTATCAGGAAGAAATTCCCAAGACAATTGTAACTATACGAAGTACAAATAGACCAAATGCAACCCACATAACAGGGTGAATGTCTTTAATCTTACCTGTAACAACCTTTAGGATAACCCATGATAGGATACCGAACATAATACCTGTTGCAATTGAATATGCAAATGGCATCATAATGATAGCTAAGAAACCACCAACTGTATCAGCAATATCTGTGTTGAAATCCATCTTTGTAATGTTCTTTAGCATTAATAGACCAACAAATACAAGAGCAGGAGCAGTTGCAAATGATGGAATAGCTAGGAAGATTGGATATAGTGGAAGTGCAAGTAAGAATAGAATTGCAGATGTTAAAGCAGTAAGACCTGTTCTACCACCTTCAGCAACACCTGTTGTAGATTCTACATAAGATGTAACTGTTGATGTACCAAGACAAGCACCTGCACAAGTACCAATAGCATCAGCCATTAAGGCTCTACCAACTCTAGGTAGTTCACCTTTTTCGTTAAGTAGCTTACCTTCCTGAGCAACACCGATTAGAGTACCAACTGTATCAAATAGGTCAACAAATAGGAATGCAAATACGATAACTGCAAAGTTAACAACATTTGATGCTACATAACCAAAGTCAAAGTGGAATGCAAGTTTTGAACCCATATCTGCTACAGGACCAAATACATGGTAATTAGAGAAATCAGGAATTAGTGAAGTACCATCGTACCAACCTGTTAACTGAGCAATAATACCAAGTACCCAAGTAGCTAGAATACCGATAAGGATTGAACCCTTAACTTTGAAATGCCATAAAGCAGCAACAATTAATAGACCAACTAAAGCAAGTACTACAGGAGCTGAACCTAGATCACCTAGCTTTACAAGTGTTGATGACTGAACTGCCTTACCATCATAGTAAGCATCAGTTGTAACAACACCGGCACCCTTTAGACCAACGATAGTAACGAAAAGACCGATACCTGCTGAGATACCATTCTTTAGGTTTGCAGGAACTTTGTTTACCAAAGTTTCTCTAAACTTAAAAATTGAAAGGATAATAAAGATAATACCTTCTACTAGGATTGCAGTTAGTGCAACCTGCCAAGGGTTTGTGATACCCTGCTCTGCTAACTGAGGAACTACTGTGTATGCAAAATAAGCATTAAGTCCCATACCGGAAGCAAGAGCTACAGGATAATTAGCGAAGAATGCCATAATTAATGTAGCGAAAGCAGCAGAAACTGCTGTAGCTGCAAAAACAGCACTCTGGTCCATTCCTGCTGCTGACAAAATACTTGGGTTAACTGCCAAGATATAAGCCATAGCAAGGAAAGTTGTGACACCGGCAATAATTTCAGTTCTTACTGTAGTGCCATTTTTTTTGAGTTTGAATAATTTTTCCATGTTCTACTTGTATGAATTAAATCATACTACCCCTTTCATAAAAATATTGTTTATAGAAAACACAATATATATTTTAATACATTAAAGAAGTAAAAAGCAAGTAGAAAAATATACAAAATAAATAGTTATTGACGAAGTTTATTGCTTTTTGTTACAATAGAACAAAGGGACTTGATAAAAATGAAGAAAATATTAGCAATACTACTTATTTTACCAATTATTATAGGGTTATTTGGTTGTACGAAACAAAATAATTCCGTCAGTAAGGAGAAAAAAATGACTATCAAAAATCCACATACCATTTATATTAGAGAGTCATATTCTGACAAAATCAAAGCAATCTTTTCCAGCACAACAAGTAAAGAAACTGAAAAAGTAAATCTAAAGAGAATAAAGTCAAGTGATGACTACAATACATATAGTTGTACAGGTGACTACAAAAAATATGACAGAGTTATGTTTATCGGTGATGATACCGACAAATCAATGGTTCTTGTATTTAATAAGTACATTAGTGGTTATCACCTAGAGGCCGGTAGCTCAGAAGGTAATATCGGTATTCCATTTGTATATGATGAAAAAGAAGAAGATGCAAAATATGAAACAGTATCCTTAAAATACAATAAGGATAAAGAGAAAAATATTTTCATTTACACACCTAAAGAATATGACAAAAATGATAAGAATAAAAAGTATTCTGTCATTTATATGTGTGACGGTCAAAATCTTTTTGACAAATTGTCAACTGACAAAGGTTGTTGGAATGTTGCTGAAAGTGTAAATTCTATGATGAAGAACAGTGACAACAACTGTATTGTAGTTGGTATAGATAATGGTGACGGAAACAGAGATAATGAACTTACCCCTAACATTGGTGAAATCAGAGAAGACCAAAAGTCTTTAGGTGATTTTGAAAATGGTACAGGCAAGGAATTCTCAGATTTTGTTGTAAATACTGTTATGAAGTACATCAACAAAAACTACAACATTTATACCGACAAAGAACATACTGCTGTATGTGGTAGTTCTTCCGGTGGACTTGAAGCTTTTTATATTGGTATGGAACACAGTGATAAGTTCAGTTCTATCGGTGCATTGTCCCCGGCATTTCTATTATTTAATGAAAACACATGGAACAAATACTTAAAAAATCTTGATTTTAAAGGTAACTATCCCCTACTTTATATGTACAACGGTGATGGTGATGAACTTGAATCAATGCTACTAACCGATACTAAGAATATGATTAAGTATCTTGAAAACATAAATTATCCTAAAGATAAAATCATATTTAAGGAATACAAAAAGGCTTGTCACAATGAGCATTTTTGGAGAAGTATCTTCCCTGAATTTTTATATTACACATTTAATAAGTAATAAAGTGGAAAACAAAAATACTAAAAGTTACAAAAAACTATTGACAAAAGTTTTTGATAAGAATAAAATATGATTGAAAAGCAAGGATAGGGACAGTACATGAAGTACTTTTCTTCAGAGAGTTATCGGTTGGTGAAAGATAACGAAAAGTTTCATAGTAAATCACCCTTGAGCTGACATCTGAAATTTAGTAAGAGCGTTCGTATGTTCTGCGTTAAAGAATAGTACATAGTGGTGTATGAATTAAGTGATTGCTTTTTTGCAATAAAAAGAGTGGTACCACGGAGATTACGGTCTTCGTCTCTTTATGGGACGAAGGCTTTTTTATTTTTATGGAATAGAGGTTATTAAAATGTTGACATTAGACAAAATCTATCACGCTTCTCATGTATTGAAGAATGTTGTTAGAGAAACAAAGCTTGTTGAAGCTCCAAAAATCAACCCTGAATGTGAAGTTTATCTAAAGCCTGAATGTTTACAGCTTACAGGTTCATTTAAGCTAAGAGGTTCAGGTTATATGATTTCTCAGCTAAGTGATGAAGAAAAGGCACATGGTGTTATTGCTTGTTCTGCCGGTAACCATGCACAGGGTGTTGCACTTGCAGCTACTAAGTATGGCATTAAGTCTTTAATCTGCTTACCTGATGGTGCTCCTATTTCTAAGGTAGAGGCTACTAAGAACTACGGTGCAGAAGTTTGTATGGTTAAAGGTGTATATGATGACGCTTATGCAAAGGCTATTGAACTAAGAGATAAATGTGGTTATACATTTGTGCATCCATTTGACGATATTAATGTTATTGCCGGTCAAGGTACTATTGGTCTTGAAATTATGGAAGAAATGTCCGATGTTGACGCTATTGTTGTACCAATCGGTGGTGGTGGACTAATTAGTGGTGTTGCATTTGCTGCTAAGAAGTTAAATCCAAATATTAAGGTTTATGGTGTTCAGGCTGCCGGTGCACCATCAATGTACAACTCAATTAAAGAAGGTAAAATCATTAAGCTTGATTCTGTTAATACAATTGCTGACGGTATTAAGGTTATGGAACCGGGTGAAAATACATTTAAGTTAGTTTCAGAATATGTTGATGAAATTGTTACAGTAACTGAGGATGAAATTTCTTCTGCTATTCTTGCACTTATCGAACAACAAAAAATGATTGCTGAAGGTGCAGGTGCAGTTTCTGTTGCTGCTGTAATGTTCAACAAGCTACCTGTTAAGGGTAAAAAAGTTGTTTGTGTTGTTTCAGGTGGTAATATTGATGTTACTATCCTATCAAGAGTTATCAAGAGAGGTCTTATGAACACAGGCAGAAGTGCTTCCCTATGTATTGAACTTATGGATAAACCGGGTCAGCTGGAAATGGTTAGTAAGATTATTGCTGATTGTGGTGGTAATGTTATTTCTGTTCATCACGAAAGAGCAAGTGAAATTGCCGACATTAACGGTTGTTACCTAAGACTTGTTCTTGAAACAAAGAATTTTGACCATATTGCAATGATTGAAAAATCATTAAAAGATAATGGCTTTAAGCTAGTATAATTTACATATAAAGGAGTAATCAAAATGAGTGAAAAAGTTTACACAAAAAATGCACCTGATGCTATTGGCCCATATTCACAAGCAGTTAAGACAGGCAACCTAGTATTTACTTCCGGTCAGATTGCTATTAACCCTTCTAGTGGTAATGTAGAAGCTACTACTATTGAAGAACAAACTCATCAGGTTTGTAAGAACCTAAAGGCTGTTCTTGAAGAAGCAGGTACTTCCCTAGACAAAGTTGTTAAGACTGTATGTTTCCTAAAGAATATGGAAGACTTCGGTGCTTTCAACGGTATTTACGGTGAATACTTTACTGAAAAACCGGCTCGTTCTTGTGTCGCTGCAAAACAGTTACCTAAGGATGTTTTGGTTGAAGTTGAAGTTATTGCTGAACTATAATAATTAATCTCTATTCACATAGCTGTCTACCGCAACGGTAGGCAGTTTTTCTTTTGTTAAATATAGATTATACCTTATCAAATTAAAGATATATCCTTATCATATAATTGATATTTAATACATAGAATTGTAAAGTGTAAGAAAAAATTTTATAAAATTTGTATATAGGTCTTGATATTTTAAACAAAAGGTTCTATAATGTTAATAAATAATTGTTAAGAATATCAATTATGACAAAATAAGAAATTATATTTAATATAAATGGAGGTAATTAAAATGGCAAGATTTACTCTTCCAAGAGATCTTTATCACGGTAAAGGAGCTCTTGAAGCACTAAAAGATTTTAAAGGTAAGAAAGCTATCGTATGCGTAGGTGGCGGTAGTATGAAACGCTTTGGTTTCTTAGACAAGGCAGTTTCTTACCTAGAAGAAGCAGGTATGGAAGTTAAGCTATTTGAAGGTATCGAACCTGACCCATCAGTTGAAACTGTTATGAAGGGTGCTCAGGCTATGCTTGACTTTGAACCTGACTGGATTGTTGCAATGGGTGGTGGCTCACCAATTGATGCTGCAAAGGCAATGTGGATTAAGTATGAATATCCTGACATTAGTTTTGAAGATATGTGCAAGGTATTCGGTATTCCTAGTCTAAGAAAGAAAGCACATTTCTGTGCTATTTCTTCAACATCAGGTACTGCTACAGAAGTTACAGCATTCTCAATTATTACAGACTACTCAAAGGGTATTAAATATCCCATTGCTGACTTTGAAATTACACCTGATGTAGCTATTGTTGACCCTGACCTAGCAGAAACAATGCCTAAGAAGTTAGTTGCTCATACAGGTATGGACGCTATGACACATGCTATTGAAGCATATGTTTCTACTGCTAACTGTGACTACACAGACCCTCTTGCTCTACACGCTATTAAGATGATTCAGAACGACCTAATCGGTTCTTACAGTGGCGATATGGAAAAGAGAGACAATATGCACAATGCTCAGTGTCTTGCAGGTATGGCATTCTCCAATGCTCTACTAGGTATTGTTCACTCAATGGCACATAAGACAGGTGCTGCTTTTGCTGACTATGGTGCACATATTATTCATGGTGCTGCTAATGCTATGTATCTACCAAAGGTTATTGCATTTAATGCAAAGAATGAAACAGCTGCTGAAAGATACGGTCAGATTGCTGACTTTATGCACCTTGGTGGTGACTCACTTGATGAAAAGATTTCTCTACTTATTGACCATCTAAGAGGTATGAATGATGAACTAAATATTCCTCATTGCATCAAGAACTATGGTCCTGACTCATATCCAACAGAACAGGGCTTTGTACCTGAAGATGTATTCCTAGAAAGACTACCTGAAATTGCAAAGAATGCTATTGCTGATGCTTGTACAGGTTCTAATCCTCGTATTCCTACACAGGAAGAAATGGAAAAACTTCTCAAGTGCTGTTATTATGATACAGAAGTAGATTTCTAATTTTATAACACATACTATAAAAGGCTATTACTATTGTAATAGCCTTTTTTCTTGAAAGAAAGGCAATTGTTATGAAAAGAACTGTTGATGATAAGGGATTTACACTAGAGGAATTTTTACAAAATTACAAAGCTAAGGACTACCCTAAACCATCTGTAACTGCTGATATTGTTTTATTTTCTATAAAAGAAAATAAAGTTCAAGTATTACTGATAAAAAGAGGTGGTCATCCATTTCTTGACCATTGGGCATTACCCGGTGGATTTGCTGAAAGTAATGAAACAATCTTTGATACTGCAAAACGGGAACTTTACGAAGAAACTTCTATTAAAGATATACCTATCGAAGAAATCGGTGTGTTCTCTTCCCCAAACCGTGACCCAAGAAGTTGGACAATGACAGATTCATTTCTTGCTATTGTTGATAAAGACAAGATTAAGCCTATAGCCGGTGATGATGCAAAAGATGCAAAGTGGTTTGATATTAAAATTAATGACAGTGATGATAAGGTTAAATTAGTTTTAAGCAACAAGGATGAAAATGAAATTATTAATATAGAACTTGAAAAAAATATAACTAAAGGTGTTACAAAAAATAATGCTGACTTTAAAATTATTAGCAATGATGGATTGGCATTTGACCATGGTGAAATAATTTGTAAAGCACTTACAAAAATAGGGTTCATAATTTGTTAATATTTTTTGTTTAAATACCTTGAAAAATGAAATCTTTATGTTATAATCTTTATGATAATTAGAAAGAATTAGGAGATTTTATATGAATATTAAAAAATACAGATTTGGCGAACCATTCTGTACAGACTCTACTGTAATTGATTTGCAAATTGAGAAGGAAATCCCTGACTATATTTCTTTAAAAGAAGATAACCTATTTATCTCTATGTCACTAAATGATAGTGATGCCATTTATGGTCTTGGTGAACAAATGGGTGGTATTAACAAAAGAGGCAGAAAGTATCGTTCATTCTGTTCAGATGACCCTTGCCACACAGAAGAAAAAGAAGCACTATACGGTGCACACAACTTCTTCATTATTAGTGGTGAAACAACAGTTGGTTACTTTATTGATTTTCCGGGTACTGTTCACTACGATATGGGCTTTACTGTTGAGGATGAAATTACAATTTCACTGGAAGGTAAAGACGCTGACTTCTATGTAATTAACGGTGAAAATGAACTTGAAGTTGTTAAGAACTTTAGAGAACTAATCGGTCAAAGTTATATGCCTCCAATGTGGGCATTTGGTTATCAGCAAAGTAGATGGAGCTATGCTAACAAAGAACAAGTTGATGCAGTTGTAGATGGTTATGAAAAGGCAGATATTCCACTTGATTCTGTTATCCTTGACATTGACTATATGGACCATTACAAGGACTTTACAATTGATGATAAAGCATTCCCTAACTTCGAAAGTTATGTAGCAGAATTAAAGAAAAAAGGTATTAGACTAATTCCTATTATTGATGCAGGTGTTAGATGTGAAGATGGCTTTGATGTTTATGAAGAAGGTGTAAAGAACAACTACTTCTGCAAGGATAGAAACGGTGATGACTTTAAGGCAGCAGTATGGCCCGGCATTTGTTGTTTCCCAGATTATCTAAAGGCTGACACAAGAAAATGGTTTGGTGACAAGTTCCACACACTAACTGACAAGGGTATTAAGGGTTTCTGGATTGATATGAATGAACCTGCCCTATTCTTCTCAATGGAAGGCTTTAAGAAAGCAGTTGACTTTGTTAAGCAGTATAATGGTGAAGACCTAGGTTGTTGGGACTTCTTTGAGTACAGAGACCAGTTCTCTAAGCTATCTAACAGTATTGATGACTACAAGAATATGCACCACCTTGATGGCAAATACAGCCACTATGATGTTCACAACCTATATGGTTATATGATGACAAGAGGTGTTGGTGAATGTTTGCCAAAGGACACTCTCCTATTCTCCAGGGCATCATGCATTGGTTCTCACAGATACGGTGGTATTTGGACAGGTGACAACACATCTTGGTGGAGTCACATCCTACTTAACCTAAGAATGTTACCATCACTAAATATGTGTGGTTACATTTATACAGGTGCTGACTGTGGTGGTTTTAACGGTAATGCAAGTAGAGAACTTGTAATCAGATGGATGCAGTTATCTGTATTCACTCCACTATTTAGAAACCACTCTGCTATTGGTACAAGAAATCAGGAAGCATATGCATTTAGCAACAACAAGGAATTTAAGGATGTTATTGAAGTTAGATACAGACTTATTCCTTACCTATATGACCTAGCTAAAAAGTGTGCTGAAAACAATGAAATGATGTTTAAGCCACTTGCATTTGAATATAAGGATGCACTATCCAAGGAAACTGATGACCAGGTTCTTCTTGGTGATGAAGCTATGATTGCACCTGTTTACGAACAGAACAAATCAGGCAGAACAGTATATCTACCGGAAGAAATGACATTCTACAAGCTTTCCGGCAACAAGGTTGTACATAAAGAGAAACTTAAAAAGGGTGTACACTTTGTAAATGTTGCACTAAATGAAGTACCTCTATTTGTACGAAAAGGAAAGAAAATTCCACTATGCAACACAGGTAAAAATGTTGACAATCTTGACACAACAATTGTAGAATATCTAGAAGGCTAATTACTATAAATAACAAAAGCTGAGTTTGTAAAATCAAACTCAGCTTATTTTTATGCACAATTATAACAAAAAAGGCACTGAAACCAGTGCCTTAATTTTATCTCTTATATTTATTTGGGATAATGATTTCTGATGTATCCTGCTTTAGCTTTTTCTTCTTTGGCTTATCAGCAGGTTTTACATAATGAACATCTTTAAAATCTTCTTCATCATAATCATCACCGTAGTCCTCAGCACCACCGTGAGCTGACTTTGCATGAGAAGAAATATTCTGTGTTTCTTTAGGTTCTGCATTTCTATTGGAAGAAATTTCATCAAAGTTGTCTTCTTCATCATCTTCAATAATTGCATGAGAACCACTTACATCAGATTTGTTAGATTTAACTTTTACATTAGGTAAACCTTTTCTCTTGTTTCTTATTTTCTTAATTGTAAAGATTACGAAAATTATGATACAGATTAAAGCTAATGCAAATGAAACTAATGCAAGAGTTGAAGCCCAATTTAGATTATTAATGAAAGCATCCCAACCTGTAGCCTTTTCACTATTTTTAATATAGTCAAATGGGCTTGAGCTTTTACCTTTTGATTTATTTTTAGATAATTCTTTTGAGATTTTATCCCAGTCACTATCTTTTAACTCAGTATCATCAATTTCTTTAACATTTTTGTATGTTGGAGTTGTTGTTTCTCCGGCATCAGCATTTGTATCGGTATCGGTGTTAGTATCTATGTCAGTATTAGTATCGGTATTTGTATCACCACTACCATCTGACACTTCACCGTTATCATCATAGAAATTGTAACTAGCAGCATTAACATCATCATTTGTGTTAGTATCGTAACTGTAATTATCAACTACCGGTGCTTGAGTATAATCCTGAGCATATGTATATGTATCAACATTATTATTAGCCGGTTCTTGTGACTGAGTATAAACAGGTTCTGTATTTACAACTGCCGGTGCAGTTGTATAGACTGCTTCTTGGCTATTGTCAACATAATCCTCAGCATTTGCTACTGTAGCAAATGAAAGAGTTGTAATTGACAATACGCAAACTCCACATATACAGATAAATTTCTTTAATCTATTAATCATAAAAAGTAGCTCCGTACTGTTAGAAAATTGTTTAACAAATCTTACTTAGAAGAAGTTGTTGTTGTGCTTGTCTCTTCTGGCTTTTCCCAGAACATATCAGGGTCATACTTATTAACTACAGATTCGTTAACTTCACACTTAACTGCCTTAGCTTCTTTCTGTAGGAATTTGTTGTAATCATCATTCTTCATTTTTTGAAGAACATTCTTCCTAGTAGAATCATCCTTAGTTAGATATTCCTTTTCGCCATCCTTAGTGTTTTGCTTCTGGATAACATAAATTGTCTTGGAATCATCTTTACCGATTGTAACAGCCTTGGCTTCGTTAACTTTCATATCAACAAGCTTCTTAGCTACATCTTCACCAATTGAAGAAGAACTTAGGTTGTCCTTATCAAGTAGTTCACAACCCTTTTGAACTGTATCACTAGCCTTTGAAGAACTCTTTGTAGCCTTTAGATACTTTGTACACTGATCTTCCATTGTTGAACCGTTGTTAATAGCCTTAGCATAAGATTCTGCATCAGATGTTAACTGCTTCTGCTTCTTAGAATCATAAGCCTTTGATGTCTGCTGACCTGATTTATCAGTTGTTGTTTCTGATAGAGGTACTGTAAAGTATGTGTAGTATGTGTAGTTGTCATCAAAGAACTTCTGTAGGTCTGAGTCAGGAACTTCTTCTGAACCACCCTTACCATACATTAAGTCAAATAACTTCTGCTGTTTACCGGACATATTGTACTGTAGTTCCTGATAGCTTTCCTTAGAAATACCATAAGGTTCCAGAATATCCTGTTCCGGTGTTGTTGAGTAACCCATCTGTGAGTAATACTCAGCCATATAACCCAGTGTCCAGTCCTTTTCAGCCTGTTCAGCATAAGATGCTTCATCAACTGTAGCATTTAGACTATCTAGCTTACTGTCAAGATAAAGAGCTTCTCTAAGAGTTAAATCAGCTTTATCCTTAATCCAATCAGAAGCTACTGCTTCCTTGCCGTCATCATCCTTAATCTTTAAATCAAGGAAACTTTCGTCTTTCTTATAACCATCTGCTTTTTCAGCATAGGTCTTAGCCTGGTTATAAGCATTGAAAAGAGCAAAAATGTAAACACCAATTGCCTTTTCATTTTTGCCTTCTTTGTAAGACCACTGAGCCTTTGTACTGATTGGAGTACAAGCTGCTGCTGATACCATAATTGCACCTGCAACTGTACCAGCCATTACTTTTTTAATATTCTTAAAATTCATTTGATTATACCTGCCTTTGGGATAAGATAACATAATAATATAACATAAGATGTATTATACAATAATTCAATCAAAAAGTCCATAAAAAACACTAAAAATTCATAAAATCAACGATTTTTTCTTTATTTTTGTACTTTTATGTAGGAATTTGCCTATTATTTCTCCCAAAATAATTCTGTTAAAGCACTAAGACCGTTTTTGTTCTTGTCAACTTTAAGTGTAATATATGGGTTTTCTGATGGTGTTAATATAGCTTTGCCGTTAGCATTGCCTATTAATTTATAAAGTTCCGGATTTTTCAAATCGTTTACTTTCAATATAATATTGCTTTCACTTTGCTTAATATCATAGATACCACATCCTTTTGCTTTGTTCCTTGTTAATGCAATATCACAAAGACCAATTACAGATTGTGGCATATCACCATATCTGTCACAAAGTTCATCAACTACATCATCATAGTCATCAGGATTTTTTATATCTGCTATTCGTTTATAAGCATCAAGTCTTAGAGATAGACTTTCAATATAGCTTTCAGGAATATGGGCATCCATCTGAATATCAACAGTACATTCATTTGTATCAGTTGGTTTAATCTCTCCCTTTTCTTCCTTAACTGCTTCATTAAGTAGCTTTAGGTACATATCGTAACCAACATCCTCCATATGACCATGTTGTTGACCACTTAAGATATTACCTGCACCTCTAAGTTCAAGATCACGCATTGCAATCTTGTAACCACTACCAAACTCAGTAAACTCTCTAATTGCATTAAGTCTTCTTTGGCTAATATCAGAAAGCACCTTATGAGGGTTAAATGTAAAGTATGCATAAGCTCTACGGCTACTTCTGCCAACTCTACCTCTTAACTGATGAAGTTGAGAAAGTCCCATATTATCTGCATTTTCAATAATTAAGGTATTTGCATTTGGTAAGTCAATACCTGTTTCAATAATTGTGGTACATACAAGCACATTGATTTCTTGGTTCAACATTCTTGCCCAAATATCAGACAATTCATGTTCAGACATTTTACCATGAGCAACTGCAATTTTAGCTTCCGGTATTGCTTCTGAAATTGCAACTGCCTTTGCGTTGATACTTTCTGTATTGTTATGAAGATAGAAAACCTGTCCCCCACGCCTTAGTTCTCTTCTAATTGCTTCGTGGAGAATTGCAGGTTCATGCTCAAGTACATAGGTTTGTACCGGTTGTCTGTTGGTTGGAGCTTCTTCCAATACAGACATATCACGAATACCACTCATAGCCATATTAAGTGTTCGTGGAATAGGTGTAGCTGACAAAGTTAGTACATCAACATTCTTGCAAATTTCTTTAAATCTCTCTTTATGAGCAACACCAAATCTTTGTTCTTCATCAATAATTGCAAGTCCTAAGTCGTGGAAGGTTACATCCTTTTGTACCAGTCTATGAGTACCCACTACAATATCAACTTCACCACGCTTTAGCTTTTCAACAATTTCTTTCTGTTGTTTTGCAGTTCTAAATCTACTTAGCAGTTCAATTCTTACCGGATAACCGTCAAATCTATTGATAATAGTCTGATAATGCTGCCATGCAAGGATTGTTGTTGGACAAAGAATTGCACATTGTTTACTGTCACAAACACACTTAAAGGCTGCTCTCAATGCAACTTCGGTTTTACCGAAACCAACATCACCACAAAGTAATCTATCCATTGGAGCAAGTCGCTCCATATCACCTTTGATTTCATCAGTACATCGCAATTGGTCAGGTGTTTCATCATACATAAACTTGGCTTCAAAGTCCCTTTGCCACTCACCGTCAGGTGAAAAAGCATAACCCTTAGCTTTCATTCGCTCTGTATATAGCTTAGAAAGTTCCTTAGCCATATCCTTTACTGCTGAACGAACTCTGGTCTTTGCTTTCTGCCATTCACTGCCACCTAGTTTAGATAACTTTACATGTTCATTATCTCTAGGACCAATGTACTTTGCTACCAAATCAAGCTGAGTTACCGGTACATAAAGTACATCACCTTTTGCATAAGTGATTTTGATATAGTCTTTCTTTACACCTTGTACTTCAAGGTTATGAATACCACTAAAGATACCTATACCATGAGTTGAATGAACTACATAATCACCATTGTTTAATTCTGATAAAGAATAAATTTCTTGACCTTGCTTTTTTCGCTGTACTTTTCTCTTAGGCTTTTGTACTGACTGACCGTATGTTATTAAGTGGAAGTCTGTTTGTAATAGTTCAAAACCTGTTGACAAATCACCTTCCATAACATAAATATTGCCTTGTTCAGCTTTCTTTAAGCCTGTTACAAACTGTGCTTTAAAACCTTTTTCTTTTAATTCCTCTGTAAGATTTCTACCGGACTTTTCTGTACCTGCAAGAATTGCAACAGTAGTTCTTTCCTTAAAGAATTCATTTAAATCTTCACAAAGTACAGTTAATGAACCATTCCATGGTGCAACTTGCTTTACATTAAATGAAACAATATCACTTAAAGGTAAATCAAAATGGCCACTGGTAAAGTTATCCATAAAAATTGTATGTCTGGTATTTACAATTTCCAAAAATTCCTTATAGTCCATTGAGAACTTATCAAGACCTCTGCAAAGAATACCATCTTCAAAGTATTCTTTCATATCCTCTTTATACTGAAATTCCATAGACTTTACTCTATCAGAAATATTAGTGTGTTCACTGATAAAGATAAAATCTTCTTCATCAACATAGTCAAGGACAGTTGCAGGTTTCTTATATACTAAAGAAATGTACTTATCAAGGATAGTTAAATTTACACCATTGGCAATATTTTCAGCCTCTCTATAGAGAGTTTCCTTTGCTTTTTCGGTTTTTTCACTTCTTAGTAAATTAGCTTTCTTAACTATTTTTTCAGAAAGTTCTGCTTTGTTTTCCACAAGAATTTCATTTGATGGGGAAAGTAAAATACTATCCACCTTGTCAAATCTTCTTTGGGTTAGAATATCAAAATGGTTGATAGAGTCGATTTCATCACCCCAAAATTCTACACGAACAGGGTTCTCACTATCCGGTACAAATAAATCAAGAATACCACCTCTCAGTGCAAATTGACCTGTACCCTCAACCATATCTGTACGCTCATAACCAAGCAAATTAAGAGCCTCTACACATTGTTCTGTAGAGATTTGCTGACCTTGTTTTAAGTGAAGTGTAGCTTTCTTTAGAACTTCCGGTGGAATAGTATATTGAAGTAATGCATCAATTGTACCTACCACAATGTCACATTCACCTGTTAAAAGTTTTGTAAGAACCTTTAACCTTTGGTGTTCGTATTCCCTAGAAATACCACTAACTTCTCTAAAATTAAAGTCTCTTTGAGGATATACACAAGCCTTGTAACCCATCATACATAGGTCATTACAAAATACTTGTGCTTCCTTTTCATCACCGGCAACACAAAAAGCTCTGGCATCGTTATAATGACAGAGCGTTCCTATGATATTTGATTTAAAACCTGAATTAAGTGCAGTTACTGCAACTGCACCTTTTAACTTTGCATAAGAATTTAGTTTTTGAAAATTCTTTAACTGTGCAACACAATCAAATAAAAATTCCATTATTCACCTGCATATTATTAGGTTAGGAATTAAACAAATTCATTGCCTTATCAACATTACCGTCAATAATGTACTTAATAGCCTCACAACAATTATCGGCCATTTTATCAATCAGTTTAATTTCGTCACCTGTAAATTTTGAAAGAACCCATGCAGCTAAATCATAGTCTGGATGAGGCTTCTTTCCTATACCTACCTTTATGCGAGGGAAAGTATCTTTACCACTTAGATAAATAATGTTCTTAACACCATTTTGTCCACCGTGGCTACCTTTTCGGCGTATTCTCATCTTTCCAACATCAAGGGAAATATCATCAAATATTAATATCACATTTTCTGGGGGGATTTTGTAGAAATTCATAGCCTCTACAACAGCTTGACCACTATTATTCATATATGTCTGTGGTTTCATTAGTAAAACCTTTTTACCGTCAATAGTACATTCACCTACAAGTGACTTATACTTAATACGGTTTACATCACAAGAAAACTTTTCTGCGATTTTATCAAGACAGATAAAGCCTGTGTTGTGACGGGTATTCTCGTACTTTTTGTCCGGATTACCAAGACCAACAACCATATATTCAATAGAAGAACTAAATTTCTTTTTACCAAACATTTTATCACCTAAAAAATAAAGGGGCACTAAAGAGCACCCCTTAAAAAAGTTAAAATAATTATCAATTATGAGTTGATTGGAGAAACAGGCTTGTCAGAATAAATTCTTTCAATAGCTTCTGCAAATACAGGAGCAACAGGAAGAATAGTGAACTTATCAAGCATCTTGTCTTCTGGGATAGGCACTGTATCAAGAAGAACAACTTCCTTAATAGGGCTCTTCTTAATTCTGTCAATAGCAGGACCTGATAGAACTGCGTGAGTTGCACAAGCAGTAACATCAACAGCACCACCCTTTTCGATGATAGCTTCAGCAGCGTTACATAGTGTACCGGCTGTATCAATCATATCATCAACCAGGATAACTCTCTTGCCCTTAGCATCACCAATAATGTTCATAACTTCAGAAACATTAGCTTTCTGGCGTCTCTTATCAATAATAGCAAGACCACAACCGATTTTAGCTGCAAAGTTTCTTGCTCTTGTAACTGAACCAAGGTCTGGGGAAACAACAACATAATCATCTGCGTTTGTACCCATCTTTTCTCTCATATGTGCTGCAAGAATTGGAGCACCGATTAGGTGGTCAACAGGAATGTTGAAGAAGCCCTGAATCTGATTTGCATGAAGATCCATTGTTAGGATTCTGTCAGCACCGGCAGCAGTAATAATATCTGCACAAAGTTTAGCTGAGATTGGATCTCTAGCCTTTGCTTTTCTGTCCTGACGAGCATAACCGAAGTAAGGCATAACTGCAGTAATTCTACCGGCAGAAGCTCTCTTCATAGCATCAATCATAATTAGCATTTCCATAAGATTATCATTTACAGGTGTACATGTTGACTGTACAATAAAGCAATCGGAACCTCTTACAGACTCGTTAAGTGAAACTGCAATTTCACCGTCAGAAAATGTACAGCAATTGCTTTTTCCAAGTGGAAGTCCAAGACAACCTGCGATTCCCTGTGCTACATCCTTATTAGATGAGCCGGAGAAAATCTTAATGTCTTTACCATTGAAATTCATTTTTTAATCCCCTTACCTTTGTTTGTTTTTAGTTTATATATAAAATTTAACAAGTAAATTTAATACCTTATTTATAGCCTTTGCTCTTAGCAATTTCGTTAAGTTCCTTTAACTGTTCAGGGTCATTAGCACCTAAAACAGTATCCGGATTGCTTGAAACAAATGCTGAAACAACTTCATTCTTATCTAATAGAAGTTTTAGTGCATCAGGAAGATAATATTCCTTAGCATTGTTATCACTTTTAATTTCACCTAAAACAGAAAGTAACTTTTCGCAGTTAAACCAAAAACCACCTGAGTTGATTTCATTAATTTTCTTTTCTTCTTCGTTACAATCTTTCTGCTCAACAATTTTTAGGAAATTGTTGTTTTCATCTCTGACAATTCTACCGTAACCTGTAGGGTCAGAAACTTTAGCTGAAATTACTGTTGCAACACTACCCTTTTCTGTATGAAGAGCAAGTGCATCGGAAATAGTCTTTGCATCCATAAAAGGAGCATCACCGTTTAGAATAACAACATTGCCACTGTGCTTTTCCAAAAAAGCCTTAGCCATCATTACTGCATGACCTGTACCAAGACGCTCAGCTTGATAAACAGTTTCTACTTCAAAAGGAAGCGAACTTACAAATTCATCAATACATTCCTTTTTGTAGCCTTTTACTACACATATGTCATCAACACCGGCTGACTTTACTGAGTCGATAACCCATCTTAACATTGGCTTTCCTAAAACTTCTGACATTGGTTTAGGAAGGTTACTTTTCATTCTTTTACCTTCGCCACCTGCCAAAATAATTGCACAGTTACTCATAATATACTCTCTCTTTCTATGCTATACACATAATAAGACACTACTATTATCCCACAATTCCTCAAATTTTCAAGTACAAATCCAAAAAAACTGAAAAAATTCTTAAATTTTTAACATATTACACAATATACATTACAAAAAATCTCCACTTTTTATAAGAAATATTTTTCCAAAAATGTGGCTATTTTTTTATTTTTTTGTTATAATTATTCCTAGACTAAGAAAGTCTGCAATAAAACTGCAGGTGAATTACTTAGTGGTTAATTTTATACTTTTACAGGAGGATTCAAACTATGAGTCACAAGTATGTGTACCTTTTTAAAGAAGGTAACAAGGACATGCGTAATCTTCTAGGCGGTAAGGGTGCTAACCTAGCTGAAATGACAGGTCTAGGCCTACCAGTACCACAGGGCTTCACAATTACAACAGAAGCTTGTACAAAGTACTATGAAGATGGCAGAAAGATTAATGATGAAATCCAGGCTGAAATCATGGAATACATCATCAAGATGGAAGAAATCACAGGTAAGAAGTTTGGTGATAAGGAAAACCCACTACTAGTTTCTGTTCGTTCAGGTGCTAGAGCTTCTATGCCGGGTATGATGGATACAATCCTTAACCTAGGTCTAAACGAAGATGTTGTTGCTGTTATGGCTGAAAAGTCAAACAACCCTCGTTGGGCATGGGACTGCTACAGAAGATTCATTCAGATGTATTCTGACGTAGTTATGGAAGTTGGTAAGAAGTACTTTGAAGTTCTTATTGACGAAATGAAAAACAAGAAGGGTGTTACTCAGGACGTTGAACTAACTGCTGAAGATCTACAAGAACTAGCAGAACAGTTCAAGGCTGAATACAAGAAGCAGATTGGCGTTGACTTCCCTACTGATCCTAAGGAACAGCTAATGGGCGCTATTGAAGCTGTATTCCGTTCATGGGATAACCCAAGAGCTAACGTTTATAGAAGAGATAACGATATCCCTTATTCATGGGGTACTGCAGTTAACGTACAGGCAATGGCATTCGGTAACATGGGTGACGATTGTGGTACAGGTGTTGCATTTACAAGAGACCCATCAACAGGTGCTAAGGGTCTATTCGGTGAATTCCTAACAAACGCACAGGGCGAAGACGTTGTTGCAGGTGTTCGTACACCAATGCACATTTCTGAAATGGAACAGAAGTTCCCTGAAGCTTTCGCACAGTTCAAGACAGTTTGTAAGACTCTAGAAGATCACTACAGAGATATGCAGGATATGGAATTTACTGTTGAACACGGTAAGCTATATATGCTACAGACAAGAAACGGTAAGAGAACAGCTCAGGCTGCTCTAAAGATTGCTTGTGACCTAGTTGACGAAGGTATGAGAACAGAAGAAGAAGCTGTTGCAATGATCGACCCTCGTAACCTAGACACACTACTTCACCCACAGTTTGATGCTACAGCTCTAAAGGCTGCTACACCAATGGGTAAGGGTCTTGGTGCTTCTCCGGGTGCTGCTTGTGGTAAGATCGTATTCACAGCTGATGACGCTACTGCTTGGGCAGAAAAAGGCGAAAAGGTTGTTCTAGTTAGACTAGAAACATCTCCAGAAGACATCACAGGTATGAAGGCTGCTGAAGGTATCCTAACAGTTCGTGGTGGTATGACATCTCACGCTGCTGTTGTTGCTCGTGGTATGGGTACTTGCTGTGTATCAGGTTGCTCAGACATCAATATGGATGAAGACAACAAGGTATTCACACTAGCAGGTAAGGAATTCCACGAAGGCGATCCAATTTCAATTGACGGTTCAACAGGTAACATTTATGACGGTATCATCCCAACAGTTCCTGCTTCAATTGCCGGTGAATTTGGTAGAATTATGACTTGGGCTGACAAGTACAGAACTCTAAAGGTTAGAACAAATGCTGATACACCTGAAGATGCTAAGAGAGCTAAGGAACTAGGTGCTGAAGGTATTGGTCTATGCCGTACAGAACACATGTTCTTCGAAGAATCAAGAATTGCTGCATTCAGAGAAATGATCTGTGCAGATACAGTTGAAGAAAGAGAAAAGGCTCTAGATAAGATTATGCCATATCAGCAGGGCGACTTTGAAGCTCTATATGAAGCTCTAGAAGGTAACCCAGTTACTATTCGTTTCCTAGATCCTCCTCTACACGAATTCGTACCAACTGAAGAAGCTGACATTGAAGCTCTAGCTAAGGCTCAGGGTAAGACAGTTGATCAGATTAAGGCTATCATCAACGGTCTACACGAATTCAACCCTATGATGGGTCACCGTGGTTGTCGTCTAGCAGTTACATATCCTGAAATTGCTAAGATGCAGACAAAGGCAGTTATCAGAGCTGCTCTAAACGTATCTAAGGCTCATCCTGATTGGAACTTAGTTCCTGAAATTATGATCCCACTAGTTGGTGATGTTAAGGAACTTAAGTTCGTAAAGAAAGTTGTTGTTGAAACAGCTGATGCTGAAATTGCTGCTGCAGGTGCAGATCTAAAGTACGAAGTTGGTACAATGATCGAAATTCCAAGAGCTGCTCTAACAGCTGACGAAATCGCTAAGGAAGCTGAATTCTTCTGCTTCGGTACTAACGACCTAACACAGATGACATTTGGTTTCTCAAGAGACGATGCAGGTAAGTTCCTAGATTCTTACTATGACAACAAGATTTATGAAAACGATCCATTTGCTAAGCTAGACCAGACAGGTGTTGGCAAACTAATGGAAATGGCTGTTGAACTAGGTAAGAAAGTTAGACCTGATATGCACTGCGGTATCTGTGGTGAACATGGTGGTGACCCAACATCTGTTGAGTTCTGTCATAAGATTGGTCTAGATTATGTATCTTGCTCACCATTCAGAGTTCCAATCGCAAGACTTGCTGCTGCTCAGGCTGCAATCGCTGAAAAGAACTAATCACTACTTGTAAAAGTATTTTAGGGGGTTGCCCATATGGACAGCCCCCCATTTTTATATTTATTTTGAGTATTCATTCGAATACTCTTTTTTTATATTGTGCCGGTTACAGTAATAGTTGAAACTCCAGGTGTTATGCTAACTGCACCTGTCGTGTCATCCCTTGTAGTTGTAGCAGAAGGTACTGTAATCTGTCCTGCAACAGTAGAAAATTCACCTGTAGTTGCATCATAAATATAGTTAACCCCTTCTGTCCAAGCTGTGCCATTAAAAGTTACTGTAATATCTGACAGAATAGGATTAAACTTATCAGTTAGCACTACGCTATCCCCTGCTGTTACATCTACATTACCCTTATTTTCTATTGTAAAGGTGTAAGTTATTCTACTATTTTCTTCAACAACTATAGGTGTTAATGCTTTTGTTATTGATAGTATTGGTTCTGATTGAGGATAAACTGTTTCTGTTGCAGTTACCGGAGTAACAATTCCATCACCGGTTGCAGTAACAGTATTATCAATAGAATCCTCAACATTTAACGGTGCATATTCATTAGCTTTTACCTTATAAACGATTATCGCAGTAGCACCGGAAGGAATGTTTATACCTGTTATAGATAGTGGTGGACCTACTGTAACTGTTGGTGTATTTTGAAGAACCCCATTTACATAATAAAGAATTGCACCTTGGATATACTCTAGTGGTACTAATGAAAGTTCATTATAATCATACTCACCTAAATTATCCGTTAAGATTAAGTTACTAATTGAAGTTGAACCGGAATTTTTTATTGTAACAACATAAGTTACTTCGCTATTTTCATAGTATCTATCTAATAGTGCTGTTTTTGTAACAGTTACTCTTTCCATTATTTCACCGGTTGTTATATTGGAATTTACTGTTGTTCCATTATAGGCTAATGTAGCCTGATTATAAAAATTTGCCATACATACATTCTCCATTTTTAATTTTCTGGGTAATAACCCTAATATATAATATGGACTTAAATATTAATGTTGACAAAAAAGGACTATTGCATAAACAATAGTCCTTGATTTACTATATCATTTAATTAGTTAAGTGACATATTGAAGATTTTCTTATCTTCCCCACCTGTTGACTTATAAGTAAAAGTAACTGTTAAAAGTCCCATCTTTGAGTTATTAGGGTCTTCCTCAATATGAGCATCTGTACATTTTACTGAATCAACCTGATTGTTAACTGCAGTTGTAATTTCTTTCTTTAGCTTAGCATTTAGCTGGTCAGTGACCTTACCATTAGCAGTTGACATAATCTTAAGTGCATCACTACCTGTAGTTTTGCCGTCCTTAGTTGTCTTTGGAGAAGCAATAACAAAGTAAACTTTCTGTTCAATAGTTTCATAATTTGTTGGGAACTTATCAGTATCAACCTGTGGCTGAGATACTGTAGCATTCTCAACATTATCAGTATTCTGCTGAACTGTATCGCCCTTAGATACATAAGCACCCTGAGCGCTACTTGAGTTATCCTCATCATTACAACCTGCAAACAACATCATAGTTGTAAAGGCAACTAAACAAAGTGATAGTGCCAAAATCTTTTTCATAAATTTCATTTCGTTTTCCTCTCTAAATAAATATTCTTCTCTATTATAATAACACAAAATTGTGAACAATTCTATATTTTTTCTTTATTTTATTTGCACAAATTTCGAATAAAATATTTATATAAAACCACTAAAGAAAAAGGGAATGGTTGCCCATTCCCTAAAAACCATTTATGAACCTGCTGATTCGTAATTACTAATACCTTTGTTCCACACAAAGATTTAAACTAAGAATAAAGCAGTAGAAATTTCGACTACATTTTCATTATTAAAGTCGATTTTCATATCATACTTAGTAGTACTGTCATCTTTTACATCAGTACTTTTGTAGATACTTTTAATTAGACTTACAAATTCTTTTTGCTTATCATCTGTTAAAGTAGTGGTTTTGTTGTTGTAGGTAATCAGCACCTTACTACTGTTAACATCAAAAACAGTTAATGCATCTTCTCCACCTTTTGAATTATTACACCCTACCATAATTACAACCAATACAAGTGATAAACATAATAATAAACTTTTCTTCATAATAATCTATCCGAAATTTTATAAACCATTTGGTATCATATATTTAATCCACTTTTAATACATCACATTATTTTGGTACTGTCAATAGTATTTTACAAATGTGTAAAGGGCAGTTTCTAATAAAAGAAACTGCCCTTGGAGGAGATATAAAACAAATAATTTTTTATCTTTATTTGTCAGTTGTTTTTGTTGTTTTCTTTTCAGCTACTTTTTCAGTTTTAGCCTCAGCCTTTGGTTCAGCTTTAGCAACTGTCTTTGGCTTTTCTTCAGCCTTAGGTTCTGCTTTTACTGCTTTCTTCTCAACCTTTTCTTCTGTAGCTTTTACAGTTTTCTTTGTTGCCTTTTTAGCAGTAGTTTTCTTTGTAGCTGTCTTAGTTGTTTTCTTTGTTGTAGTCTTCTTAGCAGGTGCTTTCTTAGTTACCTTTTCTTCCTTCTTTTCTTCTTTTTTCTTAGGTTCAGGTAACTTTTCAACACACTTAAAGAACATAGCACTCATTGGTGGAATTGATAAATCAATACTCCAATTAGAATCATGTCTTGGCTTTTCTTCGCATATAATTCTCTTACCATTTGTAATACCGTAACCACCATATTCTTCATCATCAGTATTGAATACTTCTTCATATACACCATAGAATGGTACACCGATTCTGTAATCAACTCTGTGCATTGGCTGGAAGTTAAATACACAAATAATGTTATTGCCGTCTTTATCAATTCTACGGAATGCAATAATTGACTGAGTATAGTCGTTGTGGTGAATCCACTGGAAGCCATCCCAGTTAGTATCAATTTCGTGCATTGGTCTTTCTGTAATATAGAAATGATTTAGCTTAGAAACAAAGTCCTTTAATCTCCAATGCTTTTCATATTCTAAAAGATTCCACTGAATACTTTCTTCTGCGTTCCATTCATCAAACTGTCCAATTTCTGAACCCATAAATGTTAGCATTTTACCCGGATGAGCAGCCATATAAGCTAAGAATAGTCTTACACCAGCAAACTTCTGGTCATAGTCACCCGGCATTTTATTGATTAGAGAACCCTTACCATAAACAACTTCATCATGAGAAATTGGTAAGATAAAGTGTTCGCTAAAGCAATACATAAATGAGAATGTAAGGTTATCATGGTTGAATGGTCTCCATAATGGGTCAAGTGACATATAATGAAGCATATCGTTCATCCAACCCATATTCCACTTATAGTCAAATCCTAAACCACCATCATCAACTGGACCTGTAACCTTTGGCCATGATGTGCTTTCTTCGGCAATCATCATTGTATGAGGGTGATACATATGGATAACTGTATTTAGTCTTTGTAAAAATGCAACTGCCTCTAGGTGTTCCCTGCCACCATACTGGTTAGGAACCCACTCACCATCTTGACGATTATAGTCAAGGTATAGCATTGAAGCAACTGCATCAACACGGATACCATCAATGTGGTAAGTATCTACCCAATACATAGCTGATGAAATTAGGAAAGAAATTACTTCATATCTTGAGTAATCGAATACATATGTACCCCATTCTTTATGTTCACCTTTACGGCTATCAATATATTCATAACAAGCTGTGCCGTCAAAACGACCTAAGCCATGAGCATCCTTAGGGAAATGAGCAGGAACCCAGTCAAGGATAACACCGATACCGGCCTTGTGACATTCGTCAACAAATGCCATAAAGTCATGTGGTGTACCATAACGAGAAGTTGGAGCATAGTAACCTGTTACCTGATAACCCCAGCTACCGTCAAATGGGTATTCTGTAATAGGCATAAGTTCTACATGAGTATAACCCATTTCTTTTACATAAGGAACAAGTTCTTCAGCAAGTTTACGATAGTTAAATACACTACCGTCCATATACTTTCTCCAAGAACCTGCATGAATTTCATAAATATTCATTGGCTTTTCCAGGTGGTTTGATGACTCCTTGTCCTTAATCCACTGGTCATCTTCCCATTCAAATCCACTTAAATCATAGAACATAGATGCATTATCCGGTCTTGTCTGAGAATGGAAAGCATATGGGTCGGACTTTAGTTGTCTTTCGTTCCAAGGTGTTTCAACACAATATTTATAAATATCGTACTGCTGAATACCCTCGATGAAAAGTTCCCAAACACCGGCTTCACTGATTTTGTACATATAGTTAGCATCGTTATTCCAACCGTTGAAGTTACCAACAACAGAAACAGAGAGAGCATTTGGTGCCCATACTCTGAAAACTACACCATCACGATTATCCCAATTAACTCTATGAGCACCCATAAACTCATAGGCTCTAACAGAATCGCCTGCATGGAATAGTTCGAGGGGTGTACGAGAATCATTAAATTTGTAATCCATTTATATTAACACTCCTTCAATGTGTACAACTTACATTTAATAAGTATATTTTATCAATTTTTTTATTATAATTCAATACATTTTGAAAAACTTACATATAAATTTTGCGACATATTTTGTGCAAATTCAACAATTAGCAATGTTTTTCAAAATTAATATTCCCTTCAAGAATAAATGCCATGAAGGAACTGATGAATAATCATATCAACTGCTGATTTATCCATCTTAGGTTCTTTCTCTGAATGATATTCATACATATGGAAACCAATCATACCAAGGAAAGTTGTTGCAAATTGGTTTTCCCTACCGTTCATATTACCAAGTAAACCTCTGGCATTTATGAAAATCGACTTTACAATGTTATTTATCTCTGTACAATGACGAATAAAAGCATTGTTAAATTCACTCATTGGTGGGCTATACTGCATTGTCATTAACATTAGGTAAAGGTGTAAATTCTCGCAACCTTCTGATACATAGCAATAAGCAAAATTATGAAGACTGTCTTCAAAGGAACTGCTACTGTTAACTACCTCTCTAAGTTTTACAACTACAGGGTCAATGTACTGTTGCATTATACCCTCAAGAATACCGGACTTGTTCTTAAAATGATAATAAAGTGCCGGTTTGGTTAACTCGCATTTGTCAGCAATTTCCTGAACACCTACTGCGTCATAGCCTTTTTCATAAAATAATTCTATTGATACTTGTAATATTTTCAGCCGTGTTTGTTCATTAGCCATAATACCACAACCTTATAATGTATATTATCATTTTACCGAACGGTAAGTATAAAGTCAATAGTAAATAAACATTTTCTTAAATAATTTATAAATATAATATTCTACAAAAGAAAAATCCTTTCATTGACTAAACAATAAAAGGATTTTTCGATTATTAAATTTAAAATTATACGTAATATTTCTTATTAAAAATTCAAAGTAAACTACTTTTTATAAAAGTGAAAATCACAACAATCTCCACCATAACCTAAAGTTTTTGTTCTTTTAAAGCCGATTTTCTTAAGTCCACCGTATGTAATATCATCAACATCACAAAATAAAGGGCAAAGTTCTTCACAACCATTTTCCACACAAGCAGTATGCCACAGGCATTTTTTCATTGTAACATCGAAGTAATCTTTTCCGTAATTTTGTTCACTTACCCATAAATCACTTTTACGCACAACCTTAAGAAATACACTGCTGTAAATCTTATAGAAAAAAGGTACAAGCTCCATTTTTGCAGTAGAAGAATGTTTCTTCTCTGCTACTTCATTAATCATATAATTTTGCATATAATTATGTACATCTTCATTGGATAAATCAGCTTTTAACAGAGTCTTGTACAAAGCAATACGAGGAAGTATTGTAGTGATAAGGGTATTCATCTGATTTTCTGTTTTATTGTGAGTGTTTTTTATTAGAACATTCAGTATTTTTTCTTCATTACTAAAAAGTTCAGTTCCCTTTTCTTCACCAAATTCTCTAACTAAATATCCTTTAATCTGCTTTTGTTGCTTAATTTTCATTATATACACCTCACAAATTAATTTCTATAAAATACACTATTTATGATTTTGTTTTATCTTGTTATCAAACAGACCGTCTCCACATGCGTGTCATTTTAAGACATATCCCCACAAATCAACAGAAAAAATATAATTATCTTTATAATATGAATAGCAGTAATCAATAACCTACTACATTTATCCTTAATGTTTAATCAAAAAATCTGACTTATTCTCTTCATAACTCTTAAGAATACTTATAAAATGATTGCTTTTAATTACATCGTAGTTATTCATTTTCTTTAATTCCAAATAATTTTTCTTCGCAATTTCCATGCTGGTATGGCTTATGTAACATGCTGCATATTCACTAATAGATGGAACAGCCCAAAGATATTTCTCTGATTTTACTACTTTGTTATCTTCATCATATATAATCGATAATGTTAAGTAATAAATCGTAACCATACGCGTTTCTGCTATAGAACTTGCAAACTTCACCTGAAATCTATCGACTTCATTTGCACCTATACTTTGTGAAACATTAAATACTTGTTGTTTCTCTTTCCCTAAAACCACATCATAAGTATGAGAGGATTCTACCAATTGATAATGGGTCATTTGCGGATTGATCATATTATAGTAATCTAATATATCGAATGATATCTCTTTTATATAGGCTACTTGGTCTCCAATGTTTCTCAATTTTATATCAACAATAAATTCTTTATCTTCATTTAAAGAAATATCTACTATTTTTATATTTGATTGTTGTTTTTCTTCTGTAAGATTTGTAATTTGAAGAATGTTTCCATCCCCGATAACATTTTTATCTCCACTAACATTAAGATTTCCCTCACCACCTTTAGGAGTTTTTGTTTTTAATATTGCAAAGAAAGCTGATATAATAGCTATACCTAAGCCACTAAATATCCATTCTTTATTACTTATAATCCATTCTACTATGTCAATATTCTCCTTTGTTTTTTATTTACCAGCTTTTCTCTACAACCGTCCTATTTATCTGATATTTTAAAATACAACATCCATTCCGTTTGTGTAATAGACTACTGCATAAACAACATTTAATACAGCATAGGAGGTTTCCCTTTGTTATCCACAACTTTTCTGACATAACCTTCCCACTTTTGAATTATTTGTATCCATTCTTTAGATTTAAAATAATCATCTAAATTGCAATTCAAATCAAATTCTGGCATATACACCCCAAGAACACCCTTTTCTAATATTCCTTCTGCAATAACCCCTTTCTCTCTCAGTATTAAAACAGGCAATCCCAATTGGAAAGCCATAGCCGGTTCAATTTGACAATATGGACTAGTTAACCATTTATTGGATAAATCATACTCCTCCTCGCCAATATCACTAATCGGTTTCCCTGTTCCTTGTTTAATTAAACTTCTTCTAAACGCTATTGTTACTAATCCATTTGATTCTAACATCAACCTTCTTATTGCTGTTAATGGCGCATCCATATCATAATCTGTCACCCCTAACGTTCTTGGTTGTAACTCTCTTTCTTCAAAATAATGAATTATTCTTTCAATAAATTCTTCTTGCCTTTTTTTAAATGGTCTTGGATAACTCAAAAAGATAGAACTACTCATTAAATCTCCTCCATAATTTCAAAATATCTTAATGCATCCTTTATCGCTTCCACTTTCTCCGCTGTCGGATGTTTCCTCGGCTGTTTCAATTCTTCTACCGCATTAGGAGCATCATACATTGGCAAGCCTAAATCTCTCTTTACCTCTGCGATATATGCGGTATGTACTTTGAAGCCGTATTTAGCTTCTATGTACTCCTTTATCATTTTGTAGGTCACTCGTTCTTTGGGCTTATAGCTTTCGGCTCTTTTAGCGATATTATCAAGCGGAACTTTTCCCTCACCCTCACCAAACTCAACTTTTACGTTGATATGTCCGTCTGGCTTTTTGTGGGAAAGCAGTACTACCGTCTCAACGTGGCTCGATACGTGCTGATTAATGCTTATATTGGGCATAAATTCGGTCTAAAATCATTGTTTTAGGGAACATATCAATAAGCAAATATGCCTATATTCAATCCACAGTCTAAACCCTGACTGTGTTAGGTAACATTTCAATCTATCCCCTTTTCTATTATATAAACAAATAAATTGGTAACAAAAATGAATACTGTCTCAACCTATAATATATCAATAAGGAAATTTTTCATATTAGACACATTTCCTTTTCTGCTACAACGTCTCAACCTTTAATTTAAGCATAATAACTGACAAATTTAAACTTACTTTATGTCTAAAAAGTTTATAATATCTTTCTAGGTAAAATGTATTAATTACTTATCTAACTCCTTATAAGCCTTTTTTACAATCTGAGCCATTAACATTCTTCTTTGTTTCAAGAACTCCGGATAAGAAAGATTTTCAAAGTTCTTTGGTAAAGCATTTTGCTCACAAGCTAATTCATATCCTTCTTCACCTAGTTTTTTCCTATACTCAAAAACATATTCTATTGGTGGCTTATCAGATATATCAATATTAGTTGTGTAATCTAAATATGTAAAGTTTGCAATTTGGTTTCTATCTCTGTCATCATCATAACCGATTTTTGCAAGATAGTTTTTTGGAAAAATATGATGTTTATCTATAGAATTTTTACCACCACTTGTACCTAACACAAAATATTTTGATAAAGGTGTAGTACTAAATAGCATTGGAGTGTTTAACACATTAATAGCAGCAACATATCCATACCAAGCAGGAGAAGTAGCAGAGGAACTATTTAATTCTGCCGGTAGTGAATATTTAAAGTAATCATCTGTAAATCTATTTGAAATAACAGAATTTAAATATTCAACAAATTCACTTAAATTATGTATATTCCTCAAATCAGCAAATTGTTTTTCTACTTCAGTTTCTGTTGAACCACTATAAAAACCGGTAATTGTGGACATAAATATCCATTTGCTGATTATTTTATTTAATTCAACAGAGGGAACTTTATAATCATATTTACCGATTAAATATAATACATAGCTAAATACAACGGCATTTGATGAAGTAACCAAGCTACCTTTTAGGTAACCGGCTAAAGAAAACAAATTCATAAAACCATGCCAGTTGTTTAAATTGGTAACTGTATCTAAAGACTTTTTAAAAATAGCTGAATTTTCCTGACGTACTTCTTGTGTTATTTCTCCTGTCTTTAAATTTTTACCACGAAGTAACATATAAGCATAGCGTAATCTAGCTCTCCTAAAGCCTAAGCCAACTGACATCCTTATTAAATGTGATGGATCAGCTAGAAGTATTTGATTATATGATGTACCATCGGCCGGAATCCTAGATTCAGCACAGAACTTATTTATTTTATTGTGGACTTCATTATCGTAAACTGAAATCAAGGTTTCAATAAAATTCTTTTCTGTTAGATTTTGACCACCGGAATTTACTCTAACAAATATATCAGCCACATCTTCTTCATCAGCTTTAGCATTAATTTTCAGTGTAGGCAAAGAATAAATACCAAGATTTAAAAGGTCATTAATATTCTCTTCGATAATATCCTCTTCATCTTCAGTAAGTTCCGGTACATTATTTTTTGAGCGCCCCTCATTTGCAGACCTGATAAATGCCTTTCTAAATTTAGATATAGAATGTTCTTTGTCAGCTTCAAATACCTTGCTAATTTCACTTATCCATTCTGCATCTCGTTCATAGGCTTGTGTCCATACTGCAAATTCTCGTGTAAGAGGATTAAAAGAAATACGAATTTTTCTTTCCTTATAGTTTTTATCCCTTATAGTTACACCATACAAAGAAGCTAATAATGCAGTTAATCTTTGTTGCCCATCAATAACTAAATCATCAGGACGGTTATAAATCTTATCATTCTTTCCTATGTAACCTGTATTATCATATTCTTCTGGAGATGACCAAAGCATTATATAGCCAATAGGATAACCTTTCATCATAGAATCTAATAATTCTCTTACCTTATTATCTTTCCAAACAAAAGGTCGTTGAAGGTCCGGTAAACCAATACGGCCATTTTTTACATCTGCAAGCAAGTCTGCAACTTTACTTGGTATGTTATCAAATAATTCTTTTCCCATAGTAATTACTTCCTTAAATTATTAAATTCTATATTTAAACGATAATTTAGAGCAGCAAGCTAAGTTGCTTTACGATTATTGGTTTACTCAGTTTGATTTTCCAGACGAAAACGGTAAGCCATACTGCTCATCTGGTGGTAAGATGGTTTGGAATGAACAATTAAAACGTAATATTCCAGAGAACTGGAATGTTGTTCCACTGCTCAAATTGGTAAGTTGGGAAAGCAATAGTCAACCACCTAAAAGTGAATTTGTATATGAGCCAAAAGAGGGCTATGTGCGTTTCATTCAAAACAGAGATTATGATAGCAATACACACATAACATATATTCCTCGAACAAAAAATCTTAGTATAGTTGACCGCTTTGACATACTTATGGACAAATACGGAGATGCTGGTGCAGTTCGATACGGAATAGAGGGTGCGTTCAATGTAGCTCTTGGAAAAATTTGTGTTCACAATCCCAATTACAGGGAATACATACGTTCATTTTTAGGTAGTGATGGCATATATAAATTTCTCCATAATTCGTGTATGGCCTCAACAAGAGCATCTCTCAGCGAGGCTAATTTGGCAATACTGAATGTTGTTGTCCCTGACGAGAAAATCATATTGAATTATGAAAACTTCCTGCATAAAATCCGTGTCAGCATATTGAAGAATAAAGATGAAACTGTCGAGTTAATCAATCTTCGTGATTGGTTGCTTCCTATGCTAATGAACGGTCAGGCTACCATCAGTGACTGATGCTCTAAATTATCGTTTACTCTATTATTTGTAGCTATTTTTATATCAATATCATTCAGGATTTTCCCAATTCTCTTCTGCACATCAAGGGATGGTAATTGAACATCTATGTTTTTTATTACATCCATAGCTGGGAAATTTGGAATAGTAGAATCCCCTGTTCCTGTAGTAATCGCTCTGCTTAACACAATCCTAAATAAGTATTTGAAATAGTTATAATCCACAATAGTATCATCAATTCTGATAATCAATAGCGCCTGATTTATAACCCCTTTTTCAAAAGGCTCCTGCAGAAGATAAATCGCTCCATAGTTAACTCCAGAACAGGAAACGAGAAAATCATTGTGCTTTACTTCAAATCTGCTGAGCGCTTTTCTGAAATATTCTCCTGTAATGTAATAATGCCCACTATTTTTATTTTGTTCTAATGGAACACACTGTTCATACACTTTATATGTATCTTCACCTTTTGGTACAAACAGTGATTTCTTCAGAGCCGAACCAAAAGGGCCTCTTACGAATCCTTTTTCAAGACAAATATCTTTAAATTTGTATTTTTTAAACTCCATAAGTCACCTCATCCTATATACTTCCTATGTGCTAATTTAACATTACTTTGCTTTACCATTGCATATTGCAATGTTGTATCTATTCTTCTGTGCCCTAAGAGTTGTTGTAATTGCTCTATAGGCATGCCCTTATCTATTGCCATTGTAGCAAGGGTTCTTCTAAACTTATGGGGATGTACTTTATTCAAACCTAACTTTCTTCCAAATTGACGCAATCTAGTTTCAATTCCTCCGATTGTTAGTCGGTTATAAGGAAATTTAAGAGACACAAATAATGCCGGATTGTCATCTTTTCTACTTTGCAAATAATTTTGCAAATGAATTTTTGTCCTAGCATCAAAATACACTATTCTTTCCTTATTACCTTTACCAAATACAATACATTCTCGCTCATTAAAATCAATATCATTACGATTGAGAAGTACCATTTCACCAATACGCATTCCCGTTGACGCAAGCATATCAATAATAGCCAAATCTCTTATTTCCGTACAATTATCTCTCATAAGTTCTAGCGACTCATCAGAATAAGTTTCTTTAATAATAGTGCCTGTTTTCACTTTATGTATTCGTCTAACAGGGCTTTTTAATATATAATCTTCATCTTCAAGCCAAGTGAAAAAGCTAGAAAGTATCCTTCTAATGTTATCAATAGTAACCTTACTTGAATTATGTTCTGATTGATACTTTGTTAAGTAACAACGAATATCGTCGGTTACAATATATTTAATACCCTTATCTATGCTTTTAACCATCGATTGTATCGTTGCATTGTAGTATTTTAATGTTTTTTCAGAACAACCTTCAATCCTCTTCGCAGACAAAAATGACTCTACTAAATCTTGTTCTGAAATTTCATCTTCAGTATGCACTTTTGTAATATCATAATTAAAAAGTGCATGTTGTAAAACTTCCTGTAATCGTTCTGTTTGTGCATTATTTATATATGGTATCATACCTTGAATAATGTCTGTTACTAAATCTTGTTTCATAATTAGTTCTCCTTTTGTTTTAGAGAACGATTAACAACAGCAGTTCTTGTATTTTTCTCCTGCCGTTGATAGGAGTTTATCTTATATTTTTTCCCAATGAATAGATTTTATAAATTGTTTTTGCTTTTCATTGTATTCATTTATTGTTTCACAATAATTTTTTCCTGCTAAAGCTAGCAAGTCATTACTATATAAATCACTCTTAATGTCAAAAATAAAATACTGAACAGCATAATTATCAAAAAGTATGTCTTCAGCTACTCTACATACCTTATATTCTAACAAACTACATTTTAATTTATCGCTATACCTGTCACTTGTATATCCTGTTGGATCTTGCATTTTAATTTCATCAAAATCAGGCAGTAATTTGTTTTCTGGAATGTCAATTTTAAAAATAACAACACAATTAGATTTATCCACACCGCAGTGATTTACAGCATAGTAAAGTGAATATGTAATTTCATTTGACAAATATATATAACCATCAGTAGTAGCTCCATCCCCATTTTTTTCATATGTATAAAAACGATTTATATTTTTTCTTAGCTTTTTGTCAGCAAATATTTGTTTGGCTCTTTTAATTGTTGTTCCATGAAATAAAATCACATAAATCCTCCTATAAACGATAATTTACCGTATCAGTCACTAATGGTGGCTTGACCGTTCATTAACATAGGTAAAAGCCAATCACTAAGAGATATTAGTTGTTGATTTTCTCTTATATTCTCAGAAATGCTATCAAACATAGGCCTTACATTACCATTAAAGACTTCTAATTCTGACTTTTCAGGTATATAAATAGGCCTATCTTTAAGTAATGGTTTTTGCAAATGTTTCAAACCAGTACCTTGGAAGAATTTTTGGTCAAGTTCAGGCTTAAGAGAAAGTAACATTAAGTATAGATAATCTGACATTTTTGATTTTGCTGAAATGCACCAAGTATCTGTTGAATAAGCAGCCTCACCAACATAAAATTTTACATCTGCGTTTCCACCGGTGTTTAAATAGCAATTGCGTCCATTGACAAATGGCTTATCCCATTTCAAAATTGTTGCACCACTTGTAAAAAATGGGTATTTACCATTTGATGTTTTGGCTGTTCCTACCTGAATAGGTGATTTGTCTGCTTCTAACAATATATCTTTAATCCTACCGTTAGGTTTTTGGGAAAGGAAGTTGTGCATATATATATCATAAGCCATCTTGGATAAATTATCGTTTATCGCATTATTTATAAGCTGCTTTTTGTTAATTATCTCAAGTAATCGTGCAACATCTTCTTGTCCACTCTCAATAACAGGTATAATTATCTCTTTTAAATCTGGAATACATAAATTACTTACAATAGAACCGGTTGCATCTGCACGTTTAAATTGTGTTTGAACGAAATCTGACATAAGTGTATTTAATAAATAATACGGGTCACATTTTTCCTTATTAACCTTTAGCAGAACCAGTCTTTGACCTAAACAACACTTTAATCCTTTGGGGACAATACCGACCATGCCCATTGGAGCTTCTCTTGAAATTATAATATCTCCTTCTTCCGGTTTCGCTCTTTTAGTTCTTTCCAAATATGTTGCTTCATCAACAAAATATCCATCTGTAAAATCAAGATTTCCATCCTTTAAATTAAAGTTACGAACTACTCGAATACCTTCGTTTTTCCAGTCAGGCGTTGTATGAGGGCAGTCAACAATGTCTGTGCACAAATCGTTTAGTTTGTAATACTTCACTTATTAACCTCCTTAAGTTCTGAATATATTTTTTTCCACTTAGCAGATGGATGTTTACAAATTGAGTCTTTGGACGCAAAAGCACATACACCCTCAATATAACAGTAACCACAAATATCTGGATTTGCTTGCCGACAACCGAATGTCTGTTTCTCTGTATCCATCTCGTTAAGCGGAGAACGAATTGGAATACATAACTCTTTTGGAAAACTACTCATACTTTACCTTCTTTAACTGCTCCATAATTTCAGTTTTTAGTTTGTCGCCTTCATCAAAATACTCTTGTAACTTTTCTGTATAGGCTTTCATTTTTGCATTAAACTCTTCCTGTGTTAATTCAACATATTCGATTTTTACATCAAAATACTGTCCGGCAGAAAGGGAATATTTCTTTTCTTTTATCTCATCATAGGTAACAGCAACTGAAAAATCATCAACAGCTTCTTTATTAAGAAATGTATCAACAATTTTGTCAATTTCAAAGTCACGAAGTCTGCGCTTTTGGTTGTTGCCATCCTTGTATTCTTCACCAAGTTTTGATGCATCAATTAAAACTACTTGATCTGTTTTCCTTGAATTATCAAAGAATAATACTGAAACATTCGTTCCGGTGTTAGCAAATACATTAGATGGCATACTAACACAGCCATAAACTATATGTTCATCGACAATATGGTGTAATATTTTTTTCTCAACACCTGATTTTGCTGTTATAAAACCGGTAGGAACAACAATAGCACCTTTACCATTTGATTTTAATGAATTAAGAACATGCTGGATAAACAATGTATAAATAGCCATACTCTCTTTTTTCTTTGCCGGAACTTTAGGAACACCGGCCCAAAATCTTGAAGGCATAGCTGCTAATATTTCTCTTGTATCTGAAAAATCCATTTTAAATGGCGGGTTAGAAACTATAAAATCAAAAGTTCTTAATTCTTGTTCGTTATCACTCTTATGGTATGGTGCAACTAATGTATCACCCTGAACAGCATGATCAAGTGAAGATACTAAACCGTTTAGGATAAGATTTAACTTTAACATTTTGTTGCTTCGTTGTGAAATATCTTGAGCAAAAATCGTACACTTATTTTCTCCAATTTGATGAGCTAAAGCCATTAAAAGAGTACCTGTTCCGGCTGATGGGTCGTAACACTCTATATTATGTAAATCAGTAGCATCACCAACTAGTAACCTTGCCATAATTGTTGCGATTGCGTGTGGTGTATAATACTCTGCATACTTACCGCCGCCTGCTGTATTATAATCTTTAATTAGATATTCAAAAATATCAGCGAAAAAATCATAATTCTTTTCAAATGCTTCTTCAAAAGAAAAATTAACTAACTTATCAACTAAAGCACGAGCAAACGGTGCTCTTTCAGTTTCATCTGTAACATATATGGTTACCTTTTCAAATAAGGGGATTTTTGTATTCTGTGATGTTTGAGTTGAAAAAATCGCTAGATTTTTATCAGCTATATCTGACATAGTATTATCAAAAATTAAGTCAAAATCTCCCTTAGCTTGTTGATTCCAAAGATTTGCAATAAGATGTTCAGGATATAGATGTGGAATTTCTGGTGGTAAAGAATCAAGAATATCCAATCTATCATCTTCAGACATTTCAGCATAAGCAATTTCCCATTTTTCTGCACTCTTAAGCACTTGAGAATATTTCTTTACTTCATAACCAAACTTATCATTCAAAAATTTGTAAAGAAATACTTGTGTGATAATCTTATACTCATTACCGTCATTTCCCATACCATAAGTCTGGCATGTTGCTTTCAAAGAATCTATAAGTTCTACGGTTTTTTCTTTAATTGTTTTCACTTCTGCCATTTTATTCTCCTTTATGCGATTGAAGAGGTTTGATTGTATTGGTCAAGATACTGTTTTGCAATTCTACTTTTTATAAATAGTCTATCCTCACGAGCACTTGGAATCCCCAGTTTATCAATACCTAATTTTACCTGTGACATAACTGCTTGTTCAAAGAAAGCATCTTTCTTTAAAATATCATTTCTGTCATACACTTTTTGGTCAATATCAGACTTTATAGATAGTAGAACATCCATAATTTGAGGGTCTGATTCTGAAACAATCGGTTTCTTGCTATTTGTCTTTCGTGCAATGTTTTCTTCTCGAATTCTTTTATGAACTCGCACAAATTTCACATCATCTTTATACTTCCTTAATAGCACAGAATTTTTCTTTTGTAATTGTTCCAGTTTCTTTGTTATTTCATCTAACTCTCTTCCTTGCTCTTCAATCTCCGATAAACTATTTGGTGTAAAACCATGTTGTTTGAATCGTAACCTAAAAGCTTCCTCTAAAGTTATATATTCTGGGTCTTCAGGGTCAATATTCTGAGTAAATGCGCGAACAGTTCTCCTGAATTTTTCTGTAACTGCATCTTTGCCACCAACAATCTTTAACTCTTCTTCACTAATTTTACTAAAGTTAAAAGTTATATCTTCCATTGCTTCATTTACAAGCGACTTAGTGGTATCATCACTTGAAAACATTTCTTTTTGATTTATGTTATCAATATGATGTTGAACTTCAGAAATAAGAGAAGGTAACCTTGTTAAATCCATTTTTGAAAAAGTTTCCTTAAGTTCATCATCACCAAATGACCTTACTGAATTATAACAGTTTCGAACAGCTAGAAGTACCTTTTTCAACTTAAGTAATTCTTGTTTATCATCAATATCTGATATTTCAGAACTAAATACTTCAGCATTATCCGTTGTATAATTAAAAAGGACTTGTTGTGCTTCTTGTATTTGTTCAATAATCTTTTCTGGTTCTTCAATAACCTGATTATATGTATCAGTTTCATTTCCCTTGCCAACTTCGTTAGGGTCATTAAAACGGTTAAGTTCTTTTAAGTATGCTTCATTGGTTTGGTTAAAATTTCTCTTAATATCAGCAAAATCGACAACATATCCATAACGGTTATCTTTATAAGGTCTATTCACTCTTGTAATAGCTTGTAAAAGATTATGGTCTTTCAATTTTCTGCCAAAATATAAGCGCTTTAATCTTGGAGCATCAAATCCTGTTAGTAACATATTAAATACAATAAGGATATCAACAGTCATGTTCTTTTTGAAATCATTTACAATAGAGCTTCTTGTTTCTTTATCGTCACTATCATAAAGAATAAGTCCGGCTTTAAGATTGCTTTTTAAGGAAGCATCTTTATTAAGTTCATTTTGAATTTCATCAAAATAGGCAAATAATTTTCTTGCTTGTTCACTTGTCTCACAGATAACCATACCGCCAAGTGTCTTATCGCCTTTAATTTGTCTAAATCTTTTAAGGTCTGTAATAATATATCTAAGTAGTTCTTTTACATAATTATCATGTTCAACTATAAGATTTTTCTTTACATCTTTCTTTTCAACTAAAGTTTCTAGTTTTTCATAAATTTCAGAAAGTTTTTTCTTGTACTGTGTTTCAATATCTTCACGAATAATTTTTAAAGTATATCCATCCATAATAGATTTATCATAGTAGTATGTATGAATATAGTCACCAAAAACTCTCCATGATTCTTTTTCTTCTTTCAACAAAGGTGTACCGGTTAATGCTATTTTTATAGCATTTTTATCAGCCTCAAGAAGATTAGCTAAAAATGAACCTTCCGGTTTATAGCCTCTATGAGCTTCATCAATTATAAAAACTCTTTGTAAATTAGTTGCATATGAAGGAAGATTAACTTTTTGTTTATCTTCTTCAAAGCGTTGAATATTGACCACAGTAATTTCAGGTTTACCTGTATTACTTTCCTGTGCTTGCTGTGTACGGAATTGCCCCATAAGTTCAGACCTAGAATTTGCTGTTTTAACAACAAGTCCGCGAGCTTCAAATTCTTCAGTAGCTTGTTTTAATAAGTCAAGACGGTCAACAATAAAGTAAAACTTTGCTACCTTATTATGTTTACTATAATAATCAGAAAGTACATGAGTAAGGTTATAGGATAAAGCGGTCTTACCACTACCCTGTGTATGCCATATGATACCGGATGTAATCCCTTCATCGATTTTTTCTCTTACTGTTAATGCTGCAAACATTTGTTGATAACGCATTATATGTTTTTGGTCTATAAATTCAATCTTACCATCAACTTCTTTTTGGAAATGAACATAGGTAATACCATATTTCAAGATAAACAATAATCTTTCCGGACTACACATTGATGTTAATATTCTATTTGTAGGAGAATATGTATCCAAATTAGTCTGGTACTCAGGTGAGTTGTGAATAACTTGACAATTAAAATCCGATAATATTTTCTTTTCAACTTCTGAATCAATATCTAAATATGGAAATTCAGCATTATAGGGAGCAATCTTTAAATCTTTAGGATTTTCTTCTCTAAAGCAATTAAAGGGTGCTGATTTTCTTGCTGTTGTACAATAGAAAGCTCCTTGTACAGGTACAATCCCATCTAGTGTGTCATATTCCATATTGTTAGAAAAAATCATTAACTGAGTTATATTCAAAAATCGCCTAAATTTTTTATTAGGGAATCTTTGGTTGTTCATTCTTTTACTTTCTGCTACCATTCCACCATGGTTATTAGGCTTTTTAACTTCAACAAAAACCAGTGGTAAACCATTAATAAATAATGTTATGTCAGGTCTAAATTCATCTTGGTCACGTTTACAAGTAAATTCAGCAGTAAAATGATAAGCATTATTTTTAGGATTTTCAAAATCAATCAATCTTATTGGAGATACAGACGATAAACGATTATAAAAACTGCGACCAATATCATCATTATCTAATTCTTGTCTAATCGATTTTAAGACTTGGTCAGCTTCAGCTGAATGTTTAGAATTAAGTCTTGAAAACTGTTCTTTGAATACATCGATTAAAATATTAGTGTCTGGGTCATAGACTTTGTTAGCCATACTCTCAGTTATCTTTCCAAAGTAAGAATATCCTAGTCTAGTAAGATGCACCATAGCAGGCATTTGCACACGAGTTGCTTCATTAAACAAATTCTTTTTATCTTTATTAGGAGCCATTTTAATTACCTCCGAAAATGTATATAAATAGGAATATAATACATTACACGCTAAAATACATAATTATTATATTATAATTTAAAATTATTGTCAATAATTAACATATGAATTGTAACTAAATAGTAAAGAATTGTAATAAAGTAACGAAAAATTATATTTTTACATAGAGAAGAGTCCCAATAATGGGACAGAAGATAAATTTTATAGATTATTTTGAAATTTTACATTGACTTTATTATAAAGTTGGGCTACAATAACAATGTAATCGAACAGATGTTCTATTTTTAAAAGTGGAAATTTATAGTTAGAGTAAATTCATCAATGATTAATACTAAATTCTGTTGTCAGATTAATTAATCAAAAATGAAAATAAAAACTAATAGTTAGAGTAAAATCTACAAATAAGTAACAACCTGAAACGATGTATAATTATGGGGTTAGGGCTTGTAATTTAGTTTATCTAATTAAAATTAGAACATTTGAAGAGCGATTAATTTCACAAGACAGCACTCTTTCTAAGGAAAGTATGTGGAAGTGCTGTTGGCCCTGTTGAAAGATAATTATTAGAAAGAAGGTATTATTTTTGAGCAAGCAAGATGTTAAATGCCCAATATGTGGCTGTGTAAATAAAGGTTTGTATCTTGACGAAACAGATGGTTGTATGGAATGTATAAAGTGCAGAAATGTTGTTAGGGTTCCACCAACACAGAAAGTTAAAAGATTGCTTGTAATAAATATGGGCGAAAGAATACCTGAAAATGTTATGAACATAATTATGAGGAGGAGCTGTCACGAGTAATGAGTGGATACCTTATCAGTGCTATTGTCCCAACTGTGGCAATCTGCTGACGGGCTATAAAAATAAAGAAAATACAGTTAAATATTCTTGTGATAAATGCAAAACATTTGTTGTAAGAAAAGAAAAAGGTCGTAGGAATATATCATTTGATACTTATCAATCGGCTTAATGAAAATTTAATTCAGCGTACGACGGAATGGTTGAGTGTAACTTTGTAATTCCATCTCCAGGTCAGCGTGGTGTAAGTCAGTTGAGTGTACCAGTATTGTTGAAGCCTCTGACAGTATAGAACTTATTTCAGTTCTAACTGTTGGGGGCTTTTTTGTTTTCTATAATTCCACAATATACAACAATTTATTATTTTAAAATTTTTTCATTATATAAATTGGTGGATATTTTGTTCATCAATTAATGTCCGAGATAAGACACTAAACTGTCTGGCCTTTCCAACAGCTCACCATCTTCATGGCCATGTGGTGCGTTCGTAGTTGTGGGAAATGTCCCGAAATTAAATAGAGTGCCAGCTTGACGAACAGCTGGTCACCGATAAGTAAGCGGAGTTATCCGCATGAGGTGACCAACAATGAATAAGAATACTGGCATCCATAACGGTTATCTCCGCTTCAAATATGAAGCCAACGGAGGTAAAAGTTATGGCAAGCAAAGAAAATCAGAGTCAAAAATTCATCTATATTCGTTCATTAAAGGAAAAGGTTCCTTGTACTGAACAGCAATTTAAGGAGTTTTATCGTGAAGCAACTCGTATCCGCAAGAAGGAACAGTACTATCATCGCTGTAAATGCCCTAAGAAATACATCTGGGCTTGTGATGGTGATTGTGATAATTGCGAACATCATTTAGGGTATGGGGTTCTTTCCCTAGATGCCCCTAATACAGAGGATGGAAGTACTCTTATTGAATCAGAAGAGCTCTCCTCCCCTATTCTTATGGAACAAATTATTAACGATAGATTATTACTAGAAAATCTATTTGAAAGATTGAGAGAGCTTGACCCTGATGCAGACAAGATAATTAAGTACTGGATTGATGATAGTTCTATCTCAGACAGAGAAATTGCAAGGCGTTTAGGTCGTAAACAGCGTACCTTTGCTGACCAAATAAGAAAAATTAGAACAGAGCTATATAAGGTTCTTGGAAATAATACATATGAATAATCATCTCTATCTAACCATCAAAGAATATTAAATTAGAAAAATTAAAATTTTTTCAAAATATTCCACTCAATTTTATTCTTTTTCTCCAGAGGTAAATTGTAAGGCACATAAAAAGCCTTTCAAAATAATTTATGGAGGTGAACGGATGGAACCATTACACTTTGATTCAGGCGGAATAGATACTGAAGTGATAGACACACTTAATGCAATCAGTTATGTATCAGCAAGAATGGCAAGGAATATGTCAATTCTTGCAAATCTAAGACAAGCTAAGGAAGGAAATAATAAGGATGAGCAAAATAAGCGATATGGATATGACTATCCAAGAATTACACAGTGTAGCCACTACTATTAATGAAATTGCTGAGTGGCTATCTTCCCAATTCATTTCTGATGACTCTACTGCTGTAGAAAAGAAAGAAGCAAAACCTGCACTTACCCTAGAAGAAGTAAGAAATGTTCTTGCAGAAAAGTCCAGAAATGGCTTTACAGCAAAAATAAAAGAGTTACTCAAAAAGTATGGTGCAAGTAAGCTATCAGAGGTTGACTCAAAGAATTACGAAGCCTTGTTAAAGGATACGGAGGAGCTTAACAATGCCACCTAGTGAACACGCAGTGCTGTCTGCATCATCAGCTAATAGGTGGTTACATTGTCCACCTTCAGTTAGGTTAAGTGAGGGTTATATGGATAAAGCAAGTGTATTTGCTATGGAAGGTACATCTGCTCATGAGCTCTGTGAATATAAGTTAAGAAATGCCTTAGGTATGGAAGCAGAAAACCCTACTGAAAACCTAGATTTCTATAATACAGAAATGGAGGAATGTGCTGAAGGCTATGCTACATACATTTTAGAACTAGTAGAGAAAGCAAAAGAAACCTGTTCTGACCCAGTAGTAATGGTGGAACAGAGGGTTGATTTCTCTAGGTATGTTCCGGAAGGCTTTGGTACAGCAGACTGCATTATTATTGCTGATGACATTCTCAATATTGTTGACTATAAGCATGGAAAAGGTGTTGAGGTGTCTGCTGAGAATAACCCACAAATGAAACTGTATGCCCTAGGTGCATTAGAACTTTTTGATTGCCTTTACGATATTAGCAAGGTGCAAATGACAATCTTTCAACCGAGGCTTTCAAATGTAAGTGTGTTTGTAATGAATAAGGCTGATCTGCTAAATTGGGCAAATGATGAGCTTACCACTAAAGCAGAATTAGCATTTGAAGGCAAGGGTGAACTATGCTGTGGTGAATGGTGTAAATTCTGTAAAGCAAAATCTAATTGTAAGGAAAGAGCAAAGGTTAATATGGAAATGGCTCAATATGAATTTAGAAAGTCCTCACTTCTAACTGATGAAGAAGTTGTGGATATTCTAAGTAAGGTTGATGAATTAACAGCTTGGGCTAGTGATGTTAAAAACTTTGCTCTTGAGCAGGCAGTAAGAGGTAAGCAGTGGCCTGGCTGGAAGGTGGTAGAAGGTCGGTCAAACAGAAAATACACTGATGAGGGCGCAGTAGCACAGGTAGTTAAGAATGCCGGTTATAACCCATATGATGAGAAAATTATGGGTATCACCAATATGACTAAGATGTTAGGTAAAGAAAAATTTAATGAATTGCTTGGTGACTTTGTTGAAAGACCACAAGGTAAGCCAACATTAGTTCCAGAGGATGATAATCGTCCAAAAATTAATACAGCAAAAGAAGATTTTAAGGAGGAAATTTAATTATGAAAAAGAAAGCTCAATTTATTAATCCATTAAAGGTAATCACAGGTCCGGATACTCGTTGGTCATATGCCAATGTATGGGACCCTAAGTCAATCAATGGTGGTACACCAAAGTACAGTGTGTCACTAATTATTCCTAAGTCAGACACAAGGACTGTGGAAAAAATCAATAAGGCTATTGAGTCAGCATATAGAGGGCGAAAGTAAACTGAGAGGTAGTGGCAGAACTGTCCCTTCCCTTGAAGTAATCAAAACACCACTTCGTGATGGTGACAAGGAAAGACCCGGTGACCCTGCATATGAAAACTCATACTTCATCAATGCTAACGCAGTAACTGCACCGGGAATTGTAGATGCAAACTGTAACCCAATTATGACTCGTTCAGAGGTGTATTCCGGTGTGTATGGCAGAGCAAGTATCAGCTTCTATGCCTTTAACAGTTCAGGTAATAAGGGAATAGCTTGTGGGTTAAATAACCTGCAAAAAATCAGAGACGGTGAACCACTTGGTGGCAAGGCTAGTGCTGAGTCAGACTTTGCAGTTGAAGAAGATGATGATTTCTTAAGCTAAAGGTATAAAAAATAAGGGATACAGGTGGCAGAGTAATTTGCCACCTTTCCCTATATGGAGAGATTTATGAAAAATTTATCAATAGATATTGAAACATACAGTGACCAAAGCCTACCTAAAACCGGTGTGTACAGATATTGTGAATCACCTAATTTTCAGGTTCTACTGTTTGCATATAGTGTGGATAATTCAGATGTTAAGGTGGTTGATGTTGCCAGTGGTGAGAAAGTGCCTCAGGAAATTATTAATGCACTAACAGATAGCACTGTCACAAAGTGGGCATTTAATGCAAGTTTTGAACGGATATGTCTTTCAAAGTTTCTAGGTTATCCAAATGGTAAGTACCTAAATCCAAAGCAGTGGAAATGCTCAATGGTGTGGTCTGCTGTTTTAGGATTGCCATTGTCACTGGAAGGTGTAGGTGAAGTTTTAGGCTTGGAAAAGCAAAAATTAACTGTTGGCAAAAGTTTAATAAGATACTTCTGTCAAAGCTGTACACCAACAAAAGCAAACGGTTATACCAATAGAAACCTACCATGTGATAATAAAGCAAAGTGGGAATTATTTAAGAAATATAACCTTCGTGATGTTGAAACTGAAATGGCAATTAAGGATAGATTATCAAGGTTTCCTGTATCAGATAGTGTGTGGGAACAGTATCATCAAGACCAAATAATAAATGATACAGGTGTGGCACTTGATATGTGCCTTGTAAGAAATGCAATTAATATGGACAGTATTTCTCACAATGAATTAGTAGGTGAGCTGAAAAAAATAACCAACCTTGAAAACCCTAACTCAGTGTTACAAATGAAAAATTGGCTTTCAAATAATGGTGTAGAAACAGAAACACTTGGTAAAAAAGCAGTTGCAGACCTTATGAAAGCTGTACCGGAAAATATTAATATAGTTCTTGCTTTAAGGCAGAAACTTGCTAAATCATCAGTAAAGAAATATCAATCAATGGAAAATGCTGTGTGTAGTGATAACAGAGCAAGAGGAATGTTTCAGTTTTACGGTGCAAACAGAACAGGTCGTTGGGCAGGTAGAATTATTCAAATGCAAAACCTACCACAAAACCACCTTGATGATTTGGAAGATGCAAGAGAGCTTGTAAAGGAAGGTAATTATACTGCTGTACAAATGATTTTTGATGATGTACCGGATACACTTTCTCAGCTGATCCGTACTGCATTTATTCCAAAAGAGAATTATAAATTTATTGTAGCAGACTTCTCTGCTATTGAAGCAAGGGTTATTGCTTGGCTTTCAAAGGAAAAATGGAGAGAAAGAGTCTTTGCTAAGGGTGGAGATATTTACTGTGCATCAGCAAGTCAAATGTTTAAAGTGCCGGTTGAGAAGAATGGCATAAACGGTCACCTTCGTCAAAAAGGCAAAATAGCAGAACTTGCACTTGGGTATGGTGGTTCTGTTGGAGCGTTAAAAGCTATGGGTGCTTTAGAAATGGGTGTTCAGGAAGAAGAACTGCAAGACCTAGTAAATGCTTGGAGAAGCTCTAACCCACATATTGTAAGGTTATGGTGGAATATAGATAAGGTAGTAAAAATAGCAGTAGAAAAAAGAATACCCACAGAGATATATGGACTGAAAATTAAATACCAAAGTGGGATATTATTCATCACACTACCTAGTGGCAGAAGCCTATCATATGTAAAGCCAAGGATAGAGGTAAATCAATATGGCAGTACATCAGTTACATATGAGGGTGTCGGTACAGGTAAAAAATGGACTAGGCTTGAAAGCTATGGCCCTAAATTTGTAGAGAACATAGTTCAAGGAATAGCAAGGGATATTCTCTGCTATGCTATGGACAACTTAAAGGAATACAGAATAGTAATGCACATTCATGATGAAGTAGTAATTGAAGCAGATAAAGGTGTTTCACTTGATGATATTTGCAAAAAGATGTCTGCTACTCCACCCTGGGCAAAGGAACTAATTCTTAATGCTGATGGGTATGAATGTATGTTTTATAAGAAGGAATGAGGTTTTAATGAGTATAAATAAATTTAATGATGAGGGGTATTATGACCCAACTACATATGAGGCACTAACATCAATAGAAAAAGAAAAACGCTCACTTAGAGCATTTAGACCTATTGTGTATGTGTGTTCACCGTATTCTGGTGATGTGGATGCTAATGTAAAGTCAACACAAGAATATTGTAAATTTGCTGTTGATAGTGGTTACATTCCTATTGCTCCACATCTGTTGTTTACTCAGTTTTTGAGTGACAAAAACCCGAAGGAAAGAGAACTTGGTTTGTTTTTTGGTAATGCAATTATGAGTAAATGTTCTGAGGTATGGGTTTTTGGTAGTTATATTTCTGAGGGAATGAAAACAGAAATTAAGAGAGCAAAGTGGAAGAATTACAAAATCAGATATTTTGATGAGGAGCTTAAGGAGGTAAAAAAGAATGCTTAATTTTACATTATATACAGCAAATTGTGTTGGAATGAGTGGGAATTGCTTGTATCCCAATAAGGTTGTTGTAAAGGATAAGGAGTCCTTTAAGGAGGCAATAAAGAAAGACCATGTAACTGCAAGGTACAAAGGAAATTATCGCAGTAGTAAGAATTTTCAATGTTCAGATTGTATTCCACTTGATTGTGATAATGACCATTCTGATAATCCTAAGGATTGGGTTACTCCATTTGATATTGCTATGGAAATACCCGGAGTAGCCTTTGCTGTGTCATATAGCAGACATCATAATTTGCCAAAGTATAATAAGTCAGCAAGACCAAGGTTTCATATCTTTTTCCCTATTGAAGCTATATCTGATGAAAAGGAATATTCAGAATTGAAAAAGAGAATTGCAAGTACATTCCCATATTTTGATACAAATGCTTTGGACTCTGCAAGGTTTCTTTTTGGCAGTGAAAATGCAGATGTGGAGTTCTATAAAGGTGATAAGTCTATTGTAGATTACCTAGAGGAAAGTGAATTTGCAGAGCTTGATGTAAAAGCACCCATATATACAGGTGGCTCTATTACTGAAGGAAGCAGAAATAACACAATGTCACATTTTGCAGGTAGAGTTCTTAAGAAGTTCGGTGATACAGATAAGGCATATAAGCTGTATATGGAACGAGCTGATAAATGTGAACCACCACTTTCAAAATCAGAACTTGATGCCATATGGAATAGTGCATTGAAGTTTGTTAAGAAAATACAAGGTCAAGATGGATATATTCCACCTGAAAAATTCAATGATGACTTTGGAAAAGGTGGTCTAAAGCCTGATGATTACTCTGATATTGGTGAGGCAAAGGTTCTGGCAAGAGAAAAAGCCGATTGCCTTAGATATACAAATGCCACAGGCTTTCTTACTTATTGTGGTGACTGTTGGCACGAGGATACACAGAAAGCAATAGGAGTAACAGAGAACTTTCTTGATATGCAACTTGCTGACGCAAAGGAGTCAGTGAAAAATGCAGAGGAAGCACTTATTTCAACAGGTGTAACAAAGGAGCTTATCAATTCAGGTGGAAGAGCACTTGAAAAGTCAATATCATCATCAAATATGGGACTTTTAAATGCTTACCTTAGTGCAAAGGACTACCATAGGTTTGTTATGAAATATAGGAATTACAAGAATATTGTTAATACACAAAATGCAGTAAAGCCAATGTTAGCAATAGATGTATCTGAGCTTGATTATGATGCAGAATTGTTGAACACTCCTACATACACCTATGACTTAACAAAAGGAATGAGTGGTGGCCATACCCACGACCCTGATGACCTTATTACAAAGGTTACTAAGTGTTCACCGGGAGATGAAGGTATGGACCTTTGGCTAGATACACTAAATACATTCTTCTGTAATGACAAGGAACTAATACAGTATGTTCAAGAAATTGTTGGAATGTCAGCAATCGGTAAAGTGTATGCAGAGCATTTGATAATAGCCTATGGTGGAGGTGCAAATGGTAAATCTACTTTTTGGAATACCATAGCAAGAGTTCTCGGTAACTACTCAGGTAAAATCTCAGCTGAAGCATTAACAATGAATTGCAAAAGAAATGTTAAGCCTGAAATGGCAGAGCTTAAGGGTAAAAGATTAATCATAGCCTCAGAGCTTGAAGAAGGAACTCGTCTTAACACAGGTATGGTAAAACAGCTTTGTAGTGTTGACCCTATTGAAGCTGAAAAGAAGTACAAAGACCCATTCCATTTTGACCCATCACATACTTTGGTTTTATACACTAACCATTTACCTAAGGTGTCAGCAAATGATGACGGTACATGGCGAAGACTCATTGTTATTCCTTTTAATGCAAAAATAACCGGCAACTCTGATATTAAGAACTACTCCGATTACCTTTTTGAAAATGCAGGACAAGCCATAATGAAGTGGATAATTGAGGGTGCTGAAATGGCATACAAGAAGAAGTTTAAGTTTACAGAGCCTAAGGTTGTGGTTGAAGCAATTAATGAGTATCGAGAAAACAATGACTGGCTAGGTCATTTTTTAGAGGAGTATTGTGATGTTGACCCGTCATACACTCAAAAGTCCGGTGAGCTTTATCAGCAATATAGAATAACCTGTATTCAGTGTGGGGAGTTCGTCAGGAGTACATCTGACTTTTATGGAAGTCTAGAAAAATTAGGTTTCTTTAGAAGAAAGTCTAATAATAAAAGATTAATAGTAGGTTTGAAGTTAAAAGATGGACAGGACTTTTTAGAGTAAGGTACAGTCGATACAGTTAAAACATAAAGTGTTTCATTTCTTTAAGTAATGTCGTGACAGTCAATTCTAAAAGTATTTCTAAAAAAAATATAGAAAGGGACAGTCAAGACAGTCTAAACTAAAACTATTTTAGTTTTTATATTTGTTTTAGGGACAGTCTATACACTCTATATATAAAAGTTCTATATGCAATAAAAAATATTATATATAGAGAGTTTAAGAACTGACTGCATAGACTGTCCCTTTAGAAAATATTCCCTGTTGAGAGGTAACGAAGATGAGAGAAAAATATATTGAAAGAAAATTAGTTGATGAGGTAAAAAAGCGTGGTGGTGTGTGTCTTAAATGGGTGTGTCAGGGCTTTGATGGAATGCCCGACCGTCTAGTGTTTCTACCTAACGGGAAGCTTGGTATGGTGGAACTTAAGTCACCAAAGAAAAAACCTAGACCTTTGCAGAAGTCAAGACACAGAATGTTAAAAAGGCTAGGCTTTAAAGTTTATGTTATTGATAATGTAAATCAAATTGGAGGTGTGGTTGATGAAATACAATCCACATAGTTATCAAGAATATGCAATTAAGTTTATAGAATCACACCCTATTTCTGCTTTGTTTTTAGATATGGGTTTAGGAAAAACAAGTATCACCCTTACAGCAGTAAATGAACTTCTATTTGATAACTTTGAAGTGAGAAAGGTTCTTGTGATAGCACCACTAAGAGTAGCAAGAAATACTTGGTGTGATGAAATCAAAAAGTGGGACCACCTAAGTAACATTAAGTATTCAATAGTTGTTAGTACTGAAAAGGAAAGAATATCTGCACTGAATGAAAAGGCTGATATTTACATAATCAACAGAGAGAATGTAGATTGGCTTGTAAACAAAAGTGGATATAAATTTGACTTTGATATGATTGTGATTGATGAATTGTCATCTTTTAAAAATCATCAGTCTAAGAGATTTAAAAGCCTTATGAAAATAAGACCTAAGGTTAAAAGAATTGTTGGTTTAACCGGTACACCATCATCAAATGGATTAATGGACTTGTTTGCAGAATTTAAGGTTCTTGATTTAGGAGAAAGACTTGGATATTTCATAGGTCAGTATAGAAACACATATTTTAAGCCAGATAAAACAAATGGAGCTATTGTGTATTCATACAAGCCTTTACCTAACGCTGAAAATAGCATATATGAAAAAATATCAGATATAACGGTTTCAATGAAAGCAAGTGAATATTTGAAAATGCCTGAGCTTGTAATAAGCAATTATAAGGTCGAAATGTCTGAAGACGAGAAAAAGCAATATGATGAAATGAAGAAAAATCTTATTTGTGAAATCAAGGATGGTGAAATCACAGTATCAAATGCAGGTTCACTTTCAAATAAGCTAAGTCAGTTTGCTAATGGTGCAGTTTATGATGATGAGCAAAATATTGTTGAAATACATAGCCGTAAGCTTGATGCACTAGAGGACATTATTGAAAGTATGAACGGTAAGCCTCTTTTAGTGGCCTATTGGTACAAGCACGATTTACAGAGAATTAAAAAGCGATTTGATGTTAGAGAAATCAAAACAAGCAAGGATATTGCTAATTGGAATAAAGGGGAAATTCCCGTAGCACTTATTCACCCGGCAAGTGCAGGACATGGACTAAATCTTCAACAAGGTGGTTCAACCCTTGTGTGGTTTGGATTAACATGGTCACTTGAACTTTATCAGCAAACAAATGGAAGGCTCTATCGACAAGGTCAGAAGAACACAGTTGTTATACAGCATATTGTGACAAAAGGTAGTATTGATGAGCAAATATTAAAGGCTCTTGAACGAAAGAATAAAACACAAGAAGATTTGATTGAAGCTGTAAAGGCTAACTTGAAGTAGATGTGTGGAGGTAATTATGAACCCATATGAAGAATTAGCAAATGCAATTATTGAACAGGCAGTGAAGGATTTTAAAAAAGCTTTGAAATGTCACTTTATTCACTCTAACAGAAAAGACTATGCAAATGAAGTCTTGAAACTAAAACAATTTTTCCGTTCAAATTGGTTCAGTATTTTAACTGACCTTGATGGTGAATACATAATCAATGGTGTTTATGATATGGTTAAAAAGGAGATGGTAGCTTGACACCTAAAGAATATTTGTCCCAAGCATACAGAATAGATATGCGTATCCGTAGTAAGCAAGAACAGATTACAAGTCTTAATGAATTGGCAACAAAATGTACATCAGCATTGACCGGTATGCCAAAGGGTAGTAATTGTGGTGACTCTCAAGTAGCAAGTGCAGTAAGTAAAATCATTGACCTTGAAAATTCTATTGCTGAAGATATGCAAAGCCTTATTGAATTAAAGACTGAAATTGTTGGTGTAATAAATGATGTTGAATGTGTGGAGTATAAATTGATTTTAGAGAAACGATACATATGCTGTAAGTCTTGGCCTGAGATAGCAGTTGAGCTTGGTTACAAGATGCGTCATATGTACAATCTACATGATGAAGCATTAAAAGCAATAAAAATTCCTAAAAAAATTTGTTCTGTGCAGTAAATGGCACTGTTTTGCACTATGGTTTTGTGATATTATTATAATAGACAAAAAGAATTAAAAGAGCCTTTGCAGTTAAACTGTAAGGGCTTTTCTTATGCCTGAAAGGAGAAAAGAATGCCACGCAAACCAAAGCAACCCTGTGCTTATCCTAACTGTAACAAGCTGTGTGAGGGTAGGTACTGTGAAGAACACAAAAGACTAACAGATAAAAGATACAACAGCCTTTCAAGACCAAAGGACACCAACAAGAAGTATGGTAGAGCTTGGAGAAAGGTTCGTGAAAGGTATGTACAGAGCCACCCACTGTGTGAGCAGTGCCTAAAGGAAGGTAGAATGACACCCACCGAAGAGGTACACCACATTAAACCTATTTCTCAAGGTGGTACTCATTCTTCAAGTAATCTGATGAGTCTGTGTAAATCTTGCCATAATAAAATTCATTATCAAATCGGTGGCAGATAATTATTTTTTAATGGTGGGGGTATAAAATCTCTACAAAATTTATAAATGGACAACGGCGTGGACTTTCGTGTAAAAAAATACTCAATTCAAAAGGGTAATAAAAAGAGCAGGAAAATCAAAAGAAATTCCTGCTCATAATTATTAAAATAAATCAGAATGTGAACCTGTACGGAATAAGAAAAGCTCTAGTTCCCTATTCTCTACTCGATAAATCAATAGCCAATCCGGCTCAATGTGACATTCACGAAAGCCACTATATTCCCCACTAAGATTATGGTCACGATATTTTTCATTTAATGGTTCGCTATTAGCCAAAGTATCTATAACTTCTTTTAGATGATTGATTTTGAGTCCACGCTTTTTTGCTAATTTTAAGTCTTTTTTGAATTGATTTGAAATTATTATACTAAGCATCTTCCAAAACCTCATCTAGCACTTCATCAAAAGAACCGTATCTTTTATACTTTTCCGGATGATTTTTCATTTCCTCATATTCTGCCAGTGCTAATTTTGTTTCTTTATTCGGTGCTTTGCGTTTTACTTCAAATGGAATACCATCATTGCTAACTGCACTTTTTAGAAACATAGTAATAGCAGTAGTCATATTCAGTCCAAGGTCATCAAATAGATTTTCAGCAGACTTTTTAAGTTCTGTATCTACTCGAACATTAATATTAGTTGTAGCCATAAATAATACCTCCTAACAATATATACAATAATAGTATATCTTCTTAATTACATTATATTCACAATATTTTACAATGTCAACACAATTTTATACTTTGTGTTGCTTTTTATTATAGATTAAAAATTTCAAATATAGGACGGTGATGAAATGCCAACAAAATCAAATAACATAGGTGGCCGAGGTGGTGCAAGAGCAGGTGCAGGACGAAAGAAAACCTCAGTAAAGGATAAACTGAAAAATGGTAGTAGCAATTTAAAGGTACTTGATATACCGGAAATTGAGGGTGTAACAATGCCAAAGCCACACGATTTTCTTTCAGCAGAACAGAGAGATGGTAGCACCTTACAAGCAGGTGACATATATACAGAAACATGGCAGTGGCTGAGAAAGATAGGTTGTGCAGGTAAGGTATCACCTCAACTACTGGAACGATATGCAATGGCTAGTGCCAGATGGATACAGTGTGAAGAAATGACTAGCAAGTTAGGTTTTCTTTCTAAACACCCAACTACTAATAAGCCTATACCGTCACCATTTATCAATATCGGTATTAACTATATGAATCAGGCTGTAAGACTGTGGAATGAAATATTCCAGATTGTAAAGGAAAACTGTACTACCGATTATGAAAATACAACTCCACAAAATGATTTAATGGAAAGATTACTGAGAGCAAGGGAGAATAAATGAGTAAACAAAAGGATTTAATACAATTTTTGAAAACACTTAAAAAATATAAATATCAGTTGAAACGACAAGAGCTTTTAACCTTGAGAGGACAGGCACTGAATGGTGATTTGGTTGGTGCTAAGAAAGGCTTTTGTGTTTTGATGGAAGAAAGGAAAATGCAGTATGAATAAAGTATCTGAAATGAATTTAGTTGATGTGGATAAATTAATTCCATATGTGAATAATGCCAGAACTCACTCAAAGGAACAGATTAATAAGTTAAGAGCTTCAATTAGAGAATTTGGCTTTATCAATCCTGTAATCATTGATAGAGATTACAATGTAATTGCCGGTCATGGTAGAATACTTGCTTCACAAGAAGAAGGTATTGATAAGGTGCCTTGTGTATTTGTTGATTACCTAACAGATGCACAAAAGAAAGCATACATAATTGCTGATAACCGTATGGCACTTGATGCTGATTGGGATGAAGAACTGTTAAAAATTGAGATTGAGTCACTAAAGGATGAGGACTTTGATTTATCCTTTACTGGCTTTGATGAAAGTGAATTGCTAGATTTATTTGGTGATGATAGTAAAGGCAAAGTAGAAGATGATAACTTTGATTTATCCTCAGCATTGGAAAAGGCATCATTCGTTGAAAAAGGTGATGTGTGGACAGTTGGTAAACACAGACTAATGTGTGGTGATGCAACATCTAAGGAAGATGTACAGACTCTTATGGGTGACACAAAAGGAAACCTAATACTTACTGACCCACCATATGGTGTATCCTTCAAAAGTTCATCAGGTTTAACTATTGAAAATGACAGTATGAAAAATGATGATTTCTACAACTTCCTACTTTCTGCCTTTAAAAATATGGCTGACCATTTAGAGAAAGGTGGTTCAGCATATGTTTTTCACGCAGATACAGAAGGTCTTAACTTTAGAAAGGCATTTGTTAATAGTGGTTTTCATTTGGCAGGGTGTTGTATATGGGTGAAAAATTCTCTTGTGCTAGGTAGGTCAGATTATCAGTGGCAACACGAACCTGTACTTTATGGCTTTATGCAGAATGGTAAACATAGATGGTATTCTGACAGAAAGCAAACTACAATTTGGAACTTTGATAAGCCTAAGAAAAATTCAAACCACCCAACATCAAAACCACTTGATTTGTTAAGCTACCCTATCAGCAATTCAACTCAAGAAAATGCTGTTGTAATTGATACCTTTGGTGGCAGTGGTTCAACACTTATGGCTTGTGAGAAAATGAACCGTATCTGCTACACAATGGAGCTTGATGAAAAGTATGCGTCAGTTATCCTTAGACGATATGTTGAAAATACCGGTGATATGGATAATGTGTATGTAATTAGGAATGGTAAGAAAATTCCATATGCCGACCTTGTAAAAGAGGTTGAAACAAAAAATCAATAAAAACTTTGTGCATAAATGGTATTGCTAATTACCTAATTTAGAGTGATATATAGTACTGATATTAAGGAGGTAATATATATGAACATACCTAAAAGAGAAGTAATTGAAATGTTAAGAAAAAGTTATCAAGTTGGTACAAGAATTGAGCTTGTCACAATGGATGATTTTCAGGCTCCACCTATTGGTACAATGGGTACTGTTAGGGGTGTTGATGATATGGGTAATATCCTTGTAAACTGGGACAACGGTTCTAGCCTTAATGTTGTTTATGGTATTGATATGATTAGTTTGTCAACCCTTTTTTCAAAATTTTTTCAATTGCCTTAATGTTGTTTATGGTATTGATATGATACGCAAGATATAGAAATACATAACACATATATACAATATATAGTGTATATCTTTGTGTAGTAATAGTATTGATAAATACTCCAAAAAGAGCGAATATGTGTATACCGAAAGGGGAAAACAACAAACTTTAAGGAGCATAATTATGAATACAAAAACTGCTAAGCAAATCACAGAAATGAAAAAGCAGACAATCGGTGTTGAAATTGAAATGAACAACATTACAAGAAGAAAAGCTTCAAAGCTTGTAGCCGAGTTTTTTGGAACTGGACGATTTGAGGACACAGCAAACAGAAACGGTTATAGCACCTGGTCAGCTTGGGACAACCAAGGCAGAGAATGGAAATTCCAAAAGGACGTAAGCATTCGAGGAACAGACATTCAGAAATGCGAAATGGTAACACCAATCTTAAACTACAACGACATTGAGCTTTTACAGGAGGTTGTAAGAATTTTAAGAAAGGCCGGAGCAAAAAGCGACTCAACAAAAGGCTGTGGAGTTCACATTCACATTGGAGCAAACGGTCACACACCACAAACACTAAGAAACCTAGCAAATATTATGGCAAGTCACGAAAGACTTTTAATTGACGCATTAAACATTGACGATGGACGAATTAATAGCTACTGCAGAACAGTTGACACAAGGTTCTTGGAAAAGGTAAATAAAGTAAAGCCTAGAACAATGTCAGACCTTGCAAATGTATGGTATGAAAGCCACAATTCAATTTACGATAGAAACCAACATTACAACGATAGCCGATACCATATGCTTAACCTACACGCAACCTTCACTAAAGGCACAGTTGAATTTAGACTTTTCCAATTTGACAAACCGGCAAACGGAAAGCAAAACGGACTTCACGCAGGACAACTTAAAAGCTACATTCAACTTTGCTTAGCACTGTCAAATGGCAAAGACAGTAAAGACAGCAAGTCCAAAGCCACAGCAAACAGAGAACCCTAAATACGCAATGAGAACTTGGCTTTTAAGACTTGGCTTTGTAGGTGACGAATTCAAGACAGCAAGAAATGTATTCACCAACAGACTTTCTGGGGACACAGCCTTCAGAAACGGCAGAACAGCCTAAGGTAAAACTTAATAAATGGCTAACCTTAGAGATAGGGTTAGCCTTAAGGTGGTAGAAGAACTATTCTTCAGAAAGGATTGATTTTTATGAAAAAATATTACATTGCATACGGAAGTAACCTAAATGTTAAGCAAATGAAAATGAGGTGTCCCGGAGCTACTATTCTTGGCACTACAAAGTTAAAGAACTATGAACTACTGTTCAAGGGTAGCAAGACAGGTTCATACCTAACTATTGAGAAAAAGGAAGGTAGCACTGTACCGGTTGTGATTTGGGAAGTAACTGAGAGTGATGAAAAGTCCCTTGATAGATATGAGGGTTATCCAATTTTCTACTACAAAAAGGAAATGAAACTTCAGTACAAAGGAATACGAACTGGTAAAAGGAGAACAGTTAATGCCTTCGTATATATTATGCACGAAGAAAACCCTGTTGGTGTTCCTAGCATTTATTATATGAAAACCTGTATTGATGGGTATGACACCTTTTACTTTGATAAGAATATTCTTATTAACGCATACAAAAAATCAATGGAGATGTGCAGTGATGAAAACTAATGAAATGACAATTAACACTTGCGCTAAGTGTGGAAAAGAATACAAAGGTAGAGGAGCTTTATCAAGGGTAGATAACCTTACAGTTATCTGTCCCGACTGTGGCACAAGAGAGGCTTTAGAAAGCATTGGTGTTGATAAGGTGGAGCAGGATAAAATACTTGGGGTTATTCATAACGCAAAGGTATAGACTATCGAATATGAATTTAGCAGTAACAGAAATGTTGGTGCTTTTTCTTTATCCTTTTGGAGGTGATTAATTGAGAAAGCTAAAGAACTACAAGCCAACAAAATTTATGGCTAAGGGCTCGTACTACGATAAAGAAAGTGCAGACTATGCAGTTGCATTTATTGAAAGCCTTTGTCACACAAAAGGTACTTGGGCAGGTAAACCCTTTGACTTAATTGATTGGCAAGAGAAAATCATAAGAGATATTTTTGGTACATTAAAGCCTAATGGTTATCGTCAATTTAATACAGCTTACATTGAAATACCTAAAAAGCAAGGCAAATCAGAACTGGCAGCAGGTGTTGCATTACTCCTTCTTTGTGGTGACGGTGAAGAAAGAGCTGAGGTGTATGGCTGTGCTGCTGATAGAAACCAAGCAAAGATTGTATTTGATGTTGCAGTTGATATGGTTAGGTTCTGTCCGGCACTTTCAAAAAGAGTTAAAATTCTTGAGTCGCAAAAGAAGCTAATTTACAAACCTACAAATAGCTTTTATCAGGTTCTTTCTGCTGATGTAGCAAACAAGCATGGTTTCAATACTCATGGAGTAATCTTTGATGAACTTCATACACAACCCAATAGAAAGCTTTATGATATTATGACTCAAGGCTCAGGGGATGCAAGAATGCAACCTCTTTATTTCCTAATTACAACAGCCGGTAATGATACTAATTCTATCTGCTATGAAATACACCAAAAGGCACTTGATATTGATAAGGGTAGAAAGATTGACCCAACCTTTTATTCGGTAATATACGGTGCTGATGAAGGTGATGATTGGACTAGTCCTAAGGTGTGGAAAAAGGCTAACCCTTCACTTGGAATAACTGTTGGGATTGATAAGGTAAAAAGTGCTTGTGAATCAGCAAAGCAAAACCCTGCTGAGGAAAATGCCTTTAGACAGCTTAGACTTAATCAATGGGTTAAGCAAAGCGTTAGGTGGATGCCTATGGATAAGTGGGATATGTGTGGGTACAAAATCAATGAAGATGAGCTGTATGGCAGAGTTTGCTATGGTGGCCTTGACCTATCTAGTACCACAGATATGACAGCATTTGTACTTGTGTTTCCACCACTTGATGAGGATGACAAGTACATCATACTTCCATACTTTTGGTTACCGGAAGATACACTTGCAGTTAGAGTAAGGAGAGACCATGTACCATATGATATATGGGAAAAGGAAGGCTATGTAAAGACAACTGAGGGTAATGTTATACACTATGGATATATTGAAAAGTTCATAGAAAAACTTGGTGAGAAGTTCAACATTAGAGAGATTGCCTTTGATAGGTGGGGTGCTGTACAAATGGTTCAAAACCTAGAAAATATGGGCTTTACAGTTGTACCCTTCGGTCAAGGCTTTAAGGATATGTCACCACCAACAAAGGAGCTTATGAAGCTAACCCTTGAGCAGAGAATAGCACATGGCAATCACCCGGTTCTTCGTTGGAATATGGATAACATATATGTTAGAACAGACCCGGCAGGAAACATTAAGGCAGATAAAGAAAAATCCACAGAGAAAATTGACGGTGCAATAGCCACAATTATGGCACTTGACCGAGCAATTCGCTGTGGAAATGATAACGGTGCCTCTGTTTATGATGATAGAGGGTTGTTGTTTATTTAGATTGATAATTTTAATTAATTAATCTATACTCTTCAAATTGAGTTCTTTTATTATATCTAAAAAAGTGTGATTGGGTAATAATAAATATATTATCAAATGGGCTGTCGTTTAATATATTATCTTTACTAAAAAATTGTTCTAAGTTGTTTTTCTCGATTAGAGAACCATCAAATGAAAGTATACATAAATCAATGCTATTAAATCTTTCTGGATTATGTTTCTTAGACTTTTCAATTTTAGTACTGATTGCCTTTTTTATGCAACCTAGTGATTCATCTAATGTACCACCACGACACATAAGAATTTCTTTTGTCTTTTCATCGATTACTGCATTATCAACATTTTTTGTATTTGCTTTATTTTTTTTAGATAGGGCACTTTCATATTTACGAGCTTCTTTTAAATTTTTTGGGATACATGTTGTAACCTCTAATGCTTTTTTGTTATCTATTGAAATAAAGTCAAAGTTATTTGTATTATTAGGAGAATAGTAATTATTGTAACTTTTATCAAAGTAATCAGCGATTATTTTGATAGCATTTGGCTCAATATTATTTTTATCAAAATTAAGTTTCAAAATTATCACCTCATATTTATTATATCATTCTATTATATAAAGAAACAAGCCATCTAAAAAGGTGAATTGCTATTATAGATTAAAGTAATTTCCTTAACATATTAGCTATTCCCTTTAAATAGCCTATAAATTAAGGGAAAGAATATAAATTGAAGTTAAAGTATCTGTTTTTTAACAGGTACTTCTCTTTTACTCAAAATAAAAACGGAGCCTTTGTATATACAAAAACTCCGTTAAATTAAATTTATTCTTTTGAACTTATCATATTTTCTATGTTACGACCACCATATATTATACGGACAATGGTAACAGTATTTTTTTCGTTGTCAACTAGATAAAATACAATAAAATTATCTATTGATAGTTGGTGCATTTTCAATGAATGCCAAGGTTCCCAATCAACTAAAATATATCTTGAGGGCATAAATTCTAAAGAACAAATACCCTTTCGTATTTTGTTGATTTGACTTTCAGCATTTTCTGTTTGTAGAAGTTTATTTGAAATGTAGGAATAAATTTCTCGCAAATCATTTAGTGCATCTTGTGAGTAATGAATTATATAATCTTCTGTCATATGCCAAATTCCTTTGCAAGTGCCTCATCAACTTCATTTGCAGAATACACCTTTCCTGCTTTGATAGAGTCAATACCCTTTTGAAGCTCAGTACTTATCTGTTCTTTACTCATTGAACCTAAGGCTAAAGGCTTTTCAGTAGGAAGTCGCAAATCAAATGGTATTCCATTTTTTAATATAATTTGACTATAAAGCATTTGAATTGCACTTGATGGAGAAATTCCCAGCTTAGATAAAATCTCCTCTGCATTTGTTTTCAAGTCAGTATCTATTCTTGCATATACGGCTGATGTATTTGCCATAATATCGCCTCCTTTATTTAATTATACTTTTATTTACTTGCAAATGCAAGTATTTGAAATATATTATAAACAAAATTTTATTATTTATTTATTGAAAGGACTTGTTATTTATGAAACTTTTAAGTGGGTTATTCCGTTCAAGGGACAAGCCGAGAAACTACACATCGGGAAGTAGTTACAGATTTTTCTATGGTCAAAGTAGCTCAGGAAAATTTGTAACTGAAAGAAGTGCAATGCAAATGACTGCTGTTTATGCTTGTGTGAGAATTTTGTCAGAGGCAGTAGCAGGACTACCACTTCATTTATACAAATGGGGTGATTCAGGTAGTAAGGAAAAAGCAGTTGACCACCCGTTATATTTTCTTTTGCATGACGAACCAAATAAGGAAATGACTTCATTTATCTTTAGAGAAACACTGATGACTCATTTGCTTTTGTGGGGTAACGCATATGCACAAATAATAAGGAATGGCAAGGGTGAAGTAACTGCTCTTTATCCTTTAATGCCAAATAGAATGACAGTTGATAGAGATAGAAATGGTGAGATTTTCTATCAATATACACTTAGCTCTGATGATGTTAGGTCAATGAAGGGTGCTAGTGTAAGGCTAAGTCCATATGAGGTTCTACATATTCCGGGATTAGGGTTTGACGGCCTTGTGGGTTATTCACCTATTGCTATGGCGAAGAATGCTATTGGACTTGCAATTTCTGCTGAGGAATATGGTAGTAAGTTTTATGCTAATGGTGCATCTCCAAGTGGTGTTCTTGAACATCCGGGTACACTAAAGGACCCGTCAAAGGTAAGGGACTCTTGGAACTCTGCCTTTGGTGGCAGTGCTAATAGCCATAAGATTGCAGTGCTTGAAGAAGGGCTAAAATATACACCAATATCAATTTCACCTAATGAGGCACAGTTCCTCGAAACAAGAAAATTTCAGATTAATGAGATAGCTAGAATTTTCAGAGTACCACCACATATGGTTGGTGACCTTGAAAAGTCTAGCTTTTCTAATATAGAGCAACAGTCACTGGAGTTTGTCAAATATACTCTTGAACCTTGGATTATTAGATGGGAGCAGTCTATTTGTCGCTCATTGCTTAATCAAGAGGAAAAGGGTAAGTACTTTGTAAAGTTCAATGTTGATGGACTACTTAGAGGTGACTATCAAAGTAGAATGAATGGCTATGCAACTGCAAGACAGAATGGTTGGTTGTCTGCAAATGATATTAGAGAGCTTGAGAACCTAGACCTTATTCCTGATGAAGAGGGTGGTAACTTGTATCTGGTAAATGGCAGTATGACTAAGCTTAAGGATGCAGGTGCTTTTGCTAATACAGAAGAAACAAAGGAGGAAAAGAATGAAGAAGTTTTGGAAGTGGAAGAATCAAGTGGAACAAACAGAACCCTTAGAAAGAGTACTAGAACTTAATGGCACTATTGCTGAGGAAAGCTGGTTTGATGATGATGTAACTCCACAAATGTTTAAGGATGAGCTGTTTTCCGGTAATGGGCCGGTTACAGTTTGGCTTAATTCCCCAGGTGGGGATTGTATTGCAGCAAGTCAGATTTATGCAATGCTGATGGATTATCCACATAATGTAACAGTGAAGATTGACGGAATTGCAGCAAGTGCAGGTTCAGTTATTGCTATGGCAGGTACTAAAGTGCTAATGTCACCTACTGCTCTTGTGATGATACATAACCCTGCTACTACTGCCTTCGGTGACAATAAGGATATGAGTAAAGCAATAGATATGCTTGATGAGGTTAAGGAAAGTATTATCAATGCTTATGAGATCCGTACAGGCCTGTCACATACACAATTATCACATATGATGGATGAGGAAACTTGGATGAATGCTAAGAAGGCTATTGAGCTTGGCTTTGCTGATGGTCTGCTTGAGGACAACAAAAATACTGAGGATGATGAGGGATATATGTTCTCTGCAAGTGCAGTGGAAAGAACCCTTATTAACAAAATTTCTAAGAAGAACCCAATAAGAAGAACCCAATTAATAATGTGGGTAGAAATGTAGATAAATTAAAATCACAGCTTTACAAAAAGCTACTTTAAAGGAGATGTTTTTATGAATATTACAGAATTAAGAGAAAAAAGAGCGAAGCTATGGAACACTATGGAGGGCTTCCTTGATACACATAGAACCGGTATGGGTGTTCTAAAGGCTGAGGATGATGCAACATATGCAAATATGGAAAGTGAGCTTGATAGCTTAACTAATGAAATCCATAGAATGGAACGCAGAGAGCTTCATGAAAAGGAACTTGCTAAGAATGTAAATACACCTATTGTCACTACACCGGAGCATAGTACAAATACCGGAAAGAAAGGTAGAGCAAGTGACGAATACAGAGAGGACTTCTTAAATCACCTAAGAGGTAGAGCACCTATTCATAATGTACTTTCAGAGGGTACTGATGCTGATGGTGGTTTCCTTGTTCCTACTGAGTTTGAAACAAGTATTGTTACTGTTCTTGAAGAAGAAAATGTTATTAGAAGTCTAGCAAAGGTAATTACAACAGAGCATGAAAGAAAAATCCCTATTGCTACCGGTCATTCAACTGCACAGTGGACAAGTGAAAATTCAGCATATCAAGAGAGTAATCCTACCTTCGGTCAGAAACAGCTTGATGCATTTAAGCTAACTGACCTTTGTAGAGTAAGTACAGAGCTACTGCAGGACTCATCATTTGATATTGAAGAATACCTAATGAATGAATTTGCCAGAGCATTTGGTATTGCTGAGGAAGAAGCCTTTTGTGTTGGTACAGGTACAAACCAGCCTACCGGTATCTTTACTGCTAAGGGTGGTGAGGTTGGTGTAACCTCAGCAAGTGGCACTGCTATTACTGCTGATGAGGTGATTAACCTTGTGTATTCCCTAAAGTCACCATACAGAAGAAATGCAAAGTTCCTTATGAATGACTCTACTGTATCACTACTTCGTAAGCTGAAGGATAACAACGGTGCGTATCTGTGGCAACCATCAGTACAAGCAGGTGAACCTGATAAGCTACTGGGCTATGACCTATACACAACTCCATATGCTCCTACTGTTGGAACTTCAACCTTACCTATTGCCTTTGGTGACTTTAGTAACTATTGGATTGGTGACAGAGGTGCAAGAACAGTTCAAAGACTAAATGAGCTTTATGCTACAAATGGTCAGGTAGGTTATGTATCTACTGAGAGAGTTGACGGTAAGGTTATCCTTTCTGAGGGCATTAAGCTACTTCAGATGAAGAAGTCTTGATTATGGATGAGCTACTAGAAAAGGTTAAGAAAAATCTAATACTAACCCATAATGAGGATGACACCCTTTTAAAACAGTATATTAATGCCTCTATCTCATATGCTGAAAGCTATCAACATATTGAGGAGGGCTACTATACAGAACATAAAATGCCACCTACAACAGAACAGGCTGTGATTATGCTAAGTAGCCATTTCTATGAAAGTAGAGATGGCTCTACCGGTGGCTTCTTTGGGGATAATGTACAAGCAGGTGCTCAGGTGTGGAATACAGTAAATCTACTTTTAAGACTGGATAGAAGGTGGTTAGTATGAGCTTTGGTAAAATGAATGGCCTTGCTTTAATCAAAAGACACTACAAAGAAAAAGACAGTGACGGTTTCAAAAATGATACAGATTTTGTACTTGCAAGTATTCACTGCTATCGTGAAGGTAGGCATGGTTCTAAAAGGTGGGTAAATCTTGCTTCCTTTACAGACGCAACAGATTTGTTTAGATTTCGTGCAATACCTAATTTAAATATTACCACAGACTATGTACTTGAATATGAGGGTGAAGTTTTTAAGATACTTTCAGTTGAGAATGTTAAGGGTAAAGGTATGTATGTGGAAATACTTGCAAAAAAGGTGGAGAGTGCTGTTGGCTAAGGTACAAATGCTTTTACCGGAAAACTTCCTTAAAAGTATATCTTCCCTTGAAAAGAATACTGATGACATTACTGAAAAGGTACTTAATGAGGGTGCAAAGGTGGTCCTAAAATATTTTAGGGAAAACCTACATAGTGTTATTGGTAAAGATTTAAAGTACAAATCAAGGTCAACGGGTAAGCTGGAAAGCTCCCTTGGTATCTCAAAGCCTTTACTTGATAAAAACGGAAACTTCAATATTAAGATTGGCTTTGCTGAACCAAGGGACGGTAACTTAAGCAATAGTAAAATTGCAACTATCATTGAATATGGGAAAAGTGGTCAGCCACCTAAACCATTTTTGAAACCAACTAAAAGAAAATCAAAAAAGCCTACAACAGAGGCAATGATTAGAAGATTTAATGAGGAGGTAGAAAAGCTATGAGTATGTTAAGTGACTTAATTAATACACTTAAGCCATTAAATGTACCTATTGAAACAGGTGTGTTTACTGACAAAGCTCCTAATGAATATATTGTATTAACTCCTATTGATGAATACTTTTTACTTTTTGGAGATAATGCACCATTAGTGGATATTAGCAGTGTACGAATATCTCTATACACAAAGGGTAACTACCTATCATTAAAGAACAGTATTGTAAAGGCTTTAATAAATGACGGCTACACATTAACTAACCGTCAGTATATTGGATATGAAACAGAAACTATGTATCACCACTACAATATAGATGTGGAAAATTATTATGAAACGGAGGAATATTAATGGCAACAATAGGTCTTGATAAGCTATATTACGCAGTCATCAAGGAAGATGCAAATGGTGACGAAACATACAGTACACCGGTGCCACTGGCAAAGGCAATTTCTGCTGAGCTTTCTATTGAACTTGCAGAGGCAACTCTCTATGCTGATGACGGTGCATCTGAAGTTGTAAAGGAGTTTAAGTCAGGTACACTTTCCTTAGGTGTTGATGATATTGGTAACTCAACTGCAAGTGATTTAACAGGTGCAGTGATTGATAAAAACAATGTGGTAATCTCAGTAAGTGAGGGTACTTCCTCACCGGTAGCTATTGGGTTTAGAGCAAAGAAGTCAAATGGCAAGTACAAATACTTCTGGTTCTATCGAGTTAAGTTCGGTATCCCTGCTACTAGCCTTGCAACAAAGGGTGACAGTATTACATTCTCAACACCTACTATTGAGGGTACAATTATGAGAAGAAACAAAGTTGACGGAAACAACAACCACCCTTGGAAGGCTGAGGTTACTGAGGGTGAAAACAATGTATCTAATGATACTATTACAAATTGGTACAATAATGTGTATGAACCTACATATACATCACCATCTAAGTAAGGAGAATAAATATGGAAAATGAACGCTCATCAGTAATTAATATTGGTGGAAAAGAATATGAACTTTTGCTAACTACAAAAGCAACAAAAGAAATAGCTAAGAGATATGGTGGCCTTGAAAACCTAGGTGAACAGCTGTTGACATCTGAAGATTTTGCCGAAGCTATTGATGAGATTGTGTGGTTAATTACACTACTTGCAAATCAAAGTATTTTAATTCACAACTTAAAGAATACTGAGAACAAAGAGGAACTACTAACTGAGGAAATGGTTGAGCTATTTACCTCTCCCAGTGAGCTTGGTGATTACAAGGAAAGTATATCTGAAGCACTAAACAAAGGTACAACAAGGAATGTTGAAAGTGAAACTGACTCAAAAAAACAAATAGTCGGGTAGCAGATGATGAACTGTTTACCCGACTTCTTTATTATGGCTTAGCATACCTAAATCTTACACAGGATGAGGTGTGGTTAATGCCCTTTGGACTTTTGCTTGACTTGTGGGAATGTCATAGACAGTATAACGGAATAGCTAAACCTAAAAGAAAGATTACTATTGATGATGTTATACCTTTTGGAATTTAAGTTATTATTGAATTTATATATACTATGTGTTAAACTTAAGTATATTAAGAACTGATATTCATATTTCACTATGTAAAGTGTATTGACTTGCAGAGCAAGGGCTAACACCAAAGAGAGTATTTCTTGTTATAATTCTACTTGTTATTCTTATTTTGACGGAGTTTTTGAAACGTGTTTTTACTAATAAGGAGGATGAGCAAATGAAAATTAATAATAAGATAAATACGATTGATGTACTAAATGTAACACTTAATATTTTTAACAATTTAAGTGGTAATATAGCAGGAGGTGCTCTGTTAGCCAATGCACTTTACGATAAAGTGATTAATCAAGTTCTTATAGAAATTAATATTTCTTAATACATAAAAACATATTTTATAAATGACTTCAAGGAGTAGCCTTTTATGGTTGCTCCTTTTTTAATACACTTTTGAGCCAATAGGCTCTTTTTTTATGCCATAAAGGAGGTGAATATATGGCTGATAATATGGGAATAAAGCTAGGTGTTGAGGGTGAAAAGGACTTTAAAAATGCCCTTGCTGATATTAATAGAAACTTTAGGGTATTAGGCTCTGAGATGAAACTGGTATCCTCTCAGTTTGATAAGAATGATACTTCTGTTGAAGCCTTGTCATCAAGGAATAAGGTACTGAATAAAGAGATAACTGCACAAAAGCAGAAGATTGAAACACTAAAATCTGCACTTGATAATGCTACAACTTCCTTTGGTGAAAACGATAAGAGAACACAAAACTGGCAGGTACAACTGAATAACGCAAAGTCTGCTTTAAACGGTATGGAAAGAGAACTGAAAGAAAATAATAAAGCCCTTGAAAATACCGAAAGTGAAATGACAAGTGCCAGTAAGGATACAAATAAATTTGATAAAAAGCTATCTCAGGTGTCTAGTACTGCAGTTGATACTAAAAGTAAGCTAAGCAAAATGGGTAGTGCTCTTAAAAAGATAAGTGTGGGTATTGGTGCATCTATGGCTGTTATCGGTACAAGTGCAGTAGCAAGTGGTAAGAAAATGTGGAGCCTTTCAAATGATGTTGCTGAATATGGTGATAAGGTTGATAAAACCTCACAGAAAATCGGTATTAGCTCTGCTTCATATCAAAAGTGGGGTTATGTTTTTGAAAGATGTGGTGCTAATGTTGATGGACTTCAGGTTGGTATGAAAAAGCTTTCCGGTGTTATTACTGACGCAAGTAATGGTTCTGATTCTGCTAAAAAGAAAATATCTGCCCTTGGCCTTTCTATTGATGACCTTAATGGTAAAAGTCAGGATGAACAGCTTAGTGTAGTTATTTCCTCCTTGCAGAATATGAAGTCCGGTGCTGAAAGAACTGCAGTTGCAAATAGCCTACTGGGTAAGTCTGCTGTTGATATGGCAGGTGTACTGAATATGTCTGCTAAGGAAACAAATGCACTTAAGAAAGAAGCACAGGACTATGGAATGGTAATGGATGATAAGGCTGTAAAGGCTAGTGCTAACTTTGAAGATAGCTTGACAAAGGTTAAAGGTACTGTTACAGGTCTAAAGAATAATATGGTTGGTTCACTTTTACCTGCTATTACTGAAATTATGGATGGCTTTTCTGACTTAGTAGCCGGTAACAAAAATGCCGATGAAAAAATGAAAAGTGGTGTTTCTAATGTAATTAAGTCTGTTACCGATATGTTACCTAAGGTTGTGGAGCTTGTTTCTACTGTTGCACAGGCTGTTCTTGAAAATGCTCCCACAATTATCACTTCCCTCTCTAAAGGTATATTAAGTCAAATACCAAGCCTACTGAAAACAGTATCGGATGTTGTTACAGAACTTTTAAGTAGCCTTTTTACCTTGTTACCACAGATTATGGATGTGGGAATAAAGGCTGTTGTAAATTTGATGAAGGGTATGAGTGAGGCTTTGCCTACTTTAATACCGGAAATAGTTAAGGTGATTGCTGAGCTAATAACTGCTTTTGTTGATAATATCAGTTCATTTGTAGATGTTGGTGTTGATGTTATCCTTGCAGTTATTAATGGCATCATCAATAGTATTCCTGTGCTGATTGAACAGATACCTGTAATTTTAGAGGCCTTACTAACTGCACTTACTGAGTCATTACCTACCCTTATTGATGGTGTAACCTTGCTGGTTCAGTCAATAGTAGATAGTCTGCCTGATATTATTAGCTCATTAATTTCTGCTTTACCTTCAGTAATTGAAACCATAGTTACAACAGTTACAGAGCTACTTCCTGTAATTCTTGATGGTATAACTTCAATTATCACCGGTATTGTAGAGGCTCTTCCTGACTTAATAACATCACTAATAGATGCCTTGCCTGACATTATAGATACACTTGTTTCTGCTTTAGTTGAGCTTTTACCGACAGTTATTAATGCTATTGTTGATTGCTTACCTAAGTTTATAAATGGTGCAATTAAGCTTATCCTAGGTCTAGTTAAATCATTGCCTAAAATTATTAAGTCACTACTAAAAGCATTACCGGAAATAGTTACAACTGTGGTAAATGCAATAGTTAAGTGCTTACCTCAGCTTATCAATGGTACTATTCAGTTAATTATCGGTATTGTTAATAACCTACCTGCTATTATACTTGGGCTTATTAATGCTTTGCCTGATATTATCACAGCTGTTGTTGATGGTTTAATCAATGCTTTACCTCAGCTAATTAAGGGCTGTGTAACCCTTGTGATTGAGCTTGTAAAGAATATTCCAAAGATTATTAAGTCACTGATAAAGGCAGTACCTAAGATTATTATTAGTCTTGTTAAGGCATTTGGTAGTGGTGTTAGTAAGTTTATTGAAATCGGTGGTAACTTAATTAAAGGCCTGTGGCAAGGTATCTCTGATTGTGCCGAATGGATATGGGGTAAGATTAAAGGGTTCTTTGGTGGCATTGTTGACGGTATTAAGGACTTCTTTGGTATTAAGTCACCATCAAGACTATTTAGGGACCAAATCGGTAAGAACCTAGCTTTAGGTGTTGGTGTAGGCTTTGAGGATACTATGAAATCAGTTACAAAGGATATGCAAAATGCTCTGCCTACTGACTTTGATACAACTGTTTCTGCCACTGCTGATGTTAATGGTATTGCTAGAGATAGTGCATTAGGTAATGTGGTTCAGAACTTTAACAACACTATTACCTTTGGTGAAGTACATATTAATAAGGAAATGGATATTGATACTGTGGCACATAGAGTGTCATCAGTAATTGTTAATGACATTATGATAAAGGGTGGTGCTTATGCTTAATGAGTAAATACAACTTTAAATTTGGTGATGTTTGGCTTTCTGAATTTGGTGGTGTCTGTACTGAAGTACCACCAATAGAAATAGCAAACAAGGATGTAACGCTAATTGATATTCCAAATAAAGACGGTAGTGATTGTATAGATAACGGTAGATACTGTAATGTTGAGTTTACAAGAACAGTTGCCCTTGTAGGTAACAGAATTTCAACAGTACAGGAAAAAGCAAAGAACTTAATAAAGCACTTTGCATATTTGCAAGGGTATCAAAAATTTGAAGATACTGACCATGAGGGTATGGTAACACAAGCAGTTCTTTTAAATCTTGATGAGGTTACAAAGAACTTAAGGACTATGTTTACTGCAGTGCTAAAGTTTTCAAGAAAGCCATATTGGAAGCTAAAATCTTCTTTAAGTGAAGAAAAATTAGATAGTACACTTCTTGCAGATAAAGGTGTGGTTCTTAACAATCCTTTCCCTTCATCTGCTTGTCCTACTATCCGTTATTACTTTACTACCGACCCTCATAGTACAATGGCTACAACTAAGGTTAATTTCTCCTTTACTTCAAATGGTGAAATTAAGACCTATTCAAAACCGGGTATTAACTTTAAACCTACTCATAATATTCTTGATATTGATATTGAGGAGCAAAGAGCAGTGGTTCATTCTCCCGGTGGAGAAATATACAAATATGTTGATGTGCCAATACCTAAGCCTATCAGTAAAGGTACAACAATATTTAAAGCTGTACTATCAAAAGAAACAGAAAAGGTTTCAATTTTTCCTAATTGGAGGTGCTTGTATTGACACCTAGGCTATATTCAAAAATTGTCCCATCACTTATTAATACAAACTACTTTTTAGGTAACCTAAACTGTTGTACAAAATGTGAAGTGACAGAATGTAGGAATGGCTCATACACCTTGTCACTTGAAACAACAGTAAATGATGATTGTGCAAACCTTCTTTTATCTCAGAGAATAATCTGTGCAAAGGCTAATCCCTTTGATGATAAACAGTACTTTGAAATACAGTCAACAGAAAGAGGTACTAACGGTATTATTAAGGTTGAGTGTAAGCACATAAAGAACTATTGCTTTCAGTATTGCTCTGAGGGTGATATGGCGTATGACGGTGATTTGCTTTCAATTAAGGGTACACCTAAGGAAGTATGGGACAAACTTCAAAAGGACTATATTACTACAACTGTTCCTTTTAACTTTAGCTCAGATATTACATCATCAAGTGCTTTTACACTGGGAATAAGTACACCGGAAACACTAGGTAATATCTTAGGTGGAAAGGAAGGTAGCTTTCTTGATGTATGGGGTGGTGAATATCACTTTGATAATTTCAACATTCATTTACTTAAAAGCAGAGGTAAGGTGCAGAACTATATCTTAAGATATGGTAGCAATATTTCTGACTTTACACAAAGTGAAAATTGTGAGGAAACCTATTCTCATATTTTGCCATATGGTAAGGTGTCCTTAGGTGACCACAAGATAAACTTCTTTGCACCTATATTTGAAATCGAAAATCATAGCTGTACAACTGACAAGGTATATATGCTGGACTGTACATCGTTCCTTGATAGCTATTCAGTAGGTAAGCAAGGATACAAATATGACGCAGTAAAGAATGCTATGACAAAATATGCAAAGTCCTATGCAAGGAAAAACAACCTAGGTTCGCTAAAGGTTAGTATTGATGTAACTATTAAGTCAGAGCTAGAGCAAATGTCTAACCTAGGGCTATGTGACACTGTGACAGTTATACTTGATAACATAGGAACAAAGGCTACTGCAAAGATAACTGAAGTAACCTATGATTCACTTAATGAAAGATGGGAAAAGTTAGTTGTCGGTGAAAGCAAGGTTACTGTTGCAGATTTAATACTTAATAAAAGGAGGTAAAGAAATGGTTGTTGAAAAGAATATTGACCTTGACTTAAACAGAATAATACCTATGAAAACTATTACAATTCATCAAGGTGACCAGAACAGTATTAACCTAGTTATTACATTAACCAATGATAGTAAAAGTGTAGTTTTAACCGGAAAAGCAGTAATGTATGATGCAGTAATTAACAACATTCTTGCTGAACAAAACAAAGTAGGCTCTATTAAAGACTCAAGGATTATCATTCCTATTACAAGTAATATGACTTCTCATAGTGGGCTACTGAAAATTGATGTAAAGCTAATTGAGGGTACAACAACAAAGTCCATTCTATTCACTCAAACATTAACTCTGATTGTTGAAAAGTCAGTTATTAATGGTGACACAATAATTGATGCAAAGAACACCACAATAGAGAAACAGCTTAATGATTTTCAATCTAAACTTGATAGTATTGTTAATGATGTGTACAAAAAGAAAGAGGTTGATAATCTACTGAAAAGCAAGGTAAACCATGTGTATTCCAGTTCTGCTGTGCTTGAAACCTGTGATGAATGTACTGATTGGAATACTCTTTATCATTTGTATATTGACGGTTCCTATCAGATACTTATTAACACCTATGGTACAGGTGGTCAATTCCGTTTAACCAGATATGGTGAAGTGTATTTTAGAAACTACAACTACAATGAAAACAAATGGAGTAGTTGGTCTTTAGTTAATGCTAATATTCAAGACCATTCTATTACATATGAAAAGCTAACTGATGATTACTTACGATTTTATGGTAGCTTTAGCTTAGATGATGTGGATATGATTAGAGCATATGGTGTATATGCAGGTGGTGCAACTAAGGAGTTTATCAACAAATATGATGTACATGGTAGGTTTAACTTAATATACACTTCATATCAATTATTAATTTTTCCTGAATGTAACCGTATGCTAATTAGGTATCCGGAAGGTTCAGGTGGCTTTACAGATTGGATTGATATTTCACCACAAACCGATTACTTAAATGAAGAAAAAGGTCAAGTTGGAGAGAATTATGCTTGGTACACAGACAAAAGTCAAGGATACTCATTAAGTGGTACATATTCATTAATAGGTGATATGTGTTACTTAAGTGGTAAAGTTCCACTAATTAATGGTTGGAGGGTTGTTTATTACTCCTTGCCTGTATCCTCTATATCATCAAGTGTGGTACTGGGAAAGATTGATAATGACTATTTTTCAATATCCACAAGCACTCTTGAAAACCAATCAGTTATTGAGATTAGACGGATTGACAATTCATTAATGGGTTCAGGTGAAATATCATTCACTTTGATTTATAAATACAAATAAGGAGGTACTATGGCTACAAAGATAACTAAAGAGATAACCATTGACTTGCTGACAAACAGTAGTGTCAGCATAGTTACAAAGAGGTTTATAACTATTAGTGGCACAAAACAACAGGTAGGTAACACAGAAAGAAAGGCTTATTCAAATTCACCCTTAGGCAGAAAGATGCTTATTGATGAAGTTGGTAAGCCTTTTATTAATTCAATATTTGCAATATGGGGTGACACTTCAACAGTAAGTGACCCGGAAAGGAAGTGAGAAAAATGAAAAACACATGGAACTGTATTCAGATAGCTTTTGCTACATTAGGTGGATACATTGGTACATTTTTAGGAGGTGCAGATGGTTTTCTATACACACTGATTGCCTTTGCAGTACTTGATTACATTACAGGTGTAATGTGTGCAATAGTAAACAAGAACCTATCAAGTGAAGTAGGCTTTAAAGGCATTTGTAGAAAGGTAGTTATTTTCATACTTGTAGGAATAGCTAACCTTATTGATGTTCACATTATCGGTTCAGGTAGTGTACTTAGAACAGCAATTATCTTTTTCTACATTTCAAATGAAGGTGTATCACTTCTTGAAAATGCCAGTACATTAGGACTACCTGTTCCAAGTAAGCTGAAAGAAATCTTAAAACAAATACATAACAAATCTGAGGAGGATAAATAGATGAAATACACAAACAGTAAACTAGTAGATTACAAAAGACTAAGTCCAAACCATTCAGGACTAAGAACTCACACCATTGACAGAATCACACCACACTGTGTTGTAGGTCAATGTACAGTAGAAACACTAGGTAGTATCTTTATGGACAGAAGCTATGAAGCAAGTTGCAACTATGGTATTGGCAAGGATGGTAGAGTAGCACTAATTGTTGAGGAGAAAAACCGTAGCTGGTGTTCTTCAAGCAATGGAAACGACCAGAGGGCCATCACTATTGAATGTGCAAGTGAAATCTATTCTCCATATGAAATGAACAGCAAGGTGTACAACAAGCTAATCAAACTTTGCATTGACATCTGCAAGAGATACAACAAGAAGAAGCTACTGTGGTTCAGTAGCAAAAGCAAGTCACTAAGCTACAAGCCTAAGTCTGACGAAATGGTGCTAACTGTTCACCGTTGGTTTGCAAACAAATCTTGTCCCGGTGATTGGCTCTACTCAAGACTGGGTAATGTTGCAAAGGAGGTTACAAAGGCCCTTAATACATCAACCACATCTAAGCCAACTACACAAACCTCATCAAAGAAAAAGTCTGTTGATACTATTGCAAGAGAGGTTATTAATGGTAAGTGGGGTAACGGCTCAGCAAGAAAATCAAAACTAACAAAAGCCGGTTATGACTATAACGCAGTACAAAAAAGAGTTAATCAGCTTTTAGCTTAGTGCATAATTAAATATCTGTATCTATATGCCCATTGAGGATTTTTCCTTGATGGGTATATTTTTTTGCCCTTTTACTGTCCTATTTATGGGACTTAAACCATATTATTGTATAAAATTGTTGATAATTGTTGATATTATATAAAAATTATGTTATAATCGACAATATAAAATATTTTTTGACAATCCAATAAAAGTGAATTGTTTGTATAGAATATCTAGTTGTTTTTACAAATATAGGAGGAAAAGTGAATTGGATAAAAAAGTAATGTTTGATTACTTCAATGCTTTACACAAGGATAGAAGTGATACGGCCAACACATTAGAAAAACCGTCTATGAGAGGAATTTGGCGAAGTGTAACTGACAAGTATTCTGACCAAGCCCATTTTATATATGAACTAATTCAAAATGCTGATGATGCTGGAGCAAAGTCTGTACATTTTATTTTGGAGCCTACAAGATTGATTTTTATACATAATGGGGTAAATCATTTTTCTATTAGCAACCCTGAAACAGAGGAAAATGATTCGAATAATGGCAAATTAGGAGACATAAATGCTATTACTTCCGCAGCAAATTCTAATAAATCTTCAAAAGAGAATAAGATTGGAAAATTTGGTGTTGGTTTTAAAGCTGTTTTTCAATATACAACTACTCCATATATTTATGATACTAATTTTAAATTCAAAATTGATAGATATATTGTTCCAACTCTAATAGATGAAGATTATCCAAATAGAAAAGAAAACGAAACAGTTTTTGTTTTTCCATTTAATCATAAAGATAAAACCACGCAAGAATGCTATATGGATATTGAAGGCAAATTAAAATCATTGTCTCATCCAATATTATTCTTAAGTAATCTACGTGATATTTCATATGAAATTGAAAACACAGTTGGATTATATGGCAAAGAAGTATTAGAAACCATTGAATACGAAGATAATATGATAGCAGAAAAAATTCATTTAATGCAAAACTTTGATAATGATATTATTGATAAATATCTTTGGATGTTTACACGTTGCTATAATGGATTGAAGTATTCTGTTGGATTTTTTATAGATGAAAATAATCATCTCGTTCCCGTAAATGAGCCTGCTTTTTGTTACTTCCCTACTAAGGAAACCACAGGATTGAAATTCTTGATTCATGCACCATTTTTACTAACTGATAGTCGTGAAGGAATTCGTTCTGGTGTTCCACATAACAATAAGTTAATAGAGCTTCTTGCTGAAATGTCAGGATTGGCTCTGCTTCACTTAAGAGACATAGGTGAAAGTAATTCTGTTAAAATAATTGATGACAACATTTTTTCAATTATTCCTTACAATGAAGATGACTTTTGTGACTTAGATGATACTAGTAAAGTTTCATTTATGCCTTTTTATATAGAAATTAATCATATTTTTAAAACTGAGGAAATTATTCCTACACGCACAGGTTTTACAAAAGCAAAAAATAGTTATTGGGCTGCTGTACCTTATTTATCAGAACTTTTTACTGATGAACAATTATCAGAAATATGTGCAAATAAAAATGCACATTGGGCATTTGTTTCATTAGGACGTGATGAAGTACAGCGTAATAATAAGGAATTGTTTTTTTATATTAATGAGATTGTTAACACATGGTTAAATGAACAACATTTAATTCGTGGCAGATTTAAAAATAGGTATTCTAAAGTAAAAGATATTAATGGCATCACTGAAAGCTTTATCGAAAATCAGTCTTTTGAGTGGTTATGTGCTCTATATAAATGGCTTTCAGAAACATCTCAACGTACCGAATTAGCTAAATATGCTCCTATATTTCTTGATCAGGATTCAAAAGCAACTGCTGCATATTTTGAAGATGATGAAAATGAACACCTGCATATATTTTTACCTAGTGATGTTGTTTTTAGTTGCAGAACTATACGTGAAGATTTTTTAAAGAATAGAGATGCACTAAAATTCATTAAGAAGATTGGCATTGAACAACCATCTATTCGAGATGAAATTTTTAATGTTATTATCCCACAGTATAAAAATGATGGAGATATAGATGTATATAAGCATTTTTGTATTTTCTTTAAATATTATCGCCAGTGCCCACAGGAGGAAATTGATGAATTCATTGACGAAATTAGGAATTGTGAATTTATAAATTATAATACATTAGATGACCCTGATGTGTATAAAGGAAAAGCTTCAACTATATATATGCCGTCTGAAGAACTTATTGAGTATTTCCAAACAAAACCAAACACAAGATTTATTCTATATGAAGAATATCTTGACTTAGTTGGCACATCTAACGAAAAGCAATTGAAATCATTTTTAGCGGAGTTAGGCGTTAAAAAATCAGTTAGTATTTCCACACGTAAGATTGAGTGGAGAGAGGAATTGAGAAGGGTTGATTTACCTCAACCTCGTTACTCTAAAAGAAAAAACTATGAAGAAGGATATATTGACGGTTGCAAAGAAATTATAGATTATATTGTTAAAAATAAATCTTTAGAAAAATCTGTTATTTTATGGGAACTATTGTTAAACTTACAATCAAGGTGTACTTATTATCGTAGTTTAGATTTTCTTTTAAGTGGAACTTGTCACTACTATTATTATACGAATAAAACAATTTCCTATGAATCTTTGAATGCACAACTTCTAAAGAATGAAGCTTGGCTAATGAATTTAGATGGCGAATTTGTATCTCCAAAAAATCTTTCACAAAACGATTTGGCAGAAGAATATAAATTAAATGATTATGCCAATGATTTATTCAAATTTCTTGGTATTAGGGAAAAAAATGTTATTACGGAAGAGGATAATAGCAATCTTACTGATAGTCAACGAGAGAAAGTTGAAATTGCTGATTATATTAGTGCAAATGACATTACATGGGAAGATTTAGAAAGATTAGCATCAGAAAAAAAGGCTCGCAAATTAAGAGAACAATCTAATTACGATTTTGATGAAGAGAATAATGATAATGATGAATTGGATGAAGATGAGTATTTCGATGATGATTTAGAAGGTGATAATGAGGTTGATGAGGCATCAGAATTTTCAAGTCAATCAAATAAAACTGAAAATCATAAAACTAAATTACATAAATCAACTAATAATGTTGCTAAGGATATTCTTAATCGAACAAATTCTATACCTTCTGCCCATACAAATGATGATATTGATGATACTGATGATTATGATGATGACGAATTTATGCCACGTTCCATAGATTTTAGCCGAAAAGCTGAAATTGAAAAGAATAAGGCAGCAAAGGCAATTGATAGAATAGCTTTTCAAGAAGAATTACAGGAAAAAGCTTTAAATGCTACTAAATATACGTATGGTTGGTTTAATGCTCTTTTAGAATTAGAGCCCTATATTAGTAATGCTAATAACTCTAATAATAGAGAAATATCTATTAGCTTTGGAAGTGTAGAACGGGAGGTTGGAACAAAGCGTACTCTTATTTTAAAATATCCAAATAGAAACATTCCTCAATTCATGGAAGATTTATCTGATATTCCGTTATTACTTTATTTTGGGGAGCAAACTAAAACACTTGTAATAGAGGTTGCCAATGTTAAGTCCTATACACTAAGAGTAAAATTGAAATCACATTCTGATATTAGTAATATCGATTTTTCTGAGGTATCAGAGGCTAGGATTGATGCAAAAAGTCCCGAATTTTTAATGGATGAATTGCGTAAAGAATTTATTAATCTTAGTTATGATGATAATTTTAATATGCAAGAAAATCTATGTGAAAATATTGAGTTTGTTTTTGGCCCTCCTGGTACAGGAAAGACAACACATTTAGCTCGTAATATTCTTATTCCTTTAATGAAAAATGATAAACCTCTAAAAATTTTGGTGCTAACACCTACAAATAAATCTGCTGATGTGCTAGTTAGAAAGATAATGGAAATAATGCAGGATGATGATTCTTATTGCAATTGGTTGCTTCGTTTTGGAGGTACAGGTGATGAAGTTATTGAACAAAGCCCAGTCTATCGTGATAAAACTTTTGATATTAGAAAATTAAAAAAGAATGTTACTGTTAGTACTATAGCAAGATTTCCTTATGACTTTTTTATGCCTGAAGGTGCGAGAATTTTCTTGAATGGTATAAAATGGGATTATATTGTTGTTGATGAGGCTTCAATGATTCCGCTAATTAATATTGTTTATTTGCTATATAAAAAGACACCAAGCAAATTTATAATTGCCGGTGACCCATTCCAAATAGAGCCAATAACTTCTGTTGATATGTGGAAGAATGAAAATATATATACTATGGTACAATTGAATTCTTTTACTGAACCACATACAATACCTTATGACTATAAGGTTACATTGCTTACTACACAATATCGTAGTATTCCTTCTATTGGTAATATATTCAGTAAACTGTCATATGGTGGAATATTAAGTCACTATCGGAGCGAAGATAGTCAAATTAAACTTAATATTGAGGATGAACTCGATATTAAACCACTAAATATTATTAAATTTCCAGTTAGTAAATATGAGAGTATATATCGTTCAAAACGGTTAAATCACAGTAGTTCTTATCAAATATATTCTGCTTTATTTACATTTGAATATGCTACATTTTTAGCAAATAAAATTGCAAATGCTAATCCAAGCAGATTATTGAGAATAGGAATAATTGCACCATATCGTGCTCAGGCAGATTTAATTGAAAAGTTGATTGCATCTGAAAATATTCCTTCTACTATTGATATACAAGTTGGTACAATCCATGGCTTTCAAGGTGATGAATGTGAAATCATTTTTGCAGTTTTTAATACCCCACCAAATATTACTGCTAAGAAGGATATGTTTTTAAATAAACGTAATATCATTAATGTATCTATAAGTAGAGCTACAGATTATTTGTTTATTGTTATGCCAGATGATAAGACTGAAAATATTAATAATCTACGACTAGTTAAACGTGTAGAACGTCTAATTAATAACAGTGCTTCTTGCCAAACGTTGTTTTCTAATGACTTAGAGTCTCTAATGTTTGGTAATCCTAATTATTTGGAAGATAATTCATTTTCTACTGGTCATCAAAGTGTAAATGTATATGGACTTCCAGAAAAGCAATATGAAATTAGGAGTGAAGAAGCAGCAGTTGATATTCAGATTCATCAAGTGGCTGACAGGCAAAATCAAAAAGTGGATGAGGATAACACAAATACTACTAATGATGCAACACAAAATAACTCTGTTAAACATCTGAGAAAAAGAAAATCACAAATTGTATTTAGCCCTAAATATGGTCAAGGTGAGGTTGTTAAGCAATATATTGATAATGGAATTTCATATATTGTTGTGAAATTTGATAATAAAACATCAACTTATATAGAGGAAGTTGCATTTAAAACTAAATCCTTAATCAAAAAATAAAACCTAAATCTATCCCTACTTAACTGAAATATGTTAGGTAGGGATATTTTTTTGCAAAATTTAAAAATATCCGCTCAAAATGCACTCTTATCTCCAGTGGAAAAGTAAAAGCATATTTATATACTGGAGGTTACTATGAATAATAATGAAAACAAATCTGTCTTAAAAGCAATAGATAATACCAAACATTTAAAAAAGGAGTTCTCCCCTATCTCCCACAATGACTTACAAAATGATTATGATTATTTCAAAGCACAGGAAGTTGCAAAGCTAATGCTAAATTCTGGACTTATTTCCTTGTCAGAATTCAACAAATTAACTCTTTTAAACCGTAAAACCTTCTCCCCTTTTTATGTAGAAATAATGTCAAAAATAACTTGATTATTTCAGCATTTAGAGTGATATATATACAATAAGGAAAGGAGGTGTATGTTTTGAAAAAGGTTACAAAAATTGACAAGGTACAAAACGCACCAAGTCAAAAAGAAAAGATACGAGTTGCAGCCTATTGTCGTGTTTCTACCAGTAATGAAGCACAGTTGGAAAGTTTAGAGACTCAGAAAAGCCACTACGAAAACTACATTAATTCTCGTAGTGACTGGGAACTTGCCGGTATATATTTTGATGAGGGTATTACCGGTACAAAGAAAGATAAACGCCCTGAACTTTTGCATTTGATAAAAGATTGTGAAGCCAATAGGATAGATTTCATAATCACAAAATCTATCAGCAGATTTTCAAGAAGCACAACTGATTGCTTGGAGCTAGTTAGGAAACTACTTAACCTTAATATTCCTATTTACTTTGAAAAGGAAAACATCAATACCGGTTCAATGGAAAGTGAATTATTCCTTACAATTCTTAGTTCAATGGCCGAAGATGAATCAGCTTCTATTTCAGAGAATAAGAAATGGTCAAACAGAAAGCAATTTAGAGATGGAACATTTAAAACTATGTGTCCACCTTATGGCTACTGCTATAATGATGGAACAATGTGCATTTTCCCTGAACAAGCTAAAGTTGTAAAGCGGATATTTTCTGATGTCTTATCCGGTAAAGGTACAACAGCCATTGCAAAGGAATTAAACAATGATGGGATACCTTCAAAGCAAGGTAAGAAGTGGAACCAAACAGCTGTTAAGAAAATTCTTTCAAATGAAGCATATATTGGTGATGCTATTTTTCAAAAGACCTATACTGATGAGTATTTCAATAGACATATAAATAATGGTGAAAAAGAAATGTACTACATACAAAATCATCATGAAGCAATTATTAGCAAAGAGGACTTCAAGTCAGCTTCTGCTATAATTTCACAACATGCTACTGAAAAGAACATATCTAGTAATGATAATAAGTATAGAAATCGATATGCTTTTTCAGGGAAAATCATATGCAGTGAATGTGGAAATACCTTTAAAAGAAGATTACACACTAATACATATAGTAAGTATTGTGCTTGGTGTTGTAATACTCATTTAGTAGATAAGAGCAAATGTTCTATGCTTTATCTTAGGGATGATGACCTAAAGATAGCTTTTGCAACAGTTCTAAACAAATTAATCTATGGCCACAATCTTATTCTGAAGCCCTATGTTGAAGCACTAAAGAACATTTCCGGCAATAAGGACTTTGCAAGAATACAACACCTAGAACAGCTTATTAAACAAAATAAGGAGCAACAAGAGGTTTTAACTAAGCTACTATGTCAAGGCTACATAGACCAAGTTCTATTTACCAATGAAACAAATTCACTTCTTGCTCAGTCCGGTAAATACAAAAAAGACATAGACGCAATTAATTCAACAATCAATGGTGACAATTCACGACATTATGAAGCAGAAAAGCTACTTTATTTTACCGAGCACAACACTATGATTAAAGAATACAGTGAAAATTTATTTGAAAGATTTGTTGACCATATTATTGTTTATTCCAGACATTTAGTTGGATTTGTTATGAAATGTGGTCTCACCTTTAAGGAGGTAATATGATGGGTCATACACCACTTGGTTATAAAATAGAAAATGGTGTTGCAGTTATTGATAGAAAAGCTACAGCTAAAGTTCTCAATCTGTATAAAAACTATCTTAGTGGTCTTTCACTTATTAAATCTGCTAAAAAAGCTGGCATCAACACGTCACATGCCGGTGCAAAACATATTATGCAAAATAAGCACTATCTTGGTGATGATTTCTATCCTGCTATCATTGATAAAGAAACCTTTGATGAAGTAGAAAACGAACTGAACCGAAGATTAGAAAAACTTGAAAGAAATTGTAAGCCAAAAGAAATGCCAAAGAAAAAGGTTCCTATACTCTTTCATTTTGGAGATATTTCAGAATATTATGATAATCCAATTAAACAAGCTGAGTATTTGTATAGCCTTATAGAAAGCGAGGTCATTTAATGGGAAATGTAATGGTTATTCCTGCAAAAAGAAAAATAGGCAACACTAATCGTAAAAAGGACACAAAGCCTAAGTTACGAGTAGCAGCATATTGCAGAGTTAGTACTGACAGTGATGAACAGGCTACTAGCTATGAAGCACAAGTTGAGCATTACACAGAATATATTAAGAGAAACCCTGATTGGGAATTTGCCGGAATATATGCTGATGATGGTATTTCCGGTACCAACACTAAGAACAGAGAAGAATTTAATCGACTAATAAAAGACTGTGAGACCGGTTCTATTGATATGGTTATCACAAAGTCTATCAGCCGATTTGCCAGAAACACCTTGGACTGTTTGAAATATATTAGGCGTCTAAAGGAAAAGAACATTCCTGTATTTTTTGAAAAAGAATCAATCAATACAATGGACGCTAAAGGTGAAGTCCTTATTACAATTATGGCCTCTCTCGCCCAACAAGAATCACAATCACTAAGCCAAAATGTTAAACTGGGATTAAGTTCCGTTATCAAAATGGACAGGTTCAAATTAACCACAATCGTTTTCTTGGTTACACCAAAGATGAAAATGGAAACCTTGTAATTGACCCTGAACAGGCTGAAGTTGTAAAAAGAATTTATCGAGAATATCTCAATGGTTACAGTATGGATAAAATAGCCTCTGGTCTTGAGGCTGATGGTATTTTAACCGGTGCCGGAAAAAAGAAATGGTGGACTAGTACCATCAACAAAATTCTGCGTAATGAAAAATATATGGGTGATGCCCTACTTCAGAAAACATACACCACTGATTTTCTTAACAAAACAAGAGTAAAGAACAACGGGATTGTACCTCAATATTATGTTAAGGACGACCATGAGGCAATTATTCCGAAAGAAATCTTTATGATGGTTCAAGAGGAATTGGCACGCAGAAAGGTTGTAAAAACTAGTGCTAATGGAAAGAAACGAAGTTACAGTTCTAACCACTGTTTATCACAAAAAATTATTTGCGGTGAATGTGATGAAATGTATAGAAGAATACACTGGTATAGTCATGGTCGTAAAACTGTTGTTTGGCGTTGTATTAGTAGGCTTGAACCTACCGGAGCTGAATGTCATGCTAGGACCATTCACGAGAAAGATTTACAAGAAATTGTAGTAATTGCTTTAAATGAGCTACTTGGTAACAAATCAAAATACCAAAAACTGCTTCAACAAAATATTGCAACTGTCATCAGAGCATCAGCAGAAAAAACTACTGAAGAGATTGACAAGAAGCTTATTGAACTTCAAAAGGAACTAGTTAAAAAAGCAAATGACAAAGACTCTTACGATGAAATAGCTGAGCAGATTTTTGAACTAAGGAATAAGCGTCAACAGTTTTCAATGGATACTGCACAACGTGATGAACAACTAAAGCGCATTACAGAGCTACAAGACTTTATCAAAAACCAAACTACCGACCTGAAAGAATTTGATGAAACACTTGTGGTTCGCTGGCTAAAACAAATCACTGTTTATCCTGACCATTGTACCGTTGAATTAAAATCCGTCCTTAAGGTTGATGTAGAAAAGTAATCATATACAACAAAAGCTCCCCACCACTGGAACTTAATCCGGTGATGGGGAGTTTTTATTACTTAAAACAGGTAACGCTGTCTCCAATATTGAAATAGCATATTTTCTTAGTTGATTATACTTTCTATTTTGGAAAAGAATTTTTTAATCAAATTCACACAATATTCAGCATCTTCTTTTTGAAAACAATAAAGAGAATAATCACACTTCCATCTTTGGTCTTTCACATAATCAAAATCAGCTTTGTCTGATGCAGTAAGTATTCCTGAAGCAACTAAATCACTTAATCCAGTTTCAAGAGAATTATGTGTTTCACTTTCTTTAAGCTCATTTACTTTCCAATTCGATAATTTTCCTTGATGTTCTAATAATGTTTTCAATGAAAACATCATTGCATAATAGCATCTACTTGCACAGTCAAAATATCTTCCTTCTGTGAGGAGAATATCTGCCGATGCAACAGTTTCTTTTGCTTTTTCTCGTAACAGTACTAAATTTATAGCTGGTTTTATAAGCGTTTGCTCAAGAACAGCATCTTCTGCAGTGAGATTATCATGAAACTCTCCTGCGCTTAATATTAATTGATTTTTTAATGTCTGTTTTTCATCTACCGCTGAATATTCATTGTCTAAAACCGCTTTCAATATATTAATCAACTCACCTTTTGAAGTAAAAGATAAATTATGGAAACTATCATATAGAGGCATATACTTAATCTTATCCTTATCTTGTAATGATGACCATATTCCAAATACAAGAGAAACTCTTTTATAAAACTCTGACTCAAAATAATCCATAAATGAGTTATATTGATTTTTTCTATCACCTGAATAATATCCAACAAGTGTGAACATAAATGCAGTTCTCAAAGCATTACTTAAATTCTGTTCTGCTTTATCAAAAGAAAATTTCCATGCACCCAATGAAATGCGTAGTTTTTCATTTCCGTTACTATTATCATTTTTTCTTGAAAAGTAAGACTCAAAATCAAAACATGAAATAATATCCATTGCAGATTGTTTAAGCAAATCGATAATAATACCTTCCCATGTTTCAACTCTAATAGTATCTTTCGCATCCTCAAGAAGTACAAATTTTCTTTTGCCAGCATCATCTTTTGATATTTTAACTCCGAATTTTGAAAGAATATCTTCATCACTGATTGATTGATTGCAATTTCTAGGAGTAGATGTCATTATCAAATCTAGTAGTGAAGAATAATCGGCATCATCTAAAGCAAATCCATATACATATTTCTTAAATAATTCAATTTCTTTTTGTTTATGTTCATCGAACATATTTTGAAGATAAATTAAATATGCACCTCTTGGTAAATCTATTCTAAGTTCAGTTTCCTTATCATCTACGTTATCCACATCTTCGTCTCTAATCGATTTACCCAATTCCCAAGTTATTACTTTCGGATATATTGCAGCATTAAATTTAATTATATTTTTCATACTTTTCTCCTTTTCTAGCATCTAATCCACTGCTACTATATTTTTAACAGTTGAGTTGCTTAATTTGACAATATCTATATCACAAACTCAGGTTGAGACCGGAATTTAGACATTATCTATTTTTATTCTACTACATAAATACACACAACTCAATAACTAAAAATTACCAAATATTTAAAGTGGAATGAAGGATAATAAACAACAAAATTTAAAATCTAACAAATTTGATACAAATCAATACACTCAACCCTAGTTGTGGATGTGAATATGTTGAAATCAAGCATATAGTTACACCTATTTATTCATTCTACCATATGTTGTGGTTATCAAACATACCGTCTCAATGTGGTTTGTATGAGGGAACATATCCACAGGTTGGATTTTGGTAACGGAATAATCTTTTGTAGTTAGATAATGCAAGTCTCTTTCCAAAGTTTCAGGGTTACAACTTACATAGACGATTTTATCCGGTGAAAGCTCACAGAGAGAATCTAGGAATTCTCTACTACAACCTGCTCTTGGTGGGTCAACAAAAACAACATTTGGTGAAGTTACTTCTTCACTTGCCATTTCTGTCATAAATTCACCGGCATCTTTACAATAGAAATTTATGTTACTCTTCTTATTAAGTTCTTTATTTTTCTTAGCATCTTCTACTGCTTGAGGGTTAACCTCTACACCTACTACACTTTTAACATATTTTGATGCTACAAGACCGATTGTACCTATACCACAATAAGCATCCAGCACAACATCATCCTTATTAAGCTGAGCAAATTTAATTGCAGTTTTGTATAGGACTTCTGTTTGAAGTGAATTCACTTGGTAAAATGACTTTGGTGAAATTTCAAACTTACAACCACATAATACATCCATAATTGTACCTTTGCCGTAAAGAACCTTTTCATAAGAACCCAGTTTCATTTTTGTAGGGTTAGGGTTTATGTTATGGACAATAGTTGTAATCTTTGGGAATAGTTTAAGAACACCTTTGACAAACTCTTTTTCTTTAGGAAATTTACCTTTAGCAGTAACAACTGTTAGCAGAATTTCACCGGTATTTTGAGCAGTACGAACTAAAATATTCTTGAAAAAGCCTTTATCTGTTTTAGGGTTATAGATAGAAATATTTAGGTTCTTTAGAACTGTTTTTACTGCAATGGCAATCTTGTCACTACGCTTACTGTTTAACAGACAATGCTCAACACCGACAATACCGTTATTTGATGACTGAAAAACACCACTGATTATTCTGCCACCTTTTGTTGTACGGTACACAGTTTGAACCTTATTTCTATAATTATATGGTGAATCCATACCTATAATTTTCTTAACATTACAAAATTGTGAAAGGCATCTTTCTACCTTATTTTGTTTCCAACTTAGTTGTTGTTCATATGGCATATTCATTAGCTGACAACCATTGCACTTTTTATATACAGGACAAATTAATTCTTTTTCCATCTTAAAAACTCTTTTCTCTATTTTTTATCATTATAACATAATAATGTGGAAATAGATACTTTTAATTATATGGTTTCACTATTGTAATCAATTAAAAAACTGCACAACTTAATGTGCAGTTAGTTCATAGTCTTTTTCATATAATTTTTTATCTTGTCTCCACATAAAGAATACTCTTGATAATATGATAATCACAACACTACCTACAAATATTTGAAGTGGATATGTTATTACACTACTTTGTGGGATTATCATACTTAGTATTGTAATTGCTCCAACAGGTGGCATATACATTTTTGTATAGGTCAAAATCAAAAGCATTATTAATGTGGCAATTAAGGCTGAAACTGTTAGTGGTAATTCTAATTTTATTGTTAATAAATATCTAGATAATGAACCTACTAAAGCACAACCTGTTATAACCAAAACAGTTTTTATAGGTTTGTTTCTCACTTTATTTCTTGGTCGAGAGAACTCTGTAAATGCTACTAAAAGTGGTGGTGCAATAACAAATTTAAAATCAAAATAAATTGCCACAAAACCAACAATAGCAACACAAACTATCCTTAGTGCAGTATCAATAATATCATCTTTACTGTTTAGCATTACAGGTATATATTCTTCATCTTCTCTAATTTTCATTTTCAAAAATAGTTGATGAAAACCAATTACCAATATGGTTAATATAACTGCAGAAATGGGATAAATAAAACTTTTCGTTTGCATCATAACCGGCAACACTATTGCAGACACAAATGGTGCAAAAGTTGTACCGGAAAACATAAATAATATTTGTGCAAAAGAAAAGGCAATTATCATTTGTGGGAAAAGTGCAAGTCCACTATACCTAACTATCAACACACCAACAGTTGCACATATTGTTATCAGGAGTAACATTCTTTTTCCGTTGACCTTCCAACTTCTCTTTTGTGCTACCATATATCCAACTGCAAGTGCAGTTATCTCGGGGAAAATTATTTCTTTTTCATTAAGTAATTCAGCTATCCCTACCATTATCCCAACTAGTAATAATATGGATATGTAAGGTATTATGTTTTTGATAAATTTTTTCATAAATGTTCTTTCTATTTTTTATTTTCTCTATTATAACATTTGTTTTAACTTAATACTATACAGAATTTATAATATAATAATATTAGAATATGTATTGCGTTTGTATATACAATGCTATATAATATTATTAAGGAAACAAATTATAATTTTGGAAGGAGTTTTATATATGGCAAAATCAGCAAACTTATATGCTAGAATTGAACCTGATCTAAAAGAAAACGCAGAAGCTATTTTGAATGTACTGGGCATTTCTGCATCAAGTGCAATCACTATGTTTTATAAGCAAATTGTAATGCACAATGGTATTCCCTTTGAACTGAAAATTCCTAATCATCCACTAGATATTAACAAAATCACAGAAGATGAATTTAATAAGGAAATAGAGAAAGGTTTACAGGATGTTGAAAATGGAAATACTATTCCGGCTAAAGAAGTATTTGCATCTATCCATAACAAGTATGACATATGAATTATAAAATAGATATTACATCTAAGGCTCAAAATGATTTAGAAGAAATATTCAGATATATTGCTTTTGACTTACAGTCTTTTATAAATGCATCTAATCTACTTGACCGTTTAGAACAGGCTATATACTCTTTAGAACAAATGCCTGAGCGTTTTAGATTGTATGACAAAGAACCATGGAAAAGCAAAAATTTGCGTATTATGCCTATTGATAATTACTTGGTGCTTTACATTACAAACAATGTTAAACATATAGTTACAATTGTACGTGTAATGTATGGTGGCAGACATATTGAAAAGCAAATTAATAAATAATATTGATATGAAAAGGCTCTCATTACCAGCAAATAGTATGAGAGCCTTTTTTTAATTGAAAATTAAATTTTATTCAGGAACTGATAACTTTTTATCTCCAAAAACATATTCTTTTCTGTGTTTCTATATTCATCAAGTAACCTTAATTATTTCTAACCAAAAGGCAGACATTTTCCACATGGCTGGTACGAGGGAAAAGGTCAAATGGGGTTAATTCTACAGAGGAATAATCGTTATCTGCAAAAAACTTTAAATCACGAGCTAAAGTTCCCGGGTCACAAGAAACATAAACAACTCTCTTTGGTGACATAGCTTTAATTGAAAGTATCAAGTCCTCTGTCAGTCCTTTTCTTGGTGGGTCAACAACTACAACATCAGGAAAAATATTGTCATTCTTTAGCTTTTCCCCACACTTTGTTGCATCACCACAAATAAACTGTGCGTTATTAATATTATTTAGCTTTACGTTAAGTTTAGCATCTCTGATTGCCTGAGGTACAATTTCAACACCGATTAAACTTTTACATTCACTAGCCATTGTTAGACCGATTGTACCTGTACCACAATAAAGGTCAATTAAATTTTCTTCACCTGTAAGGTTAGCATATTCTTTAGCTTTGTTATAAAGTTTCTCTGCTTGACTATGGTTAACTTGATAAAAACTATTTGGGGAAATTCTGAAATTAAGTCCACACAAGTTGTCAATAATATAAGTGTCACCATAGATTGCTCTATTTTTTGTACCTGTAATTACATTTGTTTTTTCTTTATTAGAATTAATTACAACACTTTTTAGGTTAGGTATATTTTCTTTTAGAGAATTAACAAGTAAAGTTTCATCCTTTAGTTTGTCACCGTTAATAACCAGACAAACCATCACTTCACCTGTTTTTTCACCATATCTAACATACAAATGTCTCACTAAACCTTTGTGGGTTGTTTCATCATAGATAGTTTCATTAGTGGTTTGCAAATAGTCCTTGACTACTGACATTACCTTATCAAAAATTTTAGGTTGTAACAAGCAAGTATCGGTATCAACCACCCTATGGCTATGAAAGCCATAGAAGCCCATTTCAACATTACCGTCTTTATTTTTAGCTAAAGGAAACTGTGCTTTGTTTCTGTAATTATCCGGTACATCTGCTCCTACAATAGGATTGATTTTTACATTAAGACCTGCAATTCTTGCAATAGCATCCTTTACTTTTTGCTCCTTGATTTTTAATTCAGCATCATAGGTAATATGACGGTAACAACAACCACCACATTTTAGAAAAACTTTACAATCTACTTCTTGTCTATATTCTGATGGCTTGATAATTTCCATCACTTTGCCAAAACAATAACGCTTTAGCACCTTAACAATCAGTACATCTACCCTGTCACCTACTGCTGAATTAGGTACAAAAATTGCAATACCCTCATCACTTTTGCCTACACCATAACCCTCACTTGTTGTGCCGGTTATATCAATTATTAATCTGTCATTCTTCTTAATAGTCATAATTTTTTTCATACCTTAATTTTAACATTTATACATAGTCAAATCAACAATTTTATAAAATATCTGTTATAGTAATTGCAATTTATCTTATAAAATTATATAATGGAACTATAAATAAATTAAAGAGGTAATTATTGTGGATAAAAAGCATTTTTTAGACGATAAAAAAAGAATTCATTTTATGGGAATTGGTGGTAGTGGTATGTGTCCACTAGCAGAAATTCTTTTAGCAAAAGGTTATGAAATTACAGGTTCTGACATTGCAGAGGGTGACACTTTGGAAAGAATCCGTAACTATGGCATTAAGGTATATATGGGACAAAATGCAGAGAATATTAAGGATGCAAAGCCGGATGTTCTTTGCTACACAGCAGCAATCAAGGATGACAACCCTGAACTTGTTGCAGCTAGAAAAATGGGTATTCCAACACTTGAGCGTTCAGAAATGTTAGGCATCGTAGTAAGTCACTACAAAAAGAGTGTTGCTATCAGTGGTACTCACGGTAAGACTTCTACAACAGGTATGCTAACTCAAATTCTTGTGGGTTCAAAGAAAGACCCATCAGCTATTATTGGTGGTAAGCTACCATACATTGGTGGCAACAGTCATGTCGGTAAAAGTGATATTATGGTATGTGAGGCTTGTGAATATGTTGACTCTTTCCTACAGCTACACCCATTTATCTCAGTTATCCTAAATATTGATGCTGACCATCTTGACTACTTCAAGAACCTTGACAACATCAAAAAGTCATTTAACAAATTTGCTCATCAAACAAGCAACCTTGTTGTTTATAACGGTGACAATGCAAATGCTGAAGATGCACTTGAAGATGTTAACATTAAGAAGATTACATTTGGTCTATCAATGGAAAATGACTATTATGCAACAAATATGCAAAGACATGGTGTTACTCAAAGTTATGATTTAATGTATCAAGGTGAATTCCTAACAAAGATTAACCTATCAGTACCGGGTATTCACAATGTTTATAATTCTCTTGCAGCAATTACAGTTGCAGATTATCTTGGTGTACCAATTAAGGATATTGCAGAAAACATTGCAAAATTCACAGGTGTACACAGAAGATTTGAATTACTGGGCAAACCAAATGGCATTACTGTTGTTGACGACTTTGCTCACCATCCAACAGAATTAACTTCTACACTAGAAACTGCTATGGAGCTTGGCTTCAACCATGTATGGGCAGTTTTCCAGCCACATACATTCAGCCGTACTGCACTATTAATGGATGACTTTGCTAAGGCTCTAAAGATTCCTGATACTGCAATTATCTCTGCTATTTTACCGGTTAGAGAAACTAACACATACAATGTTTACAACACTGATTTAGGCAAGAAAGTTCCAGGCTCAGTATGCCTTGAAACATTTGATGAAATCACTGACTACATTGTTAAGAATGCTAAGAAAGGCGACCTTGTACTAACAATGGGTGGTGGTAATGTATATATGTGTGCTAACCAAATTGTAAAGGCATTGGAAAATAAATAATCTGTAATTTCTACTATTGTAGAATATTTTGAAATAAGAAATGATGTGATTTTTATGACAACACTTTCTAATAAAGATATGGATAAACTAAAGGAAAAAGCCTTACAGTTACGCCCAAAAATTGATAATTTGGAGTACTCTCACGGCAGAGTTGCTGAGATACTGGGTATTTCTAAAGAACACTTAATAGAAATTTATTGTGAAATGGGTTTTCCCTATTTCACAATGGATATTTCAGAAGTTAAAGAAGATATAAATACTTATAAAAGATTTTTTAAAAAAGCATAAATTAAAGCTCTATGAAACTAGATTTTCATAGAGCTTTATTGTTATATTTTTTGTCTTTGATAATTTATAATCAGTATTATAAATTAGGATTTGTGGGGATGTTGCAAATTATATAAAAGTGTATACTATGTCCTTTCTCTCTTA
>ERZ827488.27-NODE-27-length-196850-cov-8.357987_pt1 | contig 196850 bp, 203 predicted proteins | sample MGYA00519771_ERZ827488 | MGnify/ENA primary metagenome ERZ827488 (study PRJEB31778, sample SAMEA3449323) | human gut metagenome | biome: human gut; feature: human-associated habitat; material: faeces | place: United Kingdom | collected 2010/2012 ... | reverse complement strand
ATATACACTTCAAAGCCCACGATTATAAAGATAAAGTTTTCCATGTTACAATTTCATCGAAAAAAATTCAAAAAATATATCACGAGCTTTGGGAATATGTAAATAATATCCCTTGTGATTTTGATTGTAAGTTCGACAATGTTAGCGTATTTAAATGGGAAGATAATACTTGGAAGTTGTATAAAGAATATTTATTTATATAACTAGAAATGGGAATAAATATTAAATTTTTTATTTAATAAAACATATTGATGTCTTAGAGGTTTGTTAATATAAGATATAAAAAGGGGTGATATTTATGAATAATTTTTTTAAAAAAATCATTAACTTCATAAAAGGGGAGATTATTATAATGGTTTTTATATCTTTCACAATACTTGATATGGGTGTCTATTTGTTAATAAATTATGGTTTTGAACTAATATATTCTAAATTTAACATAATTAATTTTGTTTTAGGAACATTGGGGATAATATTAATAATAATATTTTTTATAATGTTATATAAAGAAATTTGCTTAACAATCAAAGATGACGAATAGAAATAATATTGAAAATAAAGGCATAGGCTAAATTAGCAAGCCTATGCCTTATAAAAAATTATCATAGAAAGTTATTTACAGAAAAAATTCAAACTCTCTTTTTTATCAAATTAAAAAACTTTTTCTAAAAAATCATATTCATCTAAATAATTAAAACATGTAAACGAAAACTGGCCATTCATTGAATTCGGTTTTACTCTAGACATGCTTATAAATATTGCATTGTTTACATTTTTCCTAACGTCCACGATATTTTCGCTTCCACAAGAATCTAAAACTAAAATAACATTAGGTGTTTGCCAGCCCTTGTAACTATGATATGAACATACTTTCAATCTGCCTGTGCCGCCTCTAAATTTCCATTTTTCATTTCTTCTCTTTTTTGTGTTTTTTCCTTTATTCATGTCATATACATGAGATACTTTTAGCCCTTTATCAGTAAAAAACTTTACAATATCTACACCTGTATTTTCATTCGTAGTTAAAATAGTTATATCTTCTAATTGATTATTTTCTCTCAGTTCTTTTATTTTTAAATCAATTCTATTTAATTTATCTTCTTTAGAATCTATATTAGAATTTATCCACTCTATATTAAATAGATTTATTTTATACTCCATATTATCAAATAAACTTATTTGATCAGGATTAGTTTTAGGGCTCAATATATTTTCTTCATCTATTATTCCTAATTCTTTGCGTACAAGTCCTATTTTTTCAATTATCTCTGGTGGCATTCTATATGAATATTTTAAACTTCCAGGTTTCCCTTTAAATCCAATATTTTTTATTTGTTCACTGTCTTCAATCCATATTCCATGTTCATATAAGTCTTGTGATTTGTCATACACAATAAATAATTCCCCCTTTTTAGTATAAAATTTTTCAAGAAATCTAATCCAATCTCCTCTAAAATCTTGTCCCTCATCTATTAATATGTAATCATACTTAAGTTCATATGGTAACGGATTTAACTCCATAAAATTTTCAAGACATTTAATCCAATCTTTTGTAAAATCATAATCTTTATTATAAATATCATATTCATCGTATGGAAGCTTTATACAATATGATGCAGATACAACTTTTAGAAATTCATGAAAATATAATACACTTATGTTTTGTTTAAGTTTCCATCTATCGTCTAGTCCAAATTGTTGGCTGCATAAATCTTTTAGATAATGTCTTAAGGTTATATTGTATGTCAAAATAAGCACACGATAATCTTTTTTCAATGCTCTGGCTGCCTTTTCAGCTAAGACTAGTGATTTGCCTGCTCCAGCAACTCCGCCCCATCTACGTATAGAATTTTGTTTTAATTTTGCCAACTCTAATTGTTCTCCAATTAGTTTAAATGGCTTTTTTCTTTCATAATTATAATCTGCATATTGTAAATTTCTAATTAATTGAGATACCATATTTTCTAACAGGCCATCTTTATTATACTTGGATTGTATAACTTCAAGAGCCCATGTATATTGTCTATGATCTAATTTTTTATTAATATCATTTATATTTTTTATATCATCATCTGTCCAAATTTTAGTGTATGTATTATTTGAACAAAAACTTAAAGCTTCTTCTTTAGAAGGCCCGTGAAAATATACAACTGTTTCTATACATCCATAATAATCACTATTATTTGAAACAAAATCTTCACTATTATTCAAATCGGATTTAAGAATACAATTTTTATAAGTTTCAACCTGTTCAACCGGGTCTTTTTTATGTAGTCTTCCATCTGTACCTCTGATATATCCTCCCGATTCATAAGTACCTAAACGCAGATTCCAATCCTTTACCTCAATAATTATGATGCCTTTTTTAGGATGCAATAATATAAAATCTGGTTTTATAGAGTCTATATGAGGTTGTTCAAATACTGTCCAGCCATCAAATCTAGGACAGTTTTTTAAAACATTTAATAATTTTTCCTCCCCCTCAGTTCTTTTATCTCTCGGATTAATCTTTTCAAATATAACTGCTGACATATAATCCACTCCCCCCAATAATAACTTTATTACTTAAATAGCAATACTTTTAAATACATACTGTTATTTTCATTACAATTTTTACTAATATGATATATGTTTTTATCAAAAAAATATGTATACAAAGTATATTTATATAAACAAAAAAAGGATACTCTAATCTAATATAGAGTAAGACTTTTATAATCAAACTAATAAAAAGATACTATAATCATAGATTTATAGTATCTTTTTTATTGTTTCTGTACTAGAATAAAATTAGATATACAGTAAAAACTATAATCAATAATCAAACTATTTCTAATGAATATGGTTGTAATAAGCAAATAAATAATAAACAAACCAACCCACCCTAAGAGCAACCGAAATGAAATGAAGGGCGGTAGAGAAAAACAAAGTAATCTATTTACCGATTAAGAAGGAGGTTTTATGAACCGTATCAATCACATTAAAGTAAATAGTAAGATTTACAGAGACAATACAGGAATAAGTATTGACTTACCTACTATTTTAGTTGAGTACAATGGCAAAGTTCAAGTGCTAGAACAATTACTTGAGTATCAACTAAAGTATCGTACTAAAAGTATGTCTTGGCATAATAAATTGGTTCAAGTGGTAAGATTATTACTTGACTACATGAATGCAAACCAAGACAACTATAAATCACCTAAAGTTTTCTTTGAAACATTTGCAGAAGCACTTTATAGTGGAACAATAAATGAAGAAGGTTTAGACCCTTCGTGGTTAGGTTGGCTACCTAAAAAAGTTGAAACAGCAAATGGTCTATTATCCCATTTAAGTAACTTTTCAGACTGGTTATATGAAGAATATGGAGCTGTTCAATTAAATCCTTGGAGAGAAGCAACACATTATGAACAAAAACTAAATTGGATGGCACAAATAAATAAAAGCCAACATTGTTTTTTAGGGCATTTAGATGATGTTCATGATATACCAGAAACAGCAAAGACTGTACGTAATCTTGTCAAGCGAAGAATGCCTTCTTCATCCGTACAAACAAAATCTTTTCCAGAAGAAAAGATAGGTGATTTGTTACTTGAGGGATTTAAAAAAACAAAGAAAAACACAGAATTAGACTTTATTGACAGATATAATTGGCGTGATATGGCTATAACAATATTAATGCATGGTGGTGGAATAAGGCATAGTGAGGCTTTTCATTTATGGTTAGATGATGTCTCCTTTACCAAAGATGGATTAGCTATTGTAAGAATTTATCATCCGAGCGAAGGTGCAGTCCCCAAAAAATACCAGATGTTACATAACAAACCTATAAAAGATAGAGAGACTTTATTGAAATTAAAATATGGCTTAAAACCACGCAATAAATATGCTGGTGACGATAAAAGATTTGCAGGATGGAAAAATCCTCTGCTTGATGATACCGATGAAAAATTTATGCAAGTTTATTGGTATGAAAAGAAATGGGGATACATATTTACTCAAGTTTGGAAAAATTATTTAATACAAAGACGACGTGAAGGTATACCAGAGATAAACCCTTATGCCTTTGTATCTAATTTCAGAGAATACAAAGGAGACATGCTAACTATAAGAGCTCAAAGAGAATCTTATGAAAAAGCAGTTAAAAAGATTGGATTAAAAGTTGCTAAAAACATTGGAACAACTCCACATGCTCATAGACATGCTTATGGTCAACGTTTATCAAGAGATGGTTTTGATAGTCTGATTATACGACATTGTATGCATCACAAGTCAATGGAATCTCAAGAAGTATATACACAACCTACCATTGCTACTGTTACAGAAACATTAAATGGAGCAACTACTGCTTTAGACAGTGGGTTGAAAATATCACCAAATACAACAATGGGTGATTATTACTTTAAAGACTTCTTTAAAGAAGAATATAAAGAAAAAAGAAAATATATAAGGGGAAAAATAAATGGCAAAATATGATAATAATTTAAAATATAGAGCAATTGAATCATTCTGTAATGGAAAAAACACAATAGAAATAAAAGAAATTTATGGAGTATCACCTGCTACATTTTTAATATGGTTAAGAAAGTTTATTTCAGATGGACCATTTGAAAAAGAAAATGAATTAAGTGAAGAAAAAAAAGCAAATTTAGAAAATTTAAGAGAAAAAGCAACCAAAAGGGAACTAGAAATTAAAAAGAAAGGACAGAAAGAGGATACTGAGTTTAAGTGGATACTTGAATATGATAAAGAACTTTGTCAATGGCGTGAATTTGCTGAAGAATGGATTAACACTCAAATTAAAGCTAAGGCAAAAGCTTTAGATAGTTTATCAAACTTTTTTAACAACTATGTTATTCCTAAACAAAATAATATACCTAGAAACGTAGTGAATTTTTTATCAATAAAATATACTGCTCCTGATTTTTATGAAATTTGCTTTAACTCTTATACAAATAAGGACAATGCAAAGGCTTATTCAAGCAAAATTATTAACTTTATAGATTGGATATTAACAGAAAAATTTTCTGTAGAAGATGAATTAGGAAATAAGCATACTCCTCCTGAATTCTATAATCCTCTAGAAAAATATACACATGATGGTAGCGATGGAACTAATCTTAGTCAGTCCAATAAAAATGTTTTGCCCTATAAATTTATTAGTGATTTACGTTCAATATTATGTCCTGAGAATGCTACTTCTTTTAAAGATTGGACTTGGGCTAAAAAGGCAACTGATACAAAAAAAGGAAGTAGTTGGTTTATTGTTGATGAGTCTATTATTGATAAGAATGACCCAGATTGTGTTTATAGAACAAGAGAAACCTCTAAATATGAGAGAGGTGAAAAAGGTCTTGCAGATGAGGTTTATGAATTATGGTCTCCAGTTACATCTGTAGCCTTGTTAACTAAACTTTTATTACCTTTGAGAACATATCAAGTAAGAATGTTAGACAGTGGTGAAATGGATACCGAGAAGTATGTTCAAGAGACTAGAACAGAACCTGGACAATGGTTTAAGAACGACTCGCCATTAAGTCAAGGTGATGAAGATTATCCATTTACAAAAGGTGTCTTAAGAAAGTTTAGAGATAATGTATCTAACAATGATATGACTGGTTTTTTTATAAATACAAATAAAACAGCAGATATAAATAAAGCTGAAGATAAAAAGGGATATGAAATACCTTGGCAATACGAAGAAATTCAATATTGGCTTGCAAAACTTCGTGATTGGCAACAAAAATATAATCATGTAACTGAGCCTACACCTTGGACAAAATTAACAGGAAAAGAACTTAAGAATGTCAAAGATATAAGGATACTTAAACAAATGGGTTCTACAACTTTTCTTTTTAGAAATGCTAGTTCTTTAGACGAAAAAGATTTACCTATAACAGATAAACCACTTAACACATTATGGCATAAACTACTTTCTGAGCTAGAAGAAGAAGTGAATAAGACTTTAGACCAGGAAAAAACTATTCGATTTGTTAAGAATAAACAGACTACATTTTATCCACTTCACTCACTTCGAGTATCTTTAATAACTGCATATGCTTTAGAAGGCGGAGTTCCAATGCCTATTCTTTCTAAAATGATTGCTGGACATGCAAACCTTATCATGACACTTTATTATACAAAACCAGGTATTGCATTTATAACTGATACCATGAACGAAGCGGATAGAAAAATTAATGATAAAGAAATAGAATCCTTTGATAGATTTCTTAGAGATAATGGATTAGAAGAAATTAAAGATAATGTTGTAATAAATGATACTATTGCATATGAAGCATTTATGAATGCTAGAGAATCTGGTGGTGCAAGTATTATTATAGGAGATAAAGGTATTTGCCCTAAAGGTAATTTTGGATGTGATTGTGGAGGGGTTTTTACTAATGATGAGACAGGAAAAACTACATATGGACCTGTACCTGGATACCCAGAGGCAAATTGTGTAAGATGTAGATGGTTTATAACTGGACCTGCTTTCTTACCAGGTTTAATTCATCATATCAATGTTATAAGCTATAATATATCAGAAACATCAAAGAGAATGATGGAGTTTCAGGACAAGGTAGAAGGTCTTGAGGATGAAAAAATTGACTGCCAACATGATAATCAGATATTTACAAAGCAAAGTGAATTGTTGAAATATACAGAATTGTACAAGCAAGAGGTGTTAAAGAATGATAAACTAGCTATTGATTATAGCTCAACATATCGTCTAATAAGTAAATGTATTCAATTGGCAAATAATACAACTCATGATTCTGAAGAAAGTGTTCAATTGGTTACAGTTGCTTCTGAAAATGATATAAGACTTTCTGTTAGAAATGCTGAACTTGAATTTGAACAATTACAAATTGTATGTAATGGAGCTGAAATTTTCCCTGAAACTGATGCAAGTAAAGCAATTCTTAAAAGGTCTCAAATAATTGATTTAACCCTTTCTAACAACGGTAAAAAGCCTGTTATGTTTGCATTAACAGAAAAAGAACAACTGGTAGCAGGAAATCAATTTATGAGAATCTTAATGAATAAAATAGAAAGTGTAAAGAAAATTAGTAAATCAGAAAGTTTCAAAGAGGCTCTTTTATATGCTGAGGGAAGAAAAAAACTTGCAGAAATAGGATTTACTGATGAATCTATTGAAGAAATTAAACCTATAAGAATGGACAAATCAATTTTAGCCATTAAATAAAGTGATATTCTTGATTTAAAAATAAAAACAGAAAATAAAAGTAAACAAATAAGTTTATTAAATTTATTAAAAATAAAATTTTAGGAGGTTTATGGTATGGATAATACATCAAATAATATAATAAGTGAAATAGCACCTGAGAGGCTTTTTCGCCAACTATACGACACTTCCTCTACACGTAAAAAGCAAAGTTTGGATAGGATAAATAAAGCTTGTAAGAGCCAATATAATTTAAAAAGTAAGGATTTTTCAATCCCTACAATTGCTAACTTAATTGCTAGTGAAGGTGGTCCTAGTGAACAAGGCTTACGAAATAAAAATGGGTCAGACTACCGTTTATTAATAAATGCATGGGCTGAATACTCTGATGGGTCAATAAAAAAAATAAATCAACACAAAAAAACATCAAATATTGATAAAGAAAATTATGAAGAAATTTTGGAAAGCATATCTAGCTCTACTGCTAGAGCGTTATTTACTATATTTGTATCTGAACATGAACGACTTAAATCAGAACTTTACACACTGAAGAAATCAGGTGAAACAGATTTAACAGTAGATATGCGTAAACCTAAAAATATAGAAAATCAAAATGATGTTTTAGTATCTTCTACCCCTAATTTAACAGAAGAGGAATTAGAGGCTTTAAAGAGTGCAATTTCAGAAGATTTTATTAAGAAACAAGGTTGGACTATAACTAATGGAAGAGTAAAACAAGATGGATTCACAATATACAATCGTAGTTATATTGAAGGTATAAAAAAAGTTCTTGAGATGTGTAATTATAATATTTCAGAATAGTCTATATAAGGGGTATACCTCTAAAAAAGAGTAAAAAAGCGACACCTAAAAATAAGTGGGGGTATATACATAAAAACAACAAAACAAGATACTATAAGTCTATGACCATAATATCTTGTTATAAGTTTGATTATAAGTTTGATTATAGTATAATCAAACTCAAGCATTTGAAATTTAAGCATTAAAAGATATTGATTATACTTTTAACTGTATATTTCAAAAGAGTATCCTTTTTTTATTTAGCTATTATGCTGCTTTATTTTCTTTTTCTTGTAACTCTGAGTTTTTCTTAGTCATAAATGAATATACAGGTAAACCTATTAATGTTATTATAACCCCACCTAAAGAAATTATCGAACTTTTCATACCAGCTAAGAATAGTTGATCTATTACTACGAATAAACCACTACAAATAGATATTATTGGTATTACTGGATAGAATGGAACCTTATAAGGTCTTTTTAAATCAGGTTGAGTCTTTCTAAGTTTTATAACACCTATAAATGTTAATGTATAGAATGCCCATATAGCAAACATAGATAAATCACTTAATAAGTTAAATTGTCCTGATAATGCATATATCACAGAAAGTACTACCATAAATAGAGTTGCATTTGCAGGAACTCCATTTTTATTTAATTTACCAAACGTAGCTGGTAAAAGTTTTTGATTAGCTAATGTGTAAGGTATTCTTGGACCAGTTAAAAGATATCCGTTTAGACATCCAAATACTGATACTAATATACCTACATTTATTAATTTACCACCAACAGGCCCAAATATTTTTTCGGCTACTATAGATGCTGGTGAAGCGTATTGAGCTAATTCACTTGCAGGTAATACCCATAAGTATGCTAAGTTTATAACTACATTAATAGCCATTACTATAGATAACCCACCTATGATAGCTTTTGGTAAATCTTTGCCTGGATTTTTCATTTCTCCAGCAAGAGCACCTACGTTTATCCATCCATCATAAGCAAATAGTATTGCAACAAGTAACTGACCTATAATACCCATTGGTCTTATTCCTTCAGCTACTAAAGGATTCATTATTGGGTTATCTCCGCTCCCTTTTATAAATCCAAATACTATTATTAATACAAGAGGAATTAACTTACATACAGTAGATACTGTTTGTATAGCTCCACTTGTTTTAGAACCGAATGTATTTAATATTCCTATTAATAGTATTACCCCAATAGACATCGGCATTACTAAAGAAGAATTATTTAAAAGTAATGCAGCTTGTTGACCAAACATAACTGCTATGGCAGCTGCTGTAGCTGGGAAAAACAGTACTGTTTGCATCCAACCAGTCAGAAACCCTAACTTTTTACCATATATTTCTTCAATATATACCATCATTCCGCCTGTTTTAGGTATAGCAGCTGATACTTCTGCAGCAGTAAGACCTGCAGTTATTGTCATTATACCTGCTATAATCCACGCTAATATTCCAAGACCAGGAGCACCTCCTGTTAATGTGTATACTGCTTGAGGCTTAAAGAACACCCCACCACCGATAACCATACCTACAACAGTAGATAAAGCTGCAGCTATACCTAAGTTTTTTTGCAGTTGCTTATTTTCCATAAACCATGTTCCTTTCGCATATTAATTTATTTTTGTTTTATTATAATCACTATACCTAGTATACAGATTTATATTGTTTATTCAAATGTATTTTAATTCCAAATGTGCTAATTTTATGTATACCATTTCTTTATTAAAAATTTTCTCACCTTGAATATTTTATAAATAATTGGAAATAATATTTTAAGATATACTAATAAAACTAAAAAATAACTACTTATTTAACTGTAATACAACACTTTCTACTAATTGTTGCTAAAAAATAGTGCGAAAAATCTATATCAAAAAAATTAGTTATAATAAAGATTTTTTTATAATATTACTATTTTATATATCTTGTATACTAAATTCCATTGTGATATAATAATTTAGTTATAATAAGAAAAGGAGATTTTTATATGTCAATTAAACATAAAATAATAAATATTGCAGTAATTGCCCACGTTGACGCCGGAAAATCAACTCTAGTTGACGCTTTCTTATCTCAAAGTGGTGTATTTAGAGCAAACGAAGTAGTAAAAGAATGTGTAATGGATAGTAATGACCTTGAAGCAGAAAGAGGTATAACAATATATTCTAAAAACTGTTCTATAAATTATAAGGATTACAAAATAAACATAGTAGATACTCCAGGACATAGTGACTTCTCATCAGAAGTAGAACGTGTTATAAAAACAGTTGATACAGTTATATTACTTGTAGACGCTTCTGAAGGGCCAATGCCTCAAACAAGATTCGTTTTACAAAAATCATTAGAATTAGGTCTTAGACCAATATTATTCATAAACAAAATAGATAAAAAAGACCAAAGAGCTGAAGAAGTTGTTGATGAAGTATTCGATTTATTCGTAGACTTAAACGCAACTGATGAACAATGTGAGTTCCCAATAATCTACGGTATAGCTAAACAAGGTATAGCTAAAAGAGAAATGGATGACGATAGCACAGACTTATCTCCATTATTCGAAACTATAGTTGACCATGTTGAAGCATATCCAGATTATGACGACAAACATCTTCAACTTCAAATATCTGCACTTGCATACGATGACTATGTAGGTAGACTTGGTATAGGTAGAGTTTACAAAGGTACTGTTAAAAGTGGTGAACAAATATCTGTATGTAAATCAGGTTCTGTAGTTTCTAGAGGTAAAATATCTAAATTATCAGTTTACGAAGGATTAAAACAAGTTGAAGTTAATGAAGCTGGTAGTGGTGAAATAGTTGTTATAGCAGGTATACCTGATATATCAATAGGTGAAACTATATGTGAAGTTGGAAACGAACTTCCAATGGAAATGATACACATAGAAGAACCTACTCTATCAATGAACTTCTTAGTTAATGATTCTCCATTCGCTGGTAAAAGTGGTAAATTCGTAACTACAAGACACTTAAAAGATAGATTAGAAAAAGAACTTGAAGTTAACGTTGGTCTTAAAGTTGAACCAATGGACACTACTGACGGATACAAAGTAAGTGGTCGTGGTGAGCTTCACTTATCAATATTACTTGAAAACATGAGACGTGAAGGATACGAAATAGGTGTATCTAAACCAGAAGTTTTAATGCACAAAACTGAAGATGGTAGAGTTCAAGAACCAATCGAAAAAGTTATAATAAACTGTCCAGAAGTTTACTCTGGTACTGTAATAAACAAAATGAACTTAAGAAAAGGTATGATGGAAGCAATGTCTATAGAAGGAGATTACGTAAAAATCGAATTCTCTGCTCCAACTCGTGGACTTTTAGGATACAGAAGTGAGTTCATAAATGATACTCGTGGTGAAGGAAACATGGTAAGATCTTTCGCTAGATACGAAGATTACAAAGGTGAAATACCAACAAGAAACAACGGAGTTTTAATAGCTCAAGGTGCTGGTACAACTATGGCTTACGGTCTTAATGCACTAAGCGAAAGAGCTCAAATGTTCGTTGAACCAGGTGTTGATGTTTACGAAGGTATGATAATCGGAATGAACTCAAGACGTGAAGATATGGTAGTTAACCCATGTAAAAACAAAAAACTTACAAACGTTCGTGCTTCAGGAAGTGACGATGCTATAAAATTAAACCCAGCTAGAACATTCACTCTTGAAGAAGCTCTAGAATTTATAGATGATGATGAATTAGTAGAAATCACTCCAGATTCTATAAGACTTAGAAAGAAATACTTAAAAGAACACGAAAGACTACAATACAACAAACAAAGACAAAGAGCAGCAATAAAATAATTGCTTAAATAAGGCTTAGACAAATCAATTTTGTCTAAGCCTTATTATTTTGATTTCTTCTCTAAAAATATACCAAATAAATAAGATATTATAGAAAATCTAAATGCAGTTAACATTGAGCACGAGACACCTTTGATAAGTGTTTCTGATATGCCAATTATAATCATATTTAAAGGTATATCTAAAGTCAAATATAATAAATTATATTGGGTATCTGTAAGTCCTCTTATCTCTTTCAAAACCTTTAAAAAACATACAACTATAAAGTCTAGAATCATACTCAAAATTAAAAATATCCCAAAGAACTTTGCTAGGGATAATAAATTATTGTACTTCAATCCAAGTAAATATAGTATGGTTCCTCCAAAAAATAAAAAAAGTGCATAAACTATTATAGCCAGTATAATACCTGGAATTAGTATTTGTAGTAATTTTTTTATATTAGTCATAAAATCCTCCTTATATATAGTAATGATATTATAATATGTTATTACTGAGTACATCTATTTTAACATATTGTTCATTTTATAAAAATAAAATTGTGTTTTTATATAGAATTATTTCCTTACAATGAAAAAGGGCTAATACAAAATAGATTTTTTATTCTGTATTAGCCCCTTTTTATATGAGTTTTACTTAAATAGCTAATAAATACTTTACATAGTTAAAAATTCCATTAATTTATATAAGAATTTTGCTTTATAAAAGTATTTATTTAATGCTAAGCTTCCTTATTTTAGAATCCTTCTGCTGCATCTGATGTTGGTGCAAATATTGATTCTACTTGTTTGTCACTTAAGTCAACGCCGAATACTTCTTTATAGTAGTCTTTAACTTCTTTAGTTAAGTCGATGTCTTTGAATTTTTCTGGGTATGTAGTTTTAGCTAACCATAATAATGTCATTGGTGTATCTGCTCCTGGAGTGTAACTTCTGTACATACCTAAAGGCATTTTGTAGACTTTTTTGTCTTCTACTGCTTTTACTTTGCTCCAGTCGTTGCTTCCTATTGTGTTGTTGTATAAGTCTTTTGGTTGAGCTTGTGTAAAGTTAGTCATAAATATTATGTCTGGGTTGTATTTATAAATTTGTTCCATATTAACTGGTACTGCGTTATCTTTTTCTATATCGTCAGCTACGTTTTTAGCTCCTATAGATTTTGCCCACCAGCTACCGAAGAATGAGTTACCTGATGTTGCTATTGAAGTTTCATCGTATTTGAATAAGAAAAATACGTTAGCTCTTTCGTCATCTGGTATATCTTTTACTCTATCTTGAACCATTTTATAAACTTCTTCACTGTGTTTTTTAACTACGTCTGCTTTAGCATCTTCTGGGAAGATTTGGCTTAGTAAGTCGATCCAGTTGTTTAATGTTTCTATTGTGTTGTATTCCCATTTGTTAACTGATATTGCTACTGCGTTAAATCCAGCTTCTCTTAGTTTGTCACCCATTTCTGGATTTGATGCACCGTAGAACACTACATCTGGTTTAAGTTTTAATAATTCTTCTGTATTTACTTCACTATCTTTTATAAATCCTGTATCTGCTTTTAATATTTCTGGGTATAATTCCCCTAAAAGACCGTTTTTAGCAGCTGTCATACTTGGTTCTGACATACCTACTATTTTATCACCAGAGTTAAAGAATACTGTTAAAACTGATGGAAGCGGTAATATGTCGCAAACTGCTATACGTTTTATATCTTTTGGAAGTGTTACTTCATTTCCTGCTTGGTCAGTTATAGTTATAGTATCGCTTGATGACGAAGCTTGACTTGATGATGCATTTGCTTTTGAGCTGCTTGAAGAGCTTGAAGATGATGAGCAACCTCCAAACACTGGTACCATAGCTGCTATTAGTATGGCACATATAATTTTTTTGAATTTTTTCATTTCTAAATTCCCCTTTCCTATAAAGATTTATTTATTATATTTGGTATTTCATCTCTATAAATTCGCCCAGAAAAAGCTTCGTGTGGCAAAGATATAAAGTTAGAATCTAGTGGACAAATAGGTCTAAATAGAGGATCTGCTATTATAGTTTTTGAATTTTTTAGACATTTTTCTATATCATCCTCAAACATAGCTATTTTATCTCCTTCTAAAAGAAGTTTTTCATCAGTTTCTAGTGATGAAATTACATTTACAGTTTTGTTTTTTTCTTTTGAAATAGCATAAGCTAATGACTCTGACATTATGCTTTCCCCTACTATTGTAATTTCTGCATCTTTGTCTATTTCTCTATTGCTATAAGAAATTTTATTTTCTTTTGTAGATTTCACTTCTTTTAAATCTGATATCACTTTTTTTGCAAATTCTTTTCCAAATGGTGTCCCAATTACATATGGAATGTTTAAATTTTCATACATATATTTTGCAGCTCCCATTCCTGAGTAAGACACAACTAAGTTTACATCTGCATCTCCTGCATTTTTTATATATTCTAAACTACTTCCCATAGCCCATGTACTTATTACTTCAAAGTTGTTTTCTTTTAATAAATCTACCATTGCTTCTACGCTTTTATTTATTGAAAAATCAAGAGGTGTAGCACCTAGTATATTTACTTTTATGATAGTATTTTTCGCTTCCCTGCTCTCTTTATCTATACTCTCCTTCTTCTCTACCCTACTCTCTTTATCGTTTCTCTTTAGAAACCTTTTAGCTAGAGCTTCAAATGCCTTATATGCACCACTTACATATGAATGCATACCTGTTGTATCAAATCCAAAGGTTGGGATATTTGTTTCTTTTTCAATTATATTTGCAATCGCCTTAAAGTCTGTTCCTATCATTGTAGGTATTGGCGTACCCGCCATGGCGATAAAATTTGGGCTTAGTTCTTTTGCAGTGTAGACTATATCATCTATAAATTTTTGATCATCCCCCATTATCGCCTCCATTTCAGATAATCCTGAAATATAGACCATGCTATCAAAATCATACCATCTAGGTTCGTCGTGTGTGTTATATGTTGAATTGCATCCAGATGCGTCGTGCATTACGCAAAGGCCACCTAACTCGTATAATGCTGAACATACGCCAAATGCGTCTGCTGAATAAATCGATATTCTACTTGCAATTTGTTTCATAATTTTCACACCCCAATCCCTTAAATTGTATTAATTTCTTCATATCTTTTTCATTTAAAAATGCATCTATCATAAGATCACATAATTTTATGATTCCACTAAATCCATACATTCCGCCACCTTCGATGATATTTACAAAGTTATTTGAACCTGTGAAATACGCCGCTTTTTGGCCTAACGCTAATAGTTTTTCATCTCTTTTGCGATTTACAAAACGCATTTTTACATGTACTGTTGCGTATATCTTTAAATTTGGATAATTTTCTTGAATCCATTTAAAATCTTCCTCTTCCTCACCTGCAAAACAATCTTCGTAAATAGCAACAACATTAAATCCATTTTCCAAAAGAAGTCTCGCAAGGCTTGCAGGTCTTAATGTAAGCGTATAATCGATTTCTATATGAGTATCTCCTATAACTTCTTTTGCTTTTTTTAGGGCATCTAAAGCTTGTTGTTTATTTGAACTAAAATCTATTTTTTCTACACCTAAGTTTTCACAAAGTGTATCTAGAGTTTTTTCGATTTCATCAAATCCATAGCTTAGTGGCAAGTAAAGATGTTTTTGTCCTAATTTTTTTTCTAAATATCTTCCAGCCTCTATTGCTGCTGGATTGTAAGTTATATTTAAAAATCCTTTGCCCATTTCTTTATACTCGTCATAAGTTTTTGTTCTTGGAACTTCTCTAAGAGTAAATCCATTTTCTTTTATTATCTTTACAAGTTCAGAATCATCATCTGTTTTTAAGTTGTTTCCAATTATATTAACACTTTTTAAATCTAAATCTTGTTTATCCAGTAAGCTATATAATTGTCTTCTCATAAGCTGATCTGGTGTAAGTCCGCTTTTTCTCATAATCGGATTCATATAGCAATCTGTAAATTCGACATTTGGGTATTTTTCTCTAAGTCTTTTATATACTAAATTTAAGTCACATCCTATAAAATGATGGATACAGCTTGTATATACAAGAATTGCTCTTGGAGTATATGGAAGTTTTTCTAAAATATCACCCATACCTTCGACTATTAAATCCTCTGTATCTCCTTCTAATATGTTATTTTCTCTTACTATGATATTTGAAAATCTATCTATCGCATTCATTTCAGCAGCTGTTAAAACTACACCGCGAAGGCAACTTTGTGCACATACATATACTTCATGTACCTGTGGGATTAACATACCTGTATGTACTATATTCCAAGGCCCCCTTGCAGAACATGAAAACTCAAGTTTTGAATCAAAAGGAGATGGAAATTTTGCATCTTTTGCTAAAATACAAGCATCTTTTAAGTCTTTTAAATTTTGCTTTTCAACTCTTTTTAGCATTTAGCTTCCTCCTTTTTATTATCATTTGATTCATTCTTATTGTCTGATTTTACTTTTTTATTATTTAATTTTTCTAAATTTCCTTCTGATACCTTATAACCACATTCTTTTAATAAATTATCTGCAAGAACTTCATATTCTTTTGCCATAAGACTTTCTGGAAATGCTTCTAATACTGTTTTTTTATCTTCTTCTGCTACAACTACAATTTCATCTCTATCTAACGTTCCAACTAATTTTGAGTCTATATTTTCTATAAATTCATTTACTTTTTCTTCTTCATTTTTAACATTTCTCTTATTTAAGATAACGCCGCCTAAGCTTGCATATCCTCTATCTTTAAAATTATCGATTGCTGTCGCAATATTTATAGCAGCATGTATAGCCATATATTCGCCTGATGTTATTATAAATATTTTATCAGCATATCCTGCTCTCATAGGCATTGAAAATCCGCCACATACCACATCACCAAGGACATCGTAGAAAACTACATCTGGTTTGTATGTTTCATAAGCTCCTTTTTGTTCAAGTTTTTCAAGGGCTGCTATTATTCCCCTTCCTGCACAACCCATTCCAGGTGTTGGGCCTCCGGCCTCAACACATAATATCCCTTTATAACCTTCAACAACCATCTCATCTAACTCAAAATTGTCTTTTCTCTCCCTAACCAAATCCAAAACTGTATTTATCTCACTCCCATCATGCAAGTTAGTTGTCGAATCCGCCTTTGGGTCACACCCAATTTGCATAACTTTAAGTCCTTTATTTGCAAGTGCTACTGACAAGTTGGAAATTGTAGTAGATTTCCCAATTCCACCCTTGCCATAAACTGCTATCTTTATCATAATTAACTCCCCCTTAAGCTAAAATTTAATTTGAGAATATATAGCCTTGACGCTTACTCCAGATAAAAATCCAAGCTGCGATACTAATGTCTGTATCACATATTCCGGAGCATCCAAGGTAACATTTATAATCGATATTCCCCTGTCTTCATAAGGCATTCCCATTCTGCCTATTATGTATTTTTTATTTTTTCCAAGCAATTTGTTTATCTTCTCCGACACATCTGAGTGATCAGTTATAATAGAGACAACTGCCACCTTTCTCTCTGTTGAAAGTTCATCTTTTGATAAAAGTGCATTTATATCGCTAGTTTGAGTTATTTCAAGCGGTATAACGTCTTTTAAAATATTGCTTGGCGTTTCTATCTCTCCTATTACAGCCTTTACACCAAAGGCTTTTTCTATATTTTTTTCTGTTATTACTTCTCTTGTTTCGCCGAATAAATACTCCCCACTTTTGCTAAGCAAGAATGCCTTATTCGCTCTTTGAAGTGCGTGTGTTGGATAATGTGTATTGAAAATACAGCTTATACCTTTATTTGTAAGTTTTGTCATTGTATCTAATATAAGAAGTTGATTTTTAAAATCTAGGTTTGATTCTGGTTCATCTAGTATCAAAATCTTTGGCTCCGATACTAACGCCTTTGCAATCAACACCATTTGAAGTTCCCCACCACTTATTTGTGAGCATTTTTTATGCGCATATCTAGTTAAATTCATCTCTTCCATGACTTTATGTACGATTTCTAAATCCTCTTCTTTTGGAAGCGACAACATGCTAAAATGACTACTTCTTCCAAGCAACACCATTTCCTCAACTGTATAAGCCGCCACTGTAGATTTTGCTTGTGGAACATAGGCTATATTGTTCCAAAGTTTTTTATTAGGTATATTTCTTATATTTTCGCCATCTAATGTACTTTTTCCACTACTCCATTTTAAAAATCCCATTATACACCTAAGTAAAGTCGTCTTTCCTGCACCATTTGGTCCAAGGATTGCCAACAAATCCCCAGGCTCAACAGAAAAATTAATATCTTCTAATAACAATTTATCTTTAGAATTTTTATATGAAAAACATCCATTTTCAACTGAAAGTATCATAGTTGCCAACCTCCACTTCTTCTCATAAGTGTTATAAAAAACGGTGCCCCGACTATTGCTGTAAGTATTGAAATTGGAATTTCAGTTGCGACAAGACTTCTCGCAATTGTGTCGACTATAACCATAAACACAGCCCCAATACTTATCGATGCTGGTATTAGTGATAAATGGTTGTTGCCAAATTTCATTCTACACATATGAGGTATAATTAAACCTACCCATCCGACTTGCCCACACATAGAAACGCATGAACCTGTCATCATAGTTGCTGCGATTATTGTTATTGTTCTAAGAAGTTTTATATTAGTCCCCGATGATTTTGCTTCATCTTCTGATAACATAAGTATATTTAATCTCCAACGAAGCAAATATAAAACGAATATTCCGACTATTATAAATGGTGCACCTAGCATTAAAGTTTTGTAACTTGCTGATGATAAACTTCCCATAAGCCAATAAGTTATAGCTGGGAGTTGTGATTCAGAATCTGCAACAAATTTTGTAAATGATACAAGAGCTGAAAATAAAGATCCAATCATAATACCTGCGAGCACTATTGTATTCATACTGTGTCCTTTTCCAGTTCCAGATAAATACGTAAGGCTGACTGCTATTATTCCAAATAAAAGTGCGCTAAATTGTATTCCAATTAAGCTAAATCCCATTAAAATTCCAAGCGCTGCCCCAAAACTAGTTCCACTAGCTACCCCTAGTGTGTCTGGTGTTGCAAGCGGATTTGAAAAAAGACTTTGAAATGCGCATCCAGCAACAGATAATCCAGCCCCAACTAAAAGTGCAAGTATTATTCTTGGAAATCTAATTGTCCAAAGCACAATTTCATTTTGGGGATTTATACTGTAGTCATATCCAAACTTCTCAAAAGTCGATTTTAAAACTTCTACAGGTGAGATTACCATTCTACCTATCCCCATTGCCAAGATTACTACTAAAATAGGAAGTATTATTAAGACAATTCTTTGAAACCATGTCAAACTCCCAACTACTTTAAATTTTTTCTTCATATTATAAAATCCCCCTAAAACAAAAAATAGCCATGCCAGTGGCACAGCTAAGTAATTTGCATCTACAAAATATCGCCTTCCACCTTAATATAAATTTTGGTGTCAGAAATTCCCCATATATTATAAAATATTTTAAACTATAATTATTCTTTTTTATAAGTCGATTTTCTATTATATAAACATTAAAACTTAAATATTAAATTGACTTTTAAATTAGATATAATTATCAAGTATTTTATCCTCATTGTTATTCAATTTATTTTTTTAATTCTAAATTAAATCATCGTATATTGTCTTTTATACAAGAAGTATAGCACAGCACTTTTAAAATGTAAACTTTTGGAATAAATAAAAATAAGCCATAACAAATCTCACTTTATTATGACCTATTTCCCCAATATATATTATGTATTAAAAAATACGATTATTTAGTTTTCGATATCATCTAATAAATTATTTTCAGATAGATAAGACAAGAATGAAAGTCCTAACATAATCACTACTAATAAAGCTGTTATTAAGATAATCGCCATAGTTTCCGCCTCCTTTATATATAATAATGATATAATAAGTTTTTGAATCATTTATGAATTGCATAGCTTTGTATAAGTTTATACAATTTATACTCCTTAATACCTTCTTTGATGTTCTGAAATCCTTTTCTATATTCATATTATAATACTTTTTGCATCTTTACAAGTAAAAATTTTGTTAATATTTTCTTTCATTTTTCTTAAAAACTTTCAAAAAGTTTTTTGAAATAAAGTTTTTTTATTATTTTTCTCTTTACATCGTATTTTATCCACTATTTTACATGTAAAGTTTTCACATATTCAAATATTTTGTAAAGTCAAGAAAAAAACATTTACAATTTCCATTTTTTTCTTGACTTTACAGAATTAATATCCTAAAATTTAATACATAATAAATTTTAGTAAAAATTCAAAAGCTATGATTAGGCGAGTAAATTTAGTTCGGTTACTAGAGATGGAAATTCGTGGGCTGAAAGATTTCCTTAACTTGAGAAATTGAAAACTACCTAGGAGCTTCTATCTGAAGTTATCTTTATAGATTTTAGTAAGATTTGACGTTTTGCTTACGTTACAAGTTCAAGTGGATTTATTTTAAATCAATTTGGGTGGAACCGCGGGAATTATGCTCTCGTCCCTATTTTAGGGACGGGAGTTTTTTAATTATACGAAAATAGTATTTAATTAAAATAAGTTTAAATAAGCACAGGGGGTAAAAGATGTATTTTTTAAGTACAAGAGGTAATAACGAAAAAATAACAGCATCACAAGCTATAATAAAGGGGTTATCATCTGACAGGGGACTTTTTGTTCCTTCAGAATTTAAAAATTTAAAAAGTGAATTAAAAAATTTAGTAGATTTAGATTATAAAGAATTAGCATATGTAATTTTAAAAGAATTTTTGACTGATTATTCTGAAAAGGAATTAAAATACTGTATAAATAGCGCTTATGACGAAAAATTCGACACAGAAAAAATAGCGCCAATAAGCAAAATTGGGGACGATTATGTATTAGAACTATACCATGGTCCAACATGTGCATTTAAAGATATGGCCTTAACTATAATGCCTTATCTTCTAAAAACTGCAATCGAGAAAAACAATTTAAAAGAAGAAGTAGTAATCCTTACTGCAACTTCTGGCGACACTGGAAAAGCAGCGCTTGAAGGATTTAAAGATGTAGATAAAATAAAAATTGTAGTATTCTTCCCAGAAAACGGAGTAAGTAATATTCAAAAACTACAAATGAAAACTACAGGTGGAAATAACACTTGTGTTGTCGGAATAAACGGCAACTTCGACGATGCACAAACTGGTGTAAAAAATATATTTGCAGATAATAATTTTAACAAAGACTTAAAAGAAAAAGGATATATCTTATCATCTGCAAACTCAATAAATATCGGAAGACTTACTCCACAAGTTGTATATTACTTCTATTCATATTTACAACTTGTAAAACAAAATCAAATAGCTTTAGGAGATAAAATTAACTTTGTCGTTCCAACAGGAAACTTCGGTAATATACTTGCAGGATATTATGCAAAACAAATGGGTCTTCCAGTAAATAAATTTATATGTGCCTCAAATGACAACAACGTACTTTACGACTTCTTTGAAACTGGAGTTTATAACAAAAACAGAGAGCTTAAATTAACAACGTCTCCATCTATGGATATACTTATATCTAGCAACTTAGAAAGACTTTTATTTGAAATATCAAATAGAGATTCTAAAAAAGTAAACTCTTTATTAAATGATCTAAATGAAAAAGGAGTTTACGAAATAGATTATGATATGAGAAAAAATTTATCTTCTTTCTATGCTGGCTATTCAAAAGAAGATGTTGTAAGCAAAACTATAAAAGAAGTATTTGATAAATTTGATTACTTATTAGATACTCACACTGCTGTTGCTTATTCTTGCTACGAAAAATACGTAGAAGATACAAAAGATATTACAAAAACTGTAATAGTAAGTACAGCAAGTCCATACAAATTTAGTAAAGATGTCATAAGTTCAATCCAAAGTATTGATTGTAACTTAGATGACTTTGAAATAATAAATAAATTATCAGATTTGAGCAAGACTAAAATACCTGGGCCAATAGAAAAGTTAAAAGAATTAGAAATAAGACACAATATTACTTGTGAAAAAGATGAACTTAAATCTGAAATATTAAAATTTTTAGGAAAATAGGTGATTATATGTTAGAAGTTTATGTACCAGCTACAAGCGCAAACATAGGTCCAGGATACGACTGCCTTGGATTATGTTTAGATTTATTTAACAAATTTACTTTTGAAGAATTAGAAAGCGGACTTCAATTTGAAGGATGTAACGAAGCTTTTGCAAACGAAGATAACTTAGTTTACAAAACTATGCTTTTCTTTTATGACAGAGTTAAACCAAAGAAAATCCCAAAAGGTATAAAAATATCTTTTGAAAACAATATTCCAATATGCAGAGGGCTTGGAAGTAGTTCAACTTGTATAGTCGCAGGTCTTATGGCTGCAAATGTATTAAGTGAAGCTAATTTAGACAAAGATGAAATATTAAAATTAGCTATAGAACTTGAAGGCCATCCAGACAACGTCGCTCCTGCTATATACGGAAATATGATAATAGCATTTATGGAAGATGGAAATTTATATCACGAATCAATAAAAGTTCCAGAAGAAATTAGATTTTTAGCAATGGTTCCTGATTTTGAGCTTTCAACAGAAAAAGCGAGAGCCGTACTTCCAAAAGAAATTCCACACAAACACGGTGTATTTAATGTATCTAGATGTGCTCTTTTAATCGCAGCATTTACAAAGAATAACTTAGACTTGGTAAAAGCTGCATGTAAAGATAAATTCCATCAAGATTACAGAAGCCATTTAATAAACAACTACGATGATATAGTAGCTTATGCAAATAGCTTAGATTCACTTGGAACTTTCTTAAGCGGTGCTGGACCAACTATTATGACTTTGGCAAAAGACAGTGATAATGAAATATTAGATAAAATGAAATCATATCTAGCTGCATTACCAGATAATTGGCAAATACTAGACTTACACTGCGATCCTAATGGAGCATATTATAAAGAAGTCTAATTAAGTTTTATAATATATAAATGTAGAATTTTAAACTATATTGTTTTAAAATTCCAAACTTACTATATATGTATTTGTCTATATGAAATATAATATATATGTAGTATGATATATGATATGTATTTAGTAAAAGCTTTCCTATTTTGGAAGGCTTTTATTTAGGAAATTTTGAGGAGGATTTATGGAAGAAAAACTAAGCACTGAACAAAACAAAAACTTTTTTCAAAAGAATATAAACATAGTAATATGCTCTATCTTTTGCACAGCTTTATGGGGAAGCGCCTTTCCTTGTGTAAAGCTTGGATATGAATTATTTAATATCGGTGTAGACGATACTTTTTCAAAAATATTGTTTGCCGGATGGAGATTTTTCTTAGCAGGAATACTAGTTTTATTAATCGCAACATGCATGCAAAAAAAATTCCCTAAATTAAAAAAGGAATCTGTAAAAGGAATAGCTCTACTTGGGTTTGTAGAAACTACACTAGAATATGTCTTCTTTTATATAGGACTTTCATATGCATCTGGATTTAAAGGCGCAATACTAAACCCAACATCTACTTTTATGATGGTTATTTTAGCTCACTTTTTCTATAAAGACGACAGACTTAATTTTAGAAAAAGTCTTGGATGTATTGTAGGATTTTTAGGAATCATAATTGTAAACTTAACTGGAGATATAGACAGCAGCTTTAGCTTTTTAGGTGAAGGATGCTTACTTATATCAGCCCTTGCATTTGCACTAGGCTCTATAATAAGTAAAGAAGTCACAAAAGTTGAAGATAACCCTATGACTGTTACTGGATATCAACTTTCAATCGGCGGACTTATTTTAATAGCATTAGGATTTATAGGTGGGGCAAGACTTCACGTAACTTCTACATCTGCAATGCTTTTATTTTTATATCTTGCACTTTTATCATCAATTGCATTTAGCCTTTGGACTACATTATTTAAATACAACCCAGTCAGCAAGGTATCTATATTTAACTTTTTAACTCCGATTTTCGGAACGATACTATCTGCACTTATTTTATCTGAAGATGTATTTAATCTTAGAAATTTAGTCGCACTTATTTTAGTATGTCTTGGAATTTATATTGTAAATAAACCAAAGGAAAAAGAAACCTCTATAAATTAAATTGTGTATTTTTCTTAATTATATTTATTTTGGAAAGTTATTTTAGATTTTTTTATACATTATAAGGAAATCTTTATAGTAAAATTAACTTGATTTATTTTCATAAACAGGTTATCCTATTTTAAGGTAGAAAAACAAAAAGGAGAGTGATGAAAATGGACGCTAGTCCCTTGAATCTATCGTCAATTAAATTTTCACTTGTCTACCTATAAATGACTACTTATTTTGTTATAGATTTTAGTCATTTATAGATATATAAGTGCACTAAATATATAACTGAATAAGGAAGTGTTATCGTGATAAGATATTATAAAACTATTGAAGATAAATTAGAAAAGCTAAATTCATATGAACACGGATGTTGGGTGAATTTAGTCGAACCTACTAATGAAGAAATATTCGAATTATCTAATATTTTAGATTTAGATATAGACAGTATAAACGCGGCACTTGATGAAGAAGAACGCTCAAGAATCGAAGTTGAAGATAATCACACATTAATTCTTATAGATATTCCTATAGATGAAAGTAGTTCATCTTCAGCCCATTACTCTACTATTCCCTTAGGGATTATTCTAATGGATGAATGTATAGTAACTGTTTGTACTGCACAAAGTAGACTTTTAAACGACTTTATAGTAGGTCATATTAAAGAATTTTTCACATATAAAAAGACTCGTTTTATTCTTCAAATACTATATAAAAATGCGACATATTATTTATTATATCTAAGAAGAATAAACAAATTAACTATAGAAATAGAACGTGAAATCCACAATTCTATGAAAAATAAAGAGCTTTTACAACTTCTAGAATTAGAAAAATCGCTAATATATTTTTCAACATCACTAAAGTCAATCGAGCTAGTTCTTCAAAAATTGCTTAGAACTTCTGCTATTAAAAAATATCCAGAAGATGAGGATTTACTTGAAGATGTAATAATCGAAAACAAACAGGCTGTTGAGATGGCGACAATTTACGGAGATATCTTAAGCAGAATCATGGATGCATTTAGCGCAATTATAAATAATAATCAAAATAACGTAATGCAATTTTTAACAGTTGTTACATTTATTTTCTCAATACCAACTATCGTATCGGGCTTCTTTGGAATGAACGTTATAAATCTTCCATTTGAAAACGACCCCTATGGCTTTTGGATTATACTTTTAATTACAACTGTTATATGTTTAATTCTTACAGTATTATTATCGAAAAATAAATTATTATAAAGAATATAGAAAAAAGGAGCAAAATTGCTCCTTTTTAATTTATGTTCAATTCACTTATAAAATATCTTTTCATTAAATTCTATTTATATCCAAATTTAGTTTCGACAAGCATCTTTTGTAATCTAGCTTCATACATATCTTCTAAATTCTCGTCAATTTGTAATATATAATTAGGTATGTACTCTTCCTCTTCCTCATCTTTAACTGCTTCAAATTCTTTAAATTCTGGTATTAAGAAGCTCTCTGTATTTAACTTAAATTCAGGAATGCTGTCGTAAATATCTTTACTGTTAAACACATCTTCTTCGCCTAATTTCTTATACATATTTCTTCCCTTTTTAAGATAAATTCCAGCTAACATATATTCTGAATCTTTATTTTTTGCTTCTACACCTTGTTTAAAGTATTTTTTAGCTAATTCGTCTTCTTCTAATTTTAAACTTATTTGACCTAAGTTAAATATAGACTCGACTAAACCTTGGTTTTTAGATTTTTCATACCAATATTTCGCATTTGTATGATCACTATAATAATTTTCATATATTAAAGCTACCATATGTTGAGCATATGCATTGTTTTCATTTGCACACACATCTAACATCTTCTTGCTTTCTTCGTAATTTCCTTCGTTGTAATATATTCTACCAAGATGTAATTTTGAATTTAGATGATTTTTTTTCGCAGCCAATAAGTAGTATTTTTTAGCATCTTCTAAATTATTTAAATCTTCGTATATAAGACCTAGTTTGTAACTAGATTCTATATCTTCGTTATTTGATGCTTTTTTATACCATATTATTGCTTCATCAGTGTTTTCGGCTTCCATATAAATATCAGCCAATTTCTTTTGACAACTTACAGAAGTTGAATTTCTAAGATAGTAAGATATCGCCTTTTGATAATCTTTAGTTTGATAATATAAATCTCCTAAATTTTCAAGCGCCACCTTGCATCCATCTACTATAGCTTCTTCATAGTATTTTATAGCTTTTTCGTAATTTTTCTCTTCAAAATAAAGACCTGCAAAATTGTTTTTAGCTTCGACCATAGAATCATTACAAGCTAAATCATAATAAAGTTTTGCGCTTTCTATTGTGTTTTGTCTATTATATAAATTTCCAAGTCTAAACTTAGCCATAGTATAATTTGAATCTATAGCTTTTAAGTAATATTCTATCGCGTCTTCGTTGAAGTTTTTCTCATCATATAAATACGCAAGTCTGTATTGTGATTTTACATGACCTTTGTCGGCGCTTTTTTTGTAATATCTCTCAGCTTCGTCGTAATTTTCGTTTATTTCCATGTATAATCCTAAATTATAACATCCTTTTTCATATCCACTTTTATAAAGTTGTCTATATAAATTTACGGCTTCTTTTTCCATATTATTTTTCATATATAAAATAGCCAAATTAAATTTACACTCGTTATTTCCTAAAATATGGCCTTTTTTATAGTATTCTATCGCATCTTCTTCCCTATTTAAAGACACGTATATATTACCTAAGTTAAAACATGCTACACCGTTATTTGCGTTTGCAGCTATTTTTAACCATTTTTCAGAATTGTGAAAATCCCTTAATTTAAAGTGAACAACCCCCAAGTTGTTTTGGCATCTCAAGTCTCCATTTAATGCTTGTTTTTCATACCAATAAAGAGCATACTCATATCCCTCGATGTTATAGTACATATTTCCTAAATCAAAGGCAGCTTCTTCTTTTCCACTTTTATATGCAAAAGAAAACCACTTTTCAGCTTCGACATATTGTTTTTTCTCTAAATAAAGTTCCCCCAATCTATACTGTGCTTTTACATGATTTTGATTTCCTGCAACTATGTAAGATTGTATAGCTTGATCTTTTTTACCTATCTTTTCAAGCATGTTACCTTTGCTATAAGCTATCACTGCTTCTGTAGGTATTTCCTTACTCTTTTTCTTTATTGAAAATTTACTCATTTTCATCCCATTCTCCTATTTTTTACTTCTATTATATTATGTTATCTAACCGTCAACAAATTTATACTATACACATTATATACTAAAACATATTACATTTATTTTAAAAATATGAAATTTAATAAAAATGTAATTATTTTTCATATAAATAATAATATAAAAGCAATAAGTCGACTACTTTTCCATAACTTCTTGTACCTTCTTTTACCTTATTTGATTTTAAATAGACATTATTCATATTATCTGACACTTGTGATGTTTTACCCTCGTATTTTTCCCAGAATTTAAAGTAATCTCTAAGGTCTTTTAATACATCATCATCTATATTTTCTGTTAAATACTTAAAACTTTCGTAATCTACTTTTGAAAGTGCAGAAGCCGTGTATTTTAACGCCATAAAATAGCCTGAGTATTTTACATAGATATCTTTATTGTTTATACACGCTAAATACGCTAGGAAGTTCGCCTCGCTCTCATTTGCATATCCTCTTTGATGTGCCATCTCGTGAAGTATTGTAAATGGAATACTCGTACTTGGCTGATTTGTATTTATGTTAGCTTCTCCTGTAAACGGCGAATATATCCCTGTTATATTTGTATATGAAAGTAGCTTTGAGTTTAGTATAATCTTTGCTTTTGAATAATTTCCGAGATTGTTTAAATTTAAAAGCTCCACATTATCGTATCCATTTTCCAATTTAGATATCATATCTTTTATTCTTTTTATATCATTTTTCATATCACTATTTGAAGTATTTACCTCTTTTTTAGTTTTATTACATTCTTTTATCAAATACTCGTATAAATTTTTAAGATCTACTTTTTCAAATTCTTTGTTATCTATATCTTTTATGTATGTTTGCTTATAATCTTTAGACTCTACGTCGTCTTCTTTTTTTCTTATACTTTGTGTTATATTAGCCTTGTACTCGTCTTTTATACTCTCTATAAGGCTTTCTCTATTGTAATTTATGCCCCATAAAATTATAAATAAAAAATATATAAAACATAAAACCCCTATATAGTTTAATATTATATTTTTTAAACTGCTGAAAAATGCTTTTTTCCCTTTAAAACCTTTCCTTATAAGATAGATTATAGATATTATTATTGAAAGTACAAAAATATATATAAGTATTTCAAAATATGAAAAACTAAATGTAGAATTTAGCTTGCTTAAAAATTTCACAATATAGATATCTATATTTTTTGAATAATAATTTTCTACTATGTAACTGTATTTTGATGATATATACTTTATAAAAAGCGAAATAATAAAAAGTATATAAGCGCTTATCCTAAATTTTCTCATTTTTTCCTCCAATCTTTATTCACTTGATAATGATACCACGAAAGTTTTAACTTATTCTATAGATAAGTTTAAAACTTCATGTTATTATAAATAAGAAGTAAGTCTTTATTTTAAAAAGTTTTAGCTAAAAATAGATTTAATTTTACATAAACAATTTATAAATTAATTGTAATATAAGACAGTAGGTGAATATATGGAAAATATAAAAATAAAATTAACTAGGGATAAATACAACTTCAGATTTAAACAATACGAGGGAACTTATTTCCACGGTGAAGTTAAAGACGAAAATATGGTAAAATACAAAATTACTAAAGACGAAGCTGGGCTTGAGTTAAAGGAATTTGGAAATACTCATATAAAAGATAATATGATATTTATTCCACAAATTGATGCTTATATCGATTTAAAAAAATAGTTTTAAATTAAAAAAGGTGTACCAAAGTAAAGTTATTAAAACTTCTACAATGATACACCTTTTTCTATATTATTTTCTATTGATATCTTCACTTTTAACAGCTCTTTAACGTATTAATTGAACAAATAGAAGTACAACTACCATAACTAAGGCAACTTTAAAAACTACTCCTGATAGGAATTTAAGTAATTTTATTCCTATTCCGCATACGACGATTAAAAGTGCTATTTTAAATAGCATATCTATAGTCATTTATATCCCTCCATACAAATAAGTCTCAATATATTATATTAATATACCTCTTAAAAGTATAATACAATAAAATTATATACTTATGTTTAAATAAAGATAACAATTTTATAAAAATTTATTACAAAAATGTGTTTTTTGTATTTTTTAGTGTTTATTTACATAATTATACATCTATTCCATATTAATTTATATATTTCAATATATACCATTTATGGTAATTGAAAGTATCCAAAATTTTCAAGATATAACTTTATTGCACCTGTGCTATAATGGTATTCACGCTCTGAAATAGCTCTAATATTTTTATTAAAAAATCTATATTACAAGGATCCATAATATAAGTTTCAACTATTAAATTTAGTAAATTATTAATAATTTATATATAAATATTAGTTTACTGCTTAGAGTTAAATCTACGTCAATAAAATACTTTAAATATTTAATTTTAAAGTAATATTATTTTATAAATTTGGCAAAATAAAAAAAAGAAATTTAAAGGAGAAAATTATGTCAAACACTCAAAACAACTTAAAAAGCTATCTACTATCAAAATGTATAGTTGGATATGGAATTATAAATGGTTTAATCAATGCCACAATATTTTACTTTATGGAGAAAGGTCATCCAGATGCATTATTCTATGCTGGTGATATAATAAAAGACCTTACATTCACTACATTCTTACTAGGTTTCCTTCTAGCTCTTATAGTTATGCCATTGACTGTAAAAGACTTAGAAAAAGGTAAATTTAGCTCACAAGATAGTGTACACAAATTAGAAAAATATCTTCCAAATCACCTATTTGTGTTCTCTATAGTATTAGGACTTGTTACAGCTATATTAACAATTATATTATCATCAATAATAGTATTCTTATTTAATATAGCTCCACTTACAGTTATGCAAATGATGTTCTTCAAAGGGATAACTTGTGCAGTATGTGGTGGTATAGCAGGATACCTATGCATAATAAAAGTTGCATATAGAAAATAATTATAACCCCAAAAAGAGCCAATCCTATTATAAGGATGGCTCTTTTTAACAAAACAAACAAAAAGTTTTCACAAAATTTAGACAAGCTTTTCAAATATTTCTTTTTCTTTAACTTGTAATTTTTTTATTCTTGTATTTATCTCCTTGTTGTATGATTCTATCCATTCAACACTTGAAAGATTATTTTCTAGATAATAGGGATATCTTCTTTTCATACATATTATCTCATTTTGCAGTAAAAATATATCATTCTTTAAGTCAGTTATATTTAAGTCTTTTCTCTTATTGATTTTTAAATTTCTAAGCAACATAAGAGTTGCATCATCGTAATTTAGATAAGCATTTTTAGCTCTCTCCCATAAACTATTTCTTTTTAGACTGTATATCGATGGATGCATAACAGATATCACATCGAAAAACAACGAATCTAGTAAATCTTTTTTATCTTTATATTTTTCCCTAAGACTAAGCACTTCTTTTGATGTTTCGCATTTTACTTCTAATTCACAGATTTGTTTAGATAAAATTCCAGTTTGTTTTTTTATTTCGTGTTGTATATTTTTTATTTCTTTTTCCCTTTTTAAACCAAAGTAATTTTCATAAATATTTTGTTTTATTCTAAGTTCTTTTATATATTTATTATGTTTTAATTCTTCTACCATTAAGTCCCCAAAATGAAATAAATATCTTGATTCTATATAAGGAGCATCCCTCATTATCAATTTATTTTTTTCAAATAATAATTTAATGTATTTATTTAAAAGGTTATTATATTCATTTACGTTCATACAACTCCCTCCTTTTAAAAGTTTTTTCTATATTTTATGAAATACAAACTTTTAATGTCATCTAAATACTTTTCTATATGTATTATAAATTCTACATTTCATATAAAAATTCCTTTTTAATTTACGAATTTTTACAATTTTTTCAATATTATTTAATCGTATATATTAATACAAATTAAACTTTTATCACAAAGTCCTTAAATAGAATTACAGCATTAAAAATAATATATATTATACTAAAAAAAATACCGTTAAACCAAATTATAAATTAGTCTAACGGTATTTATAAAATTTCAATATTAAATTACATCAATCCATTTTTTAACTTCTGCATATATATCTTCTTCTTTTAATATTGCAGATATTATCGCATATCCATCTGGATTAAATTGTTTTAACTGACCTACATTGTCTAAATTAATTCCACCGATTAAAACAAATGGAATGTCTACATTGTCTTTTATTTCTTTTAATGTTTCAAAAGATACGCTCTTTGCATCTAATTTTGTGCTTGTGCTAAACATTGCTCCTATTCCAATGTAATCTGCTCCGTCTTCTTTTGCACGTTTAGCTTCCTGTAGAGTTCTTGCTGATACCCCTAGGATTTTACCTTCCCCTATTAGTTTTCTAGCACTTTTAGCATCTATATCGCTTTGACCGACGTGTACTCCGTCTGCATCACAAAGTAGTGCTATATCTATTCTGTCGTCTATTATAAATTTTGCGTTGTATTTTTTAGTAAGCTCTCTTAATTTAAGTGCTTTTTCTAAAAATTCGCCGCCGTCTGCGTTTTTTTCACGAAGTTGAAGCATTGTCACCCCAGCTTTTAGTCCATCTTCTATACATTTATAAAAATCGCGACCTTTTAATATATCTGAATCACTTATCAAATACATTTTTAAGTCTTCTCTTAAATTTTCCTTCATATTCCCTCCGATTAAACTTACATTAATTTATATATTATTGTATAAAGTTATATTTTTTACTTTTGATATTATAATTTTTTAATTAATCTTTTATTATGCGCTCGCTTTGTAACCTTTATTAGCTTCTCTTTTAATTTTTTCAAGCGGTAATATAGTCGCTACTATTAAGCTTAAAAAGCCTTCTACACCTGCACAAGAGAAGTTATATACTATTGAATATAACCATGGTCCCATATTAAATTGTTCTGCATATGATGCAAAGAACACAACTCCTGATACTACGTGTACACAACATTTTAAAAATACCACGATTAAGCACCCAAAGAATACTTTTGCTCTTGAATCAGATCCAAACATTCCGCTAAGTCCTAAAATCATAGGTGGTATTATAAAGTCTAAGAATAATTGTACTGGGTGAATTATATATCCTCCAAATAATCCTAAAACACCTGTTATAAGACCTGTTGTCATACCTTCAACTGGTCCATATATAAGACCTATTAAAAGTATTGGTAGTGATGATAATAAGTTAATACTTCCGCCTTGTGGGTATTGTATAAATACTATTTTGCTAAGTATAAATGATAATCCTGAAAACATCGCAATAACTACCATTTTCTTAACATTTAATTTAAAGTTTCTAAGTTTTATTAAATATAAAACTAGTGGTATAAAACAAAGCGCTACATATATATAATTTGCGTTCATAATGTCTCCTTTACTCTCCTTTGTAAGCCATATTCCAAAATTCTAATTCGTATTTACTTGCTCTTAAAAATATGTCTTTTAATTTTTCCTTTGTATCTTGTGGTAGATTTTCACAAAGCTCGTTTGTAAAATCTAACCATTCATTTTTAAAAGCAACATATTCGTCGCTTGCATAAGTTGCTATCCAACTTTCAAAAAAGTTTCCTTCTAGTTTGTCTTTGTATTTTTCTTTCAATTTTAAGCCTATATAATTATAGCTCCATGTACATGGAAGCACAGCTGCTACTATTTCTTCTATAGTTCCTGTTACTGATATAGATTTCATATAGCTTGTATAACTTTCATTTGTCATATTTAATTTATACTTAAATTCCATATCTTCTATATTTTCGCCAAAGTCTTTTAAATACATTATGTGGTTTGCAGTTTCTGTCTCGATACTTCCAGCAACACCGTTATGGAATTTTTTAAGTTCTTTCATATTTCTACTTTTTACACAAGCCATTGCATATACTTTTGCGTATTCTATTAAATATAGATAATCTTGAATTAGGTATTTTCTAAACTTTTCTTTGTCTAAAGTCCCCTCTCCAAGTTCTATTAAAAAAGGATGTTCAAGATACTTGTCCCATACTTCCTTGCTGTTTTCATATAAGTAATCTGTAAATAACATATTTTTCTCCTTATATCCTTATAACTTATATTTTTATCTGCTACAGATATAACTTTCTAATGTTTAATTGTATTTCATATCTTATAATTCTACTTTTGCATATTTTTCGAAAGTCTCAACATCTAAAGTGTCGATATTGTCGAATAAATAAGTTTTAAAAGTTCCAACAGCAGGTTTTGTAATATCTGCAAGTTCTCCACTTAAACTCATTGATAAAGTTCCCATAAATGCAGCTTCAATTGGTTTATCTGTGCAAGGTAAGAAACTTGCAATCAAACTTGAAGACATACATCCAGTTCCTGTTATCTTTTTAAGTTTAGCAGTCCCATTAAATATTTTATATACTTTTTCTCCATCACTTACTAAATCGGTTATACCTGAAGCTACTACTGTACAATTTAATTTTTTAGCTACAGCTTTTACTATTTCAGATGCATCAGAACCATCATCAAATGAGTCTACACCTTTTCCAGCTACGTCAAGTCCGCCTATAAATTTAATTTCTGATATGTTTCCACGAACTACAGTAAAGTTTACTTCGTTTAATAATTTATTAGTAAGCTCAGTTCTAGCTTTGCTTGCGAAAACTCCAACTGGATCTAGTACTACTGGTTTGTTATATTTATTTGCAGCTTTTCCTGCTTTTACAAATAAATCTAAATATGATGAATTCATAGTCCCTATATTTATAACGACAGCACTTGCCACTGAAACCATATCTTCAACTTCTTCGTATGAGAAACTCATTAAAGGACTTGCCCCTATTGCTAAAGTCATATTTGCACAATCTGTTATAGTTACGTTATTTGTATAGTGTAGTACTAATGGATTTAATTCCTTTACTTTATTTATTAATTCGTACATTTTTATACCTCCCTTATTTTCTTTATAAGTTTTCTTATTTATCTGCAATCTAAATATTTGCTTTTATGTATATTTTTAAATTTTTATTTTATAAATTTAATTCTTATTCTATACCTTCAAATTTATAAAAATGATTTACAGGTCCAACTCCGTGACCTATATCAAAACTATGTCTTATAGCTTCTGTTATATATTTTTTACTACGTCTAACAGCTTCAACTACATCATATCCAAGTGCTATATGCGAAGTTATTGCAGAAGACAATGTACAACCTGTTCCATGTGTATTTTTTCTGTCTAATCTTTCTGATGTAAATACTTCAAATGTATCTTCTCCCATAAGCACATCAACAGCATCGCCATCTAGGTGCCCACCTTTTACAAGAACATACTTAGGTCCTAAATCTAATATCTTTTTACCCGCTTTTTTCATATCTTCAACAGTTTCTATTTTCATTCCAGTAATTTCTTCTGCTTCTGGAACGTTTGGTGTGATTAGATACGCTATTGGTATTAAATATTTTATTAAATTTTCCTTTGCCTCTGGTCTAAGTAGTGAATATCCACTTTTAGATATCATAACCGGGTCTACTACTATAGTTTCAGGTTTATATTTTTTTAGATTATCTACTATTTCCAGTATTATTTCAGGGCTTGACACCATACCTATCTTAACAGCTTTAGGCATTATATCTTCAAATACAGCTTTCATTTGCTCCTTAATTATATTTCTGCTCAATTCTTCAACATCAAATACACCCATAGTATTTTGAGCTGTTATTGCAGTTATAACACTCATTCCATATGTCCCAATTGCACTAAATGTCTTTAAATCTGCTTGAACTCCAGCGCCCCCAGAAGAGTCAGAACCTGCTATTGTTAATGTTGGAATTTTATAATTTCTCATGTTTGCCTCCTAAATAAATTCTATCAAAGTTTGCATAAAAAAGCTGTACCCATAGGTACAGCATACATTTACTTTTACTTTATAATAAATCATTTAATTTGTATGCTTTCCTACGCTGGTATTAACCAGATCAGGTGTGAGGGTCAGTAAAACTTCTCAGCGCGTGGCTCCCCTAGCACTTTAATTTTTAATTGTATCTAATATTAAGATTAGTATTTATTGCATTATTTGTCAATAAAATTTTTTAATCAGCTTTTTTGTCAAATTCTAAGACGATAAAATCTTCCTCTTGTTTTAATTTTTGAATAAAATCTTCAGGATTTTCAATTATATTGAGCTTTTGATACCTGCTTTTTTGCTTTATCTTATATTCCAACTTCATAGCATCACTTTTGCTTTTGCATACAAAATATATTTCTAATTTCGAAAATCCTCTAGATCTTGTATATTTACTATTTATACCCTTTGTATGCTCTCTTAAACGCCTTTTTATGTCTATTGTATATCCAGTGTATAAAGAATTATCCCTACATCTAATTATATATGTATAGTACATATTCCCTCCATATTTTTTAATACTATAAGTAAATTTTATGTCTACTTATTTTATATTAATTTTATATATTTTACAATCAAAAAATAATGCCAGTAAAATATCTACTGGCATCATTTATATTATTTAATTTTTATTATTCTACTTCAATTGCATCAACTGGGCAGCTTTCAGCAGCTTCTTTTGCCTCATCATGACAATCTTCTGGAACTTCTGATTTTATTGCATGAGCATATCCTTCATCAGTAAGTTCAAAAACTTCTGGACATATTGATGGACATAATCCACATCCTATACAAGTATCTTTATCAACTCTAGCTTTCATAAGTTAAACCTCCATAAATCTTTTATAAATTTCTTTTTTATTATTTACAATATTTAAATAAAAATTCATGAAGTTAAGATTTTTTAATTTAACATACTACATATAATTTATATAACTTATAATTTTACAGCTTTTAATTTTTTTAAATTACATAATCAGCTACATATTCTTTATTATTTTCTACTACTTCTAATTTGCGTCTTGTTTTTATTTGTGCTGGTATTCCAACTGCTGTTGAATTACTTGGAACGTCTTGTAAAACTACACTATTTGCCCCAACTTTAACATTATCTCCAATTGTTACTGGACCTAAAACTTTTGCTCCAGAACCTATTATTACATCTGAGCCAATAGTAGGATGTCTTTTAAAAGTTTTTTCATTTCCTGTTGCCCCAATTGTTGCACCTTGGTAAATTGTAACTCTATCTCCTATTATTGCAGTTTCACCTATAACAACTCCACTACCATGGTCTATTAATATTCCATCTCCTATTTGAGCACCTGGATGTATTTCGATTTGTGTAAAAAATCTTGATACTTGGGATATAAGTCTTGCTATAAAAAATCTCTTTTTAGTGTAGAAAAAATGAGACATTCTATACATAATCATCGCATGAATCGATGGGTAAAGCAAAAATAATTCTATTTTATTTCTAGCTGCTGGATCTGAATCCACTATAAATTGTAAATCTTTTTTAACATGATAAAACATACTGTATACGACCTTCTTTCAATTAATTTTTAAAATATTCCCATAGACATGTATTTGTCTACACCATCGGGAGCTACTGTCACTATTATTTTACCTGGATTTTCATCACTTAACTTCATTGCGCCTGATATATTAGCACCAGATGATATTCCTATTAATATTCCAAGTTTATTTGCAATAAGTCTAACTGTTTCATAACTATCTTCATCTGATACAGTTATAACTTTATCTACTATATCTTTATCGTAAATCTTTGGTATAAAGTTTGCGCCTATTCCTTGGATTTTGTGTGGACCTGATTTATTTTCTGTTATTAGTGGTGACGATTTTGGTTCTATTCCAATCACTTTAATTTCTTTATTTTTTTCTTTTAAAAACTTACCTGCCCCAACTATAGTTCCGCCAGAACCAATCCCTGCGACTATAAAAGATACATCTTTGACTTCTTTTAAAATTTCAGGGCCAGTAGTTTCATAATGAGCTCTTGGATTATCTTCGTTATCGAATTGACCTAGACATATATAATTTGGATTTTTATCTAATAGTTCATTTGCCTTTTCTATTGAGCCTGCCATACCTTTAGCTCCTTCTGTAAGCATTAATTCTGCTCCAAAGGCTTTTACTAATTGTCTTCTTTCTATACTCATAGTATCCGGCATTATAATTATTACTTTGTATCCTTTTAGTTTTCCAGCCATCGCAAGGGCTATTCCTGTGTTGCCGCTTGTCGCCTCAACTAAAACACTATCTTTGTTTAGTATTCCCTTTTCTTCTGCTCCATTAATCATATATAATGCAGCTCTGTCTTTTATACTCCCTCCTGGATTTGCTTTTTCTAATTTAACAAATACATTTGGATATCCTGCTTCTTTTAAATTTAAAATTGGTGTGTTCCCAATTAAATCTAAAGCGTTGTTATATATCATAAGTCTTCCTCCCACTTTTTACCATTTATCAATTTGATAATTATATTATATTATTATCATTTTGATATGTCAACCAAATTTTATCATTTCGATAGTAAAAATTATCATTTTGATAATAAACATTATTGGATAAAAATGATAATCCATTTCAATATTTACATTAATAATCTATACTCTTTCTAACAATTAATACAAAACCTCATCTCAAAAATTCTAAAATAGGCTCTAAATTACTCTTATTTGTATTTTTAATCTCATCTTTATAATTCACTATATTAGAAGGTATTTTTCCAGAACCATAAGATACTCTTAGCTTATCTATAAAACTAAGTTTACTGTAATTAAAATCTCCCTTAAGTTCAAAAAACTTTATATTTTTATATAAATATGTGGGCAAGAAATTGAACATCATAATCTCATCTAGTGAATAAAGTCCAAGTCCTACATAAAATACTATTACATTTTTATTCTTTAACTTTTCTAAATTATCTTTTATAAAGTCAACTCCCCTTATATATCCATTTTCAATAGATGCTCCAAATATTATAGTGTCGTAATTTTTTAAATCTGAGCTTTTTATATCGGAAATTTCATATAAATCAGCATTTATTTTTATTGCAAGCCAGCCTGCGTATTTTTTTGTGTTATTATATTTTGTTTTGTAGATTATAACTGTTTTAGACATAATAAAACCTCCAATTATTTACTATATTTAATAATTAGAGGTCTCTTTTTACTTTCCTTTATTATTTTATTTTTTTAACTTATACAAACATTTTTTCTCCTAATAAAACAAAGTTTTGTAACATTAAAAATGCCTTTACATCCATTTTTTCTTTTGATTTTAATATTTTTCTAGCTTCTTCTACTGAAACTAAAATCGCTTCGATATCTTCGTCATCTTCAAGTCCGTCTTTATTTAGCTCACCATCACATGTGCAAAAAACAAGTGCAATAGACTCATCAGTCATCCCTGGCGAAAGATAAGTTTTTTCTATTGTATAATCATTATTTACATCTAATAAATCTAGTCCTGTTTCTTCTTTTAATTCTCTTTTTACAGATTCTAAGATGTCTTTGTCACCTTTATCTACAAGCCCTGCTGGAACTTCGTATATATAGTCGTTTATAGGAACTCTAAATTGTTTTATAATTACAAGTTTTTTATATCTCACATGGTATGCACAAATTCCAACAGCATCTACTTTATCTTCATTTTGATTTAAATAAAAATCTTCTACAGCTTCTTTATCTTTTCTAGTCGCAACAGTCCAGTGTTTATTTTCATTTAATTTATTTTTATATTCTAAATCGTATAGACTTATAAATTTTCCATAACAAAGTTCATTTACCTTTTGTATTTTGTTATTCAAATTACTCACCCTTTCTAATTTCAATATATCCCCTGTCTTTTGTATCTTTGATATATTCGTTTATTATATTTATATAATCGATTTCATCTTTTCTAAGCGCATCTTTTTCTTGTTTTTGTTGAATAATAAGATTTTGTATAGAAGCTTTTAGACTTTCTATTTGACTAGGATATCTTGCATCGATTACTTTTTCATATTTAATTTTAGCACAACTTATATAGTAAACTTTGTATTTATAGTTTTTCATATTTATCCAAAACACTATATCTCTATTTAAATTTAAAAGGTATTTTTGTTTTCTAACAATAGATGAAAATAAATCTATCTCTTCTTTTATCTTTCCTGCTTCTTCAAATTTCAAATCTTTAGCTTTATCATTCATCTCTTTTTTCAGGCTTTCTATTACAAAATTACTTTTCCCATTTAAATTGTCTTTTATATTTTTTACTATATCACGTTTAATCTTATCATCAATTTTTATTCTGCATGGTCCTATGCATTTATTTAAATCGTATCGTATACATTTATTTTGCCTTTTGCATATTGGCAGGCGATATACTTTTATGATTATCTCTTTTATAGTATCTAGCTTTCTTTTAAATGAATAAGGCCCAAAATAAATCCCATCTTCTTCTATTTCATTTGTGATTTTTATGATATTGTAATCTTTTTCATCTAAGCATATATACTTGTATTTTTCATAACTTTTAAGAAGTGTGTTGTACATCGGCTTTAATTTATGTATATTTTGACATTCTAAAAAAAGCGCGTCAAATTCTGTATCTGTTTTTATAATATCTATATGAGATATATTTTTTATCATCCTCTCAATTTTTCTAGAGCGATTTGCGCTATTTAAAAAATAGCTTTTTACCCTCTTTTTTAGACATTTGGATTTTCCAACATACAACAATCTATCTTCTTTATCTTTCATAAAATAAACGCCAGGCGTTTCTGGTAAATTATTTAATTCATCCAATTTATAAGTAATTTTTTTATAATTAACTTGACCTTCTGTAACTCCTTTATAAATAGTTTTTTTATAATTAGTTTCCATCTATAAATTTATTTCTCCATTTTCTATAGTTTTAGGTTTTGGATTTTTTTCAGCTATTATTGCAGATGCTAAGATTATAACGCCTCCTATTAATTGATATATTGAAAAAGGCTCTTTAAGCAAGAATATGCTAAATACTACTGATGAAACTGGATCTAAGTAACCTAAAATCGCTATACTTTGTGCCTTTAATTCTTTCATAGCTGAAAAATACAGACAATACGCAATTCCTGTATGAGCTATACCTAAAATTGCTATTAATATTATCGATTTTGGTGAATCGAATATAATATTATTTCTGTATATTACCCAAGGTAGCAGTACCATAGACGCCATAAAAAGTTGTATAAAAGTTTTTGTATAGTCGTCTACATTTTTTATAAACTTATTTAATATTATTACACTTGCATACAAGCATGCTGCAGCAAATGCATTTATTATACCCTGAGTTAAGTTTATATTAGTACTTGATTGGCCAGTTCTTACGATTAATACAAGACCAATCATAGCGCATATTACGGCTAATACCTTTTTTAAAGTTAATTTTTCTTTTAAAAATATAGGTGATACAAATATTACTATAACTGGAGCTAGATAATAAACAATTGTCGCATTTGCAACAGTAATATAGTTGTATGAGTTAAATAAAAATACCCAGTTAAGGCCAATCGCCATACCTGAAATTATAAGTATTATAATGCTTTTTTTGCTAGGTTTTTTATCTTCATCTTCAAAGTCATTATTTAGTTTATCATTTTCTTGTTCTAATTTTTTATTATTTTGCATCCTAATAAATAAAACTATACCAAGAAATACACTTCCTATTATTCCTCTAAAAAATGCTATTTCAACTGAATCTAGAGAAATATTTTTTACAAATACTCCTAAGCTCCCCCAAAGAAGCATAGCAATTAATACTTTTATTGTTGCTTTGTTCATACTAATCCCCCTTACATATAGCGCTTTTTTTATTATAAATATTTATCAATTAATTCTTCTACATCAACGTGCATATATTCTTTTATCTCGCTGCCTTTAACAGAATACGAAGTTCCTTTTGAGCAGAATATCGAATTTGATGTAAATTCTTCGTCTGCATCTTTGTTATAGTTGTATTTTTCTATTACTTCTTCTGTATTATGACACTCATCGTATCCATCGAAGTTAAGCGAGATTTTGCCAGTCCCTTTTGTAAAAGAAATTAATTCTAGTTGATAATCCATAAATGTATCTACTGGTCCCCTACCAGTTATTATAGATTTATTATTTATACTCTGTGGCATTTCAAAGCTTCCATTTAACCTTTGAATATCAGACATAACCCTTCCAAGGTAGTTATCTTCTACTTCGATTTCAAAAGCATAAAACGGCTCTAATATTATATTTTCACTTTGCTCAATACCCTGTCTTATCGCCCTATAAGTCGCTTGTCTAAAATCACCCCCACTTGTATGTTTTTTGTGGTCTCTTCCTGTAAGTAGAGTTATTTTTAAATCGTCTAAATCAAATCCACAAAGTATTCCGTGGTGTTTTCTTTCAAACACATGTGTTTTTACTAAATTTTGTGTGCCAATATCTAAATCATCTACATGTGCTATACTCTCAAATACTATGCCTCCTCCTCTTACATTTGGCTCTATTTTTAAATGAACTTCAGCATAGTGTTTTAACGGCTCGTAATGACCACTTCCGATACAAGGAGTTTTTATAGTCTCTTTATATAAAATTTCACATTTTCCAAAGTCAATTTCAACATCAAATCTATTTTTTATAAGCTCTTTTAAAATTTCAAGTTGAACTTTTCCCATTATGCTTATACTTATTTCTTTTAATTTCTCGCTATAAGATACATTTAAACTAGGCTCTTCAGCTTCTAAAATCTTAAACATACTAAGAACATCTTTTATATTTAAACTTTCATCAAATATTACCTTTGTTCTAAGTGTTGGAATTATAGTATCTTTATTCTTAATTTTTAGTATGTCTATATCTTGATTTGATTTTGAAGTTATATATTGACCTATATTTATATTACTTAAACCTGATATAGCTCCAATCTGCCCTGCTTTTATACTCTTACTTATAGATGTCTTCTCGCCGTTTTTTAAATATATTGAGTTTATTTTTTCTTCTATTATCTCGTCTTTATAGAAATATTTTACCTCATCTTTTACATTTAATTTTCCACTTAAAACTTTTATGTATATTTCTTTGTTTTTATCTTCATATTTTACATTACAGACTTTGGCTAAAAACTCGTTATTTTCATCATAAGACGTTGTTGTAAGCTTATCAAAAGATTCTATAAAGCTTTCGATATTTATATCATTTAATGCAGAACCTCTAAATACTGGATATATTTTATTTTCTTTAATTTGTTTTTTTAAATTATCTTCCCAAAGCTTTTTATTATATCCACTTTCAAAATAAACTTCCATTAAATTCTCGTCTCTTTCTGCTATAAAATCGATAAAATCTTCACTAAAATCTTCATTTTTAAATTCATCTGTCATATCGATTATATTTGAATCTAGATTTTCTTTAATATCAGAAATTACTTCATCTATAAAAAAGTTTTCACTATCTATTTTATTTATAAAAATAAAAGTAGGTATATTTTTCTTTTTTAAAAGTTTAAAAACTGTAGATGTGTGTGATTGAACCTTTTGCGTTCCGCTTACAACAAGTATAGCATAATCTAATATCTCTAAACTTCTCTCCATCTGACCGCTAAAATCGACATGTCCTGGAGTATCGACTAAAAAATATTCATTTTCATTATAGAAAAATCTCGCTATCTTTGAAAATACTGTTATACCTCTTTTTCTTTCAACTTCATAATTATCTAAAAAAGTATTCTTATGATCTACTCTTCCTCTACTTCTTATAGATTTTGTATGATATAAAATTTGCTCCGATAAAGATGTCTTTCCAGCATCGACGTGTGCTAATATCCCAATTGTTTTAATCATTTTATACCTCTTTCCTTAATAAACTTATAATAATACTTTTTTTAGTAAATAATACTTAAAACTATATTATCACACAAAGGAGGGATTTTGATGATTAATTTAGACTTAAACATAGTATCAACGTTAATTTTGGCGATTGTACTTTGTTTATTCGGAAATTTTACCAAAAACAAATTCAATATTTTTAATAAAGTATGCATACCGACACCTGTTATAGGTGGTCTATTTTTTTCTTTATTAATTTTTATTCTCAGAAAGTTTGGCATTTTAGAAATAACTATGGATACATCTTTAATGCCTTATTTTCTATCGATATTCTTTATAAGCGTTGGATTTTGCATAAATATTTTTAGTGCAAAAGGCGGCGGAAAATTATTATTTTTATATTGGCTTTTATGCGCATTTTTAGGTCTTTTTCAAAACTTAATAGCCGTATTTTCGTCAAAACTTCTACATATCAAACCACTTCTTGGATTTATGTGCGGGTCTGTATCTATGGAAGGTGGACATGGGTATTCGCTCGCATTTGGGAAAACAATAGAATCTCTTGGAATTGAAAACGCATGTGCTATTGGTATAGCAGCGGCGACACTCGGGCTTATAACAGGAGGGCTTTTAGGCGGTCCTGTTGGAAGATTTTTAATATATAAATACGATTTAAAACCATTAAAAGGAGGAAGTCGACTTGTTAAAAGCAATAAAAATCAAAATATTATAAAAACAAATAAACCTAAATTTCAATTTACACCTATAGTTTTTTTAGAAAATATTTTAATATTGCTTTTAATTATGAATATCTCGTTTTTTGTATCAAATATAATTAATTTAAAAACAAATATAATAATTCCAAATATAGTTATTGGAATGCTTTTATCTGTAATAATTAACAATTTCAATATCAAAAAACAAGTATTTGAATTCTATGAGGATTTATTTGAATTTATACAAAATATATCACTAGATATATTTTTGACTATGGCGCTTATGAGCATCGATTTATACGCCTTATCTAGCCTTCTTGGACCTATACTTATTATTGTATTTTTCCAAGTTTTATTTGTATTAATCTACGGAGTATTTATATGCTTTAGAGTTTTAGGCAAAGACTACGATGCTGCAATCATGATAAGCGGTCTTATCGGCCACACACTAGGTGCTACACCTAATGCCCTTGCAAATATGTCTACGCTTACAAGTAAATACGGCAAAAGCGAAACAGCCTTTTTAATAGTGCCTATGGTTGGTGCATTCTTGCTCGATGCCTTTTCAATGCCTTGTATTTTATTTTTTATAAATTTTTTAAAATAGATACATAAAAAAGTATTAAAAAACATAAATTTTACCATACTAAAAACATGAAATATTTTTAGTATAATAAACAAAATAAAGCAAAGGTAATAATTAAAATAAAATCTATTAGAAAGTTGTGATACTATGATAAAAAGCAATCTAAATTGCATCGTATCAAGTTGTGCTTATAACAACGACGGTTATTGCTATGCCTCTCATATTAAAATAAATGGTTACGATGCTATAAATTCAAAAGATACAAATTGCGAAACTTACGTAAAAGGTTCATTTGAATCTCTTTCATCTAAAAGCGATGAAGTTATAACAAATAGTCAAAATATTAGCTGCTCTGCAAAAAACTGTACATATAACTTCTATGGAGGTTGTAATGCTGATCATGTTTTAATTAGTACAAGAGACAGTAAATGTGATACTTTTAGAATTAAAAATTAAAAACACTAAAAAACGGGCTTTATAAATGCAAGGCCCGTTTTTATATACAAATAATTAAATAATTTCTTCTTTTAATCCTGGATTTTTAAGTTGATATTTTTTCATTTCTTCTATCATATTTTCTTTTATTGTTTTTGCAAGTTCAACTGTTCTTAATTTTGGATTTTTTAAGTGGTCATATATTGGTTCTAAAAATTCAACTTCTACATCTTTTGAATTTATTTTACCTACTGGTTGGTATCCTTCATAAGTGTGTAGTGAGTTTTTAATTACCATTGGCACTATTGGGCATTTAGCTTTATATGCTATTTTTAAAGCACCTGGCTTAAAATCTGAGACTAAAGACTTTGGATCTTTTACCCAAGTTAAATCACCTTCTGGGAATATCGCCATACTTTGGCCTTCTTTTATATTTTCTGCGCATTTATTAATGCTTTTTACACCTTCACGATTATTTTCCCTATTAATATACACAGATTTTGTAAGTTCTATCCAGTGTCTTAAAATAGGAATATTTCTCCATGTTGGAACATCTGCAATAACAACTCCAATTGGCTTTGGTGTACTAGATATTAATATAAAACTATCTAACATACTAGAGTGATTTATGACAAACAATACTGGTTCTTTTGGCACTCTTTCTTTTCCCAAAATATTTAATTTAATATTTACCAAATCTAAAGATTTACTAGCTTGATCTTTTAAAAACTTAAATTTCTCTTCACTAGAATATTTATGAGGATTTTTCGTAAATTTTCTAATTAGAGGTAAAGAAGAAATAAAACCTATAATCTGATATATTGCAAATTTTAAATAATTAAACATTGTCACAGCTCCTACTCATGTATTTTTTCCTAATAAATCATTTTATCATATACTTTTATATTAGTAAATATTTTTACTAATTATAAAAAGTTTATTCTAAAATTTTTATAATTATATAAACTTTATAAAGGAGGTTTTTTAATGCTAAATAGAACTCTTGTAATAAATATTCACACTTTCACAGGAGAATACATAAATTTGAATTTACCTGTGGAATTTGTAAAAAGGCTAATTGACAATAATTGTTTTGATTTTTTCTATTATAAAGAAGACGCTATCGACTGCGACAAGTTATTAAAACTTGTAAATAATGCCTTTAACTACGATTTAACTGGTTATATAGGCGAAATTACAACTGCAGATAATAATCATATAGAACTCAGTATAAATTAGTTTGTAATATTTTCCATTTTTAGTTTTATTATATTTTATATGGGTATGTATTAAATATAATAAAAACGGGAGGAATCTTTATAATGGATAGATTATTAGAACTTATAAATAGAAAATTTTTAAAAGATAGCGAGTTTTTAGAATTAGAAGATAATGATAATGTAATTTCATGTGAATACTACAGACCGCACAACGCTCATTACAAAGAATTTTTAGTTACTATAAATAATAATGGAAAAATCGAAGAACATATAGTTTGTTATAAAGCACTATAATTAAAAAGTACTGTTTAGATATTATAATCTATACAGTACTTTTTATTAGTCTTTATATTTATTTTCTTAAGATTTCTTTTACTTTTTCACTATTGTTATAAGGACTGTTTGGGTCACTTCCTCTTAAATCATAAAAAGCATTTTTTGCATCTTGTAATCTATCATTTTTATAATATAGCATTCCAAGATGATAATAAGAGTCATCATAAAAATTACTAGACGCCTTATATGTATTTACAAACTTTTTATAGTATTTTATAGCATTATCATCATCACCTAATTTTTGATATGAAAGAGCCATATTATAAATTGCATCTTCTCTAAATTTATATGTATCATTAGCTTTTAAAGAATACTCGTAATATTTTATAGCTGTTTTATAATCTCCTGCTTGTTTGTATTTATTAGCACTAAAGTAAAGATTTTCTGCTCCTTTTGCTATTTCAGTAGCTTCTTTTTCTTGTTCTTTTAATTTTTCGTCATTTGCTTTAGCATCTTCTTCTGTTTTTTGTGCTTCATTTAATTTTTCATCTTTTTTAGAAAGTTCCTTATCTTTTTCATTTAATTCACTTTCTTTTGAACTTATTTGCTCGTTTAAATCATTAATTTTCTTTTGGTTATTTATATAAAAAGCACCCATACAAACTATAAGTATTGCAATTACAGAATATAAAATTATATGCTTTTTATCTTTTTTATTACTTTTCTTATTTGTTTTAGATATTTCTTCTTTTGTAGTATTTTCTTCAGTTTTCACTTCTACATTTTTATTTATACTATTTTCGATATTTTCTCCATCTTCATTAAATTTCTCAAAAATCGGATTATCCTTATCTATACATCTAAGCTCTTCTAACAAAGCTTTCTTTTTAGCATTATCTCCAACTCTATCATAAAGAAGTATAGATATTACATATGGCTCTATAAGCTCTGGTTCTTCTAATTTTAAACTATCGAATATCTCTATTGATTCTTCGTTTAATTCTTCATTTATAAATCTTATTGAGTGGTTGTATCTTTCTAAGAAAACTTTAAAATCCTTAGATGATAATAAGTTTACATATTTTCTAGACAACTCATTATTGCCATAGCATTGACTTGTGTAGAAGCTTTCAAATGCTTTTGAGAAATCACATTTTAATAAATATAAAAGACCTTTTAGGTTTAGTATATCTGGATCTTTTGGATTTAATTTAAATGCTTCTTCTATAAACTCAACTGCTTTAGTAATATAATGTCTAGTCGCTAAATCAAGTGCATTATTGTACTTGTTATAAGAGTCTAATTTAATTTCTTTTGAAATCTCACTCGAATTAGTTTTAAGTTCTTTTTGTAAATTTAAAATCGTCTCATTTTTATAATTCGAAGTAACGTATGTTTGCTTTAATGCCTTTAATGTTTTATTATCTTCATTTTCATCTTCATCTATTTTAAAAAATGTATAGTCACTTTTATTTTCTTCTACTAAAGAAATGTCCATTATTTTTCTAGGCATATTTTCAATATCTAAAACTATATGTTCTGCTAAAATAATAATCGCCTCCTAATATTTCATATACTCTAAGATAACATATTTATAAATTATAGTCAAAAAAAATCCTCCATTTGGTATTAAATGAAGGATTTTTAAATATTATTTTATATTATATTTTTTTACTTTTCTGTACAATGTAGCAATACCTATATTTAATGCTTCTGCAACTTGTTTCATTTCCTGAGTATTGCTTCCGTATTTTTTTATCGCTTTTTCTATTTCTTCTTTTTCCAATTGTTCAACTGTTTTTATATCTTCTTTATACATCTCATCTAGTTTGAAAGAAATTAAGTCAGACATGCTTCCTACAAAATCTCTTAATTCTTTATCCTTAGACAATAACTTTTGTTTTTGTTCTTGTGTAAAAGCCGCTATCCCTAAAATTCCTAGGTTTTCATCTCCTAATTTTATAGGAGTGCATATATCTGCTAGTTCCTTACAATGTTCTCTGCTAGAACATATTTTGCAACTTTGCTCTATATCTTTGTTTATAACATGTGCATTTCCTGTTTTTAAAACATTTGAATAAACAGCTTCTTCTGAGATTTTATCTCCTATTTTATCTTTAAAAATACCAGTGCCTGCAATTCTATATAAATCTTTTGATACCACGGTAACATCGACATCTAATACATTAGAAATATTTTGACAAATATCTTGAATATACTGGGTTATATCATTAAGCTTCATATCTGCACCCCCTATAATTTATATTTTCTTTTGTTTCTCATTTTTTATTCTAACTACAATTAATGACTTCTACTTAAGTAAGCAGATGTACATACAGCTTCTTTTTTGATTTCTTTTTTATTATTATCGTAGTATGTTCTATAAGTTGTTATATTGTAACCGTATTTTGTGCTTATTTCTATATTTTTTTTATCGCTTTTATATCCGAATATTTGGCATTTTATTACTCCGTCTTTATAATTATTTTTTATAAAAACAGGATGTTTATAGTTGTTTTTAAATACAAAATCTATACCTGAGTCTGAAACTGTGGCATCTCTTCCCAAATCAACATATGTTGATGGTATTGAGTGGTTTGTTCTAGATACTATATCTAGCCCTGAATATAATACAGCATTGAATAAAGTAGATGAAACTTGACATACACCGCCTCCAATTCCATATGCTACTTTACCACTGCTTATTACATGTGCAAGTTTGTATCCATTTTCTGCACTTCTAACACCTGTATGTTTATTATAAGAAAATGTTTCTCCAGGCATAAGTATTACATCACTTGTTTTTTTAGTAGCTAGCTTTATATTTTGAACTCTTCCATACCCTGAATCATAAAGTGTTGTAGAGTAACTGCCTAGCAATGTATCTATACCTTTTAAATCTGAACTTTTTATTTTAGGTTTAATCTGTAATACTACTAATTTTTGAGTAGATTTTCCTTTATTTATATCTTCAATAAAATTCTCCTTTGTTTTTTCTATGTCTAATTTTAGACCAGTTTCTTCTTTTACAACTTTTACTTTTTTCTTTTCTATTTTTATAGTTGCATCTTTAGAATCTTTATTTACTTCTTTTGATATTTTTTCAAGTTCAGATTTTAATTTATCTTCATCACAGTTCATGACTAGGTTTACTTTTGTTTTAATACCAGCTAAATTTTGTAATGATTTAAATATGTTTTGTATTATATTGCCCTTTCTATTTACATCATATGCCTTATTTATTGTTTTATCTAGATCATAATTTATGTCTAGAGTTTTTGGGTCTATATCCCAAGTTTTTTCTTTGTAGTTAAATTTAAAAGATTGCATTTTATATTCGCTACTTAATTTATCTTTCGCTTCATCTTTTGTTAAATCACCGATATTAATATTTTGTACATATACATTTTTAGATATTTTATCTCCATTTATACAATAAACACCTAATCCTGTCAATATTAATATCAACAAAAAAATGGATAAAATAATCTTTTTTTTCATTAACAAACTCCTAATAAAACATTATATTTTGCTTATTTTATCATCAATACATTTATATATTGTTTTATCGTACATATTTACTAAATAAACTTCTTTAGTTAAAGAAAACCATCCTTTTTTAACTAAAGCGTAATAGTAAATATTGTTGTTTTTCTTTAATAATTTATTTAATTCATCCTCGTTTACGTATTTTGTAATCTCTGATTTATATTTCATTTCTAAATCATTGTATTTTTCATGTTTATCGCTTAATTTATCTTTTACTAAAGTTGCAGCATCTTTAGAGCTTATTGCAAATACGTAATTACCTTGTTCATCAACTTTATAATATCCATCACTGTATTCACAGCCATAATCTACTTTTTCTGATTTGTATGAATATATTTTTTTATCTTTAGCTTCTACTAAAACTTCATTAAATATTTTGTTGTCACGCACAACTTCTGCATAATAATAAAGCTTGTCATCTATCGTCTGTTGATATGATATAACTGATAATTCTTCTCTATTTACACCACTTTTTTTACTTATCAAGTTTAAGATATCATCAGATGTTAGAGTGAATACAGATATTTTTTCTTTATATTCATCTTCTAGTTTTTCTATTTTTTCATCATTTGGATAATATGGTTTTAAGTAAGTTAAATAAACTAATGCCTCCTCGTATTCTCCTTTTTTAGAAGAGTTACCCGCTTGGCTTATGTAGTAATCATACATTAGTTTTATACATTCTTTTTTTCTACTTTCTGCTAAATTGTAGTATTTTTTATCTTCTTCAACTACCTTGTCATACTTATCTATAGCTTCTTTATATTTTTTTATCTGTTGGAATTTACTTGCTTGCTTATATACTTCTCGCGATTGGTATATTGTTTCTATATTATTTTTATATTCATCTAAATCCTGATAAATTCCTTTTAATGAAGTAGTAACTTCCATATAAGAAGAAGCTTTTTCATAAGTGATATTTTCATCTATGTACATCTGCTCTACTCTAGAAGATATATCAAGCAGTTGGTTTACATCTATTTGTATGTCTTCTAATGCATTTATGGTATTTATAAGCCCTGAGTATTGCTCTTTAGACATCTCACCAGTTACATACTTATCTCCACTAGTTGCAACTAATGCAGATAATTTGTTTGATGCAACATTATTAAATTTATTCATTTTAGATGCTGAGAATTCTTTTTCTAGACCTTTATAGTAATCATATGCTTGTGCGTATTTTCTGCTAGATATATCATCTACTAATATATTAGCTTCTTTTTTTACACTAAAGTCTGAGTTACTAATAAAAAGAACTATTAAAAGTATTAAAAAAGCCACCAATGACAAAGATAGACTGACCAAATATTTTTTACTTGCCCTAATATTGTCAATTCCATACTCAATTTGATCTCTTAATGTTTCAAAAAATTTTTTTAAATTCATCCATCTTTACCTTCCTGTTAGTTTAGTTTTATAATTTATTATACCATATTATTTGATTAGCATATTATGTATTTATATACTTTTTTATAACATAAAGGAAATTATTTTCAATCAAATCTTTATTTCTAAAGTTTTGTATATATTAAATTTTTGTTTAGGTATTTTTATATTAAAGAAAAAAATAAGTTAGAAGATATTATTTATACATCTAACTTTAATTATATATATATATTATACTTATATCGTCTTTTGAACCGTATTTGCTTATATTACTCAAGTGTTTTTTGTATATATTTCTTAGATATCTATTTGAAAATATATCTTTCTCTAAAATCTGAAATGTTCTATCTAATTCTGATTTTAATTTATAATAAGTTTCAAAACTATTTATAAATCCATCTGTAGATATTACTAATTTAAAATCCTTATTCATTTTTAAAATACTATACTGCATCTTTTCTTCACAATTGTATAAAGCAAGTGAATTGACAAATTTAAAATTATTATTTTTAAATACATTTACATAGTCTTTGTCTTCTTTTATTAAAATACTCGAATCGCCTAAATTAAAAAATACTATATATTCTTTTAAAAAAATTACAAAACTCAAAGTCGTTCCAAAAAGCATATAATCTAATTTATATACTTTGTAGTTTCTTTTATAAAACTCTCTATATACTAAGTCTCGCCACTTGTTTTTTATATCGTTTTGCACTTTTTTATTTTTTAAATCGCATATAAAGTTTTGCTCGCCTTTTTCTATATCTTCATTTAATTTATAAGTTTTCAATATCTCAAATACACTTTGACATGCAAGGTATGAACCTATATGGCTATATTTAAATACATCCATACTATGTCCATCTGCGACTGTACAAACTGCATAGTTTTTATACTTCTTATAAAGAAAAAAATCTTGTGATGAAGAAGATTTTACTATATTTTTATATCCAACAGCACCTTCACCAAATATATTAACTTCCATAAAACCTCCTAATAATCCTATTATTATTTAGTTTATTTAAGGTTTAATTTATTTATTCTAATTTTTAACATAAAAATAAGCACCACTTTGTGGTGCTTACTTTTATATTAAACTCGTATATTAACTTTTTTAAATTGTCACTAAGATATTTCTCTTCTTTTGTTGTTTCTTTGTATATTGTTTTGGGGTGTTTTCGTCCTTTGTACTTCTTTCTTAACTGGTCTTCTACTAGTTCTTTTTGGTGTTTTATTAAAAATATAATCTTGTCTAGCAAAAATAAGACCTACAAATAACATTGAAAAGCATAATCCACCTAAAATTAGATATACTATTCCGACACGCTCTACTCCCATTATTTTATTACCAATCATTAGTACTAGCATTGCAAAAAAAGTTACTAATAAAGATGTAAGTAAAGTTTTAAAAATTCTTTTGAAAACATTCTTCATAACCATCCACTCCCAAAAATTATAATTTCCTTCAACTTATATAATAGCAAAATTTTACACAAATATCAATTGTTATCGCAATATTAATATGTTTTTGTTATATTTTGTTATTATTTCTTAATTTCTTCATATGTATATTTTACAATTTATAAATTGTAACAATACTTTTGTTTTTTAATAATATAAATATAAAGATTAAATTTAAAGAGGTGATATTATGCCATGTTTGCCTAACTTAGGTTCAAAAGCTCCTGATTTCACAGTAAACACTACATTCGGTCCTATCAATCTATCTGATTACTGTGGAAAATGGGTAGTATTATTCTCCCATCCTGGAGACTTTACACCAGTATGCACTACTGAATTTATATGCTTTGCGAAGTATTATAATGAATTTAAAAAGAGAAATACTCAACTTATAGGCCTTAGCGTCGACAGCAATGCCTCACATTTAGCATGGGTTTATAATATATGTCAACTAACAGGTATTGAAATTCCGTTTCCAATTATAGATGATTCAAACAAAACAATAGCTAAACTCTATGGAATGATTTCAAAAGATATGAGTGAAACATCAACTGTCAGAGCTGTATATATAATTGATGATAAACAAATACTAAGAACTATCTTGTATTATCCTATGACAACTGGAAGAAATATATTTGAGATTCTTAGAATTATAGATGCTCTACAAAAATCTGATTGCGATAATGTTGTTACACCAGCTAACTGGTTACCAGTTTAATAGTAACAGTAATTGGATTATTTTTCAAAAATTTCAACGTATTTTTCAGAAGAAGTTATATAAACTCCTGATTTTAATTTATACATATCTGTCCCAGTTCTCTCAATTTTTTGAGTTATAGTAAATACATCTCCTTTTTCAACTTCTCCTACTACACTGCTTGAATTAAAATCAGCTTTATTATGTATGTTTATTTTGTCTGCTATTACTCTAAGATATTTTGTTTTATTATCTGTATTTTTTGCCACATAAGTTACACCTAATTGTTCACATACACCTCTTGCTGTTGCTTCAGCACATTTTTCAATATAATCCTCGTCTAACATGTGTTTAGCTTCTTTCCAATAATCCATGAATCCATATTCTATTAAAATAGCTGGTGCGTTTGTTTGTCTAAGTATTGCAAGACTGAATCCACACATTTCAGTATCTTGTACAACACCATAATCTCTTTCCGGCTGTAATGCTTCTTTTAATTCAGCATGTACCTTATTTGCTAAAGAAACGGATTTAGAAGAACAACCTTTAGTTTTTAATACTAATAAACCTTTAACTCTAGTTTGGAATTTAGTACATTTACCACTTGCATTGAAATGGTTTGATACAACTAAATCTACCCCTAAACTATTAAGATGTTTTGCTCTAGTACCTAAAGGTGTATCTGTTTTATCTTTAAATCCAGAATATGCAACACCGATGTTACATCTTTTAAGTGCATCACCTAATGCATATGATACCTTTTTATTAAATTCGTATTCATGTATAATTTGTCCTTTCTTTTTAAGGACGTTTCCTTGTTTGTCTTTTATATCATCTAGTATTGGTGGAGTTCTTTTTCCATCTGTCACTAAACTGTGACCAGCATCTATACCTACTAAATATTTACTCATATTATCACTCACTTTCTTATATTACTTATTTTCTATAAAACTTTTAAATACTTGATGTAAACCTGTTGAAGTTAATCCTGATAACATACCAGATAATATTATTTCTATATTTAGATCCTTAGTTATCCAAACATTTAATAATACACCTATTGCAGCTAAAATTGTAGGGATATATTTATTATCTACATCTTTAACCCATTTTTTTAATATATAGCCTATGCATAAGCATACTCCAATTATTGTTGTTACTAAGTATCCATTTAAAACTGTAAAATCCATAATAAACCTCCTAAAATATATTGTTTTGCACTGCATAAAAAAAGAAGCTAATAAAAGCTCCTACCAATGCAGTAATAAACCATTTTAATGTTGCTGTTAATGACTTTAAGTCGATACATAAATTTTTTATTTCTGTTCTTAGAACTGCACTATCTTCTTTTAGTTTGTCAATTTCTTGTGCATGATTATTTATTCTTCTTTCAAGTCTTTCCAGAGTCTCTTTTAAATGTTCCTCATTCATGTTAACTCCTTTCTAGTTCTATTTTTTAGAACCTATAAATATAGCTATAGTAAAAACTCCTATAATACTTCCTAACATCATACCTAATATAAAATTAATCATTTTCCTTCCTTTCTTGTGTCATAAATTCACACTAAAAAAGAGCAGCCAAATTAATAACTGCTCTATCATCTTACTTATTTGCAAAACTTATACTATCTATCCTATGTTTTTTATTTTTTAGGATATATTCCTCTAATTTTACTCTTAGAACACTTTGGATTTTGACATTGCCATTTAGTAGTACCATCCGGACATGCTATAAGTCTCATTTGAGTTTTGCACTTAGAACATATTCTGACTATTCTCTTTGTCATATCTCCTTTTACCTTTCCTTTAAATTTTTACCTAGCCTTTTTGTAGCACCAGCTGAACCTCCTAATGATTAATATATAGAAGTAGTTTCTTTTTATAGCATCAAATTGGTTTTTTAGTGCGCAATATTTTTAAATTGCGAATTAATTCATTTTTGCAATAAAAAAAGAACTATTCAGTTATTAGTTCTTCGCAACCACTTTCTATAAGTATTTGTTTAACTTGCTCTTTAAGTTTTGCAGGTACTTTTGCATATGTTAATTTACCTTGCATTATTCTATAAGCTAAAAATTCTGCCATATCATTCACCTCCTCCCAAAGTCATCATTATTAATTCCTCAATCGCTTGTGCTTGTCTTTCTTGTTCTTCTTGAATCAAGTCTAGTTGAGTTTTAGATTGTTCTGTTTGTTCTTGTTGTTGCATTTTTTCAAATTCTTCTATTTCTTCTGTTGTAGCATCTCTATATATTCCATTATCGTATATTCTATATGTCATAATATCCCTCCTTATCTGCCATAAATCTTATAATTATTACCTTCAGCAAAGGCACCATATCTAAAAAGCAATTTATTTATACCTTTTTTATCATTCCAATTTGCTGAATTATATGTGCCCTCACTGCTAGAAAGATTTGAACTATTGCATCTTTTCCAAATTAAAAATAAAACTGGATTTTCAGCACATAAATATATCGAAAATGTACATTCTTTATTTACTTGCCATAATATCGGTGATAATACTAAATCAACCCCACTTGCTTGATTTTCAGAATAACTAGTTATTGCCATTCCACAATTAGATGTTCCTCCTGCTTTTCCTTTTGCTATTATTAATATTTCTTTATAATCATTATCAAAAATTTCCGTAATTGCACTAACAGTTTCTGTTAAAGTTAAATCTTTCAATAATTTCCACTCTTTTTCACTTCCACCAGTACCACCTTCACCTCGAGGAATACCTAAATTCAATAGAGGATTTTCTGTAGTTCCTGTAATACTCGCAGTCGCACTACTTCCACTCTCAAGTGTTTCTACTGTACCAATTTGCAAGCTTGGAGTTGCTCCAGTATCTCCTTTTGCACCAGCTTCGCCCTTCCATTTATACCAAGTATAAGAATGTGGGTTTATTGGAGCATCTGCATTTGCATCTACACATAAGCCTATATATGCGTTTGGTGTATCTGATATTTGTCCTGCTAACTGTGGTGCTCCTGTAGTTGAATATTTTATATGTAAATACTGACTTGTGCCCCCACCACTTGATATAGGAAGTGTTATTCCATTGCCTAATTTACTACCCTTTGAATTTACAAGTTGAAGTAAATTAGTAGCACTATCTAATGACAAATCAGTTGGTTGGTTGTTCGCAATATCTTTAAATTGCGAATTAAGTGTTTCTATATCCTCACGAGCCTTTGTATCATGTATAGCTCTTTTATTTATACTTTTTATATCTGTTTCTGCCACTATTCATCCCCTCCTATTTCTATATCTCCTGTTTCCTCGTTAAAACTACTATTACTTATACTTAAGTCTCCTGTTTCTTCATCAAACCATATTTTTACTTTATCCTCTTTTTCAACTTCTTTAATAAGATCATCAATAACCTCATACATAAATTTACTTGGTGTTACTATTTGTTCTGTAGTTGTTTCATCTTTTACTTTCAACTGGCAATAATATTTCCCAACTATATCTTTAGCTTCTTTTTTTAAATCACAATAAAATAGACCTGGCTCTTCTTCTTGAGTCAAGTCTATTTTTATTGTATTACCATCAGGCTTAAGTATATATAATTCATTCTTACAGTCAGATAAATCTATTTCTTTATCATCTTTAGTTATTTTCATAAAGAAATCACTTGTTTCTTTATCAGAAATACAAAATTCCATTTCTATAGAATTAAATTTTTTATTTGTAAGATCTAGACAAATAGTCTTATATCCTTTATCTATCTTAGACATATTATCTTCCTTTCTATGCTGTTCGTGCCAACTTTGGTTGCCATGTATAGCCTGTACTGTCTTTTGCTGCTGAAACATAAATATAAACATAAATACTTTCAATGTCTTTTGTTGTTGTAAATGTAGCTCCATCTCCATTATCCCAAGCTAAAGTATCTCCATTTGTATTTTTTACAACTAATCCCCATGTTTCCCCTGATGTAGTATCTGAACGTTTTGGGCATCCAGTCAATTTGTAAGTGCCTTTTTTCAAATACGTCACATAACTTTTACTTGTTAAATAGAAAGTTGTACCTTCTGAAGGTTGCCCTGATGTTACTATAGTTCCATCTTTATTCACTTTAAAATTCATTCCATTTAATGTATTTGTGCCAATTCCGCCTGAATGGTATGTAGTATTAAGTAAGTTTATATTGGAATCAACTTCACTTACATTATTTCGTGGAGTATAATCTGGTCTAGCTATAAATACTATGTCACTTCGTGTTGTTGACTTAGTTCTTATACACACATTTTCGTGACTTGTTACGTTATAGTATTCATAGTAAGTTACTTCTCCAGCACTATTTTTTTGCATAAACCCTTCTTCTGCTACTATCCCTACGTGTGATATGTTTTTAAACCTATTATTTATATGATAACTTCCGTCATCATATTTAGCAGCATGAAAAGTCAAATCGCCTGGTCTTATATCTTTTTCATCTATAACTCTTCCAGCACACCAAAAGAATTCAGCTAAATCAGCAGCATATCTTATTCTTCCAGTAGAAAAATACTTGACTAATTGCTCTAAAAGGCAACTAAATTCACTGCCTATTGCTTTTATACTCTTGGGGTCTATTCTCTTATTATTTCCTGTGACACCTTGAAATACTGAGCTATTAAAAGGAATTTTTAATAATGTATGTATTATATAAGTAGAACAATCTAATAAACATTTCCCGCTTGCATTTGTTAGATTACCTTCAAATACTGAATTACCTCCACTATATGCAAGTTGTACTTGATTTGCTATCCTTGCATCCCAGTAACTTCGTGCAATTTGTACATATTCATTAGCATATTTACCGGACCATGGAATTTTACCATAATTTATATCTACTACTGCATCTGCAGTTCCTCTAACACCAAGTACATAATTTCCACTACCTCTACCTCTTGCAATATTATTTGCTACTAAGTTTGCATCTCCCTTTATTACTATATCTCCTTTTAAATATTGATCTCCTTCTATTATAGTGTCTGTCTTAGATGGATATATTGTTTCTCCTTGCTTTGTCTTAATTTTTCCTGTTGTATTGTCATCTATATAAGCTAGTTTACTAATCTCATTTGCAAAAGTAGAGGGTTTCATTTTATCTGTTTTGCCTTTTATTGCTCTAATGGAATTTGCTATCTTCGTTAGTTCTGCTACTAAATCCATTAATACTCACCTTCCCATATTGCTTCAACATCTGTACTTGTACCTGGTGATGAAGATCCACTCGATGTTATAGATAAATCTCCTGTTTCCTCATCATATTTTACATCTAGTCCACCACTTGGTGTTTCTCCACTTCCGCCACTTCCTCCATTAGTAATTTGAAAAACTGTTTTTGTATTGTCAGTATATGTTATTGTATAAGTATCAACTAATCCATTTGTATTAGTCTTTTCAAAAGATACTATACCGCGTCCATCAGCCCCAGGTACTCCGCCTTTTTCTTCTATTTCTTGTATCAGTTTTTCAAATGCTTCTACAATTTCATCTCTTATATCTGAACAAAACTTATCCTTTTTTATTTCTGTTAGATATCTTTTAAGGTCCATGTCTTCCTCCTTTCTAATAGCCTATCGCACACATTTTCATCGTTATATTACCCTTTAGTTGTACTTTATTTGCATGTCTAACAGACAATAGGCAACTTTCTTTTGTTTTCGGAGTTGAGTTAACAATTAAACAGTTTCTATCATTATTCGAGATAGCTCCTCCAAATACGGCTGTACATTGATTTGGAAAGGGTGTTTTGAATTGATATTCTTTTTCTATATACCAATTTTCAGTAGTTGTTGGTGGTTTATATGTCACTTCAAATGTTTTTATTATCATTCCACCTACTAACTTTACACTACAATTATCACTATTCAAAACATTATCTTCATCATTTATTGTCACATCATTTATATTTGTTTTACCTCCATTTATGTTTTCGAATTTTGCTCCTCTCCTAACATTTATGTCCATAATACTCCTCCTTCCTAAAATCCATTCTTATGTAAAGCTTTTATTAAAGCAGGATAATCGACATAACCTCTATCGGCATCGGCCTTATTTGATATACCTGATATAGTGTCATATCCATATTGCCATATACCATAATCACTCTTAGTCCATGATGGTTTTTTCACGTTATAATGAGCTATCCATATTGGATAATCTTTTATATCAGAGAAATTTATGTAGTTATTAAACCAATCTGGATTACCATATATTCCAGGATAATATCCTGCTTCAGATAGCATTGTACAGAATGTTGTCATATAGTTCGTTAAAACTGTCTTTCCTGGGTTTTTACTCTTATAATTCGGATATGTTCCTTGATTATTTAGAGAATCATATTCTTGATCAAAATAAATAGGATAACTAAATGTTCCTCCAGCATATTCATTTAATTTTTTTATTACCCAATTTGCCTCAGCTTTTAATTTTGTTAAACTACTTGCATAACTAAAGAAATAAACTCCTATATTTATACCTGCTGCTTTAGCGCCTTTTACATTGTTTACGAATTGTTTGTCTAAAACACCTCCACTACTTTGTCTTGAACCATAACCAATTCTAATTATTGCAAATTTTACACCCGCATTTTTAACCTTAGTCCAGTTTATATCTCCATTATGATGACTTACATCTATACCTAATACAGGATTATTCTTATCTATTACATAATCTTGACTATCACCTTTGCCTGTTTGTGCATCATCTTTGCCAGTAACAGTAGTTATATTAGTATATTCACCATTTACATAGGCTACTTTTCCGTTGTAATCTACTTTTATCCAACTTGAATTAGTATACTCTTCAAGAATCATGAATCTATAACCTTTATAAACATAAGCTATTTGAGTATATGTTGTTCCTGGACCACTTCTAACCTTTAGTCCTGATGATTTTACTGTCGCTATTTTTGATGTTGTTGTTACGATATTTCCTATTACTGCGTTTCCGTATGTCATTCCGAATTTATTTGCTTCAGTTGCATTTTTCATACATAAATCAAATATATATGTTCCGTCTGATTTTACTATTATTGCATTTCCTCTGTCTGTAACAGTAAATATCTTTCCATCTAACTCTGTTCCAGTATCTTTTACTAATACTTTACTTCCTAATGGAACAGAACTTGGTGCAGCACAAGTCAACTCATCTGGATAACCAATTAATTTATTACCCATACAATCTGTTGGACCACCTTGTCCTGGTTCATCTGGCCAATATACACTATATATAGCTTTCTTTGTTTCTCCAGTTACAGTTACAACATCTCCTTCATCTGGTTTTGGTTTTGGATCTAATTCACCTTCATCTGGATTCGGTGGTGTTACCGGTGTATCATCTTCTTTTTTATCATCATCCGTACATGGAATCCATAGTTTTACTTTTTCGCTTGTAGGTTCTTCCTGTTCTGTACTTATTTCATCGTATACTCCATCATCTAAGTCTTTTACTATCTTCTTAACCATTAATTCAATAGCATCTAGTCTTTTAGGTAATGTTTCATATACTGTCCCATCACTACAAGTCCTTGCAGCTATAACCTCTATATCCGTATGACCATCTTGAAGAATTATTTTTTCAAATGTATTTCCTAGGCAGTCTTGTCTATAAGATAAATCTTCGGTCTTTTCATTCATAGCTTCAATAGAATTAGCTATACTATCTCTAACATCTATACCTAGTACGGCTTGTCTTATATCAATTACTATCTCTTTTATCTTTTCATATAATTTACTAGGCATTGCTTCCTCCTTTCAATTCATCTATTTGTTTTTGTAGTTTAGTAAAATTCTCATTTGTTTCTTTTAAATTTTTATTATAAGTATTTACATCTATATAACTACCTGAATTTTCTTCTATTTTTTGCACTTGTTTTTCTGTTTTCTGTATCTGTTTTTCTGTACTTATAACCTGTGTTTCTAATCTAATTACTTTTTGTTTAATTTCTATTATGTTTTTAGATGTTGATTCAACGTCGTTAAATATATTTTTATTTTTATTTGCACTATATGTTTTTATATCAAGTTCTTTATCATCAAATGTGAGAGTGTTACTGCTTGGATCTTCTATAACTATATTTTTTTCAATTACACGCGCATCATAATCTATATTAAATATCTCGATGCAAACTGGATAATAATTTCCAACTTCAAAAGAATCAAAATCTATACCTAAATAATATAAGTCAACTGCATCCAAAGACAGACTTGTCGGTATAGAAATAGAGTTTATATATTCATTAGCCTTTTTTAATAAGGTTTCAGCATCTTCAGCATCATCGAAATTAACCGTTTTTTCTATAATCCCGAATTTTTCTACACCGTCTTTATAATCTAAATAGTCATATCCATTATTTAATTTTGCTATAGTAATGCATTCCTCTGTATCTATTTCATTTCCATCATTATCTTTAGATTTTATTTTTGCACCAGTAAATATAAACCTTGTCCCAAAGTCATCTATATTTAGCTTTCTAGACATAGATTTTAAATTTTTCTTTAGCATTATTTTAGTTTTACTTTTTTTCCCTGTTTGTTTTAAATAATCAAGATATATATCTCCATTTTCATGCCTTACAGATAATTCTCCACCGTACACATTTAATAATTTAGTATTTATATTTTCAAATGTTGTTTCGTATGCATTTGTAAAATCAGATGATCCTTCTATCTCTATAGTACCAACTTTGAATTTTTTCCAATCTTCTTGCATTTTAGAATTATGATTCTCTATTAATTTTTCTAAATATGTTTTAATACTTATATTTGTAAAAGATTCATACCTCTGTATAGAGTCAACTAAATATGCCAATGCACTTTCACAAACGTATGAAATAAAAAATAACCCACTTTCTTGAAGCTCTTCCGAAGTTGATAAAATACGTCCTACAAACTCATATTTTTTCGTTTTTGTATTCAATACCTTAACAAGAGTTTTAAATGGGTTTATTTTAGAATATCCTGGATTATTTGAATAAATTGTAAAAGTAAAACTATCAAAACTATTTATCCCTTGCTTTATATTTCCAGTTATTCTTGGGGCATCTTTATCAGTAGATACCGCATTTATAACAGTTTCTTTTTTATCATTTAATATTGTAACTTGGTACATTACAGCACCTCTACTTTAAACTTAAACTCTATTGTTCCGTTTCCTACTATAGTAAGTACATTTTCATTTTTTCCTAATTCAAATCTATAATCTTTTGTTTCTCCAGCTTCAACTGCATATTCAATATCATCCTTTGTTATCGTCATGCTAGAATCTGTAATTATGGTCGGTGTTATATTTCTACTTCCATAATTTATTATGGATATCTTCAATGATCCTTTAACTGGAAATCTTGTATTTTGCATATAATCTGTTAAAAAACAGAATTCATCCCAAATACATTCCCCTTCATTCCAATTTTTAATTTTAAATGGATAAGCTGTAAATTTTATTTCAAGTCTAGTATAATCTGCATCATCATTTTCTTTTATCGATGTACATTTTGCTAAATAATGCCAACCTACTAACCTATCATCTTTTAATTCAGCCTGTTCTTTTCCTAGAAGCCAATTTTCTAATAAAATTTTTGCTATCGTAAGACTTTTTGAATCCTTTTCAATTACATCAATAAAATAAGTTATTTCTCTATTTTCATATGTAGTCTCTGAAAATACATTTGTAAAATCGAGTACTCCTTGCATAAAAGGTATTTCAACAGTAACTTGGTCAGAATCAGGAGGACTTGTATCAGCTTCATCAATATAACAGTCAAATTCTTTAAGATGTTTACCATAAATCTCAAATCCTATATATTTACTCAAGATTTACCCCCCTTTCAATAAAGCTAATTAATCTTCCGGAACGTTTATCAAGTATTTTGCCAACTTCTTTACCGTCCATATCTATTTTTACATGTTTTAGTCCTTTTATAATTGCCTCTGATAATTCATTGTAATCAATATTTATATTGTTATTTATGCTGCTTAATTTGTCATCTAAATACTTATAGAATCCGTCAAGCGGTAATATAGCTTCATTTCCAGCTTCACCTCCACCAAACAACGTTGGCTCAGTCATTATACCTCCCTTCGCATACCACTTTATACCTAGTGAAGGTATTTTACCTTTTAGCAAGTCTCCTACACTCCAACCAGCTGGACTTATAGAAAAATGAGGTAGCGGAATGTGAGGCCATGATATTTTAAAATGAAAAAAGCCTTTTATTGCATCTACCAATCTTCTTATAGTATTTTTAGCTGTTTCTACCGGTTTAACTATTGCACTTCTAATACCGTTAAATATACTACCTACTCTACTTTTAAGTCCATTAAATATATTTATAACATTTGATCTCAATGCACTTACAATATTGCCAATAGAACTTCTAATTCCATTAAATATATTTATACTTCCACTTCTAATACCGTTAAATATATTTCCAACTCCACTTTTAAGTCCATTTACTACGTTTAAGACTGCAGTTTTTAGATTTCCAAATATACTTCTTGCAGTACCAACTAAACTTGGACCTAAATTTTTAACTCCATTTATTATACCTGAAATAAGATTTCTACCTAAATTCATCCAGTTTATCGCACTCCATACTGCAATTATTGCTTGAATTATTTTAGGTATATTTGCTACTAAAGTTGGTATAGCACTTACAAGTCCTTTTGCTAATTGCCAAATTATTTCAGCTCCTTTAACAAGTATTATTGGCATACATGTACTAATTGTATTTGCTATAGTTGTTATCAATGTTGGTACCTTTTGTATTAGAACTGGTAGGGAATTTACTAATCCTTGAGCTATATTCTTAAGTAAATTCATTCCCGATGCAATCAAAATTGGTGCATTTTGCGCTATAATATTTGCTAATCCTTGCAAAATGTCTAATCCTTTTCCTATTACAGTAGGTAAATTTGACTGTATATTCGCACCTATGGTCGACATAATGCCTTTTGCTGATTGAACAATTTGAGGAATAGCACCTTGTATTTTTGTAGCTATACCACTTAAATCAATACTTCCAATTACGTTATTTAAAATTTCAGTCCCACTTTTACCACTTTTTAAATCATCCATAAAACTTTGTATTGCTCCACCTGCAGTTTTTACAGCAGGTACTAATCCAGTCATAAAACCTGTTTTTAAATTTGTTAATGCAGTATTAACTGGCATCATAGCGCTTCCTAATTCAGCTTGAGCCTTTTCGTATTCGCCTTGTGATTGATTATATTCTATTAGTGACTGATTAGCTTTATCGTAAGCATCTTTACTTTTCCCATATGTTGCATTCAACACTTCTGTTATTAACTTTGCCCTTTCAGATTTATCTGATATCTCACCTAAAGCTGCATTAAACGCATCTTCAACTGGTAGTCCTTCTTTTACAGCTTTATTATAAGCAGCCTGTGCCTTCTTATTTCCTTTTAATGCATTTCCAAGATTTATATTTGTATCTTTAGCCCAGTTTACAGCATCTGCCATTGTACCTGTTATTTGTCCGACTAGAACAGTTTCATTTATACTTTCTGCTAAACCTTCAAGTGGAATACTATCCCCGTATGCAGTCCATACAGCTATTGCTGAATCAGTTAAAGCAGTAGTATCTTTTTGACTTAACCCTAGTTTTTCCATATTTAAGATACAGTTAGTAACAGCCATATCATCATTAAGATAGCCATACAAATTAGTGTATTGTTCATCCATATACTCAATACTGTGGCCAGTATCCGCAATTGCTGCTTGAAGTTTACCTTGATTAGTATTTATTTCAACAGTTGCTTCAGATAATTCAAGTAAAGATGAAACTAAACCAGTTATACTTGATATCGCACTACTAATTATATTCCCACATACATTTGCTATTGTTCCCTTTAATACTGTAAAGCCTTCTTCGCTTTCTTCCGCAGCATCACCTAAATTATCTAGTGTATGGTCAAATTGATCCGCAGAACTTTCAGCTTCTCTAAGTCTACTTTGATTTTCTCTAAGTTCAGTTGATAGACTGCTTATTCTACTTGCAAGTTCTTGGGCTTCTGTTGAACTTTCTCCCTGTTCTAATGCTACTCGAGAATAATCCTGTTTTAATTTATTTAATTCTTGTTGCTGTTTATCTATTTCTGAATTTAAACGACTAAATGCGTTTGTATCGTCTCCTAATTGTTCAAGTTCTCTATTAGCCTCATTACTTGCATTTTGCAAACTCTCTAGCTTTTGATTTGTTTGAGTTATTTCATTTTGTATCGCTTGTTGTTGTGTCCCAGCTTGAAGTAATGCATTATACAAATTTTGATATTCTCTTGAGTTTTCGCCCAAAAGTGAAGCAGCTTCTTGCAAAGCTGCTTCTGTATATTCTATCTTTTGGTTTGATGCTTCTAGTTCTCGTTGTAAAATATTTTGTCTTTGTTGTAAAAGATCTACATTATCTGAATTGCCTTTAAGTTGAGTAGCATTTAATTTTAGTTCATTATTCATAGTCTTTAATGAACTATTCATTTCTTTTATTCCGCTCGTAAACTCAGATGTAACGACCTTAAATTCTATTTGAGCTTGTGTCTTTCTTGCCATTATTATCTCCTTTCTTTTTCTCTTACATAATTTATCCAACTGTCGTATGCTGTTTTATTTTCAACTATGCTTAATAAAGAAGATAAATCTAAATTCCAAAATAGGTCTTCGCTTATATTTAAAATAAGGACATAGTAGGTATAATAATCCTCTATGTCCTCTAACTCAAATTGTGGAACCTTTATTTTACTATGATTTATTCTTTTGGTTGATTTTCTAAAGGCTTCTCTAAATTTTTTTTTGATTTAGGTTGAGTTAATTCAGTTACTATATTATTTATCAAAACAAAGCTTTGTGGAATTTCTTCCATAAATTCATCTTCGCTCATAACTTTATCATTATCTATTTCATCTATATTCGCACATAAATATGCAACATAAAGTATTGTTATTGTGTCAAATGTATTATCTTTTATTGTTTTGTTGTATATTAAATTATATCTTTCATAAAGCTTTTTTCTTTTATTTTTCAATTGAAGTAATCTTCTAAAATTTAAAGTTAATTGTATAACCTCTCCGTTTTGTAATTGTAATTCTTTAAATGTACAGTTCATATTCTATCCTCCTATGCTGCTGCTTTGTCATCTGAATTTGTTTGAACAACATCACTTGCTTTTACAAGATCATGGCTAAATGATGTCATCCATTTTGATTTTATATTGTCATCTTCTAACATTTCTTCTATAGCTTCATACTTACCAAATCCGTAATCGTCTGGACACACAGCTATTTCAAGTTCAACTTCTGCCACTTCTTCAGCTCCATTTTCTATCTTTGTAGCTTTTCCTGAACTAACTGTACAATTTGGATAAGCAACTAATTTTTTAACATCATCTTCATCATATACTTCACCCATAAGAGTAAACTCTTCATGTTTAGAATCTTTCCCATAAGCAAATACCCCTGGAGCTAACTCAGTAAAATACATTCCATACATTCTTGTATAAACATCATAATTTATATGTGCTGATATCTTTATAGTTCCGAAACCAGTACCCTTTGTGCGAGATTTTACAACTCTACCTTCGCATTTTTTTGTAACTGTTTTTGTTTCCATTTCATCTTCTAATGTTCCAACACAGCCTATTTTAGTTGCTGCTATATCATTTTCTTTATTAAACTTTATAGCAGTATTTTTTATTTCATAATCTGAGTATGTCTTTCCGTATTTTTTTGCAGTCATTACATTCCCTCCATTCTTCTTGATAATCTATCTAATAAATCATTTACTATCTCATTTGAAGTAGACTCTACTCCTCTTCCCATAAAGCCAATATGGGCTTGATATTTTGATGATGTTCCTGAACCTTCATCAACAAATCCAAGATAATAAAAATTATTCTTTGGTTTTACAACTACACTAAGATTGTAATTTTGTATTTTATACGGTTTACTATCTTTTGCATGTTTTTTTCTTTGTGCAGAAGCTGGAGTAACATAAGTTATTGAATCAACTAACTTTTTACTTCCTACCGTTTTTAGATAGTCATTTATCTCTTTTTCTGCATTACCTGAAAATCCTTGAATAGCATTTGTTATTTTATCTACATCAGAACCTTCTAAACTAAATGTACTTCCAAATCTACTCACTTATAGCACATCCTTTTACAAACTTAGTAAATTCAAGTGTAAGAACTTCACAAACTTGGTCTGTATTTTTCTTTACTATGTAATCATAAATATGTTCTGTATCAGCAAGTTTTAATTTTGTATTTTTTTCTATTGCATTTATAACTTTAGTATCAAAGCCTTCTTCTATATAGTTTTCCATGATTATATAAATAAGATAACTGTATCTAAAGTCATGTCTAGATGTCCCAGCCTTTCCTAAGCTTTTTCTTCTAAATACAAAATAATTCCAATCTAAATTTTCATCGTGTGTACTAAGTCCATAGTAAACAGGGAGATTCAGTAACTTTAGAGTTTCTTGTATCTTGTTAAGTAAATATTTTTCTTTAGTTAGTGATGTCAATAGTTCTCACCTCTTCCATATATAAATACATTTCCTGTTTTCCTCTATCAATATCAACTTCAAATATGTCATATAAAATGTTACCAATTAAAACTTTATGCTTATTTGTTACACTTCTATAAAGTCTAGTTTTTACTTTTAAATTAAGAGATCTTCCTATAGTTTCTGAAAACTCAAAATCTTGTTGTCTTTTACTACATTCATCGTAACCAAGCTTTACTATAAACTCTAAACTCTCTAAACTTTTAACATTTTTTTTAGCACTAAAATCCGTCCTTATCTCTCTATCATTGTAAATAGACAAAAAACCATTATTATAATTACTAAAATTTTTGCTCATAATTTAACACCTCGTATTTATGTCGAATCTGATAAATTTCATTTAAGTAATTATTATCAAATTCATTTTCACAATTGTTATACATATATAAGCAATAATTTAAAAATAAGCGCCTTTCTTGTCCTGCTACAGAATAATCTAATTTAATACCTAATTTATGATTTAAAGCCACCTTAGCATCTTCAATTAAATCTTTTATTTTTCTATCAGTATCTTTATCAGACCATGTTATAACAAGCTTATCTTTAACTAATTGAAATAATATATCATTATCCATTTTCTACCTCTTTATAAAAAAGAGGATAAAACAATAAAATTATTTATTGTATATCCTCCTCTAAAAATAAAATTAAGCTGTTGCTTCTTGTTTATTTAAAACTGTTACATAAGCCTCTTGTAATTCGCTTATATCTATTAATATAGCAACTGTATTATCAAATGCTTTACCAGTACCATGAGTTTTAATTTTAAAGTATCTCTTATCCTCTAAGAATTTAAACTCATCAGAGTAAGTTATTACCCCTTCTTTTGCTCCTGAAATTGCCATAAAGTATTCTTCTGGTAAACAAATGATAGCTTGACCTGTTTCTAATTCATTAGAAACAACTGTTTCAGTAGGGAATGGGAATAAATTATTTACAAATCCTCCTGTAACACTTAATACAGTAGTTGCTGGCATAACCTTCGTTAGGTAATCAGTTAAATTAGAAATAAGCAGTACTTTATCAAATTTTCTTTTTCTTCCATTTTCAGAAACTGCTAAGTTTGCAAGGAGAGTTCCATATTCCTTTGGCATAAAGCTTTTTACTTTTATTGCACTTTTCTTAGGATAAGCTCCCTCTGTAACAGAAACACCTTTATGTATATCTCTAGTTAGGCCTATTGGTTCATTCTTCCCAGTTCCATTAACAATACCTTTTTCTAAACCACCAAGTATTGCATCCTTTAAAATAGCTCGTATATATGCATCTAAATATGTTGGTCCTAATTCAAGCATATCTAAAGCTATACAAGCAAATGCAGATAATTTATTTAGAGTTAAATCAATGACCTTAAATGCAGAAGTTATTTCTTTAGTAACCTCATCAGTTATTTCACCCCAAACTGCAAGGTCTACTGTATGATCATTAAAAATCCATTTAGTAGAATATCCTGCATAAGTAAAATTAATTTTTTGTAATAATGGATGCTCATCAACTAAATCTCTGAAAACATCTTGTATAATGGTTTCTGGCATAGCTCCATCAGGTTGACTTGCTAAATCAGTAAATGCTTGCTTAGGATTTTTTGATTTAGCAGCTTCAATAAAACTTTGATACCATTTTTCTTCTTTATTAGTAAGTTGTCTATATCCTCTTTGTGCTAATATAGTTTTATCTTGAGATTGAGATATTTCTGCATAGTCAGATGTAATTGTATCAACTATAGATTGATGGAATCCCTCCCAAGCTTCTTGAATTTGTTTTTCATCTCCTTGTTTGTATGCATCTTGTAATATCGATGCTGCTTCCTTTTGTTTTAAATTATTATATTTAAATAAACTCATTAAGTTTTACCTCCTATAATTTTTTTATTGCATTTAAAAAAGAACCTAAGTATTTTTGACTTACGTTCTCTTTGTCTTCATCATCTTTTTTGTCTTTATCTTCATTATCATTTGAGTTATTATTATCTTCATCCTCTGTATCTTGATCAGTATCATCAGAATTATTAGAATCATTATTTTTATTTTTTTTAGCACTTTGCATAAATTCTAGATATTCTTGTCTTAGTGATTTTTGCAATAACCATTCCTGTTTTTCTTGCATAAATTGTTCTCTTTGTATTTGTAATAACTGTTTTTCATCACCCCCAATATCAGATGAAATTTCATCACAAAATCCTATTTCCAAGCATTGTTCTGGAGTAAGAATAGTTTCTTTCTCCATCATTTCTATTAATTCTTCCTCTGTTAAATTCTTTGCTCTATTTAAATATATTTGTCTATTAGACTCCATTAGCACATCTAAATCATCTGCTTGTTTTCTAAGCTCTTTTGCATTCCCAGATACATTAATCCACATATCATGAATCATCATAGAAGTACCAAGACCCATTATAATTTTATCGCATGCTAATGCAATCACACTTGCAACAGAGTATGCAAAACCATCTATATAACAAATTTTTTGACATGGTTTTCTTTTTAGCATATTGTAAATTGCTACACCTTCTTTGACACTTCCACCATAGCTATTTATAAAAAGTTCTATTTCATCATTATCGCTAATTTCATCTAATTTTTGTCGAAAAAAATTGGCAGATGTTTCTGAGTCATCATATTCCCATGTGTTCCAGTTAAATTTGCCATATGCAGTAATATCGTCATAAATAAATAGCTGATGCTTCTTTGTTCCAGCTAATTGATTAAATCTATATTTTAACTGTGCATTTCTTCTCATTTATTCAAGTTTACCTCCTCTCCTTTTAATCTATTCTCAACAGTATCATAATTTTTTGTGATAAAATGAGTTTTACTGAATTCTGTGTTTAATGCTTCTAAATCAATTATATCCCTAACCTCATCAATGCAACATGTCCCTGAAGAAATTAACTTGTCAACTTTTTCTGCTATATCTAGGATATCAACATGATTAATTGTTGATGTATCTACTCTAATATAACAACCTTTTAACCATCCTTCATATCTATACATTTTTCGTGTAAGTTCTTCTGAAATCATATCCGCTATAGGATCAATACAGAATGTAAGAAAAACTTTCACAATTTCTTGCATATTTGTTATATTGCCAAGCATCATTGAAGTTGGGATTTTAAATACTTGACCAACAAGTTCAAATATATCTTTTCTTAATATAAGAATATCAGAACTATCTTTAACATTTATTTTTTCATCAAAGGCCTGAAGGTCCTGACCTTTAAATTGAGGATAAACAGCATTATCGTTTTCTATAAATGTTTTTAACTGTTCTCTTATGACTTCCTCAAATAGTTTATTAAACTTTTCATCTCCAGCTTGAATTTCATCAAGTATTAATTTATATTTACGAGAATTACTTCTTTTGTATGATTTTAAAGCATATGCTAATAGCTCTCCATAATCCTCATAAAGTCCGTCAATTAACTTTTTAAGATGTATATTTTCAAGTTTAAATAAAAAAACTTCCTCTGAATAAAAAGTTTTACTAAATTGAAAGTCATCTACAGTAACTCCAACATACCTATTTCCTAATAAAGCATATTTATCAGGATGAAAACTATCAGCACAAAATAAATTATCATTGTGTTCAATACCTAAAGCTTCTCCATTATAAAACATTTTTTCTATTGTCTTATGCCAAAATTGACTTGAATTTTGATTTATATTTGGAGATATATTTAACTTATAATAATCTTTGCCTTTAACTGATTTATTATTTTCATAAGTTTTAATTTCGCATTTACTAATTGCACTCGCTATTAATGTAATAGCTGTATATAAAGCTAATTCCTTATAGTAAATACTCATTTGTATCTCTCTTTTATCAGCTATAGATTTATTTTTTCCATCACTTCTTTTAGTTTCTGCTTTATCTAAAAAATTAATAAACCATTCTCTTATCACAATTGGACCACCTCCTACAATTAGAAAACAACTGGAGCCATAAAACTTATTTCGGTATTTTCTTTTTCTATTTCATCAACGACAGTCATTCCATTTACAAGTGCCATAAATGTATCTGTTTTTCTATAATTAGGTTCTTGTTTACCATAAGTAATATTATTGCCTTGAATAATTTTTTTAGAATTATTAGTTGCCCATCTAAGTATTGGAACATCTCCCCAAACATATAAATGTCTTACAAATATAGAATTTATTTTTACACTTACTTTCATTATGTCAGAAGGTCTTACAAGCTTTACATTTTTCAATTCAAATGCATCAAAACCAATTTGTTTTAAACAAGAATTCAAAAGAGAAAATCTAAAATAATCTATAGCTATTTTTTTTATATTATATTTTTGTTTCATAGTATCAAACCATTGAACTACTATCTCTGGAGGGATCTCTACATCATCAATAAAAGTGCAATCTCCTTTACTAGCCCAATCTTTTAGTGGGGCTTTTATACCTAATAAATCTCTACTTTTTGCACAGATAAAAGTATGCTGCAAAACATAGTATTTTTCATTCTCATAAAAAATCAAACAACATCCTATAAAATCATTACTTTTAGCGAAGTCTATACCACCAACACAATCTTTTCCTTTTAAATCTATAAATTCTTGATTAGTTGCCATTATATCTTCCCATGTAGCAACTTCAATATCTTTATCTCCAACAGGAAAATTCATTCTTTTAGCCATAAATTCTTTATAATAATCTGGTGTATTTGACATAGACCTTACTTCATTTTTAATCTCAGTTTTAAGATATGGAAAATCGTTTATGCTTGGAATAGCTTTTATCCATTTTTCTTCTTGATTCCATTCTTTTTCTTCGTCTATTTTACATATAAAAACTAAGGTCCTATTATCAGGATCATATGCACTCAATATTTTTTTATTTTCCTCCTTTTCTTTATCAAGTACCCCACCCCTAACATGTCCATCTGTAGTTATTGTTATTTTTCTAGGGTCCTTAACTTTACCTAATCCTGACATTAAAGTATTCATATTTGTAGAATCTAAATATTCATGCTTTTCATCAAAAATAACCGCTCCTGTTCTTTTACTATCTTTCCCTCGTTTAGAAGATGTATTAAATCTCAAAGTAGATTTTGTTTTCAAACCTTTAACTTCTTCTTTTGTAGCTTTAAAGTGTTTTGACAATACTTTCTTATATGATTTTTCAATAGGATCTTTGATTATTTCATAAACATCATTGAAAGATGTTTTAGCTTGCTTTTCAGCATTAGCAAGTAAATCAACATTATAGCCTTTTATTCCATGTACAGGACTAATAAAATAAAAGCATAAAAATGATATGAATCCATTTTTACCACTACCTCTACCAAGCATTGCCCTCACTTCACTAAAAAATATATCTCCTGATTTTAAAAAAATTCCTGCAATTAATGCAAATAAAAAAATTTCCCATTCTAATAACTTAAAAGGAAAATATTTTTGAAGTGATAAACCAGCTTCGACTTTTTCTTCATCAAAATAAATATCATCTCTATTTAATACAGGAATAACAATATTTTTCATCATAAGCTCTTGCTCTTTGCAATGTTCAATCTCATTATTTAAAATTTTATCTATATATGGATTAATATATTTACTATAAATCTTCAAAGCCACCATCACCTTCTAGCTTAGGTTTTAAACCTAATTCATCTAGAACCTTTAGCATTGTTATAACTGTTCTATTTAACTCTGCAATGCTATCATTTTTTTTCATGCCAGTTTGTTTTCCATTATTCCACTGAACAGAGACACCCCTTTTAGCAATATCTAAAATCAATAAATTTTTAACTTTATACAATTCCATGTATGTATTAATTAAGTCTTTATAATGTTCCCCTTCAATTTCATTAAATTCTAGTTGCTTAAGAAGATCTTCTTTTATAATGTCAAAATTATTTCCCAAATTTTGAATACTAGACTTTTTGCATCCTTTTTTTAGTGCATCTGGACGTTGCCAACCATATCTTCTTTTCCATGTTTTAACTGTAGATTCAGCAACTCCATATTTAACTGCTATATCTTTATATTTCATTCCAAAAATATAGTCTTTTTCGGCCTTTTCATAATTTGTTAAGTTATTCTTTTCATCCAAATTCACCACCTCAAACTTTTAATTTTTTGTAATTTTTTTATAAATTGAATACCTTTTTTGTTAGTATTCACCCCCCTCACGAAGAAAGTATTTTTTCTCTATATACTAGAGCCCCCCTCCGTTGAAAGGCCCCCAAAAAAATTACCCCATACGGGGGGTAGGGGGGTATCGATTACCATTTTTCAATTGTATTTTTAATTGATTTAAGATTATACCCACGCGAACCAATTTCTTTCATAGTAATAAAAAGTCTTGCAATCCATGGATTTATATCAAACTCTGACATACCTCTTCTATTCATACATACATCTCTATCAGTATCTATAAATATAAAATCAATATTATCTTTAAACTTATCAAATAAATCCATCTCCTCTTTACTAGGAGCACATCTAATAATATAAGTATCTGAATTAAGTTCACTAAATAATCTTAAAGTAGGTTCAAGTAATTTATTTGCAACACTTCTAGCTTTATAATATATATCTACACAATCATCATAAATTATATTATTATCACTATGATCTAAAGATAATGCAGCTGCTAAGTAATCTAAATCATAAGTTAGATTATATTTTCCTTTCCCTTTAACATATGTAGTCTTTCCTGCTCCTGGCAATCCAACTACTACATGAATCATAATTACCACCTTTCCTCTGTTACTTGATTGAGCTTCTTTTTCCCATGTTTCTCTGGGTGAAGCTTATTATGACAAGCTTTACAAACACCTATTAAATTCCTATATTTCTTGCCTTTATAATAATAAAACTTAGATAGCGCAAGGCTTGGATGTTTTGTGACAAATTGATTATGATGTACTGTATCAGCTTTGGTTATTATACCTTGTTGTTTACATATCTGACATTCAAAGTGCTGCTCTTTAAGAACTTCGTCTTTCAAGTGTCTCCATTCTTTACTCTTATAAAACCTCCATAGTTCACCAGATTCTCTAAGCTTCTTAATCCATTTTACTAATTCATCTCTAGTCATATCATATTCCTACACCTAACTAATGGTTTTCTATTGAATATTTGACTCTTTAACCTTTTAGACTTTTGCTTACTTCTTGATTTAAATAGTTTACAATTAGCTTCATGTTTAAGTATTAGCTTTAAAACTTTATCTAATAATTCTTGAAATCTTTGTACCATCTCAAAGAGTTCTACATGCTTTCCATGACCTCTTGAAGATATTACTATCATACTGTCTATTTTTACCACCTCTTTTCCTATTTGAGTTAAACATATCTTATAGACTGTATCATTCAAATATATAAATTTTTCTTTATTCCAATCCAAGTAAATTAAATACTTTGAATATGATTTTATAACCCGTATGTTTTTATCAATGATACATGACCTCATTTTGTATCATTAAATAGTTTTTTAAAAATAAACAAAGCTAATAATATCTTAAATCACAATAAGCTTTGTTTAGATCATCTTGTATCACTCCTATGTAGTGCATTGTTATTTGTGGACTACTATGATTAAATATCTTTTGCAATGTTGCTATGTCTTTGCTTTTTTTATAATAATGATATCCAAATGTCTTTCTCATAGTATGAGTCCCTAGGTTTTCTATTCCAAACATCAACCCCAGTTCTTTTATTATTTGATATGCCCTATTTCGTTTAATAGGTTTGTTATATCCTTCTCTACTTTTTATTAGATATTCATTTGGTTCTCTATCACTTAGATATTTCTTAAATGCTCTTTTAAGTATCGGATTTATCTTTATGATCTTTTGCTTACCTGTCTTTTTCTCTTTTAATGATATAAAATCTTTATTCTTTACATCCTTAACTTTCAACTTCAAAATATCTGATATTCGTAGTCCTGTATAAATACCACACATAAATAATAAATAATCCCTGATGTTTGTTTCTTCTAAATAATTACACATATCTTGGAGCACATCTGTATCTCTTATAGGTTCTACAAAGTTCACATATATTTATCTCCTTTCTATACAAAATAAAAGAAGCTTAGTTTGATATACTAAGCTTCTTTCATGGTAAAGTAGAAATTAGTTACTTTTTATTTTAGTAATATGTATTATTAAATTGTCGTTGCATAATTTTGTATATTTATATATTAACACAAGTTTCGTATTATATGAGTATCATAAAAGTATCATTTTTGTATCATAAAAGTATTATGTTATATTACTTTTTTTATTTTATCTATAGCATTATTTCTTAATCTCTTACAATGACTTTCTGAATACTTTACATATCTTGAAACCTCTCCCCAAGTCATTTGGTCTATATATCTTCCTTCTATAACTTTTAACTCTTTTGGATTTAATATTTTTAATGCATTTTTCATTAAATTTACTTCTTTTACTAATTTAGATTTTCGTGTTATTAGCACATCATACTCTTTATCATTATTTAATAGCCATTCTTCAATAGGAGAGCATGCATTTGTTTTACTTACTTTCACTGCATCATAACAAATTGCTTTTTCTCCTGGAAGCCCTTTTGTGGAATACAAATCAAGTTTAGCTTGTATTAAAATAGTTAAGTTATCAATTATTATTAAATCTTCTCTATATCTATCTAATCTTTTTTCAGCTTCTATAAATAATTTATCTCTTTTCAAAACTTCCACTCCCCTGATATAATATTATTAGTTACTTGTTATTGGAGTGCGAAAGCATTCCTTTTTTATTTCAATCCTTTATTAAATCAAATATACTCATTTGTACTGCATTTACTTTAGAAAACTCTATATAAGATTTTGTTGTATGTGAAGCCATATAATCATAATAACTTTTCCATTGATCATCAGTTAGATATTTCAATTTTGCATCTTTCATAAATATAAGCTTCTCGTTTCTTCCGTCCATTATTAATTGACCACAACTTACACATCTTTCTGTTCTATCTAATGTTGGTCCATAAAGCTTACATGTAGGACAAAATAATACTATCCCATCTATCGAATCTTCTTTCCAACCTTTTGGTGCTGGTTTATTCAAATCTATACTCATTTATATATTCCTCCTTATTTATAAATCCAATAGATATAAAATTGCAGCTTCTTTACAATCATGTTTTTTTATTTTAGCCTCTTTTCTATTGTCTATACTGAGATAATTTCCAGATAGTGTTTCTATATAAAATAATCCCTTTGGATAGCCTGTATCTAATACATATAAAAAATCTTTTGGTTTGATTTGCTTAATATTTATTTTATTCATTGAAACTATATATCTATTAAAAACCATTCTTGGTTTATCTATTTTAGTAACTCTATATAAATTCAAGTGTAACTTTTCACTTGCTACTTTTTTACTTTCAAATTTATACAATTTATTAAAATCAATATCATACACATATAATTTCTTATTATGTGATTTATTTTCAAACTTAGGGAATAATTGTTCTAATTCAGTTTTTCCTCCAGCATTTCTTATTTGATTTATTTCATTTATTCTTTTTTTAGATTCCTGTTTATTTTGTAACATATAAAAATTAGGTATCTTATTTTGATTTGATAGAATTGTATATGCCAGCGCTAAATAATTTTCATAGTATCTATTCATTTTTTCATCCCCTGAACTAAAAAACTTGATTTTTATATTTTTAATCTTATTTTATTTTTTCTTTGATTTATACCACTATTCATTTTTTCTTTTCCCCCTCTCTTCCTGTCTCAAACCCCTTCTGAGACACTTTTTTAAAAAGTAGGAGAGTGGCTTAAAGTTTGATATTACTGCATTCTTATTTTTGCTACTCTCACTTGTCGAATCATAGGAGAGTAGAGGTAGTTTTACTAGAGTAGTTGTATATATTCCTTAAAAAATTCCTCTTGATTTAGCTTCATCTACTGCATCATTTTTAGCTTTTTTTCTTTCATAATGTAATCTAATTCCCTCTTGTTTTCTGCATGGATTTTCAAATCTATCCCTAACATCTATATTGCTACTGGAATTAAATATCCCCTGTATGCATAAATCTTGGAAGCTTGGCTCTTTTAAATCTTTTGTTCTTAAATATTCTGTTGTAATATTAAAAGCTCCCCTTTCAGCTTCTGATACTAACTGGATAATAAAATCATAAAGTTCTCGCTCTTGATCATCTGTTAAATCCAATGTATGAACTAAATCTTGTATGTAAAACCAAGCATCTATAAACTTATCTGACTTCTGGAATACGAATTCATGTTTATAGGTAACAGTGTCATCCATATTTTCAAAGACACTTCTTTGTCTTTCTACGTCTATTTCTCTTAGTCTAAATATTTTATAAAGCAGCTTAACTATCCAGTAGACTGTCATTCTCACAAATACTATAGTAAGATGTATAACTCTTTCTAATATCCATTTTAAGCAGTTCCAAATAAGTTGATATATATTTATTCTTGCTTTTTCTTCTTGCATAAAACCACCTCTATAAAGCTAATAAGTAAGCTCTGGCACTCCAGTAACTATCAAAAGTTAGTTCTGGAATACCTTCTATTTCCCATTTTCCTAACCCAACTCTTTTTATTCTCATTTTTTATCCCCCTTTGATTTATTTGTCCCATTTTTGCTCAAACTGTTCTATCTTCTGGCTAACTCCCCTTTGTTCTAAAAATCGATGTGCTTTTGTATACTCGTAATCATTGAATACGCAGTCACCTAAAAACAAGCAAAATATAATCATGATTATAAAAAACATCAATTCACTTAGATTTTCTTTCATTCTTCGGCCCCCTATCTGGCTTGTCCTAAATACTTATTATTTATTTTCAACATCTATGTACACACGCGCATAATCTGATTGATTTCTGTTGTTATATACATCTGATTTATTGATCACTCTAAAATGCTTTTCTATTTTTCTAATAGCTGCATCTAGTTCTTTTTTATTTTTTCTATCAAACGTAATTCTTATTTTTAACACTTCACTACCTCCCTTCTCTATATTTTTTAATGCTTTATAAGCTGTTGTATCCCTATATCCTTCGTGATTAAAATAATCTGACTTTGAATATCTACTCATATCTCTTTTTTTTATTATCCTTTTTAACTTCTAAAGCAAGTGTCTTTGGAGATACCCAAACACAATGACCATCTTTACCACGTCCGTTACCATTGTGTCCCTTTATATGTCTATCTACCTCAACACATATAGAATACATTCCTTTAAACTCCACTATATCTACAATTGTCCCCTTATCTCTGCTTCTTACATTTTTATTGTCTATATGGCCATAGTTAGTTATAGTAACTCTATCCCCTATATCCATTTGCTATCCCCCTTTACTTTTCTTTAGGTTTGTAATCCTTCTTAATAGCTTGTATTAAAAATCCTACAATTGAATTTACATTTTCAGTTTTATTTAAAATTTTTATTTTTTCTTCTAAGTAATAAAAGTTGCCCCCTATTTCTTTAAGTGCATTTAAGATCTGTTTTTTATCTTTTATTGTTAAATTAGGAAGGTATGTATTTAATATAAAAACAGCATCAACATTAAACTCACTTAAATCTGTATCTAGTTGTTGTTCTTTCTCTTTCTCTAGTTCTAAATCTAAATCTAGTTCTAGTTCTTTCTCTAGTTCTAGTTCTGTCGTTACGTTTTTGTTACTGTCTGTTACATGAGTGTTACATTGTAACAAATCCTTTTTTTCATCTTCTAATTTTTTTCTGTGTTTTCTTACTCTTGCAGCACTCTCAGATTCACTTCCAGTAAGAATTTTAGCTTGTGGTAAAAAATATTCTTCATCATTTACAACTTCTATCAAATCATGTTTTTGTAAAAATGCTAATGTCATACTAACATTTCCTTCATCCTCATCTAGTTCAAGTGCTAATTCATCTGAAAAATTATCTTCAACACCTTCAAAATAGAGTTTATTTTCATTTTTTATAGCTAAAAGTAACATTTTAAGATAGATTATTGTATATGTGTCTCCACCTGCTAATTTTCTTAACTTTTTGATTTCCTTTTGTCTAAAAAAATCTTCTTTAAGCTTTAACCAAAAGTATCTTTTTTTTGCCATTTTTTTATTCCTTTCTCGTCTTACTTTTATTCTTGTAAAGCCATTCTTAACTTCTCCAAGCTCCACCAAGCTTTTAACTCTTCTGCTGTAGGTTCTATATTTTCTTTTTTACAATACTCCATGAATTTTAAAAACTTTCTAGCATCCATAACTCTATCTCGCCTCGATTTCTTTATAATAATCAACACTATAGTTATCTCTCCCACTACTCTCTATTTTTAAGTGTTTATTATGGAGTAGCGAATACATTCTAATTTCCACATGATCTTTTAAATAAACCTCTGTGCATATTTGATAACCTTTTGATTGTAAATAGTTTAGAATTTTATTAAGTTTTCCTTTGAAGTTCTCATGTTTTACAAAAGCAAATTCAGTTTTATCTTCTTTTGAATAAAGTCTATCTTTTATGCCCTCATAAACTTCTTTAGTTTTATCTACATACTCGAAATCAAAATCATATGATTCCTCGCACCACTTTGCAACTATGCTAAACTCTGTTGGATATGCTCCTGGAATTAAATCTACATATACAAATCCTGTATCTTCTGATATAACTTTGATAGGTTGTCCATTAGCAAGCTTTGGCCAACGTGCTGATGTGTCTAAAGTATCTCTTAAAAATTTTCTATAAGAGAATACATATTGCTTGTCTTGTTGAAATTCACCCATGTTTTTCATTTGTTATCCCCCTTTTACCCCACCAATAAATGGTGGGGATTTTATATTTACATATATGAGTTATTAATAATTAGCTTCTTTTTCATCTTTTTTTAGCTCTTTTAACATTATTGAACGAGCCATTTTACTAGCCTGTTCAGTTACTCTTTCTAATATTGCATCTATTTCTTCTTGAGTCATTTTTCTTCCAAGCCTTACTGGGTTTTCTGGAGAAACAACATAGACTTTTGTATTTCCTATCTTGTACTCAGCATCATATTCAATTTTGTTACTTTTCATATGAAACACCCCCCAATATTTAATATGTTTTTATTTATTTGTCCTATTACCTAAATATCATCTTTTAACAGATCTTCTATTTTCACTCTTAGTAATTTTGATATTTTATAAGCTATTTTTATCGATGGATTATCCTGTTTTCCATTAAATAAGCTTTGAATATATGACTCTGTTATTCCAGTTTGTTTAGATATTCTATACATTGTTAAATTATTTTTAACCGCCAATCTTTTAAGTTTATTTTTATCAATCATTTTTAATCCCCCTTGATTACATCTTTATAAAGATGTATAATAAATTACCAAATTATGTAAGGAGTTGATGGAAATGAAAATTTGTTTTGTTGTATGTCCTATTGGTAGTGAAGGCAGTGAAACACGAAAACGTTCTGATGAATTATTAAATTATATAATTAAACCAGTATGTGAAAAATGTGGTTTTGAAGCAGTCAGAGTAGATAACATTAATGCATCTGATTCAATAAATAATACAATATTAGAATATTTAAATACTGCCGATTTAGTAATTGCTGATTTAACAGAACATAACCCAAATGCATTTTATGAATTAGGCTATAGATTTGCCTTAAATAAACCACTAATCCAACTAAAACATAAAAATGATAAAATACCGTTTGATGTAGCTTCAATAAGAACTCTTGATTATGACTTACAAAGTCTTCCTGCTACTGATAATTTAAAAGATCGACTTGTAAAAACTATAAATTCTTTTAATTACGACAATATAGAAGAAACTAAAGATAAAACTTTATCAGATTCTTTTAATTCAATAATTTTACAAGAATTGTATAATATACAAGATAATCTAAATGATTTATCAAACAAGATATTTAATTCAACACCTAAAAGTGATACAGGAGCAATTTCTGTATTAGCTGATAAAATAGCTACTAATAGCAAAAAAGATGCTGATACTGTATTAATGGAAACTATTCTTCCAATAATTCTAGAAAATCCTGATAAACTTAAAAATTTATTTGAATTTACTGAATTATTTCCTAAAAAATAGATTCTTTGATTTCCTTGAACATTGCATCAAGGAAATCAATTAAGGTTTTTAAATTCTTATTTTTTACATTAACTAATTCAATTTTTATTTTTATTACTTCTCCACTTTCAAACTCTAAATATTTCGAATACTTTTTTATGTCTGTTGTTTTTATATCAATCACTCCCTTTTAATTTGTTGTATATAGCTTTATAAACTTTTATATTTTCATCTAAATATCTCATTACGTGTTCAGTACTCTTAATCCACTCTTCAGATATTTCATTTTTTTTCAACTTTTTTTCATAGCTTCTTTTTTCTTTTATGCAATGTCTCAATTCAATTTTGATTAAAGTATAAAGTTTCATTTCTTCATCAAAAGTTAAACTAATGTTAATCATATTGCACCTCCTAAACGACATAATCTTTTACTAATTCATTTTTAGCTTTCATAAGTTTTAGATTTTCCATTGTAATTTGTGAATTAGCACTTTCTATAATCTCCCTTAGAACAAATGGCATTTTATAATTTTCAATAATCTCTAAAGCTTTATTGAATTGTGACCTTTTTATTGCCTTATATGAAGTCAATCCAAATTCCCTTTTAATTTGTCTTTGTGCATCTGAAAATACTTTTGTTCGTAATGACTTGTCATTATATGCTGCTGATTTTTTGCCCCCCATTTCACTTATGACCTTTGCTCTTAATGCCTTCTGTAATTCCTCACATTCGATATTGAATAACGGAGCATTTTCTTTAAAGTCTTTTAGATCCTCAGCAACTGCTGTTATTTTTCTCTCATTTGCTTGTTGCTTTTTATCAACGAGTAGTATTGCTTGGAGCTCTTTGGACATACCTTGATATGGATTATTTTTATATCTTTCTTCAAATTGAATTAAATACTTTCTATAGGCTTTTGATTTTTGTCTTAATAAGTCATTAGCTCTTGGTGATGCTCCAGCAACTAAACATATTTCTTTTGCAATTTCAAGTTTTAATATGTAATCTGTTTTAGTTTGTCCTGTTTTTGAAAGCTCGTCTTTAAAAACGTGCTTATAAAAATCTTTTTCAGTAGCATCAACTGAATTTAAACTGTTTTTAATCCAATGTGAAAAATCAGCTTGTACTCCTAAACCCTCATGTAATTCTCTACCATTTACAACTTTTTCTCCTTTATCTGTTTCGTATATAGGAATAAACTCCTCATTATTTTCTACAACTGTTAAATTTTGTACTAAGTTATCCATTTCGTTTATGTAATCCATTTTTATACCTCCTTAATATTTTATCCTCATTTTGAGGATTTTTAATTTAAAAAAATATCTTCTATATCACATTTTAATAATCTAGCTAATTTAATTGCTTCGTCAATACTAAATTTTCTTTTTCCATTTTCTTTGTAATTATATGCACTTACAGTTATTCCCAAGTAGTTTGCTACATCTTGTTGTTTTAACCCTTGCTTTACTCTAAGTGATTTTAATATATTTACATTCATAGTATACTCCTTCCTGTATCCTCATTTTGAAGATTTATTATACTTATATAATAATCCTCGTTTTGTGAATTGTCAACACTTTTTTTTAAAAAAATTAATATTTTGAGGATTTTATACACAAATTGAGGATATTATATTAATATAATATTAAAAATGAGTATTTTACAGGAGGTATAAAAATAAAATGAATAATAATATATTCTCAAAAAGATTGAGATTAGAAAGAGAAAAATTAGGATTAAAACAAAAGGAGATGGCAAATAAACTTTGTATACCTCCAACAACTTATAATGGTTATGAAACTGGCAATAGAATGCCCGCTCTTGATGTTGCTAGAGATATAGCAGATGCTCTTAATGTAACAACCGATTACCTTTTAGGTCGTACAAATGAAAGAAATCCTAAAAAAGAACGTTTTCAAGATGTAGATACAATAGCAGCACACAGAATAGGAAATATAGAACAACTTTCTGATGAAGGTCTGGAAGAACTTGATAATTATATAGAATTGTTAAAATTAAAATATAAAAAATAGTGACTGGGGGAATAACTATGAATTTTGATGATAAAATAAAAGATTTTGCTAATAGAATTGAATCGATAAAAAATACACTTACAACAGAAGAGGCTACTAAAACAGCTCTAATCATGCCATTTTTTCAGCTACTAGATTATGATGTTTTTAATCCAATGGAATTTGTGCCTGAATATGTTGCAGATATCGGTGTTAAAAAGGGTGAAAAAGTAGATTATGCAATTATGAGAAATGGAAAACCTATAATAATAATTGAAGCAAAATCTATTACAGATAAACTAAAAAAACATGATACTCAACTAATGAGATATTTTTCTGTTACTGAAGCTAAATTCGCAATACTTACAAATGGAATTAATTATAAATTTTTTACAGATCTTGAACACGAAAATATGATGGATAAAAAACCTTTCCTTGAAATTAATTTATTATCTATAGATGATAATGAAATACTTCAATTAAAAAAATTCGCTAAGAATACATTTAATCTTGAAGCTATTTCTTCAACTGCTTCAAATTTAAAATACATAGATAATATAAATAGTAGATTAAAAGAAGAATTAGAAAATCCAAGTGATGAATTTGTTAGGTTTATAATAAATGATTTTTATGATGGGGTTAAAAATAAAAATGTCGTGGATAGATTTAGACCGATTGTAAAAAAAGCATTATCTCAATTTGCAACTGATTTTATGAATGAAAAAATACAAATTGCTTTAGGTGAGAATGCTATAACTAAAACATCTGTCAAAACTGAAAACAGTAAAGAAACTACTAAAGTTTTAACAGAAGAAGAATTAGAAGCATTAGAAATGATAAGAGAAATATTATCAGATGTAGTTAATAAAGAAGATATTACATATAAAAGCACAAAAAGTTATTTTGGAATCAATTATAAAAATAATAGCAATAATTGGATCTGTAGATTATTTTTATATCGAAAAAATCAAATGGGAATACATATTCCAGATGAAAATAAAAATCCAATAAAATATGATTTTGATCAAATGGAAGATTTAAAAGATATTAAACCTGTCTTAGAAGAAATAGTAAAAAGATATTTATAGTTATAAAATACTTCAAAAGGGGGTGAAGTATGGATACATTAGAAAAACTATTTCAAATTGCAGCAGATGAAGGAATTATTATAGACTATACCGATTCACTTCCAAATACACTACAGGGGTTACATATCCACCTTCAAGGTATAGGACATATAATCTCAATACTTCACTATATAAAAAATGATAGAGATGCATTTATAGAAATTTTAAGCGAAGAACTTGGACACTACTTTACAAGTGTTGGCGATAATTTAATTAGCATAGAAAACTATAGTGATTACTTAAAAATATGTAAATGTGAAAAACAAGCACTCAACTGGAGTGTTAATACAGTAATAAAAAATATTGATTTAGAAAATGCATTTAAAAATAACTGTGCTAGTTATTATGAAATAGCTGAATTTTTAAATGTTCCAGAAAAGCTAGTCGTAGAAAAATTCAAATATCTATCCAGTAAAAATAATACTGGTTATATCGAATTAGGTGAATATAAAATTATATTAACAAACTTACCAAATATTATGGTTTACAAAGAAATTTAATTTACTAAAATAAAATATTTCAATATAATAAATAATACAATTTTTAGAAAAATTTATGGAATGCTATAAAAAAGTATATGGGGTGTTTGTAAATGTTGAAGAATACACAATTATATTTATACCAAATTTGGCGGTAATAAAGGCATTATAAAAATATTAGGGTGTTATCAAATAAAGAAATTATTAAGTGTTATTTTGTGTTTTATTTTATGTATTAGTATTATTGGATGTAGTTCAAAAAATACTAATACATCTTACAATGCATTTAGAAGGATTAAAAATTGGTGCTATAAATATAAATTTAGATACTTTAGAAATAACAGAAGCGAAATAAAGCAAGATATTCAGAACAGTTTTTACTGCTCTTATTAATAAAAATAAATAAGGGATATTCAAGTTCTAAAAGAGCTTGTTTAAATATAGATATATTTAATTGTAAATAATTTAAATTATTCTGTTTGTTTAGATAATTACCATATTTAATGTATTTATAATCAATAAGTATAATAGTATAATTTAATTAAAATAAGTAGTCAGGAGGTGATAAAAGTGAATAATAACTATGCTCTAAATAGATTCTTTTCGAAAAATAATTTTAAGGAACTTTTAAATAATAATACTAGTAAAATTTATTCTTATTTAGTAAAAGATATTTTGAATAATGCTGAATCAAGACCTAATTCTTTAGTAATAACAGATATTTATAAATTTATGAATAAAAATCATAGAAATGAATATTATTACAAAAATACTCTGTTAAATAAACTTTTATTAGGAAGACATAGTTTAAACACTACAACCGCACTGACTGAGTTACCTATAGGAAAATCAAAAGCAGATTTTGTTTTAATAAATGGAAAAGGTGTAGTTTATGAAATAAAAACTGAATTAGATACTTTTAATCGTTTAGAAAGTCAAATAAATGATTATTATAAAGCCTTTAACCATGTATGTGTTATTACTTGTGAGTCTAATAAAGATAAAATTAAACATTTTTTAAATAATTCTAATGTAGGTATATGTATATTAAATAAAAATAACAAAATATCTACTATTAGAGAACCTATAGAATGTAATGATTTTTTAAATCATGAAACTATATTTAAAATTTTAAGAAAAAAAGAATATGAAGATATTATACTAAAATATTATAATGAATTACCCAATACTACACAATTTAAATATTATGATGAATGTTTTAACTTATTTAAACAAATTGATATCGATATAATGTATGGAGAAATTTTAAAAATTTTAAAAAAACGTGCAAATGTTGAATCAAAATATTTCAAATCAGTACCCTATGAGCTTAAATTTTTAGTATATTTCTCTCAATATAAAAATAAAGATTATTTAAAATTAAATACATTTCTAAATAATAACTTTGAGGGGTGAAAATAAATGTATTTTCCGTATTTAAGAGGTAGACAATTTGAATTGATAGGACTTAGAGAATTAGTTAATCAATCATTAATAAGTGATAAAATTATTCCTATTATAGAACCTGTGAAATTTAGCTCTACTTTAATAAAGACTTTAGATACTTTTGTAAAAAATGACCACGAAATAGGAATAATTTTAAATCCTAAAATAGGTAACTTTCTTGCTGAATTTAGAGATGAATCTAATTATAAAGATAAGTTTTTAAAATTATTAACTAATGACAATATAATAAAAACTTATCTTGTCAACGAAAATATAAAAAAAGAATTGTCATCTACAATAGAAGATAATAATTTCATTTTAATAAATAAAAATAAAGATGATTTTAAATATTACACTGACTTGAAAGAATCTATAACTGAACCTAAATATGCACTAATCCCAGATGATCGAATTCTTAAAAGAAGAGTAACTACCAGTAAAATTTTATTAAATGATAATTTTACTAAACTTGCAAGAAATGCGGATTATGATGATCTTAGTGATGAACTATTTTCATGTGATCATTTATACTATTCTACAGAAGGTTATGAAGGTTTTTCTGATTATTCTATAGTAGGAGACAGTTTTAGCGAATCTGGATTTGCACCTTATGCAGTTACTTTACATATAGTTTATTATAAAAAAAATGATTATGATGAATTAGAATTAAGAATACATCATTTTGTTTCTGATTCTAATAATGATATAACTAATCCAGCTGGTAAATTTAATGAAGCTTTAAAAAAATTAATGGATTGGATTGAAGAAGAAATTTCATCAAATGAATACTTTAAAATGACTCAAGGTTTAGAACAATTTATAAGTTGCTATGAAAATGAAAATTATCCTGGTTTAGGAACTGTAAAAAAAATATCTATTATGCATCATATTGAATTGATAGATATGTATCTAAGAGGTGATATTTCTGATGAAAATATGTAAATCATGCATAAAAGATCCTGAACTAAAATCAATGATAGAATGTGAAACTCAAGGAAAATGTTCTTTTTGTAATAAAAATGCACTTGTATACGATACTGATATTGATCACAATGATAATTTAATAAATTCTCTTGAAGAATTTTTTGACATATACACAATTGATAAATTATTACCCTTTGGATTTCCTTCAAAGAAAAAACGTCGTTTACAAGAAGAAATTTTTACAAAATGGAAATTATTCAATGTTGACACTCAAGAAAAAGTATACGAAATCATAACAAGTATTTGTAGTGAAAAATACAAAGAAAATAAAGATTTATTCGATAATATGGTTGGTATACCAGAATTAATTGATGATGATTTTTTAAAAGAAAATTCAATAATAAAAAAGAATTCTTGGGAAGAATTTTGCAGTATATTAAAAAATGATATTAGGTTTCATACTGATTACATAAATTTAAATATATTAAATTATATTTTAAATAACGTTGTTAAAGTTTATTCTAAAGGTTCTCATTTTTTTAGAGCTAGGATTTCACCCAATGGTGAAAAATACAACTGTGATGAAATGGGTCCACCCCCTTGCTTAATAGCAACAGATGGAAGGGCTAATCCAGCAGGAATTAGTTATTTATATTTATCTGATAAACCTGATACAACAGCTTATGAAGTAAGAGCTTCTATAAATGATTATATGACAATTGGTAAATTTTCTTCAGAAGAAGAACTAAAATTAATAGATTTAAGTAGTATTGATAAAATTTCACCATTTTGTGGAATAGATCAAACAATTTATGCAGTTAATCTAGAAACATTAAAAAAAATATCAACTAATATATCTAAACCTCTGAATAGTACTGATTCAAAATTAGACTATTTACCAACTCAATACATAGTTGACTTTATAAAAAGTAAAGGCTATGATGGCATAGAATATAATAGTACATTAAATCCTGAAGGATCAAAAAATTTCGCTATATTTGATGCATCAAAATTAACTTGTAGTAAGACAACTTTATATAAAATTGGATTAAAATATTCTTTTGAAGAAATCTCAGATGATGAATATTAATTTTTTAATAGTGTAATTAAAAACTACATATTTAATAAAGAGCAGCATAAAACTCTGCTCTATTATTTTAAATTTTAAACGAACATATATTCTATAATATCTATTAAATTATATTAATAAAATATACTAAGGGGGAATTTAAATGAATACATGTATCTATCTAAGAAAAAGTCGTGCTGATGAGGAAGCAGAAAAGCAAGGCGAATTTGAAACTTTGCATAGACACAAAACTACTCTTTTAAAAATAGCAAAAGAAAAATGCTTAAATGTAGTTGATATTAAAGAGGAACTTGAATCTGGTGAAAGTATAAAAGATAGACCTAGAATGATTGAACTCTTAAAAGAAGTTGAGGACAATCAATACGATGCCGTTTTAGTCATGGATATTGACCGTCTAGGCCGTGGTAATATGCAAGACCAAGGTTTAATATTAGATACCTTTAAAAATAGCAATACAGAGATAATAACACCTAGAAAAACATACAATTTAAATAATGAATTTGATGAAGAGTATTCAGAGTTTGAAGCATTTATGGCTAGAAAGGAATTAAAGCTTATTAATAGACGTTTGCAACGTGGTAGAATAAAAAGTATTGAAGAAGGTAAATATATTTCTCCAGACCCTCCTTATGGCTACAAATTTAAATATGATGATAGAGGTAAAAAATATTTAATTATAGATGAATATCAGGCGGAGGCTGTAAGACTTATATTTAGTATGTATTTAGATATGTATGGTTCAAATAAAATAGCTAATAAACTAAATGAATTAGGTTATAAAACAAATAACCATATTCAGTTTAAAAACAAAGCTGTTAAAGATATATTAACTAATATAACTTACTGTGGTTATGTTAAGTGGAAAACAGTTGATAGAAAAAATCATAATAGAGTTAGACCTAAAGATGAACAAATTATAGTAAAAGGAAATCATGAAGCAATAATAGATGAGATAACATTTAATCGAGCTCAAGAAATTAGAAAAAATAGATATATACCTCCTACTTTTGAAAAAAAAGAAGTTTCAAATCCCTTAGCTGGTGTATTAATATGTGGTAAATGCGGTCATAATTTAATTCAAGCAGTAGATAGTAGATGCCCTAAAGATGATATAAGAAGATTTTATATTAAATGCAAACATTGTGACAATAAATCATCCAGATTTGATTATATTGAAAAAGCTATTCTTAATTCTCTTGAAGATTGGTTAAATGAATATAAAATCAAAGTTAGTTTAGAAGATGATCGAACAGAAATTGACAAACTAAAATTTGAATCAAAAGCTATTAAAAGAGAATTAAAAAATACAGAAAATCAACAAAATAAATTATATGATTTTTTAGAACGTGGAATCTATAGCGAAGAAATATTTTTAGAAAGATCTGTTCTTCTTTCAAATAAAATAAAAAGTTTAAAAGAAGAATTATCTAGAGTCAATATTGAAATAATCTCTAGTAAAGAAAATACTCTTGCTAGAAAACAATTAATACCAACTCTAGAAACTACTCTTGAAAATTATTATAAATCTGACAATGCTAAAGAAAAAAATATCCTTTTAAAAACAGTCTTAGATAAAGTTGTCTATACAAAAGAAAAAAATCAAAAAAATGATAACTTTAGTATAGAGCTTTACCCTAAGCTACCTAAATAAATATGCCCTTCTACTGTTACTATTAAACATCTAACTGGTTACCAGGTAACCCAGTCATTGCTAAACCACCGAAAACTTACAAAGAACTTAAAAATACTATGAAAAACTGCGATAAGAAATACTCATGTTTAGATTGGTACTTATGCTTTATAAATCAAGAAAACAGACAAAATATGCCTGAATATATAGATAAAAGCAATGATTCTAAATATGTTTATCCTAAACAAAAAAGCATCAATAAACCAAATTCTAAACGTAATGAAATACAAAAATATAAAACTGTAAATCCTAATTGTCCTAATTTAAACCCAATTGTATTCCAATATGTTTTAGGAAATCCCGAAAACCTAGATCCAACTTATCTAGATGCTGCTATATATGCATTTGTCGAAATAGATGATGATGGTAATTTAAATGTTCCATCTCCAAGATATTTAAATCAGATGCTTGCATTAAAAGATGTTAAACCTTCTTTAAAAATAATAGCTGCCATAGGTGGATGGGGTGCTGATGGATTTTCTGATGCAGCTTTAACTCCAACATCTCGTTATAATTTTGCTAGAAATGTAAATCAACTTGTAAATGATTATGGACTTGATGGTATCGATATAGATTGGGAATATCCTGGAAGTGGCGCTTCTGGTATTAAAGCAAGACCTGAGGACAAAGAAAACTTCACATTACTTTTAACTGCACTAAGAGATGTTTTAGGTGAAGATAAATGGATAAGTGTGGCTGGTACGGGGGATACTGGCTATATCAATAGAAGTGCAGAAATAGATAAAATAGCACCTATAATAACATATTTCAATCTTATGAGTTATGATTTTACTGCTGGAGAAACTGGCGATAGGGGAAAAAAACATCAAGCTAACTTATTTGATTCAAACTTATCTCTTTCTGGATACAGCGTAGATTCTATGGTAACTAACCTTATAAATGCTGGTATGCCTTCTAGAAAAATAAATCTAGGCGTGCCATTTTACGGTAGATTAGGAGCTACAAATACTAAATCTTATGATGAACTTAGAGCAAATTATATAAATAAAAATGGATACACTTATAACTTCGATAATCAAGCGCTAGTTCCTTATTTAGTTAAAGATGGAGATTTTGCTATGTCTTTTGACAATGACTTATCGATATTCTTAAAAGCTAAATATGTACTTCAAAATTGTCTTGGTGGTATATTCTCTTGGACTTCAACTTATGATCAAGCAAATATATTGGGAAGAGCTATGTATCTAGCTATAAATGACACTAATAATTTTGAAGATGAACTTGCTGATATTTACGGAAGTGTTCCGGATTTGCCAGAAGGAAATGTTCAAAAAAATATATAATGTTTATTTTATAAAGTATTTGAAATTGAAAGGTATTGTAAGATATTATTCATATTTTTTAATACCTTTTTTCAATTATTTTTGCTATTATAAACTTATATCTAGCTTTCTAACTTTAGATTACTATAATTATTAAATATATTGTACATAATAAAAGTATAAAGTTGTATAAATAGAAATTTGAAAGGAGTACGCCCTTGTGGCAAATAAATATGAATATAACTATATTTGGTGCCAATAGTTCTATTGGCAAATATTTAATAGATTTGTTTGTAAATGATAATCACAATGTCACTGCTTTTATAGACAAGCCCGGGTCTATAAAGCTTCCACCAAAAAACATAAATTTAATAGTCGGACATGCATATGACCACCTTTTAGTAGGAGATGCGATAAAAAATGCTGATGTCGTTATAAATGCTTTTAGACCGGATTTTAAAGTATTTAAAAATAATGATAACTATGCAAATAATATATCTAATAAGACTATAATTGAAGAGATGATTAAATTAAATAAAAAAAGATTTATAACAATATCAAGGGCTATGGACAATAACGCTGTAGGAAAATCAAATCATCTAGCATCAATTTCACTTAATAAAATTTTATATAAAAGCTATAAAAAAGATTTTAAATGTACATTAGACATTTTATATAATTCTAATTTAGATTGGACAGTTTTAAGAGTAATAAGAACTCTTCCCTCTAGAAAAAAAGGAGAATATCTCGTTTCAACACAAAATAAAGTAAGTTCTTTTGTATCAAATTACAATATAGCTTGCTTTTTATATAAGACATCTATAAACAAAGCTTTTATCAGGGAATGTGTCGTTATATCAAATAAATAAAAGCACATTATTAAGTGCTTTTATTTTTTTTGATTTTTCTTTCTTTTTACGTATTTAAGTACTTCTTCTAATCTCTCATATTCAAGTACTGACAATACGTCGTTTATCTTTTGTATTAGCTCATCTTTTTCATTTTGATTTTCATCAATTTTTACTTTATTTTCTTTTTTAGATTGCTCTGTTTTTTCTTCTTTTACTGCTTTAGTTTCTTTGCTTTTTATAGATTTTTCTACGCTTTTATTTATATTATTTTCATCTATTACTATGTTTTCCTGACCTTTTACTACTAATTTATCTAGCTTTTCTTTTATCTCTTCATCTTTTACTTCTATAAGATTTTTAGATAGGTATTTTTCTAGTATTCTATCATTTGGTATTCCTAATTCATTTTTGCATATAGTATCTGCCATTTCGTTAAATAAATCTTCTTCGTGACTTTTTACTTGGACAAATTGAATTTCTATTCCCTTTTTCATAAGAGCATTCATGTTTTCATAATAATCTTGTGATGATTTATCTTTTCTTTTCCAAAATCCTGTCGCATGGTGGCATATACCTTCGTAATCGTGGAATATTACTACTTTCTTGTGATTATTATTTAACGCATAAGTAGCACCTTCTAAAGCTGCTTTTAGCTCCCCTGCAATCTGTCTTATATTGTTGTCTTTTTCATTTGTTCCAGAGCCACCGTGAATATATTCAACTACATTATCTTTAACTGCGACAACTCCATAAGAATATTTTCTGCTACCTGAGTTATAACTTCCATCTACATATACATGAAGACAATTTTCATCGTATTTATCTTTTCCTTTTCTAAGAAGCTCGCTTCCTTTTTGTAAAAATGACTTTGCTTCTTCAATATCTTCAAAACTCTTATAAATAGCTCCTTTAACACCTTTTATGTACTTTTGGCATTCGCTCCAAGAGTCTACAAGTTTATTTTGGACTCTTTCATTTTTAGAAAAGTCGAATCCTTCTTTTATAGCATATACTTTTTTCTTTGCCATATATCTCTCCTTTTATATAAATAATAAATACACCAATATCGGTATTGTAAACACACTCGCAAGCGTAGTTATAAATATCGATTTCGATGCCAAAGTTGTATTTCCTTCAAATTGGTTGCAAAACATAATAGCAATTGAGCCAACAGGCATAGCTATTAAAATTACTAATACGCCTAAAATAACAGGGTCTTGAATTATAAATTTAAGCACCCACCAAAATAAAATAGGCATTAGAATTTGCTTTATTATTGTATAAGGATAAATCCTTATATCGTTTAATACTTCTTTTATCGGTATTTCAGCTAGTGATGAGCCTATTATCATCATAGCAAGAGGTGTTGTTATAGAACCTATCAAATCCGACGTCTCTCCTATTATCTGTGGCATTTGATATTTTGTCAAGTATATGATTACTGCTATTATCGAGAATATAATTCCTGGATTTATAAGTTGTTTAAAGTCAAAAGAAAGTTTTCCACTTCCAGAAATCAAATAGACTCCATAGCTATAACATACTAAGTTAAAAACTAAGTTACATATTGACGCAAAAAATAGAGCTTCGTCTCCAAATATAGATTGTATTACTGGATATCCCATAAATCCTATATTTGAAAATATAGTCATAAATTGATATAAATTTCTATCTTCTTTCGGCACTTTTAAAATCCTCGAAAGTAAAATTCCCATAATAGGAAGTACCATATAAATCGCTATTGAAATTAAAAATATCTGGATAACTGAACTTAGACTTCCATTTGTAGGCGCTCTAACAGAAGATAAAATAAGCCCTGGTGATGTAATATTTAAGACAAGCGATGACATCTTTTGGTTTTGAGTTTGATCTAATATTCCTGATTTATTTGCTATATACCCTATTATCATTACTAAAAATAATATTATCATTTGATTTACTATAACTTGTATATCCATATTATTCCCCCTAAATTCTCATACTAATACTTATTTTAACACATTTTAGATAAAAAAAGACTTGAAGCAATTTGCTCCAAGTTTTTTTATCTATCTCATTATAATATAAACTAAATATGCTATATAAATAACAAATAATACTGCTCCTTCGCCTCTATTAATACTTTTCTTTGTAATTGCAAAGAAATATGTCAGTATTGTTGCAAATATCATAACAATCATATCGTAAAATACTTCTGTGTGAATAGCTATACTGTGTATTGCAGATGATAAACCTAGTACAAGAAGTAAGTTAAATATATTTGATCCAACCGCATTTCCTATAGCTATATCACTTTCTCCTTTTCTAGCCGCCACTATACTTGTTACAAGTTCTGGTAGTGATGTACCAATTGATACTATAGTTAAACCTACTAAGTTTTCACTCATTCCCCACGAAAGAGCTATATTACTAGCAGAGTTTACGACTAGTTGACCGCCTATAATTATACCAATAATTCCTAAAATACTGTATATTATACTTTTTGAAGTCGATATTTCTTCTATTTCGTCTTCTACACTTTCATCTTTTGATGTAATCGCCATTTCGATTAAGTAGTACATAAATATAGCAAATAATGATAGTAATATATATCCATCAGCTCTAGATAACATATTTTCTGCTGCTGATTGGAATTTTATATCATGACTTATTACCCAAAATACAAAACTTGCAAGAATTACAAAAGGAAATTCCTTTATAATTGTGCTCTTTTGCACTTTTATAGGTTTTACCATCGCTGTTATACCTATTACAACTAAAAAGTTAAATATATTTGACCCGACAACATTTGCTATTGCCATGTCGTTTTGGCCTTTTAATGCTGCTGTAACACTAACTGCAGCTTCTGGTGCACTTGTCCCAAATGCGACTATTGTAAGCCCTATTAATAATGATGGTATTCTGAATTTCTTAGCTATAGATGATGCTCCTGATACGAATCCATCTGCTCCTTTAATTAATAATAAAAATCCTATTAATAATAAAATGTAGTTCATAACTTTAAACCCAAATTATTTTGAGTTGTCTCCCTTCTCTAAAGTCTTTATTATTTAATTTTTGCATACTTTATCAATTTCTACAAGATATTTTATATTGTAGTACTCCACTAATAATTTGTCTTTTGTATCTTTATAATATCTTACATTTGCTTTTATAGAGCGATTTTTAATTTCTTTGTTTATATATTCTACAAAATCTAAATTATTGTTTTGAGCCTTTTTATTTTTTATTATGTCTATTAAAAGTCCTGTTATAACTTCTCTTCTGCTTTTTTGAAGATGTTTAGATATATTTTCTTCTACGTTTTTTTGATTAACGTCTTTTATAATGCATCCATGGAGGTTGTTCTCTAGTTTTTTATTGCTGTAAGTATTATTTCCTATATTAAAAAGTACAAATACTCCATAATCGTATTTACTTCTTAGAAGTCTTCCAAGTGCTTGTTTTACTTTTATGACCATCTGTGGATAATTTACATCGAAGTAAGTCTTTTTAAATTTAGTCATTATACTGTAGTAAAGCGGATCTTTTGGCTGTAAGTTTGGCAATTTGTCAAGTGTTACACATATAAGTCCATCTCCAGGAACATCCACACCTTCAAAGCATCCTTTTGAACCTAAAACTATATTTTTATTTTCTACATTTTTTAAGGATTTAATTCCTTTTTTATTCATATATACATTTATATCTTCATCTATTAAATTATTTTTAAGCATATCATATGTATCTTCTAATCTTTTTCTACTTGTAAATAAAGATAATACATTAGAATCACTTATTTCTGAATATTTTTGTATATTATAACTCATATTTAAAACAAAATCATCGCTTTTATATCCACCTATATCTGTTGGTCTTATAACTTGCACTCTGTTTTTATAATTGTAAATCGGCTCTATTATTTTTTTAGTATTATCTACTGTATTTATTCCAAGAGTATCTGTAAAATACTCCATTTTATTGTCTACACTCAATGTTGCAGATACAAATATTCCACAATTTAAAGCTGATAAAATATTTTCTCTAAATAAATCTGCTAAATTTAGAGGAACTACTTTTAAAATAAAGTTGTCGAATTTGCTAGAAATAGAAGCTATCTTTGAAACTAAATCTCCTTTTTCATCTTCTAAAAACATTCCAAGCATCGTCGCTATATCTTCTAAGTCTTTTATTTTAGACTTACCGTATTTATAAATTTCGCTTTCTTTATCTACTATATCTTCGTCTATATTTCTATCAAATATGACTAAGATTTGTTTTATATTAGATAATATACTTTCAAAATTTGATTTTATAATTTGACTATAAGGTTTGTATGTTATATCTACATACTCTTTATCTCTATATAAAGTCCCAACCTTATCGTCTTTCTGAAGGTTAATTTCCCAATTCAAATCGTAATTTGTAATAAGTGAGTAACCTTCATTTATTCCAAAGTCCAAAACATCATACATTTTTTCAAATATAAAGTTTATATTATGACTTATCTTTTCTTTTACTTCTCTATCTAATTTTATCTCACTATAAAACCTGTCTATTGGTTTAATTTTTCGCTTTTGTTTGTCTTTTATATCTCTGTAGTATTTAGATGAGCTTGAAAATTCGCTTGGATATATCTCTTTTAAGAAGTATCTAAAATTTTTGTATTCTATCTCTTGTGAAAAGAAGTCATATCCCTTTTCAACTAAATTATGGGCCTCATCTACTATTATATTTTCCATTGGTTTTTCATCTGTATACGGCCATTTTGCAAGTAATGAATGATTTACTACTGTAATATCTTCATCTTTAAGCTCTTCTACTCTTTTTTTATAAAGACAATTTTCACCACATTTTTTCGGTTTACATAAATCAACATCACAGGCTACTTTCATTATATGTTCTCTAAGTTCTTTAAAATGTTCTAAAAGCAAATAGCTTATTTCTTCTATATCGCCGTATTTACCTTCTTTTATTAGATTTTCAATAATTATTATCGATAATATATCATTAGTTGTTGGATTTTCTTTATCGTAGTCCTTTTTATATTCATAAAACTTAGACTTACATATATAGTTGTTTTTTCCCTTTATATACCCATAGCTTACCTTACCTGAAAGACCTAGTGAGTTTATTACATTAGGCAAATCTTTATCTATTAATTGGACCTGTAGCTCTTTTGTCGCTGTCGATACTATTATTCTCTTTTTAGAATATCTCGCTTCTAAAACTGCTGGAAGTAAATATCCGACGCTTTTTCCGATACCTGTTGGAGCTTCTATACATGCTATATTGGCAGAGTTTGTATTAAACGTCTCTCTTATTAATTTTGTCAAATCATATTGACCTTGTCTAAATTCATATATAAAACCTTTTTTGCTGTCCCATATATCTTTTTCTTTTAAAAGCTCTTCGTAATGATGTTTGTTGTCTCCAAGCAATTTATAAATCTCTTCTTCTTTTAAATTGCTCTTTTTAGTTTGATTTTTTTCTTCTTCAAATACTGTCTTTGTCTTTTCTTTTAGAGAAAAATCTGCATTATTTATAATATCCGACCATTCCCAATTTTCTAGTTTAAATTTATTTAAATAAGAATCTATTTCAAAAGTAAGCGGATAAAGTGTCAGCTTATCTTCTTTTTCTAATCTATCTTTAAATCTCAAAATAAGGGCATTTACTACATCTATTGTGTCTATAGTATCGCTAAGGGCTCTGTGTTTTTCGTCATTTTTATCTTTTGTAATTTGTTTTTTTAAATAATCTAGATTAAATTCCCTTTGGAAAGGCTCTAAAACACATGCTAATTCCATAGAATCTAAAAATTTATTTTTTAACTCTCCAATATGAAATTCTAGAAATTTTTCTTCAAATTGTTTATTGTGGCAAATTATAATCTTATCTTCTATAAATTCTAAAAAATCATCTTTGATTTCTTCTAATTTCGGCGCCTTATCCAACTCTTTTTGACTTAGATTTTTACAAAGTGTAAAAATTTCAGATGGAACCTTATGTTTATTTTTTATAAGTGTTTCAAAAGTAGATATATTATTGTCTTTATCTATTTTTACTGCACCAATTTCTAGTATTTCGCTATTTACAGGGTTTAACCCGCTCGTTTCTATGTCTAAAAATACTACATCATTTATAATACTTGTAATTTCTATAATGAGCCCTCCTTTCTAAATTTCGATTTTATTATTATAGATTATACTTTACTACATTATTATAGATATTTAAATAAATTTTTAAAAAGCTTTAACATATATTAAGAAAATTTAAATATAAGGCACAAATGTTAATTCTTTGTGTTTTTGTAACGTGATAATGTTAATTTTGATATAATTTTTATTAAATAGAGTAGTTAATATCTTACATGAATATTTTTTACTAATTTTAAGAAAATATTAATAGTTTAAATTAAATTGTAAGGAGGTTTTAAAGTGAAAAAGAATAATCTCGGGAATTATCTCATCATAGGATTTTTTGCACTTCTTCTCGGAGTAATAGCTATAACAAATTCTAATCTTTTTAACAAATCTAAAACACAAATTTTAGATAGTGATTTAAGTACTACAGAATACAACTGGTACTTTAATCCCAGAGAGGACCACAAACAACCAGATCCAATAAAAGAAGCCGATTTTTTCAAAAGCTATAATACTTATTATGTAGGAGATCCAAATGAAAAAGTAATTTACTTAACATTTGATGCCGGATACGAAAACGGTTACACAAACCTACTTTTAGACACATTAAAAAAACATAATGCTCCGGCAAACTTCTTTGTAGTAAAAAGCTACATAGAAAATAATAAAGATTTAGTAAATAGAATGGTAAAAGAAGGTCATCTAGTCTGTAACCACTCTAAAAGTCACGTTTCTATGGCTAGTATAGATAATATAGATAAATTTAACGAAGAAATACTTTCCACTGCAAAAGCCTATAAAGAAGTAACTGGAAAAGAAATGCCTAAATATTTTCGCCCTCCTATGGGTAAGTTTAGCGAAAGATCTCTTAAGTACACACAAGACTTAGGTTACTCAACTATATTTTGGAGCTTTGCATATGTAGACTGGTATGACTCTAATCAACCTAGTCATGAAGAAGCGAAGAAGAAAATCTACTCTAGAACACATCCTGGGGCAATTGTACTTCTTCACTCTAATTCCCAAACTAATGCAGAAATACTAGATGAAGTTTTAACTCATTGGGAAGAAGAAGGTTACACTATAAAGAGTTTAGATTACTTAACAGATAAAAAAACTAGTTAAAAATTGCCTATCTTTAGTAGATAAAAACCCTTGAGGGAAATTCCCCCAAGGGTTTTATGCATCTAAGAATATCTTTTTCCCGTTATATTTACAAATCCAATAAGGTTTATAAATACTTACAATTTCATCTAAAACTAACCTTTCATTTTCATATTTTCTACAGTATTTTTCGAGCTGTCCTTTTAATTTATTTTTCAAAATATATTCATTTATTTTAGATTTTTGAACACAATCTCTAGCTATATATTTTTTTACCGTAGTAGGCATCTCATCTACAAATTTTATAGCTCCTGTATAAGTATTTAGAAGAACTATCCTGTAATTTTTTCTCAAAAATTCATTTTCATAATTGCCTATTTTATATTTTAAAATCTTATACTCTATATATTTCAAATCTATATCATTTATACCCTTATTAAACTGTGTAACCTTACTTAAAAGTGGAATTTTACTTAGTATCTTTTTTAACGCCTCTTTTTCTGTTGTTTTAATTTCGATTAAATTTACTAACATAAATCATTCCCCCCATCACGACCCAAATGGATATAATTGCCTATATATTATAAAATTGATATGAGCATAATACATTTATAACAATTTCTATTTTTAAAAATAATTAGTGGTCATAAATATTTTATTATTGAAAGGGCGAAATTATGAAATTTTATAAATTTTTAATATTATTTTTTATATTAATTGCATTTTTTATGTCTATCAATTTAATAGAATTACAAAGTATATCAAAAGACAATACGCCTTTAGTAATTAAAATTATTACGCCGACAAAATCACAAGATTATATAATCTCAAAGCCGACTATAAAAGCAAGTTTTTATTCTAAGAATGGTATAAACTTGAATTCTATAAAATTATATGTAAACAATAAAGATGTTACAAATAAAGCAAAAATAAGAAAAGATAATCTCGAATATACACCAGATAAAAAATTTAAAAGAGGAACTCAAATTGTAAAAATAATAGTACGCGATAAATGTAATAACAAAGAAATAATCGAGTGGTATTTTACAGTCGGTACCCCTATATATAAAACTTTTAAAGGTAACTTTATAGATAGTGAAAATATAAATAATATATGTAGTAAGCTTTATAGAAGTCCTGAGCTTTTTAAATTAAATGATTACTGTATAATAAATAACACACTCGATTCTCCTAAAAAAAAGAACGATGAGTTTAAAAATACTTTTAAAAAATATGCCAAAGACAATTTTGTTTTATTTGATTCGTTAAAACTAAAATCAGATTCATCAAAATCCGAAATAGTAATCTATAATACAAAAGAAAATGAAAACTATAAAGGTTTATCTAATTTGACTAATGCGAAGTTATATAAAAATTTATTTTATAAAGACGAACTTATATGTTCGTTTAACCCAACTTCTAATGATTTAAATCTTTTCGATTATATGAAATATTCAACTTATGGCGATAGTGTATTTTCCTTAATTAATATAACAGATAACGTTGGGAGTATATCGTCCCCATTTTATCTAAAAATATACAATGAAGCCTTAGACAATGGATGGCATATTTCGCCTATTAGCAACAAATACACTACTAATATTTTATGTACAGATTTAAATAAAGACGGGATACTAAATGCCTTAAAAAATAGAAGAACTTATGTATCAAATAATAAAAACTTGGATTTAGAGTTTAATATAAATAGCTCTAATATGGGCTCTACAATAAAAAATCCATCTAAATTGAATTTTAATATAAGCGCTATCGACACAAGTTATAAAAATAAGATAAATAATATATATATTATGAGCAATAACAATAAAGTAATAAAAAATATAAAATTTAACTCGTATTTGGCTAAATCTGAGTTTAGTCTAAAAGAATTTGAAAAGTATTCATATTATTATTTAATAATCAAACAAGATAATAATAAAACAACAATAAGCGCACCAATTTGGGTCGAAATCAGATAGATTCTTATATAAAATTCAATATATTATTTAAAGCTAAAAAGGGCTGTTGCAATATTTTACAACAGCTCTTTTTTACAATATATAAATATATTTATTTTACATCTAATATTCCATATCCATTAGATATAGTTTTACCTAATACATCTAATTCAATAGGGGTGCTAAAAAGCGGTCCATCTACAACAAATGTATGATATTCGCCATTTTCTCCGCATGCATCAGATCCAGTCTTTTTGATTTCTTCTATAAGAGGTTTATCAAGTGTTTTTCCTAAAAAATCTTCACTCATATTTTCTAAGTTGACTTTTTTAATTATGGCTTTAAACCCAGCATCTATAAACTCATGTACAACTTTTTCTCTGTCACCTTGCCAAAGTGGAAGTTCATAATCAAGACCTGCATTAGTAGCTCTGTCTATATCCCACTGTCTGTGAAGTTCTATATCTATATCTCCATATATTACAGTAGTTGCTCCCATTTTTTTAGCTTCTAATAATTTTTCTTCAAACTTTGCTTCATAATCTTTCATTTCACATTCAACATATATTATAGGAATATTCAAGCTTTCACTAGCTTTTTCTAATAATTTTTTACTTATTGAATGTGTCCAAGAATCTACTGAATCCTTCTTAACTGTTGTTATTAATGCCACTGGTGTCCAGCCTTCTTTTATCTTTCTGTACATTGCAAGCATGCAATCCTTTCCACCACTGTATGACATTACAAATTTTTTGCTGTCCATATTCTCACCCCACCTTAATTTTATTTACAATATATATTTTATAAAAATATATTTATTTTTCAAATATCCCTTTATTTTTTATAATAATTTCTTATAACATACTTACTGCTGCATTTATAAATCCTTTAAATATTGGATTCGCCCTATTTGGTCTACTCTTGAATTCTGGATGATATTGAACTCCAACATGGAATTTATTTTTTTCTACTTCTACAGCTTCAACTAATTTTCCATCTGGTGATGTACCTGCAATAGTAAGACCATTTTCTATCATTTGTTCTCTAAAATCGTTGTTAAATTCATATCTATGGCGATGTCTTTCTGATATATTTAAATCACCATAGCATTTGTGTAACATAGTTTTTTCTTTTACTTTGCATGGATATGCTCCAAGTCTCATTGTTCCACCCATTATATTTCCAAATTGGTCTGGCATTAATGCTATTACTGGATATTTTGTTTCTAAGTCAAATTCAGTTGAATTTGCATTTTCCATATTAAGCACATTTCTAGCGTATTCAATTACTGCGATTTGCATACCTAAGCATACTCCAAGGTATGGTATATTATTTACCCTTGCATAATTTGCAGCACAAACCATTCCTTCTATACCTCTATCTCCAAATCCCCCCGGTACTAATATACCTTGGCAATCTTTTAATAAAGAATCCACAGTATCTTTGTTTACAGTTTCTGCATCGACCCATTTTATATCTATAATTGCACTGTTTTCATATCCTGCATGTGATAGGGCTTCAACTACTGATAAGTATGCATCATGTAGTTTAGTGTATTTTCCAACTAAAGCTATTTTCACTGTCTTGTCTCTATTTTTAACTCTTTCAAGCATATTAGTCCAATCACTTAAATCGCATTTATCGTATTTTAAATCAAGTTCTCTACAAACTATATCGCATAAGTTTTGTTCTTCTAACATCATTGGAACTTCATATAAAACGTCTATAGTTTTATTTTCAATTACGCAATCTGGTTTTACATTACAGAATAATGATATTTTCTTTTTAATAACTTCATCAATAGGTGCTTCTGAACGAGTTACTATAATATTTGGCATAATTCCTAAACCTTGTAATTGTTTAACTGAATGTTGTGTTGGTTTTGATTTATGTTCACCAGAGCTTTTTATATATGGAACTAATGTAACATGTATAAATAAGCAGTTATGTCTTCCAACTTCTAATGATACTTGTCTTATCGCTTCTAAGAAAGGTTGACTTTCTATATCCCCTGTTGTACCACCGATTTCAGTTATAACTACATCAGCATCACTTTTTTGTCCTACATTGTATATAAAGCTTTTTATTTCATTAGTTACATGAGGTATTACTTGAACAGTTTCGCCTAAGTATTCACCTTTTCTTTCTTTATTTAATACATTCCAATATACTTTTCCTGTTGTTAAATTTGAATATTTATTTAAATCTTCATCTATAAATCTTTCATAATGTCCTAAGTCTAAATCTGTTTCAGCTCCATCTTCTGTTACATATACTTCACCATGTTGGTATGGACTCATTGTTCCTGGGTCAACATTTATATATGGATCAAGTTTTTGAGCTGCTACTTTAAATCCTCTTGCTTTTAATAATCTTCCTAGAGATGCTGCTGTTATCCCCTTTCCTAATCCTGAAACAACACCACCTGTTACAAATACATATTTAGTCATACTAATACCTCCTACACGAATATAAATATTTAAAAAATCAAATCAACTTACATTTCGTAAGTTTTCAAAATATTTTCTGCAATTTCTTTTTTAGTTACTCTCAAATCCATAGCTTGTTTTTCGATGTATCTGTGTGCCTGTGGCTCACTCATATTTAAATATTCAATTAAGATACATTTTGCCCTGTCTATAAGTCTAATTTCACTAATCTTAACTTTAAGCCTTTCATTTTCACTTTGAAGACCTAAGTATTTCTTCCTCGAAATACAAATATACTTTATACTTTTATACACAAATTGTCTGTTTAATGGTTTTTCTATAACAAATACTCCATAATCTTCTACCTTAGATGAAATGGCATCTGCAATGTCGTTTTTTACTACTAATAAAACCCCTGCATTGTAATTTTTACTTATCGAAATTGAAAGTTCATGCCCAAATTCATCAGATAACGGAGCATTTATAACAACTAAATCAAATTCTGTTCTATTTAATATACGCCTAGCTTCACTACCATTGCCGACAGTGACTATATTCGAAATCCCAACTGTTTTTATCAAATCAGCAAAAAAACTTTTCCCCTTTTCCGAGGTTGACACTATCAGCGCACAACTCATTTGGCTCCCCCCTTTATTTATCTAAAACTTTTCAAAATACAACTCTTTTTCAGCCTTAAATTTATCAGTTATTGAATTGTAAATATCCCACTCTTGTTTTTTATCATCTATATAATTATTTATAGTTTTTTGCGGTAATACTGTTTTGATAAATTCACTATTTAATGCATTATTAATTGCTTCATTTAAATTATTTGGCAATGTTTTTAAATTTTTAACTTCATTATCATTAGCATTAAATAAATTAATATTATGAGGATTGCAAAGTTGTAAGTTTTTTTCTATTCCTTCTATACCTGCCTTTATTAAAAGTGCAAATGCTATATATGGATTGCAGCTAGAATCAGGTGATCTAAGCTCCATTCTACATCTGTTACCTTTTGAGGCTGGTATTCTTATAAGTTGAGATCTATTTTCTTTTGACCATGTAATATATTTAGGGGCCTTATCTTTTCCAAGTCTTTTGTATGAATTTGTAGATGAATTTAAAAATAAAGTAATTTCTTCTATACGATTTAAAATTCCACTTATAAAGCTTTCTGCGTATTTATATTGTTTATCATTTTTATCTTCAAATATATTTTTATTGTCTTTATAAAGTGAAATATTTATATGAAGTCCACTTCCACATTCAGTTTCAAGTGGTCGTGGCATAAATGATGCAAATAGTCCATTTTCACTAGCCTTAGTTTTTACAAGTGATCTAAAGCTGATTAAATTATCTGCTGCACTAAGTGCATTTGAGTATTCATAATCTATTTCATTTTGTCCTGGACCTTGTTCATGATGTGAACTTGTCGCTTTTATTCCCATTTCTTCAAGTGATAAACAAATATCTCTTCTTATATTTTCACATCTGTCGTTTGGATATATATCACAATAATTCCCTTTATCATAAGGAATCATAGTTGGATTTCCAAATTCATCTTGTTCAAATAGATAAAATTCGCTTTCACATCCTATTTTGCATGTAAACCCCTTTTGTTTGCTATCTTTTATAACTTCTTTTAAAATATTTCTACAATCACCTTCAAAATCTCGCCCATCTGGGTGTTTTATATTGCAAAAGAATCTTACAACACGCCCGTGTTGTGGTCTCCATGGAAGTAGATACATTGTATTTGCTTCTGGAAATAATAATAAGTCTGATTCTTCTACTTTCATAAAACCAGTTACTGCTGATGCATCAAAAGAAACACCTTCATAAAATGCTCTTTTTAATTCAGTTGGCATTATCGTTATATTTTTTTGATTTCCAAAAATATCACAAAATGCTAGTTTTATAAATTTCACATCATTCTCCTCTATAAATTCTAAAACTTCACTAGTTTTATAATCCATGAAATTCCTCCCCAAGTCTCTATATTTTCTTAAAATATCTAAAAAAAGGGGCACTCATTAAAAGGTATCAAATATATCTTCACCCCCTCTAATGAACGCCCTTGTTCGATGTGATAATTATAATTTATTTACTCATTCCTGTCAATATTTACTAATATATATATTATATCATTTTTTGAACTGATTTTTATTACAAAAAATATATTTATGACATATTTTGATACATATAATGTAGGGTTTCATTTTTGTTAAATCAGAAAATTTAATTTATATATAAAATTTAAAAAAATTTTATTTTTTAGTTGACAGTTTATTCCAATCTGAATACAATATGTTTATAAAGTTAATTGAAACAGCAAAGGCGCTGTAGGTTGTAAGTATCCTACAGCGCTTTTCTTTTTTTACAAAATTAAATTTAGTAAATTTTTAATTTATACGAAGATGTATAAATATTTTGATTTTAAATTTTGGAGGTAATTATTATGACAAAAGTCCCAGAAATATTTGGAAGCTTAGTATTTAACGAGGCTGTGATGAAAGACAGACTACCAAAAGATGTTTATAAAGCATTACAAAATACTATAAAAAACGGTGAACCAATCGATTTAAAAGTTGCAAACGTAGTTGCAAATGCTATGAAAGATTGGGCTATAGAACATGGTGCTACTCACTTTACTCACTGGTTCCAACCAATGACTGGTATCACTGCAGAAAAACACGATAGCTTTATAAGTCCAACTGATGATGGAAAAGTAATAATGGAGTTCTCTGGTAAAGAATTAGTTAAAGGTGAACCAGATGGTTCTTCATTCCCATCAGGAGGTTTAAGATCAACTTTCGAAGCTAGAGGTTATACTGTATGGGATCCAACTAGTTTTGCATACTTAAGAAATGGTACTTTATGTATACCAACTGCTTTCTGTTCATATGGAGGTCAAGTTCTTGATAAGAAAACTCCATTATTAAAATCAATGGAAGCTATAAACAAATCAGCTGTAAGACTTCTACATTTATTAGGAGAAACTGATGTTAAGAGAATTTCTACTACAGTTGGTCCTGAACAAGAGTATTTCTTAATCGATAAAGGATTATATAACAAAAGAATAGATTTAAAATTCACTGGTAGAACTTTATTTGGTGCAAAACCACCAAAAGGCCAAGAATTAGATGACCACTACTTCGGCGCTATAAAACCAAGAGTAGTTGAATATATGAAAGATTTAGATGAAGAATTATGGAAATTAGGAGTTTTAGCAAAAACTAAGCATAACGAAGTTGCTCCAGCTCAACATGAATTAGCTCCTATATTTACAACTACAAATGTCGCTACTGACCACAACCAATTAACTATGGATGTTATGAAAAAAGTAGCTTGTAAGCATGGTTTAATGTGCTTATTACATGAAAAACCATTCGCTGGTGTAAATGGTTCTGGTAAACATAACAACTGGTCTATATCAACTGATACAGGTAAAAATATATTAAATCCTGGTAAAGACCCAATACACAATAAAGTATTCTTAACTTTCTTAATAGCTATAGTAAAAGCTGTTCATGAAAATCAAGACTTACTTAGAATATCTGTTGCAGATGCAGGAAATGACCATCGTTTAGGTGGAAATGAAGCACCTCCAGCAATATTATCAATGTTTATAGGAACTGATTTAGAAAAAGTATTAAAATGTGTTGAAGAGGATCTTCCATACAATGAAGAAACTTTAAAATCTTTAGAAATAGATGTTAATGTATTACCATCATTCAAAAAAGATACTACTGATAGAAACAGAACTTCTCCATTCGCATTTACTGGAAATAAATTTGAATTCCGTATGTTAGGTTCAACAGCTAATATAGCTTGCCCTAACACAATACTTAACACTATAGTTGCTGAATCTCTTGATTATATATCTGATTATCTTGAAGGAAAAGATGATTTAGATAAAGCATTAAACGAAGTGTTAAAGAAAATATTAAAAGAACATAAAGCTATAATATTTAATGGAAATAACTACGCACCTGAATGGGTTGAAGAAGCAGAAAGTAGAGGTTTATTAAACTTAAAATCTTCTGCAGAAGCTCTACCTCATTATACAGATGAAAAGAATATAAAATTATTTGAAAAACACGGCGTATATACTAAATTAGAATTAGAATCAAGAAAAGAAATATTACTTGAAAAATACTGCCAAACTATAAATATAGAAGCATTAACAATGCTTGAAATGGTTAAAAAAGATATTATCCCAGCTATATGCAACTATTCAAAAGATTTAACTGAAGGAGCTTTAGCTAAGAAAAACTTATCTTCTGATATAGATGTTTCTCTTGAAACTTCATTAATTTCTAAAATATCTTCATTAAGTGCTTGCTTATCTAAGAAAACTGCTGAATTAGACAAAGTTCTTTTAGATGCAAAAGATATAGAAGACAGTGAAGAATTAGCTAAATTCTATCACGATACAGTATTATCTCAAATGAATGAAGTTCGTGCTATAGCTGACGAATTAGAAACAATAGTTGGTAAAGGTTACTGGCCATTCCCAACTTACACAGATTTATTATTTAGCGTATAATTCATATTTTAATATAATTAAATACTATCTACACAAAGGCGTGTACTTTATCTAATCTTAGATAAGTGCACGCCCTATCTTTTTTTAAGGAGGATTTATTATGTATTCATCAGTCGATACAATTTGGGTATTATTAGGAGCTGCTTTAGTATTCTTTATGCAAGCAGGATTTGCAATGGTTGAAACGGGATTTACTAGAGCAAAAAACGCAGGTAACATTATAATGAAAAACTTGATGGACTTCGCTTGTGGTTCATTAGTCTTTTGGATATTTGGATTTGGTTTAATGTTTGCTGGTAGTGGTAAACTAATCGGCGGGCTAGATTTCTTCATCCAAGGAAATTACGGTGTTGAAGGTGGTTATCCTTCTTGGGCATATGTAATATTCCAAACAGTTTTCTGTGCAACTGCTGCAACAATAGTTTCAGGAGCTATGGCAGAGAGAACTAAGTTCAAATCTTATTTAGCTTATTCAATAGCAATAAGTGCATTTATCTATCCTATATCAGGTCACTGGATTTGGGGTGGCGGTTGGCTTTCTCAACTAGGATTTATAGATTTCGCAGGATCAACTGCAGTTCATATGGTAGGTGGAGTTGCTGCATTAGTAGGAGCTAAGATATTAGGACCTCGTATTGGTAAATATAACAAAGACGGCAGCGCAAATGCAATCCCAGGCCACAACATAACAGTCGGTGCCCTTGGAGTATTTATATTATGGTTCTGTTGGTTTGGATTTAATGGATGTTCAACAACTTCAATGACAGGTGACGACAGTATAATGCTTGCAGGTAGCGTATTTGTAACAACAAATATAGCAGCCGCAGCAGCAACTGTAACAACAATGATATTCACTTGGGTAAAATATAAAAAACCAGATGTTTCAATGACTCTAAATGGTTCTCTTGCAGGTCTTGTTGCAATAACAGCAGGATGTGCAGTAGTAAATCCAGTCGGTGCTTGTATAATAGGTATAGTCGCTGGTATAGCAGTAGTAGTTGCTATAGAATTTATAGATCAAAAATTAAAAATAGATGACCCAGTCGGCGCAATAGGTGTACATGGTGTATGTGGTGCAATAGGTACAATACTTACAGGTGTATTTGCAGTAGACGGTGGTTTAGCATATGGCGGAGGCGCTCACCTTCTAGGTGTTCAAACTTTAGGTGTTGTAAGTGTTATAGCATGGGTAGTTGTAACTACTACTATATTATTCAAAGCAATCGATGCTACATTAGGACTTAGAGTTACTGAGGAAGAAGAAGTTGTCGGACTTGACAAATTAGAACACGGTCTAACAAGTGCATATGCAGACTTTGCAAAAGCTAGCACAGTTAGAAAATTAAAAACAGAAGCAGAAAAAGTATCTGTAGACAAAGCTGTTCCAGTTCAATTAGTAAGCAAAAGTGCATCTTCAGATGTAGTAGCTTCTGATATCAAATTAACTAAGATTGAAATAATAACAGATCAAGATAAATTTAAAGATTTAAAAGACGCATTAAGCGAAATAGGTATAATGGGTATGACAGTTTCAAACGTTTTAGGATGTGGTACTCAAAAAGGTGCCCCTAAATATTACAGAGGTATCGCCGTAGAAATGGAATTACATCCTAAGATATTAGTTGAAATAGTAGTCGCAAAAGTTCCAGTACAAGCTGTTATAGACACTGCCAAAGAAGTTTTATACACAGGTAATATCGGCGATGGTAAGATATTCGTATCATCTGTTGAAAACGCAGTTAAAATACGTACTGGAGAAGAAGGTGTCGACGCACTTCAATATCCAGAAGCTAAAGCTAATTAATATGCTAGTTAACTATAATCTATTTATAATTAATTAGGTCATAGTAATTACATTTAATCCTAGGATTATGATAGAGGTATCATATCCTAGGATTTTTTAGGTATTAATTTCATATATTTAATAAATTAATATAGCAATTATAATATGGTGTATTAATTGGAGTGCGTTAAATTTTACAGATACACTTTTATTTTTCCATATGCATATAAAACCTTCTATCTATGCATATGATAGTAGTACCCACTCTAAAAAACTATACGCAGTCCAACCTAAGTTTTAATGAAAATTCGCCATTTTTATAAAATTTTTACATGTATCAATAAACAAATATTTTTATAAAAAACTATGTGTAGTCCAGAATTTCCTTGTAAATAAAAAATAGACTCGAATCACTTCAAGTCTATTTTTTATATTTTATATTTAATTTAAATTATTTTCCTACAACTTTTAATGCAGTTTCAACTACATTTTCAACTGTAAATCCAAATTCTTTGAATAATGTTCCTGCTGGTGCAGATGCTCCGAAGTGATCAAGTCCGATTACTTCTCCATCTAAACCAACGTATTTATGCCATCCGAAAGTAGATGCAGCTTCTACAGCAACTCTATTTCTAACAGCTTTTGGAAGTACGCTTTCTTTATATTCGTCGCTTTGTGCTTCGAATAATTCGAATGATGGCATACTTACTACTCTAGCGTCAACACCTTTTTTAGCAAGTTCATCAGCAGCACCCATTATTAATTCAACTTCTGAACCTGATGCCATAAGTATTACATCTGGAGTTTCATTTTTAGAGTCTTTTAATATATAAGCTCCTTTTAATGCAACTTTTCCATCTATATCGTATAGTGGTAAGTTTTGTCTTGTTAATACTAATGAAGTTGGTGTAGTTTTGTTTGTTACTGCATAGAACCAAGCAGCAGCTGTTTCATTTGGATCAGCTGGTCTGAATACTGTCATGTTTGGTAAACTTCTAAGTGCAGCTAATTGTTCTATTGGTTGATGAGTAGGTCCATCTTCTCCAACACCTATACTATCGTGAGTTAATATATAAGTCACAGGTAGGTTCATTAAAGCAGATAATCTCATTGCACCTTTCATGTAGTCACTGAATACGAAGAATGTAGCACAGTAAGCTTTAAGTCCACCATGAGCAGCTATTGCATTAGTTATAGCAGCCATTGCGTGTTCTCTAACACCAAAGTGTATATTTTGTCCGCTTCTGTCTTCTTTTGAGAAGAATCCAGTGTTTTTCATATCACTCTTATTTGATGGTGCTAAGTCAGCAGAACCACCCATTAAGTTTGGTATGAATGATGTTAATTTATTTAAAACATCTCCTGATGCTTGTCTTGTAGCGCAACCTTTTTCGAATTTCCAGAAATCTTTATCGTTTAATAATTCGTCAGTTACGTCAAGTTCATGCCATTTTTTATATTCAGCAGCAAGTTCTGGATAAGCTTCTTCGTATTTTGAAAATAATTCATTCCATTCTTGCTCAGCTTTTTCACCGTTAGCTATATATGTTTCCATGTTGGTGTAAACATCTTGTGGAACGAAGAAATCTTCATTTTCCCATTTCATTAATTCTTTCATTTCTTTTATGTTGTCAGCACCTAGTGGTTCCCCATGAGCTTTAGCAGAACCTTGTTTTGCTGGACAACCATATCCGATTTGAGTTTTTACTATTATTATAGAAGGTTTAGAAGTTTCTGCTTTTGCTTCGTCTATTGCTTTTGCTATAGCTTCTACATCGTTTCCGTCTTCTACATTTAATACTTGCCATCCATATGCTTCATAACGTTTGGCAACATCTTCTGTAAATGCTACGTCTGTGTTTCCTTCGATTGTTATGTTATTTGAATCGTAAAGTAATATTAATTTGCCAAGACCTAATGTACCTGCAAGTGAAGAAGCTTCAGCTGAAACACCTTCCATTAAACAACCATCACCTGTTATTGCGTATGTATAATGGTCTACTACATTAAATCCATCTTTGTTAAATTTGTCAGCAAGTTTTGCTTCAGCTATTGCAAAACCTACAGCATTACATATACCTTGTCCTAAAGGTCCAGTAGTTATTTCTACACCTTTAGTGTGACCGTATTCTGGATGACCTGGAGTTTTACTTCCCCATTGTCTAAATTCTTTTATGTCGTCTACAGTTATTCCATAACCGAATAAATGTAATAATGAGTATTCAAGCATTGAACCATGTCCTGCAGATAATACAAATCTATCTCTGTTTTTCCAATCAGGATTTTTTCCATTGTGGCTCATTTTTGTCCATAAAGTATATGCCATACTAGCAGCTCCAAGTGGTAGACCTGGATGTCCTGAGTTTGATTTTTGTATAGCGTCAGCTGATAATACTCTAATTGCATTTATACATTGTAAATCTAAATTGTTCATATTTTCCTCCATTATTTTAAATGTTGTGATAAAACTTGGATGACTTATTTCATTTATATATATTAATTACAGCAATTTTAAATTGCCATAATTTTCAACTTAAATTATATCTTTTTATTTCCCGAAAGTTGCTTCCCAATCTTTTTTGAATTTTTCTATCCCTTGATCAGTTAAAGGATGTTTTAACATTTGGTTTACTACTTTTGTTGGTACAGTAGCTATATCAGCACCAGCAAGTGCAGCATCTATAACATGTATTGGATTTCTAACGCTAGCTGCTATTATTTCAGTTTCTATACCGTGAACTGCGAATATTTCAGCTATAGTTCTTATTAAATCCATACCTGGTGTAGATATATCGTCTAATCTTCCTAAGAATGGAGAAACATATGTAGCTCCAGCTCTTGCAGCAAGTAATGCTTGAGTTGCTGAGAAAACTAATGTAACATTAGTTTTTATTCCTTCTTTAGTTAAAACTTTTACAGCTTTTAAACCTTCAGCTGTCATTGGTATTTTAACTACCATATTTGGATGTATCGCTGCAATTTCACGACCTTCTTTTATCATTCCTTCTGCATCGTCACTGTTAACTTCTCCACTTATCGCTCCATCAACGATTGATGCAATTTCTTTTATAGTTTCTTTAAAATCTTTTCCTTCTTTAGCAATTAAAGATGGGTTAGTTGTTACTCCACTTATAACGCCCATATCATTTACTGCTTTTATTTCATCAATATTAGCCGTATCTAAGAAAAATTTCATTTTTATTCCTCCTTAACGTTTTCATCTTCATCATCACTATTATAGCATGTATTGTTCGAATTTCTACAAAAATATAATAATTTTTTATATAAAATATGATATAAATTTTATTTTTACGTCTGAATATTTGCAAAAAGTCGAATCATGCACTCTAGGAAAACGTTTCATAAAAATTTAGGTTTTATTAATATTTAATACTTATTTTACTTTTACATTTGTAAAAATATTGAACTTTTGTAATTATAAACATTTTCCCTTTTAAAAAATTATCTACCTTCTATTTATATTTTCACAAACTTCAAAACTTATGAAGAAAAATAATAAATTTGTGATATAATACTAAAATGATGTACTTAAAAAGACTCAAAATCTATAATATTTATGAAAAAGGTGAGTTAAGATGACAAAATTCAAATACGCATTTGATGATAATAAAAGATACCATACATGGAATTACTATCTTAGAAATACATTTGGTGAAAAAGTATTTAAAGTTTCTTTAAATGGCGGATTTACCTGCCCAAATTTAGATGGGAAAGTATCAAGAGGTGGATGTACTTATTGCAGCAATAGTGGCTCTGGAGACTTTGCAGGAAATCCTGCTAGCCCACTTAGCGAACAATTCAATGAGATAAAAGCTATGATGCATAAAAAATGGCCTAATGCCAAATATATAGCTTATTTCCAAGCTTATACTAATACTTATGCACCTTTAAATGTATTAAAAGATAAATTTGAAGAGGCACTTTCTTTTGAAAATGTAATTGGTCTTTCAATATCTACAAGACCTGATTGTTTAGAAGATGATGTAGTTGACTATTTAGCAGAATTAAATGAAAGAACTAATTTATGGGTTGAACTAGGACTTCAAACTATACATGATGTTACTTCTAAAAAAATAAATAGAGGACACGACTATGATACATTCTTAGAAGGGCTTAAAAAACTTCAAGATAGAAATATTAAGGTAGTAGTTCATATTATAAATGGACTTCCTGGAGAAGACTACAACATGATGATGGAGACTGCAAAAGCAGTTGCAGATATGAATGTTCATGGAATAAAAATCCATCTATTACATGTTATAAAAGATACTGCTCTAGCAAGATCATTAGAGAAAAAACAATTTGAGCTTATGGATAGAGATGACTATATAAATCTAGTATGTGACCAACTTGAAATACTCCCTCCTGAGATGATAATTCATAGACTTACAGGAGACGGTAAAAGAGACGAGCTTGTTGGACCTATGTGGAGTCTAAAAAAATGGGAAGTTTTAAACGATATAGATAAAACTCTAAAAGAAAGAGATACTTATCAAGGTATTTATTATAATAAAAAATAAGATTAAAATAATTAATATTTATAGAAAAATATAATTTTCTATAAAATAAAAGGGCTATTGTGCTGCAAATAGTACAAAGCCCTTTTTATATTACTTAATTTATTTTTGACAATCTGTCGCAACTTCTGCAACATAATTTGGATCTAATTCTTTATTTTCCTTAACTTCTTCGATTGCCTTAACTGCTATAAAAGTAGATACTACCATAAATAAAACACCAAATATTTTTACAACAGAAAAATCTTCACCAAGAAGTGTCCATCCTATTATAACTGATAAAACAAGTTCTATCGATGCAACTACTCCTGCTATAGATAACTCTACGCCTTTTAATATCCCCTTTGAATAAACAATATAAGACATTGCTGTAGGTATTATGCCAATAGATAATATATACATAAGTACTCTCATATTATCTATTTTAGAAATTGTATGGATTGGATTAACTCTAAAGCACATTATAATTGCTGCAATTAAAAATGCATATGCACTCATTGTTATATTATCCATTTCTTTTAATGCATTTTTATTGAATATAGGAAGCATAGCATATGTTATAGCTGCCATTATCCCTGCTATAATACCACCGATATTTAATTCTTTTATTTCGATTTTTCCTCCTGTTACTGCTAAAAATGCACCGATTACACAGAATATCAATGATAGTATTTTTATTTTATTGATTTTTTCTTTGTATACTATCTTAGAAAAGATTGCTACAAATACTGGCGATACATAAAGCAATACAGCGGCCATAGACGCCCCTACCATCGATATAGAGCCCATATAAGCTATATTAAATATAAACTGACATACTATACCGATTGCAAATACGTATAGTATCCCTTTTTTCGTTATTTTAAACATTGTAGGCATAGTTATTTTTCCATATATACTAATCACTATAAATCCACCTACCATTCTGAAAAATGCAACTTCTTCAGGTGAAAAATTATAATCGCTAATTTTACTTACTAAAAATCCAAGTGTTGACCAAAAAATCCCTGCAAGTAAAATATAAAAATATCCTATTTTACTCTTCATAACTTCCTCCTTATCATTTACAAATTTTCAATATTTTTCAAAAAAATAAAATTAGAGTGTAAAATATCCACACCCTAATTTTATCAATTTCTTATAAAACAATTTTCCGGTACTATCTTTTTTGTTTGGATTTTATTTAGAATGATCTAAATAAAAATCTACTAACATATCTTTCTTTATTTCGTCAGCCTTATCTTTATATCCTAATTCTTCTAATATTTTAAAAGCAAATTCTAATGCTGTAGCAGGACCCCTACTAGTTATTATATTCTTATCTACAACTACTATTTGGTCTTCTAAATAATTAACTTTTTCTCTGCCTTTTATAAAACCTGGATATGATGTACATTTTTTGTCATCTAATATACCGAATTGTTCTAGAGTTTGTGGAGCAGCGCATATAGCTGCAACTATTTTACCTTCATCATTAAATTTAATTGCTATATCTTTTACTCTTTTATCAAGTAAATTATCAGCTCCCGGCAGTCCCCCTGGTAAAACTATAGCATCATATTCATCTTGGTCTATGTTATCTATTATACAATCAGATTGTATTATTATATTGTGTGTTCCTCTTACAAATTCATCTTTTATAGAACATAAATCACATTTTAAACTAGCTCTTCTAAGCACGTCTACTACTGATAGAGCTTCTATTTCCTCAAATCCATCTGCTAAAAATACTAATACTTTCTTCATTCTAATTCTCCTTTGCTTTACAATATATAAAGTTTTTTTATTGTAAATTTTTAATTTTCTTGATATTATTATAATAGTTAGGTAAATATATAACTATAACTTAATTATATAATTATTATATGGAAGGTGCAATTAATGATTTTAAATACACATTTAACAATTTCAAATGCGCTTATCGAAAACTTAGATTCAAGCAAATCTTTCTTTATAAGCGAAAAGAATTTTATTTACGGTAATATCAAACCGGATATGACTTCTAAATACGTCTTACATAAGCATTATTTAAAAGAATCTTTTGATATGATAATAGGAAAAATAAAATCTTTATGCAAATTATCATTAGACTTTATCGAAAAGTATTTTTCCATTAGTAAATTTAGTCAAGAATTAGGAGTTATATGCCATTTTTTATGCGATTTTTTCTGTGTACCACATAGTCAGCGTTGGGAATTTTCACATAGCTTTAAAAAACATGTAATTTATGAGAAAGATCTTCAGTCTATTGCCAAAGATACAAATTTTAAAACTTTAGAAAAAACTTCTATACATCATATTGGTGTCGAAGAATTTTTTAATAAACTATACAAAGAATATGTCAAAAAAGAAGATTTTGAAAATGACTTATTTTTCTCAACATATATGTGCAATAGTGTTGTAGACTATATATTAAATTGCATATTAGATAACACTGTTAGATCTTATACTCTACAAATTTGTGGTTAGTATTAAATTAATATGAATATATAACTGGATGTCAACAACATCCAGTTTTTTTTCATTTTACTTTTTCTTTTTATATAAGATTAAAACTGCAAGAAAAAAGAATATTATAGTCGAAGCAATAAGTATAAATACACTCGCTGTGTTTGACACTAATTTATCGTTTATATAATATACAACTCCCATACTTTCCTTAAATTCATTTATATAATTCGTAGGGACATCTGCAAATGATATATCCATTTGTTTTTTCATAAATATCTGTCTAAGTATGCTAATTCCATGTGATGTTGGGAATAATTTTACTATAATTTGAACTGAATCTGGAAGCATTGAAATAGGAAGATATATCCCTGTTATAAATCCAATTAAAGTACCGACAATTGTACTTGCTGTTGAAAACGCCTTTTCACTACTAAATAAAGATACTATAAATAAAATCATTGCACTATTTGAAAGTGATGTCATAAGTATGATTAAAAAGACTTCTGTTAATTCTTTAAAGTTTAAAACATCGACCCCACTATATACTAAATAAATTTGTGATATTATCAGCGTCACTACTGACATCATACTTCCAACTATAAAAGAGCTTATAATATATCCTCCTACTATTTTCGATTTTTTTATCGGCGATACATAAAAATCTTTTATTTTATTTTTACTTTTGTCTTCAATCATTGTTCCAAAAGCACCCATATTTGCTGTTACAGATGTCACACCAATAAGTCCAGCTATAATCCAGCAATTCATAAGATTTTTAACTCCTTTTATATTTGGAAAAGAGTCAATCCATACATCTCCTAAAAAAAATATATATAATCCTAAAACAATCAACACTGCTAACAACGAGAAAAATACAGCCGTTTTATCTCTAAAAAATACTTTTAAATTTCGACTTACAAAACTTATCATCTATTTATTCCCCTTTCTTGTTATATTTATAAATACATCGTCCATACTACCTTTAATAACTTCAAAAGACTCTATATACTCTCTGCAATCTTCTATTATTTTTATACTTTCCAATGTGTTTTCAATATCTATAATTACATTATTATTTCCTACTGAGAAATTATAATTGTTTAATGATAAATAGTGCATAAAAAAACTATTATTTTTTGTATATACTATCATCTTATCTTTTGTATATTTTTCTTTTAACTCATAAGTCGTTCCTTTAGCTTCTATTTTTCCTTCATTCATAATTATTATATAATCAGCTTTTGCAGCTTCTTCCATATAATGAGTTGTTAGAAATACCGTCATATTATTCTCTTCCTGCAACCTTCTTATCATATCCCAAACGCTTTTTCTGCTATTTGGATCTAAACCTGTCGTCGGCTCATCTAAAAACAATATTTTAGGCTTATTTATAAGTGCTCTTGCGATATCAGCCCTTCTTCTTTGACCTCCAGATAACTTACCATATTGCCTATTTAAAAAATCATTTATACCTGTAACATGCGCTATTTCTTCTAAGTTTTTATTAAATTCAGACTTGCTCATATTATAAAGCTTACTTCTTACTTTTAAATTTTCCTTTACCGTTAATAAATCATCTAATACACTATCTTGAAACACAACTCCGATTAATGATTTTATCTTATCATCATCCTTATTTACTTCGTAATTATCTATTTTTATTTTTCCACTATCAGCCTTTAAAAAAGTACACATCATATCGATAGTCGTCGACTTTCCTGCTCCATTTAATCCTAAAAAAGCAAACAGTGAACCTTCATCTACATAAAAATCAATTCCTTTAACAGCTTCTATATCTCCATAGGATTTCTTCAAATTACTTACTTCAATTATCTTTTTATCAAGTTTCAATCAAAATTCCCCCTTAAAATTTAAACTTTGCCCCTTATTTTATATAAGCATCTATTTTGTTATATTTAAATAAGTTATATCTTAATTTTCTTTATTGTTATGCTCTGCTATTTTTTGATTTATTTTTTCTGTTGTTATGCTATTTATTAAAAATACAACGCCATAAGTTATAAAATACACAACCACAAATACTCCTGTAGTTATAGATACATATTCTAATGTCCATCTAAACCACTTCATAATGCCTCCACCTATACCTAGTACTGATATAGCTACACTTATTATTTGTAAAAACATATATACAGGTTGACTTTCTATATTTAATTTATCTATTATATACATAAATAAGCTTATTAATGTAGTAACCACAAAAAGTTCTAAATTAAATATCCAATTTAAATCACTTATCCCCATTCCATTTAAAATTGATATTATAATCATAACTGCAGTATATGATACACAACTTATAACTATCGATTCCCTTAGCTTCATATCTACCACCTCCTAAATTCCAAATTTCTTTTTAAACTCTGGCACATAATGTCTATTTATAAGTATTTTTTCATTATTTTTAAGATTAGCTTCTAATTTTCCATTGATAAGCGGTTTTAAACTTTGTAATTTTTCGATATTTAATATTATCGACTTGCTAACCCTTATATATGATGTATTTTTTAATTGCTCTTCTAACTCATATAATTTGAGATTACTTTCATACACTTCTTTTTCTAAATAAACAAATGTCTTTTCTTCAACACTTTCTATATAATAAGCATCTTTTAATGATATTTGATATATCTCTTTGTCTTTTTTGCAAACTATCGAAAATGAATAAAGCCTTATTTGATCTATTAATTTTTGAAGTTTTTCATCTATTATTTGACCGCACTTAATATTTATTTCTACTTCATTATTATCTGATGATTGCTCTATTGTGAATTTCAAAATTGCTTCCTCCCTTCTATTTTTTTCCAATTTGTTTTCTTAATAAAATTATATTCTCAAAAAAAAGAAAAACAAGTGACTTTAGGGTCACTTGCATAAATTTGAGGTTAAGATGCAAAATTAAAAAATAAAACGGATTATTTTTCCATATTTAAAAGTTCTAATCTTAAATCATTTAATATAGTTCTTGTCGCTCTTTCTCTAACTCCTTGTCTATCTCCATTAAATACGTATTTTTTAGATATAACTTTTCCATTTATATAAATTCCAAAATAAACTAGTCCCACAGGTTTTTCATCTGTTCCACCATCTGGTCCTGCTATTCCTGTTGTCGCAATACCTATATTTGTATTGTATCTAGCTGCAACTCCACTTGCCATCTCTTTTGCGCACTTGTCACTTACTGCTCCATAAACATCTAGTGTTTCTTTTTTAACTCCTAGTGATTTCATCTTAGCTTCATTTGAGTAAGTTACACATCCTTCCATAAATACAGAAGATATTCCGGGATAATTTATAAGTGATGCTGAAACCATACCACCTGTACAAGATTCTGCAACAGCTATTTTCAAATTATTTTCAACTAACATTTTTGATACAACTTCTTCTATGCTAGTTTCCCCTGTTGCATATAGACTTTGTCCAAATCTTCTTTTCATTTCATCTGACATAGGCTTTATAAGTTCTTTAGCTTCTTCTACACTTTTTGCCTTTGCAGTAATTCTAAGTGTACATTCATATCCCTTTGCATAAGTGGCTATAGTTGGATTAGTTTGTGAATCGATTATATCTAGTATGTCATTTTCGACTTTTGATTCCCCAACACCTATTATTCTAAGAACTTCTGATTCTATGACATCATCTGTTAATTTTGATAAATAAGGTTTTACGTAATTTTCAAACATAGACTCCATTTCTCTTGGTGGCCCAGGAAGAACTACTATCATTTTGCCTTCTTTTTCCATAATGCAACCTGGTGCTGTTCCATTATCATTTTTAAGTATGTATGCTTCTTTTGGAAAATAAGCTTGTTTTTCATTATTTTTAGTTGGAACTCTATTCATATGTTTAAATCTCTCTATCATGGCATCTAGAGATGGTTTGTGAAGTTCTAATTCATATCCAAAATATTTTGCACATACCTCTTTTGTTATATCATCTTCAGTTGGTCCAAGACCTCCTGTACAAATTACTATATCACTTCTATTTAAACTTTCATCTAGAGTTTTTAATAATCTCTCTTCATTGTCGCCGACAGTTATTTGATAGTACATTTCTATACCCATAGCTGCAAGTTCTCTCGATAAATATCTACAATTTGTATTTAATATATCCCCTAATAAAATCTCTGTTCCTACTGTTATAATCTCTGCTTTCATAATTACTCTCCTATTTTTTCAATCTTTCTTACTATTTTTATTATAATTCCCACAAATAAAATTTACATTAATTTTAATATAAAAATATATATTTTTATATTATTAATTCATTTAGTCAATTTTCTATAACACATATGAAATTTTATTCGTTTTATTATTAACAACCACTACTTCCATTTTTTCTATCAATCGTGGTACTTTATATTTCTTTAATCTATACATATAATTATTATATAAAATAGATATTACTAATACACAGTAATAGATATTTCTTTTGTAACTGTAAATAATATATATAAAATTATACTTATTATTCATACCTAATAAACCTACAATAAGTATAATTTTATAGTAAATTCAATATTTTATATTTTTATATTATATATTTAGGAGAGATAAAAATGAAAAAGAAAGTTGTTGTGATAATGGGTGGTATTTCATCTGAACGTGAAGTATCTTTAAATTCAGGTAAATCTGTACTTAGTGCTATAAATAGAGATAAATATGATGTACACGAATTAATAATCGACGAACCAATGGATGTTGTAAATAAAATGCCAGAAGGTGTAGACTTTGCTTTATTAATTCTTCATGGTAAATACGGAGAAGATGGTACAATACAAGCTATGTTAGAATCTATGGGAATTAAATATTCAGGATGTGATCCTCTAACTAGCGGAATATGCATGGATAAAAATATGAGCAAAAAAGTATTAAAAGCATCAAATATACCTACTGCTCCATGGACAATTGCAAAATCACTTGATTCAATAGACTACGACGCAATTGAAAAAATGGGATATCCAGTATTTATAAAACCAAATAGCGGTGGTTCTAGTGTAGCTACTTTTAAAGTAGATAGAAAAGAAGATGTTTATGAAGCTGTAAGACAAGGTTTAGAAGTCGATGATATAGTTATGATAGAGGGTTACCTTCCAGGAGATGAATATACATCATTCATATTAAATGGAGAAGTTTTCCCAACTATAAAAATAAGTTCTCCAAATGAATTTTTCGATTATGAATCAAAATATGCAACTGGTGCTAAAGCTGCTACTGAAGAAGTTGTTTATTTAGAAGAAAATCTTCAAAATGAAATAAACTTAAGAAGTAAAGAATGTTGGGATGCATTTAACTGTAGAGCATTTGTAAGAGTTGACTTTATATTATCAAATGGTAAATTCTATGTACTTGAATTAAATACTCTTCCAGGAATGACTAAAACTAGTTTAATCCCTAGAAGTGCAAATGCTAAAGGTATATCTTATAGCGAGTTAATAGACAAAATAATAGAATACTCATTATAATATATGTTATAATAATTAATAGACAATTATATTTTAAAAATTTAAAATATAATTGTCTTTATTTTTATGTAAATTATTTACTTTATAGTATATGATTAATAAAAATTAGGCTATATTTTAATAATTATCAGGGAGGTATATTTTGTTATTTTTTAACTTTAAATTAAACAAAAATGAACCAGTATATATACAAATAAAAAACTACATAGAAGACTTAATAACAAAAGGACTACTTCCTATAAATAGTAAGCTTCCTTCAACAAGGGAACTATGCTCTATTTTAAATGTAAGCAGAAATAGTGTTTTAAGTGCTTATGAAGAGTTAAAAACTGAAGGTCTTGTATACTCAATTAAGGGACAAGGTACTTTTGTAAAAGAACAATCTTCTGTTAGAACATCTAGTTGGAATGTAGATTGGTCTTTATATGAAAATGAATATACTAAAAATGTTAATAAAATGGATTCTTCCAAAAATGAAATAACTTGGAAGTCTAACTTAATTTCATTCAAAAGTATTTCACCTGCTGGTGATCAATTTGATATGGAAGAATTAAAACGAGCTTTTTTAAACAGGTTTAATTTAGAGGGTCATAAATTATTAAATTACGGATATGCTCAAGGTTATAAACCTCTAATTGAGTTTTTAATACAATATATGAATAAAAAAAATGTAGATTCTACAAATAAAGATATATTAGTTACTAATGGATTTACAGAAGCTTTAAATATAATAATATCATCACTCACTAAACCTGGAGATTATATTTTATGTGAAAACCCAACTCATAATGTATCTTTAAAAATATTTAAATCATATAATTTGAATATTTTGCCTATGAACTTAGATAAAAACAATCTAGATTTTGAAAGCATAAATGATACTCTAAAAAAATATAAAGGTAAGATTAAATTTGTATATATTACACCATCATATAATAATCCTACCGGTATAGTTTTGTCTCCAGAAGATAGGTTTAAATTCTATAATATAATGAAAGAAAATAATATAGCTATAATAGAAGATGGATTTAATGAGGAGCTTCTCTACTCTAGTTCACATATATTCCCAATATGTTCTTTAGATAATAAAAATAATGGAGTAATATATATAGGAAGTTTTTCAAAAATTTTATTTCCTGGAATGAGGATAGGTTGGATATTTGGCGATAAAAATTTAGTTGATAGATTAGTCAGTGTAAAAAGAAGTATAAATATGCATGTATCTTTTTTAGATCAAGGAATATTATATGATTATCTAAAAAATAGTAATTTTGATAAATATTTAAAGAAAATACGAAAATACTATGGAGATAAATTTAACTTTGCCCTACAATGTGCTAATAAATACATCGATTATGAATATGTATTAGGCGATGGTGGGCTTCATTTATTCTTTAAATTAAAAGACATAGATACGAGATATCTGCTTCAAAAATGCTACGAAAAAGGCGTTATATTTATGCCTGGAGATGTATTTTTTATAAATGAAAATCAAAATAATTTTATGAGACTAGGATTTTCTAGATTAGAAAAAGATGAAATTGAAAAAGGAATAAAAATAATCGGTGAGACTATAGATGAAATCAAGAAATCTGTATTATAAATACATTTAAAATATAGATTTTCTTTGAAACACATATAAAAAACTATAATATTTCAAAAGCCCCTTTTAGTGTTAACTCTATAAGGGGCTTTATTTCAACTTTATTTTAAAATAAACTTAGTTAAGTTAATTTTTATTATTTATTTAAAAATTCTACAACTTCCTCTAAATGCATTCCTCTAGAGGCTTTTACTAAAATTGTATCTCCTTTTTGTAGTATATCTTTGAAGTTTTCCATAGCTTCTTCTTTAGTTGCAAAATGATGTACATTCTCTTTGTTCATATTATTTTCTAAAGCTTCTTTTGATATAAACTCAGCATCTTTACCGATTGCAATAATTACATCTGCATTTTCACTTGCATCTTTACCAACTTGCTTGTGTCCTTCTTCTGCAAATGAACCCATTTCAAATATATCTCCTAATATTGCTACTTTTCTTGTTTTATATCTGTTTAAAACTTTTAAAGCTGCTCTCATAGAATCTACACTTGCATTGTAAACTGAATCTATTACTGTATAGTTATCATTTTTTATAACATCCATTCTAGATTTAGTTATTTCTAAAGTTTCAAGACCATTTCTTATTTCGTCTAAAGTTAAATTTAAAGTTTGGCCTACAAGTATTGCAGCCATAGCATTGTATATATTATGTTCTCCAACTGTCGGGATATAGAATTTTTCTATTTTATTATCTATCATAACGTTAAATATAGTATCGTTATCATTCATTTCAAAATCTACACAGTATATTGTGTTATCTTTTTCAAAACCAAAAGTTTTTAAGTTGTATTTTAAATCTTTTCCTTTTAATGTAGCTAACATATCGTCATCACCATTTACGATTAATGTTGAATTTTCATCAAAGTTTGTAGTAATTTCCATTTTAGCTTTAAATATACCTTCTCTTGAGCCAAGTCTCTCAACATGCGAAAGTCCTATATTTGATATAACTCCTATTTGAGGATTAACTATATTTACTAGGTATTCAATTTCGTTAAATCCACTCATACCCATTTCGATTACTGCACACTCATAACTTTTATCTAAGTTTGCAAGTGTTAGTGGTACACCAAATTGGTTATTTAAGTTTCCCGTGTTTTTAAGAGTTTTGAACTTGCTACTTACTGCAGAGAAAACCATATCTCTTGTAGATGTTTTTCCAACGCTACCTGTTATTCCTATATATGGTATGTCAAATTTACTTTTATAGTATCTAGCTATATCTCCAAGTGCAAATTCTGTATTTTCAACTTCGATTATGTTTAAATCTTCTCCTATTATTTCAAAGTCATTACTTTTGTTTTTTATTATTGTTTTGCATCCGTTTTCTATTGCTGAATTTATAAATTTATGTCCGTCTAAAGATTCTCCTATTATAGCGAAAAATACGCTGTTTTTATTTGCAATTCTACTATCTATAACTAATTCATTTATAGATGTTACTTCTTCACTTTTACTTGTTAAATCGCCACTAGTGGCATTTACTAATTCCTCTATAGATAAATAATCCATATTTGCTCCTCTCTAATACTTTAAATTCTCTAAAAAATTATATCATATATAATAATATTTTCATAATTTTATATTTGTGATTTAAACACTTCTAATTAAACATTATTTTTAACTACTTCTCTTAATTTTATAAAACCATTTTTATAAAGTATATCTAATGATTCTCTAAGTTCGTCTACATTGGTTATTTCAAGTGTTACAGTTATGTCTTTATCTTTTACTATATTTAAAATCTCAATTATGTCTAATTCACCTTTGTTTATTCCTAAATGTGAGTCTCTATCCCCAAAGTTATTATGTATATGCATATGTTTTATATATTTTTTAAGTATTTTCATCCATTCCATCACATCTGCTTTTGAATAAGCATTTACATGACCTACATCTAGACATACTGATGTTTTTTTATCATGAATTTCTTCCATAAGTTCATTTAGTAAAAAGTAGTCCTCTTCATGAACATTTTCAATATGTATTTTTATATCGTCATCTTCTTTGCCTTCTTTAAAATCATTCCAATAGGTAGGAGTTCTTTGCATCCATTCAATATAACTATATGTCTTTGGATAATATCCATTGTGATATACTACAAAATTTGCATCCATTTTTTTAGCAACATTGTAAGCTTGCTGCATTCTGTAATTTGTAGCTTTAGTTATTAATTCATCACGGGCTCCTGGAATTAAATCAGCATATGGACCATGTATTCCAAGATTAATCTTCCCATATAAATCACCTAGTTCTCTTTTATAATTTTCTATAAACTCATCTTGTCTATCTAAACAGTAAGGACTAGCAAATAAAACAATTTCTAATCCTATTTCATACTTTTCTAATAAATCTATAATATTTTCTGTTTCTGTTAATTGTGATATATATACCTTCATATTATATGCCCCTTTCTTCATTAATCTAGAGCGCTTTTTTATATTCAAACAAATCTAAAATAAACTTTCTACATAATATTTTAATTCACTATAAATATTTTTTTATTTTATTATCAATATTATTGTTTATGAGTTATAATATAATGTAGATTTTAATCAAAGTAAATATTTATTAATTAAATTTTATACCTTGAAGGTAATCTTGACAATAATTATCATCAAGTATTTACTAATTATTAAATTTAAATTTTATATAAAGGTGAGATAGATGAACTTAATAACATTAGAAAACATTAGCAAAAGTTACTCTGAAAAAAAATTACTTGAAGATATTTCTTTAGGAATAAATGATAAAGAAAAAATAGGCTTAATCGGTGTAAATGGTACTGGTAAGTCTACTTTACTTAAAATAATTGCTGGTGCTGAAATACCAGATGATGGTACTATTACAAAAGCTAATAAAGTGAGAATAGAATACCTACCTCAAAATCCTTATTATGACGAAAACGCTACTGTTTTGGAACAAGTATTTAAGGGAACTTGTGAGGAGATGAAAATTATAGGAGATTATCAAGATGTTTTAGATAAGATAAATAAATCTTATGATGAAAAACTAAATGATAGACTTCTAAAGTTACAAGAAAAAATGGATGCACTAAATCTTTGGGATTTAGAAAGTAGCGCAAAAACTGTATTAACTAAACTTGGAATAAAAGACTTCAATCAAAAGGTAAAAGAGCTTTCTGGTGGTCAAAGAAAAAGAGTTTCGCTTGCATCTGCACTTATTACACCTTGTGAGTTGCTTATTTTAGACGAACCTACAAACCACTTAGACAATGATACTATCGATTGGTTAGAAACTTACTTAAACTCATTTAAAGGTTCTATTTTAATGATTACACATGACAGATACTTCTTAGATCGTGTGACTAATAGAATATTAGAACTTGATAAGGGTATTTTATACAGCTATGAAGGAAATTACTCTGTATTTTTAGAGAAAAAAATGAACAGACTTCAACTTGCTGAATCAATGGAAGCAAAACGCCAAAACTTACTTAGAAAAGAACTTGCCTGGGTAAGACGTGGGGCTAAGGCTAGAACAACAAAACAAAAAGCTAGACTTCAAAGATTTGATGAATTATCAAATAAAAATGACTACACTCCAGAAGATAAATTAGAAATCTCTGTTGGTAGCAGTAGACTTGGTAAAAAAATAATTGAAATCGAAAATCTAAGCAAATCATTTGATGGAAGAACTTTTATAGATAATTTAGATTATACTCTAGCTCGTACAGATAGAATCGGTATAGTTGGTAGAAATGGTCTTGGCAAATCTACCTTAATAAGACTTTTAAATGGTGAATTAAAACCAGATAGCGGTACGATTTCTATTGGTGAAACTGTAAAGATAGGTTGCTTTAACCAAGATACTTCAAAAATGCATCCTGATATGAGAGCAATAGATTATATAAAAGAAGAAAGTGACTATATAACTACTGCTGATGGACATAAAATTACGGCATCACAAATGTGTGAAAAATTCTTATTTAATGGAACTCTACAATACACTCATATTAAAAACTTATCAGGTGGAGAAAAAAGAAGACTTCAATTACTTAGAGTCCTTATGATGGCTCCTAATGTACTTTTACTAGATGAGCCTACAAATGATTTAGATATCGATACTCTAAGCCGTCTAGAGGATTATTTAGACGACTTTAACGGCGTACTTATCTGCGTTTCACATGATAGATACTTCTTAGATAGAGTTTGCAACAAAATATTTGCATACGAAGGTCGTGGAAAAATAAATATATACACTGGAAATTACAGTGATTACTTAGATTATAGAGAACAAGAAAATATCGAATTTGAAGAATTCGAAGATAAAGTTAAAGAAGAAAAACCTAAAGCTCCTAAAAAAGAAAAACCTAAGGCTAAAAATAAACCTAAATTTTCTTATAATGAGCAAAGGGAATTTGATACTATAGATGAAGATATCGAAAAATTAGAAGACAAAATAGCTTCTTTAGAAGAAGATACTTCTAAATATGCGACTGATTTTACAAAATTACAAGAAATAATGGATGAAAAAACAAAATTAGAAAATGAATTACAGGTAAAATACGAACGTTGGGAATACTTAAACAACTTAGCTGAAGAAATAGCTAATTGGAGTAATAATTAATATTTTATTCAACAAATTGTATTAACTAGTGTGATTTATGAGGAGGAATAATATGAATATATACGCACACAGAGGCAACAGTGGTTTCTTCCCAGAAAACACTATGTATGCTTTTAAAAAGTCTCTTGACTTAGGTATTTACGGCATCGAAATTGATGTTCAAAAAACTAAAGATGGAATTTTAGTCGTTCATCATGATGAAACTTTAGGAAGAATGTTCGACGGCAAAGGTTCTATAAAAAAATCTACTTTTGAGCAACTAAGAGAATTAAATCTAAAAGATGAAGAATTGAAAAATAAAGCTGATTGTAAAATTCCTACATTAGAAGAAGTTTTAGAATTTATAAAAGATACAGATTTAATTTTAAATATAGAAATTAAAAACAACAAAGTTAGATATAAAAATATAGAAAAAGATATTTTAGATATTGTTAAACAATACGAGATGGAAGATAAAGTTGTTATATCTTCTTTCAATTATAAAAGTTTAAAAAGAATTTCAAAATTGAACAGCAAGGTAAAAACTGCTTATTTAGTTGGTCCTCTTACTTTTAAACGTAGAAACTTAAAAAAGATATTAAAAATATGTAAAGACTGCAAATGTACTTATATACATCCATCTTGTGATGTCGTAAATAAAGAATTTGTAGCAGAAGCACATAAAAAAGGTCTTTTAGTACAAGTTTATACTGTAAACTCTGTAACTATCATGAAAAAACTTATAAAATTAAAAGTTGACGGAGTATTTACTAACTATCCTAAAATAATCAATACGCTAGTAAATGGTTAGTATTTAGATTAAAAAACAAGATATAAAACAATTAATCTATCAAATTATCAATACCTATTGACATATTTAACATAAAATTATACAATTTTATTAAATTATTGTGGAGGTTACAAATGGAAAATATACTTAAAGAATTTGAAGTTTTGCAAAAAAACTTAAACGATCTACCTATTGAGAATTTAAGTGACTACGATTTAAGTAAAACTGCTTTATTTATTGTAGATATTAATAATGGATTTGCAAAAGAAGGCGCTCTATATTCTGATAGGATAAAATCCCTTATAAATCCTATTCATGAATTTGTAAAACCGTTAGAAAACAAGTTAAATAAAATTATAGCCTTTACAGATACTCACGAAGAAGATTCAGTGGAATTATTAAGTTATGTACCTCACTGTCTATCAGGTAGTGATGAATGTAAGGTAGTCGATGAATTATTAGACATTAAAAACCTTGAAATTATTCCTAAAAATTCTACTAATGGCTTCTTTGCTATAGATATTAATATATTGAACGATATAGATAATGTAGTGGTTGTTGGTGACTGTACAGATATATGCATATATCAATTTGTAGTTACTCTAAAGGCTTATTTTAATGAAAAAAATATAAACAAAAACATTGTAGTTCCTATGAATTTGGTAGATACTTATGATATCCCATTTGTTCATCCAGGAGATCTTTTGAACGTGGTATTTTTCAATAGTATGATTCAAAATGGAGTTAAGCTAATTAAGAAATTTTCATTATAAATAACTAAAAACACACACTTCAAAAAAGATGCAAAATTTATACTATTTTGCATCTTTTTTTGTATTTAAAATGAATATAATTTCCTATTTGTTATTAAAAAAGACGACATATGTCGTCTTTTTTAATAATCGTATTCTTTGCAGTTTTCACAAATTGAAACTTTCATTTTTTTGCCTATCATATTTTTATAATCTAGTAAGAATTCATTTAATTGTGAATCGACTAAATTAATACTTTTTGAACTTATAAGTGTTACATTTTCTTTATCTATTATAATTTTAATATCATTTACATCATTTTTTAAATAACTTATTATAAAACTATCATATTCAAGCTTTGTAGCAAATTTATTATAGAAATCAGAATTTTTAACTATATTCTCTTGAGCTTTGTCAATTTTTATCTCCACTTTCGGCTCTTCTTTTGTTTCAGTGTTATTATTCATATTTTTATTTCTGATATCATTTATATTCATAGAAGATATAGAGCTTAAGTCATTTGGATTTATACCCATACCTCTAAGTTGTCTTTCTATTTCAGACTCATCTACCCCATATCTTTCTAGTAATTTTTTCTGCATATTCATAAATTTTTCATTTGATATGTTGTTTTCTCTCATATATTCATATATTTTAGATGTAAATTGTGACATTGTCATACTACCATCTGCAACAGAAAAATAAAGTTCATACATATAATTTTCAAATTTGTCTATGTCAGTTTCTTTTACTTTATTTTTTAATTCATTAAAATCTATTATTCTATCGTCTGACATCCTAATCCCTCCTGTCTTTATGATATCTCTTTTATTTTTTAGAAATCTTTATTGAAATAAAATTCATAATCAATATAATTTTTTATATACTATAATAAAATCTTCATTCTTAAAATTATACCATAGTTTTTTGAATTGATTATTGATTAATTTCTATATTTTTCTTTTTAGACAATATTATTTATATTAATAGATAGGAGGTGCCTCTTGTCATTTAGACTTTTATTAGTTCTTATTATATTGTTATTTTTAATAACACCCTGATATTTAAATATAATATTATCCAAAAAGAGGTATGAGACATAAAATAATCTATTATATACTATTTTACTCATACCTCCTAATTTTTATAATTTATTATTTCTAAAACATCATTTTTTCTATTTGTTTTGTCATTTCTACAGCGTCATTGAAAAATGATTCTACATCAACTACAGTTTCACTCACATTTGCAAATTCTGAAGCAAAAGTAGCAACATGGCTATCTATGACTTCACCTACATATGATACACATGAATCGTAATTTTTAGTTTCTATTCTATTTATAAAATCTAAGAACATCTTTTCATCAGGATCTTCTTCATTTATTTTTATAATTTCTTCTTTATCTTTTAGGAAACTTTTTATTTTTATTTCCTTATCTTTATATGAAGCCTCTACTTCTCCATTTTTAAAGAATAATCTTATTTTTTTATCGCTTTCTTTTGTAAATGCATTTATATTGAAGTTTGCAGTTACATTATTGTCAAATTTAAATATACTAGTTAAATTATCAGCTACGTCGTTGTCACAGTAAAATACACATTTTCCATAAGGTCCTTCTTTTAAGATAGATTCTAAGTTTTCTTTTGTCGGTCTTATATGGATTGAATTATTTATAAAGTTATTTTCTTTTAGATATAGTTTTTTTGCTGAAAATGGACATGACTCCTCTTCTCCACATCTAAAACAATTTTGACTCATTTTTGTATTGAAGTTATCCCAATTAAATGCCCTTAAATCAGAAAAACATGATACCTTTTTACATTTGCCACCACTTAGATTTATCATAATATCTATATCTTGGCAGCTATTTGTAAGCATAATTGCTCCAGTATCGCTAGTTATTCTCCAATTTCCTCTTACATAGTTGTGAACGAAAGTCTTATATCCAACATCGACATTGTATGATATATTTATTAGACTTCCTAAGTCTTCGTTTTGTGTAATTTCTTTTAATTTGTTATAGAAGTTAGAGTATCTATTGTTATAAGCTACCATAAATAGTCTGTCTTTGTTTTCAACACAAAATTCTTTTAAATGAACAAGCCCATCTAGGCTGTTTGATGCAGGAGTTTCGACTAAAACATCATATCCTTTTACTAGTAATACTTGAGCAGTGTCATAATGTAGTAAATCGTAATGTGATATTATAACTGCATCTGCTAATTTGTCGTGAGCTATAAAGTCATTTAAGTTGTCAAATACCATATTTTCATCTATAGGATATTTTTCTAAGAATAAATCTCTTCTACCCTTTTTATTTTCGACAAAAGCAACTATTTCGCATTTATCTTTGTATTTTTCTATTAAAGGTGCATATGTATACGCCCCTCTAAGTCCTGTCCCTATAATAGCTAATTTTATTTTTCCCATACTAAATTCCCCTTTTCTAAAGTGCAAAATATTCCGTATGGTTTAATTATAGTATATTTATATAATTATAGGTAAATTTATTTTCCTTGTACATCTTTTAATTGATTGTCTTTTTTGTCTAATTTGTCTAACTTTTTATTGTATAGGAACATATCAAATGCAGCAGCAAATACTATAAGATATCCTATTATACTCATTGTATCAGGATGTTCTCCAAAGAATACTATACCTAATATTGCAGAGCATATTATTCCACTGTAGTCGTATATAGATATTTCTTTAGCTGGTGCAAATTTATATGCAAGTGTAATACCAAATTGACCGATACTTGCAGAAATACCGGCAAGAAGCAGATATACTACTTGTATAGTAGTCATAGGTTTATATACAGCTATAAATCCTGGTAAAATCGCTATAAGTGAAAATGTTGAGAAGAAAAATACTATTGTATAATAATCTTCTTTTTTTCCTAAAACCCTTACACAAGTATATGCAAGGGCAGCTCCTACAGCACCTAATACCCCTACTAGATAAGGTATAACTTCTACATTAAAGCTCGGCTTTATTATAAATAAAGCACCTATAAATGCCACACTTACCATTGTAATTTGTTTTAGGTTTATCTTTTCTTTTAAGAATAATGCACAGAAAATAACTACTAAAAATGGGCTTAGTTTATTTAACATATTTGCATCTGATAAAACTAGTCTGTCTACAGCATAATAATTACATACGATACCTATTGTTCCAAATATTGATCTTAAAACTAGTATTTTTCTATTTTCTTTTTTACCTACTAAACTTCCTTTGTGTTTAATTATTAAATATAGAGCTATTGCAGCAGCAACTAAATTTCTAAAAAATGTCTTTTGGAAACTTGGTAAATCACCTGATAGTTTTATAAATGCAGACATAACTGCAAATCCACATGCAGATGTGATTATACAAAGTATACCTTTTATTCTGTTTGATTTGATTAGTTTTTCCATATTTTAAGCGAGAATTAAGTATATAATTTCGCGACAAACACCTCCTCATAATTCACCTTATTTTTCTTTTATTTACAAGGTTTATCAATCCCATTTATTAATATACCCTATAAACACAGTTCTAATACTATCACAAATTATTATTTTATATTTTATTTTTTATTTAGTCAAATAGTAATCATTATTAAGTATATGCTCATTTTGATAAGTTTTTCAGACATTTGAAAAAATAATTTAAGTTTTTTAATTTTTTGTATTGCATCTCGTACGAATAGTTATAAAATAGTAATAAAGGTATTTTATTATTATTATTTTTATTTATTTTACTATTGTAGGGAGGTGATTTTATGCAAGACAATTATACTATGCCAATTTATCAAAAAATAGCTTTAGATTTAGCTAACAAAATATATACAGGAAATATTGCAGAAGGCAGTACTTTATATGGACGTTCTGTATTAGCGGGGAAATACAACGTTTCTCCTGAAACAATAAGACGTGCTATAAAACTTTTAGAAGATATTAAGATTGTTGAAAGTGTTAAGGGTAAGGGAGTTATAGTTTTATCTTCTAAAAAAGCGCTATCATTCATAAAAAAATATCAAGATATTACTAATATTTCATCTTACAAAAGCAATCTTTATAAATTACTTGGTGAAAAGTCTAAATTAGAAAATGAAATCGTTGAAACTTTAAATAAGATAATCGATTATTCAAACAGACTAGAAATTATAAACCCACTTGTTCCTGTCCAATTCACTATTGAGGAAAATTGTAAGTACATAGGGAAAACATCTGGCGAAACTAAGTTCTGGCAAAATACAGGTGCAACAATTGTTGCTGTAAAAAGAGGCGAAGAACTTATAATTTCTCCAGGACCATACATAGAATTTTTAGCTGGCGACTTACTTTTAGTAGTAGGCGACAAACATATTTATAATTCTGTTCCAGCATTTTTATATGATACAAAATAGATATTTATAAAAAAACTGTTACATAAGTTTAAATACTTTTGTAACAGTTTTTTGTTCTTTTAATTTTATATTTTTAGTTTGATTTTTACTAATTTCCCAGGTAATTTGATTTCTTATTTATAAAAGTTTTTCTTTATCCTCAGATTTTTTAATAAAAGCCTCTATTACTCCACTTTTTGAAGTATATTCATTTTTTTGCTCTTTACTATTATTTTAATTTTAAAATTTCTATATATACTTAATTGTAATAATTCTATAATTCAAATGCCATCTCCTTTATAACTATCTTTCTAAATAATTTATAATTTTACTATTTAACTTATTTTCAAGTCACTAATATATGTAAAATTATGCTAATATAAATACATAAAGAAAGGCGGAGGGATAAAATAACCATGGAAATTGGACAAAAAATAATGATTAGCAAAGGATACGTATTTAAAAACTATTTAAAAGGTACAGTAATCGAACACAAAACAAAAGAAAAAAAGATGACAGATGTACTACAAAGTCATGATATATACGTTGTAAAGCTTGAAAATGGGGAAATTATAGAGATTTCAGACGATGTCCTTTGTAATTATACTGTAATAAAAGATAGCGAACTTAAAACTCATATTTTATATGATAAATATACAGATGGCATAACTAATTCTATTTATTATGTCGTTGATATGATCAAGAAGTTTTTTAGAAATTTAAAAAAGAAAAGACAATAGTTATTTTATAAGCAGCAAAGTAATATTAAAATCTATTGAAAATGCACTTTTAAAGGGGGAAAACTAAATGCAAAAAACTTTAATATTATTTATTAATCTATGTGAGGGGGTATTAAATATTGGATAAATCACTTCCATCTAAAAGAGACTTAGAAAACGCTTTGGAAACTGTTATGGATTATGTAATATCAACGGACTCTAATAAAATACAGGCTTATGTGGACAAATTAAAAGAACAAAACCCAGGGATTAGCCGTGATAAATTAGCAAAAAAAGTATTACACCGCAAATCCTTAAAAAACGGTCTTGTAGGAGGTGCCACAAGCCTTGGTGGGATTCTCACTATGCCTGTAACAATTCCTACTGATTTGATAGCTTCATGGAGAATTCAGGCAACAATGGCATTTTCTATCGCATATATTTACGGTCACACAGAAAACACAACAGACTTAAAAACAGATTTATATCTAATTCTGGCTGGAGATTCGGCAAAAGAAGCCCTTAAACGACTTGGTATAGAAATTTCTAAAGACATTACCAAAAAAGCAGTAAATAAATATATAACAAGAGACGTTATGGTCAAAATATGGAAAGTCGTTGGGCGAAAAATTATAACTAAAGCTGGACAAAAATCTATGACAAGCTTTGTAAAAATGGTTCCACTAGTCAGTGCACCAGTAGGATTTGCATTTGATTGGTCTGCAACACAAGCTGTTGGATATATGGCAATAAACTTTTATAGAGGATAAATAAAATTAAACTTCCCCGAAATTTTATTTTTTGGGGGAGTTATTTTTATTTTTACTGTTTATGACACTTCTTTCAACTACATAAAAAATCTTTATCTTTAGAATTATTTATGTAAATCACTCCTTATTATACATATAAATTTATACAAATAATAACATAAATATAAAATTGTTATTAATGTTCATATCTTAAAAATCTATTTTTTATCTTTAAAACATCTTACATATTTTAGCAAGTTTCAATTATGCAAAACACCCTATTCAATAAAACAATTTAAATAGAGTATAAAAATAGTAAAATTTTTGTTTCGATTTCTCTTAGGGAAGATACCTTATCTAACCAACAGACATTTTTGTGGAAACAAAGACTTCGATGAATCGTTTCAATTCCCCTTAGGGAAGATATCTTATCTAACAAGCACAAACATTTGCATATAGCTACATGGTAGCAAATTGTTTCAATTCCCCTTAGGGAAGATATCTTATCTAACCTTACCCATCAGACACACAATGCTTTATGTGTGAACAATAGTTTCAATTCCCCTTAGGGAAGATATCTTATCTAACATGTTAGCAGATCCTACTCAAAAATCTATAGCTGAATTCAGTTTCAATTCCCCTTAGGGAAGATATCTTATCTAACTAGAAGATAGTACTACTGCATGCTATGTGTCATTAAGTTTCAATTCCCCTCAGGGAAGATATCTTATCTAACAGGATATATTTACACAAGTTACATAGGAAGATACGTAACAGTTTCAATTCCCCTCAGGGAAGATATCTTATCTAACAATTTTAGGATTATTAGTAATAGGAATGATGATATTTCGTTTCAATTCCCCTCAGGGAAGATATCTTATCTAACCCCTAAATTTTTAGCCCTTGCAATTACTAGCTTTCAGACCCCCGTTGCGGGGTACAACTTTTTTCTTACATATAAGAAAAACTTTACGTTCTCAAAACCACCTCAAACCGTTGGTATCACTGGTGCGTGGCGGTTGGATTAAAAAATAAGCTAAAATACCTTAAAGACTTAAAATTTAAAAGTTAGAATATCATAATGTTAGATAAGATATTTAATTCTTTTATTTGATTTTATACTAAAAAATATATAATCATTAAACTTTAATTTAGATCTTATTAGTATACTATACGCATAAAAATCAAATTTTTTTAAATCACTATATCATAATCTCTATTGAAATTTTCAAAGTAAAATTTACTTTCTTAATTACATAATAGCATAAAAAATGCCTAAATATCAACATTATTCAGGCATTTTCAAATATAATATTTTCCGTTTTTTTATACCCCTTTCTCTTAAAATTAAGATAAATTTTTTCATAAATATCACCTCCTAGTAAAATACGCAAAACCTTTCTATAAAAATATTTTTATTATAATTGTTAATGGTTTCAAAATATCACCCCCTTAAAAGTAAAATAATTCTTTCTAAAACTTACTTGCACATAATATGATGAAATCTCAAATATAACTTAGGATACGCCATAAAACTCACCCCCTCTTAAACTCATACAACTAAAATGCTATTGGACAATATGATTTTTTAGAACAGAAGAAACATTTTGGACTTGGTACTATGCAACTCATTTTATCACCTCCTTGTGTTTTCTTAATTTCTATACTTAAATTATATATGGATTTTTGATTTTAATCTTATCAAAAAGTGTGCAATTTTAAAAATAAAAACTCTAGTTTATAAATTTTATATTTTCACTTATAAACTAGAGTTTCTACAATTATTTTAAATAAAAATCTATGCTTCTGATGTTATTGCGGCTTGTTCACTTTTATCTTCATTCTCTTTATTATCTTCAATTTTTTCTGCTATAGATGCTATACTATCTATTGATCTGTACATTATTTTTTTTATTTCATCTTTTATTCCTTTTTCATTTATATCAACCTTATATCCTTGAGCGGTTAAATAATTTATTACTTCATCTTTTAACTCATCACTTGATGCATGATTTATTTGATTTCTCATTATCTTGAAATATACATAGTCCTCCATTAGTTCAACAAATTCATTTAAATCTATTTTATTATTAAGCCATAGTGGATTTATATCACTTTTTCTTAAAATAATAATAGAGTTAATTTTTCGATTTAGTGTATATTCTTTTGTGTTATTTGCATAAAAACATTCCATATTGTATATACTATTAATTTGTCCTAATTCTTCTAATATATTAGCTATTAATTTATTATTTACTTTGAATGTATTTATAAATTTTTCTTTAGTTTTAGGCATTAGTTTATCATTTTTAGAAAGTTTTATATATCCTACTTTTATTTCTGTATCGCTTTCTTTCTCATTTTCATATATTTTATCTATAATTTTGTATATTTCATATATAATATCTTTTATATTATCTTCACACCTGTCTAAAAGTTCTACATCTCTATCTAATATTTGTTGTTTATACTTCTCAACAATATTCTTAACTTCATTTATTTTCTTATTATTATCTATCAATTCATTATAATTTAAAGGGTAATAAAATCTATTAAACCATATATTTGAAAATATCTTAGTATAAAAAATATTTGCATAGCTTTTATCTTCATTTCCCTTACTTATACTATCTTTCAAGCTTTCTTCTTCTGTATCAAAAAATTTGTGCTTATCATCTAAATAATACTGAGGTATTTTTTCTACATATAAAGTTAATGCTTGCTGTATTAAATCATTATCCAGACACCATCTTATAATATCTATATATGTTATGTCTTTTCCATCTTCTATATAAAACTTATTTTCTATCTGTGTTATCAAATTATAAAACATAGAATTTTTCAAACTAAAAATCACTGATTTTTCTTGATTTTGCTTTTGATTTGGATTTAAAACTTTCTTAACTTCTGAAATTCCATCTTGAAGTTGTTTCATTATATTGTCTATTTCTTGAACCATACATAAACTTATTACATCCGAAAATCTTTTCATAACATCAATTAAATCATTAATCTTTTCAACTGCTTCATCTTTTTGATTTATCTTTTTATCTTCCTCTTTTGATTTTTCATTTGCATTAATTATACAGTCTTTATCTGAAGTCTTTTCGTAGTATTCAGATAAAGCTTTTGCCTTTCCAAAGGATGTAAATTCATTAACTCCATTTAAAAGTTCAAATAACTCATATGTTGATTTTATATCTATGATTTTATTATTACTTTTATCATCATTATCATAATATGAATATATCATTCCTCCACATTTTATACCTGTATATTCTAAATATCTTATTATTAGTATTATAAGAAGGCTTGTATCTCTTATTCCACTAGTATAATCTATATATATAGTATCGTTTTTATCTAACTCTTTTACTATACTTTCATATAACCTTCTAGATACATCGGCTTCATCAATTGACTTGTTATTTTCAAAATCATAATCAAAGTTTAGCTTTATCAACTCAGGTGGTTTTATTCCCTTTTCATCACAAAATTCATTTAACATTTCTTGATAGTCTTCAAATGCACTTTTATATTCTTTATTATTTTCCCTTTTATTTATACTTTTATTGTTCGTTGCCTCTGATGTAATACATAAGATAGTATCTAATACTCTTTCATCATTATTGTCTTTCTTTTCAAGTAGGTAATTAATAAAATACTTTGTAGGTGCATCAGGTGTTTGTATCCCTTTAATTTCATTTTCAGTGTTGTCATACTTTGAGCTATATTTATATTCATCTGTTGTAAATTTATATTTACTCAAAAATAAAATTAATTTATTTTTACTTCTATTTTCCCCCATTTCAAATCTCCCTTTCATATATTCTTTATTTATTGATAATTAATTATCATCAATTATTCCCTTGGACTCTATCTACCAAAATTTCGAAGTATCCTATTTACAACCTTGTCCCTAATTTTCTTAGGCTCTAAAACGATAACACTCTTTCCCAAAGATAGTATATCTCTTACTATTTCTGCCTCATCGAAATCATGATAGTAAATATTTAAAATTAGATTATTATCGTCATAGTAATACCTTTTATCATAAGCTGAAAACAAATTAAAACAACGATCAAGAGTATTTTTATTATCTTCTATTTTTAAAACTATTGGATTATCAATATTTTTCTTATTATTTATAAATTCCTTTATTTTTTTATCTTGAAGATTTGATTTATCCATCGATGAAAAATCTTTATCTTCCAAAATTTCTACTTTCGTTATACTCTCGATATTTATTTTAATAGCTCTATCATCACAAAATACGATTAGTCTATACTTGTTATTTTTTATGGAATACTCTATTTTATATGGATAGGCTATCTTATCTTCAAATACATCTCCTTTTCTGTTTTTACTGGAGTATTTTATAAATTTATTATTCAAAATAGCTTTCTCTAAAATTATTATTTTATTTCTAAATTCAAGATTATCTAGATTATCTCCAAACTTATCTATACTTTCTCTTTGCCAGTATTGATTGTAATTTAGAGAGTCTATCTTATCTAATTTTTGCTTTAATTTAGTCAAAATTTCTTCATCTAGTACCTTATTAAATTCTTCATCTTCCACAAACATTTTTAAATATGCAATTTCTAAATCGTTTAATCGTATCGGTATATTTGAATCTATTCGCAATTTTGCAAATTCGTCTTCAAATTCAAAAAATTCTCCATTTACAAATTCATTTACAAGCACAAATTCCTGCTCTAAATAAGCGTCCTGAAGTATTTTTCTTATATCTTTTTTTGTATATTTTTTCCCATTATAAATCTCATTTATTATATTTTGGATACATCTATAATATCTGTTTTTATAATCGTTAAATAACTCCATTTATTCCTCCAAATTAAATTTCTCCGTATAATTTTAATAATTCTTCATACTCATCTTGCAATTTTTTTCTCAAATTATGATTATCATTTTCTCTTACTTTTGCAATTGTGCCAAATGATCTTATCCAAGGCAAAAGTGTCATATAGTCTTCTACTTCTTCTTTATATAAAAAGTGATTTTGTTCCAACTTTTCAAATTCTCCATTGCCTTCTTTTTCAATCCTTCTTATAAGATAATCTTCTTTATTTTCATCTATATAAAAATCAATTTCTACTTTTACTTTTTTTCCTTCTTTTTGCAATTTTTCATCTATATTTTGTACTTTTTTACCTACTTTGCAGCTGCTTATTCTGTCTATTCTGTATTTTGAGTAGTTATTGTATTTCAAATCTTTAGCCAAAAGATACTGTCTTCCATATGTATATTCGCTTATTATTTTCTTTGGAATAACCTCGATATTTTTTCCTTTATATATAAATTTTACAGTCTTATTTTCTTTTATAGACTCGCAAATAATATTTATAACCTCATCATCTAATATTCTACTTAGAAAGTTTTGTTTAAATGAGAATGTACTTTCAAAATCGTACTTGTAATCTTTTTCACCAAGCAAATAATCGTTCAAAACATCCATCGCAGAGTATCCAGGCTCGCTTATTATAGATAGGTTTGAATAAAAGCTAAGTGCATTTATTATTTGAATTATTTCTTCTTCTGAAAAATCCTCAAAAATATCTTCTTTTATACTTAAAAAAGTAAACTTGCCTTCTTTTCTCTTTTCAATAATGCCTAAAGATGCCATCTTATCTTTTAATCTGCCTATAAATTGATTTAAATCTGCTTTTTGTTCTTCAGTAATAATATCATTGTCAGAAATAAACTCCACAGTCTCATCCAAAACCTCAGAGCCTTTAACCTCACCATACTGATTTAAAATCTGTAAAATAATAGAATAAGCCTTAACTGCACTAGCATCTACATTTTTTATAAGATAAGAGTCATACAAAAAATTGTGTGCCTTTGTGTAATTTTCAACATAGAATCTGTTGTATTTTATTTTATTTATATTATCATGTTTCAAAAATTCATCATTTATAAAATTTCTAACTCTTCTAATCTTGTTATTGTAGTCTCTTTGCGATTTTTGGGCAGTCTTTGAACATAGACCTACTATATAATACTGTCGCAAAACTTCTCTAATCAAATCATAATGTTTCACAAAATTCATATACGAGTTTCTATGTGCCATAATCTTCCTCCTTTATCTATACTAAAATTATATCAGAGTTTAAAATGATTTTTTTGATATGCTTAATATTTTTGCTCAAAATAGCATGCTTTTTGATGTGATTATAATTTGGTTTGTTGATATTATAATAATATAAACAAAAACAAATTTTATTGGAGGTGATTTTTATGACTAAGTTTAAATGCATCTACTGCCCTTACAAAAGTCCTTTCTGTGGCTTTACTTGCTTATAGCTTCAAAGTTTTATCATCCTTGCTTTTTTAAGTTTATCACCATTGTATAATCATCTTTGAGTAGTGTTACAATTTTGAAGGAGGTGTTATTATGGCTAAGATATTCTATCCAAAACGTTTTTTATGTTATTCTCGTAGTTTATAAGGAGGTGTTTTTATGAAATTTTATTTTAAACATATCAATAAGGAGCAAATTTTCGATAATTTTATTTATCTCGAATATGCTCCTTTTTATTTTGCCTATTTTTGTTTTATTTTTCGTATCTTATATATTTTCGATACCCCTCATGCACAAAAACTCTGTTTGTAAGCACCTTATCTCCTTCTCTAATTTCCTCAACCCTTCTTACACTCGTTGCATAAACTGGTATTAAATTATTTTTAAAGCAGTAGTCAACTATGTAAAAAGTTGCTCCAAACTCTCCTTGAACTAGTATGTAATCCTGTTCATTTGAAATTTCATTTATCCATAAAATCACTTTATCTAGATTTTTTATATCCAAATCTGATATTGGATCTATATTGCCCCAGATTTTTTTGATTTCTGGAGGTGCTTCGATTATTTTCGTCACTTCAAGGTTTTCATATGCGTCGTTTTTTTGTGTGTCTGACATGTCGTGTGACATTAGTACTATGAAATTTTTCATTTTTGACCTCTTTGTTTGTGATAATTTTTATTCTATCATTTGATAAGCTTCGGGTAATACTGTCCACTCTTTAAACTTATTATAACTCATATAATATGTATCTTTGCCCTGCATTATTACACTTTTTGATGAGATATAATCTTGTATTTCATCAATATCTTCAAAATCAGTATCATATCCCATATCATATAGATTTTTATTTATAAAATTCTTATATTCATTTTTATATTTTTCTATATTTGTGACTTTTTTATAACAATTATCTAAACTCGTAAATTTTTTGTTTATATCCTCTATATAAAGCTCCATTTTATTTATGTTTATTCTTCCAAATCCATATGGTTTTCCCATACCTATACTTTCTTTTGTTTTATTATTATATTTTAATGATAGTAATAATAATCCTAACTCATCATTAGTTAAATTTTCAAAGTATATTTTTCCTTTAAATTTACTATTTTTATCTAATATATTTTTTATATTTGTCGCTACTTTCACTTGATTTTTAGGAATATTTGTATATTTATTAATTTCACAATTTTTCATCCAATAAAATTTATTTCCTCTTAGCTCTGCATAGCTGTTATTATAAGTAATTAAATCATCATCACATTTTGCATCACTTTGCATTAAATAGTGAGTATAGCTTGTTGGTTTTGGAGACGATAATAATAAATGTCTTTTATCTTTTATTAAATTAGCATGCGTGCATGTAACATCTAAAAATGATATTCTACTCTTAAAATTATGTTTTTGATTTTTTAATGGTCCATTGCAATTAGCATCTACTGTGTATCCAAATATTGCATTTGGATAATCAATTCCACTTTCGTCATATTTAACTTTTATACAGTCTCTAATAGATTTAGCAAAAAATATTCTTAAATATGGGCATTTTCCAAAATAAGATACATGCTCATCTTTATCCATTATATAAAAGAATGGTTCAGCATTTTCAATACCTTGTTTTTTAGGTAAATAATAAAATGATGCATTTTTTCTTTGTTTATTTGTATCACAGTCATTTTTATATGCTAGTATTTCTTTTTCTCTTATTGTATATACTTTTGCATTAGTATCTATTTCATTAATTATATAATGATTTTTCTTTTTACCCATATGATTTGAATTAAATAAAATTCCATTGCTATACTTCTTTGGTGTTAACTGAATACTTGTTATTTTATTTTCTTCATTTATACTGAATTTTATATTAGTCTTATATGGTTTATATTTACTCTTTCCATTTCTATCTTTGTTTAAATTGTTTTTTGCCCATTCTTCCCAATCTTTATCTTTAGTTTCTTCACTCTTAGGTTTGAAATTTACTATATATTTATTATACATATATTTTACTTTTCTATCGCCTTCTTCTAATCTCATTTTTCTAAGAAGTGTTTCTTTTACAGCAAAAAATGTTTTATTATTTATCTCTTTAGCTGAACAAATTTTATAATCTTTACCATCAAGATATATATATCCGGCTCTAACTACATTTTCTATACTTGTACCTTCACCTGCTGTTATAACTTGTTTATATTCTGTTTTTGCTGCACCAGTTGATGCAAATTTTCTGTATAGTAATAATTTATCTTCTATAAAATCTGGGAATCCGAAACCAAGTATTTCAGTATTTTTTCTAATTACTCCTCTTATAGAACTTCCAGGAATACAAAACTTATTATTTGCATTTTTAAAAAATTCTACATTATTATCTGTGCTTTTTTCTCCTCCTACAAATATAGGCGTTTCATTTACAAATTCATAATCTATATATCCAGTATTTAGTTTATTTTTATATGAATCATATTTAGGTAAATCATTACAATTTTTATATCTAATAAAGGTGCTTATAGGTAATCTTATGAAATTATATGGTGCCACTGAATCTCTTAATCGATTTGCCATTTACTTTACCCCCTTTAATGCAGTATATTTTATGTAAGCTTGACCATCATCTTCATAATTAAGATAATTTATTACTTTTATTTTTTTGTATTCATTTTTAATTAGGTTATTTCCAAGTCTCTTTTTTAATGTGAATTCTTCTGTGAAACTATCACATCCATTGTCTACTGTTTTTACTAATTTAAAGCCACCATTTTGATCATCTTCAAAATCTTCATTTTTAAATGCATGGAGTTCTTGTTTTTCATTAAAGAAAAATCCTTCTATTAATATGTCCTTATTTATTTCTTCTATATTTTTTATATCATCAAATACTAAATCATTTAAATAGTATATTAAACAGTTTTTATACCCCTCTTTGATAAGATAGTCTTTATTTAATTCTGATAACTTCATATCTAATAAATATTGATTATCTTTACTATTTTTATTCATCTTTTTTATTCCCCTCACTTCCATTATCGTTAGGCTTTGCAATATTTTTTATTGCTTTTATAGCCTCATTTACATAATCCATATCGTTGCAAATCAATTTTCCATTTTCAAATTCTATTTTTACAACTTTATCATTTTCTTTTATTGTAAGTTTATTTCCTTTTATTCTTCCTGCTCCTATTGATGATGAGCTTCCTATTGGAAGTTTAGAAAGACCTAAGTCTCTGAAAGTCAATAATATCAAGCCGACTGCTGCTTTATTGTTTTCTTCTAATTTTTTTAGAGAAATTCTAAAACCTATATCACCTTGTACTCTTTCTTCGTCAAATTTTCCTCCTGTTACTACTCCGCCTGTAAATCTATCTACTTTTATTCTGTTATAAACACAGTATTTAGGATTTTTCACTACTACATCTGAAGTCAATATCTTTCCAATTTTGTGTTCTTCTTGTTCACTGTTAGCATTTGTTCCATATATATCTTCTACTAAAAATAATTTATCTTCTAAATTTAATGTTTTTAAAATTTTTGTATTATATTCCCTAAAAAGCCCTTTTATAGTTGTTCCTGGAATTATACTCTCATCTTTAGAATTAACCATATTGACATAATCAACTTCTTTATTTTGGGGAATCTGTTTTACTATCATTGAATCAATTATACTTCCAGTAAAATCAAATTCAATATACCCGTGTCTTTTTATATTATCAAAATCATTTAAATTCAAAATATTATACTTCTTATCATCTAATATATATGAAATTAAATCATCTCTATCTTCTAAATCAAATTCTCTAATTTCTATTTTTTTCACTTCAAATTTACCAAAACCAAACATTTTATTTGCGCCAAGTCTTAGATTTCCACTTTTAAAACCTTCTATTATATTTTTCATAAGTTGATCTTCTTTTTTTAATTCTGAAGTATCCTTTGCAAATAGTTTAAAATTCATTTCAAATTCTATATCACTATCTATATAATCAACATCATACTTTTTTTTGTCTTCGCTAGTGCCATATTTATAATCTCTTTTTATACCTGCACGTGAACTTATTTTTAATTGATTTCCATAGGTATCTGATATATATATTTTACTTTCTGTACTTATTTTTTTATTATTTGCTAAATCTTTCTTTTCATTATGTAACTGTTTTGAATTCTCTCCTAAGAATTCTTTTACGTCATTTTCTAATTTTAAATCCATAAGATAATTTTTTATTGCTCCAGCTATACTACTTCCAAGTATAATTGGTTTTTTAGTATTTTTATCTATTAATAAATCTAATTCATCTTTTCCATTTCCTATTTTTAAAGGAGTTAAATTTACAAGGTTTATTTTATAATCTTTTATAACTCTAATACCCTCCATTATTTTATTCCTCCTTTTTCTCTTATTTTATATTCCATTATACTTTTAGTTAATTTAAGATACATTTCATATTGACTTGACTTATAAAAATCTATCCCTTCTACTTGTGGGTATTGAATTTTTTCAATATCTATACAATTTAACTTATTTTCTGTAATTCCCTTTAAATAGTCTTCTATTGATAAATTAAATAGGCTATATTTATCTCTACTTTGATACATCTTTTGAGTATTTGATTTTAACTCAGAAATAAATTTAATAATTTTTTGTTTAGACTTATCTTCTCCACTTTTTTCAAATTCAATTAAAGCCTCATCTATCAGGTTTATTATCTTTGCTTTCTGAGTATTAGGAAAATCTTTTTTATTACTATTTGGATAATTCAATTTTATTTTTCTTCTTTTACTATTTTCATCAAAATTGTCTAATGCATCTATTATTATATTTAACAAATATTGTTCTTCTCTTTCTTTTGCTATATTGTCTAATATAATTTTCATTATTTCCTTAGAATTATTGCTTAAATCCACTCTTTTCCTTTCAATCTCTTTTTCTTCATATATAGCACATTTTTTTACATCAAATTTAGGGTTTATAAGTATTCTTCCATATCCTTCATTTTTTTTACTTCCAATCCCTTTAATCTCAAATTGTTCAATTTTATTCTTATCTAGCATTCCTTTATATGTATATGTAATTATACTTCCAGCTTTTATCGCAGTTTCACTACTTACCTTACATTTCCACATAGCATTGTAACCTTTTACATCCTTACTTATTATAGATGCTTTATATAATTCTTCATTATCTTCTTTTTGTTTTGATCTTGTAATCTTTATACCAAGGTTATCTTCTAATAATTTATCTGGAATAGTTGACTGTAAATTTCCAAACTCATCTTTTATAATCGTATCTGACATAAAAAATATATTTAATTTTTCATCATTATTATCTAAGCTTATATTATATTTAGACTTTATTTGTTTATAGTCAAATATCCCATCTACTTTTACTTCACATCGTCCATATCCACTTGATTTTGATCCACCAATATATAAAACTTGATTATCTATACAATCTTTTACTTCATCTGCTAAATCATCATCACATTGGATTATTGTATAAAATTCTTGATTTTTATCTATTGCTTCATATCTAAATAAATTTTCTCCGTTTATTTGCTTACAGTTATGTAGATTCTCAACCTTTTTTATGGATATTAAATTAAGCTTTTTATCTTTTATTATTGAAAACTCAGATTTATTTACCCTTTGATATCCTTGTACTATATCATCTTTAAATTCATTTTTTATCTCTATCGGTTTTTTATCTCTTGAAAATTTTTTTATATCATTTTTAGTTGCATGAAAACAAAGTGGCGTAGGTATAGAATAATTTCCATCCATCTTAGGATAGGCATCAAAAAATCTAATACTATTTGATAAAAGTTTTCTTCTGTATACTTTATTTAATGAAATATCTTCTTTTATATTATTTTTCTTTATATATAAATTTATATATGTTCCTCTTATTGATGAACCACTTATATAGGATAAATCTGTTTTTATTGGTCCTTTTGTTTTTATACTGACTAATACAAATTTAATCATTATCCCACCGCCTTTTCAACTAATTCTTTTATATTGTTTTCACTTAATTTTTCTTTTGTTGTTACAAGTGTACATTTTACATTCCCTTTGCCCCTACTTCTTAAAGTACCTAGATGTCTAGTTATTTTTACAGCACAAACAAGTAATCCTAATTCATCCTCTGTCAATTCTCTTTCACTATATATATTTGAAGTAAATATAATCCCTTTATTTAAAACTCTCATACTTCTAAGACTTCCCGTTTCTGCCGTTCCCGTATTTCTATCTATTTTTGTTGCATATCTTATATCTGTAAGCGAGTTTATAAGTTCTTCCTTTGAAATTATATTTTTATCAATTAAATATTTTAGATTTTCCTTTAAATCATCCTCTAACGATGCATTTTCAAATTTTAGTATTCCTTCTGTTTGGTCATCTCTATAAATTTCTTCTATTTCATCATATTTTTCATTATTTTCTTCTGACTTTTTAAAAAAATTTTTACCAAATAAAATTCTAACTATGTTTTTATTTTGTTTATATTTATCTGGATTAATTTTTTCTTGATTCCTAATTATCAAATCAGCTGATTCTCTTATATTACCTTTGATTGATTTTCCTTTATAATAAGGAATTTTATACTCATCGTAAAGCTCATCTATATCTGATACAGATACTATTGATTCCCCTCCAGAAAAAATAGCATCTGATAAAAGTTCTATTTTTAGTATATATTTTTCCATATAAATTTCCCCCTCTAATAATCTAAATTTATAAACATATCTTGAAGTTCAATAATATCAAAATATAAACAAGTATTCTTTCCATCTATTTGATAAAATCCATATTTAATAGCATCAGCAGGTAACCCAAATCCTTTACTAAAGTCTTCTGTTATCATATTTTTATTCATAAATAATCTTGTTTTTTCAATGCCTTGTGGAAAAACATCTCTTAACTTTCTAATTTTACCTTTACAATCTTTTGTTTTTTCTTCTACTCTTTTAAATTCATTTTTGAAATTTTCATATGTATTGAATGTATCTCTTTTAGTTATTATTCTTTCATATTTACCGCTTTTCTTTTCATCTTCTATTGCTTCAGTTATATTTATGTAAAAAGGCTTAATATTTAATTCTACATCCTTATTTATATGTGCACGACTTCTTATTTCATTTAGTGAAGTTGAAATTTCACCTTGGCATATATGAAAATCTACTAAAGATGCATCATTTGAATCTACTATTTTGGCTTTACCATTTTTACATAGATTTTCTGCAATTTCATATCCTTTATCAAATGGGTATGAAGATTTCAGCATACAGATTCCTGCACAGGCATTTAGTTGCTTACCTTCTATATTATTATCTTGTTGATTTAATGATTTAATAAATAGATTTACACATTCAAGAGCAATTTTTGCATTACATATAAAGCAAACATCATCACCGGCTAAAATTATTGGTCTTACAGGCATTAATTTTTTATCTTGTCCTTTATTTTTCTCTTTTAATTTTAATTTTTCTTCGATATTTTGTTTTTTATCATAATTGCTACTTATAACACTTAACATATCTATAAATGCTTTTTCATAATATTTTTTTATATTATTACTGAATTTATATAGGTTTTCTATATAATTTTTATTACTCTCTGCCATATTATTTTTATCTTCCCTTTTTCTAGCCTCATTTCTCATATGCTCAATCTTTTCTCCCATTTTATTTCCATCTAGTGATATAATTGCAACATAACTATTTTCATCTTTTTCAGTGATTAAATCTTCTATTTCTTTAGTAAATCTATATCCTTCATTTTCAAATTTATTTATAACTTTGCTTATTGTATTTTCATCATATTTTTTTTCTTTATATCTTTTCCAATTTTTCTTTTCAAAAAACTCTTCTATTTTTTTTTCATCAGACCAATCCCTTTTTATACAAGATTCTTTTGATAAAAAAGATCCATCATATCTCTTATATGCTGGCAATCCTGTAGTAACACAGTTTTGTTCTATACCATATGATTTTTTTCTAAAAACAGATGCTCTAGCAGACTTTTTATCATTTAGCTTTTTATAAATCTTATCTATTGCATCTATTATTGAATCATTATTATAGTCAAATGATTCATATGCCATGAAAAATTCCACACCAGGAAAATACTCTAAAACCGTTCTTGTAGTTCTTGTTATAAATTCTTTTGCATCATCTTCATTATCCATTATAAATAAACTGTTTCCACCACCAGCATTTACAACATTTTCATCTTTGATTTTTGCAATATCCTTTCCTAGAACCTCTGCAAGTTTTTCTTTAGGTAATCCTTCTGTTATATATTCTATAATAGTTGATGCACCTATGTTTTCTTTTAATTTATTGGTTTTAAAAATATAACCTTGCTTCTTTGATACTTCTGATATGACCAAAAATTTCTCCATATTTCCCCCACCTTTCTAATTTTTTTACAATATAAAATAAATTTCTATCTAATTCTATTATTTTCCTTCTTTAATATTAATTTTATAGTATTTTTTTATATTTATCTTCTCAAAAAGCATGCCATTTTGTTATATTTAGAATTTTTTTGTATATTTAGATATTTTATTTGTAATTCTTTGCTAAAATAAAACTATAAGAAAAAATACTTTAATGAGGTGAGAAAATGAGTAAATTATTTGTAACTGTTTTAGGAGTAAATAAATATTCTGATTGTATTTACTATCAAGGTGATAAATCTTTTAGAACTCCTTTTATCCAAGAAGCTTTGATTAACTTATTATATCAAGTTAAGGATGAAGATAAAATTTTAGATATTGATTATAAATATAAACTTCAAGATTTTGACATGAAGATTCTACTTACAGAAAAGGCATTAAAGATAAATTATTATGGTGAAAATAAATTAAAATCAATTTTAGAAAAATATAATATCACTCCTGAACTTGTAATTATTCCCGAAGGAAAAACATCAGATGAATTATGGGATATTTTTGATAAGGTAAGTAAAACAATCGATGAAACTGCCAATAAATTAAATTCTGACAAAAATACTTTAGATGTGAATATTGATATCACACATTCACTTAGAAATATACCAATGCAAATTGTTGTTGCAATGAATTATTTGACACTTTTCAATAACATAAATTTAGAGGGTATTTATTATGGTGCTTTTGAACTTGGTGAATTTCATATAGATGATAATTTATTTACTTGTAATAAATCTACTTTGGATTTATTATATGATAATCCAAATACTGATAATAATCTACTAAATAAATTAAAATCTATTACTTGTTCTAAAGATTTAGATATAGATTCTAAAAATGAAATATTAAGAAAATGTATGGACTATAGAGGATGTACAATTAAACATGCACCAATTTGCAATTTATACACTTACTATGATTTATTAAAATGGACAAATGCTATAAATTCATTTATTAAATGTGGAAATACTGAAGAAATAAACGAACTTACAAGGTTAAAAAAAGATCAGGCTTTTAAATCTGATGATAAAGCATATATTGAAGATATGAAATTAGTAAGTTATGTTGTCGAATCTTTAGATAAATTTACTAATTGTATAAATACTTGTAGGGGTATGTACGATACAAAAAAAGCAAAAAACCCTCAAAATTCTATTAAATCTGCATATAATATATTATCAAAAGATTTACATACTTTAGATAAAAACATAACTATAATGAAACCTTTAAAAAATTTATTTAAATTAGTTGAAAATAAAATAAAACCATTTGAGAGTGAAAATGTATTAGATATAGGAATTGCTACAATAAATTGGTGTATCGATTATAATTTATATCAGCAAGCATATACAGCTTTAGATGAAACACTAAAAACACTTCTTTGTATAAAATTAAGACTCTCTGAAAATAGCTATACAAATAGAGAAGATATTTCAAATGCTATTTTAGCTGGTGCTTATTATACGAATGCTTTTGATGTAGTTGTGCAAGAAGATTTAAGCGATCACTATAAAAATATTATTTATAATAGTATTGATATATTAATTAAAGAAAAAGATTTCTATAACTTTGTAAAAAAGGTCAAAGCCTACAGAAATGATTTAAATCATTTTGGTTTCAATAAAAGTGTTGCAATAAAATACTCTGATTTATCTAAAAAGTTAAATTCATTGAGAGATGATTTGATAAAATACTCTAAATCAGACTCTCTTTGGAATCAAATAAAAGATTTAAATCAATAAAATCCACAAGGCGAAGTAGCTGCTGATTCATCACAAATATAAACAAAAATCAAGAGGGGGTTTTTAAAATTAGTTACTTATATATAACAAGTAAAGATTTAAGCTGCTCTTTTTCCAACAATCAAATCATTGTAAAAAAAGACAATATGGTTGTTGCCACAGAGCCGATAGAAACTGTCGAAGGAATTGTTTTAAAAGAGTCTAGTTTAATATCATCAAAGACGATTGCCCAATTACTAAAAAGAGATGTTCCTATAACTTATATAGATCATTCTGGGAAGTATTTGTGTGGGTTTACAAATCACAAAATTGATATAGAAAAACAAGTTAATCAGTTTAGATGTAAGGAAGATGATTTGTTCTGTTTAGATTTTACCAAGAAAATCATAACTAGCAAAATAAAAAATCAAATTGTTATTTTAAGAAGATATGATAAATCTAAGCAAGATGATATAAAAGACATTATTTCAAGCTTGAATAAATATATCTCTGAAATTCAAAATTGTACAAGTATAAATGAGATTCTAGGATTTGAAGGTACTTCTGCTAAGTTATATTTTTCTGGATTGTCTAAGCTTGTACATGATGATTTCCATTTTGATAAAAGAAGCAAAAGACCGCCAAAAGATCCATTTAATGCGTTAATTAGCTATGGGTATTCCCTTCTTTATAATGAAGTTGTGCTTGCACTTAATCAAGTTGGATTAAACTCCCATGCTGGATTTATTCATCAAAACAAGCTTGGACATGCCGCCTTAGCTAGTGACTTAATGGAACAATGGCGTGGACCTATTGTCGATTCTTTGGTTATGAAACTAATAAATAACAACTTAATTTCAATTTCAGACTTTACACTAAACGAAAGTACTGGAGGTTATTATTTATCGAGAAAGGCAAACAATGCTTTTATAAAATATTACGAAGAAAAAATCCGCTCAAAAAATAGTTATTTCAGACATGCAAATTTTCCTATGAGTTTTAGATATTCTATACTTTTTAATATCTATGAGCTTGTGAGATGTTTGGAAGATGGGAATTTAGATAATTATAAAACTCTAACTTTGAGATAAATTAAGGGGTATATATTATGATAAAAATAAATAAAAATCAAAACCAAAATGCTATAAAAAATACAACTATTTTTTCACAAAAAACATTAGTACTTGTAATTTATGATATTTCTAATGATAAAAAAAGAAGAGAACTTGTAAAATATCTACAATCTTATGGTGGAAGGGTCCAACGTTCTGCATTTGAGTGTATCATGACTAAAAAGCTTTATAAAAATTTAATTAAAGATATAAAAAAATACATGGATCCTAAAACAGATTCTATTAGAATTTACAAATTAAATCGCGACAATAAAATTTTAAACTTTGGAGTTAATAAATTGACTGATTTAGATGAAATAAAAATTCTATAATTTTTTAATCTTATAGACTTTTTGGTATATTTAGTATAAAATCTAATAAAGTAATTAAATATCTTATCTAATATTGAAATTTTCTAACCTTTAAATTTAAAGTTTTTGCGGTATTTTAGCTTATTTTTTAATCCAACCGCCACGCACCGCTGGTACCAACGGTTTGAGGCACTTTTAGGGATATAAAGTTTTTCTTATATGTAAGAAAAAAGTTGTACCCCGCAACGGGGGTCTGAAAACTAGTAATTGCAAGGTCTAAAAATTTAGGGGTTAGATAAGATATCTTCCCTTAGGGGAATTGAAACGAACTTTTCCGCTAGATGTTTGGTTTTCATATCCTCCATGTTAGATAAGGTATCTTCCCTTAGGGGAATTGAAACACGAATTCTATTAAGTCATCATGCCAACGACCTTTTGTTAGATAAGATATCTTCCCTTAGGGGAATTGAAACCATTACCAAGAGATGTTGGATTAATAAAAGATGATTTTCGTTAGATAAGATATCTTCCCTTAGGGGAATTGAAACTTTTCTGTTGCTAATGCCAATTCTTCATCTGAAGCATTGTTAAATAAGACATCCTCCCTTAGATCATCTAGAAATAGTACCAACTTTTTATAATATTTTTTTAGACATTACCCTCAAAAAAAAAGCCATCAAATTCAACTAAATTCTTTGTCTTTTTTTAATCTGTATTCCTCATTTTAAATTAATCAATTTATACATAAAAAAAGACACTGCACAAACCACATATTGCACAATGCCCTATAAAAACTATTTAATTTTATAATACTCATACCATACCCTCCTTCTATTAAAATGCAATTGGACAGCCTGAACGTTTGGAACAGAACAGGCATTTAAAATTCATTGTGATACAACTCATAAACTCACCTCCTATATAAAAATTAATTCCTATTTGTCATATTTCCCACTCATAATGTCTGATAAAATATCGATTAGCCCTGGTGCTGCGACCTTTAGCAAGTCTTTTAAAAGTTTCCCATAATCCATAATAATCACCCTCCTTAAACTATCTAAAGATATATTGCTATTTTTATTAATGAACCTATTGTACCTATGCTTATACCTGACATAATCTCACCTCCAACAAGTATTAATGTATAGTACTAACTTGATGATTAATATACTTATATTATATTAGCTTATTTTCATTTAATTAAATCAAAAAGTGTGCTATTTTAAAATTCAAAGCAAAAAACACCCCAAAAAAATTGAGGTGCATACATCTACTCTAACATATATCATAATAATAATCCAAAAGCTTGTTAGATCTGCTTGGGTGAGCCAGTTTTCTCAACGCCTTTTTCTCGATTTGTCTCGCTCTTTCTCTTGTAACATTAAATGCTCTGCCGACTTCTTCTAGTGTTTTTTTCTCACCATCGCCAAGCCCAAATCTTAGTTTTATTACTCCTTTTTCTCTTTCGCTCAATGTATCTAATACGTATTCTATTTGGTCTTTTAGAAGTGATCTTGTGACTATTTCTTCTGGTGAGTGCGCTTCTTTGTCTGGTATTACTTGTTCTAATTCTGTGTCATCTTCTTGTCCAATTGTCGATTCTATTGATTGTGGTCTTTGTGATATTCTTATAACTTGGACTACTTTTTCTACTGGTACATGCATTCTTTTTGCGATTTCTTCTGGTTTAGGTTCACGTCCTAACTCTTTTGCTAGTTGTGATGATATTGTAGATACTTTATTTATTTTTTCTACCATGTGAACGGGTACTCTTATTGTTCTCGATTGATCTGCTATGGCACGAGTTATTCCCTGTTTAATCCACCATGTTGCATATGTGCTAAATTTAAATCCTTTTGTATAGTCAAATTTCTCTGCTGCCCTTATAAGACCTAGTGTTCCTTCTTGAATCAAATCTAACATAGCCATCTCTTTTCTTGCATATTTCCTAGCTATGCTTACAACTAACCTAAGATTTGATTCTACTAATATTTTTTTTGCTACTTCATCTCCTTCACAAATCCTCTTTGCAATATCTAATTCTTCTTGTCTACTCAAGAGTGGTATTTTTCCTATTTCTTTTAAATAAATTTTCATCGAATCATCTAAGTTGACGAGGTTATTAGAGTTGCCTTCTAGCGAAATATCAGATTCCTTCACCTTATTTATTCCTATCGAATTGTTATTTAGCATCATATATTGCCCCCCTTGTTAATAATTTACTTATTTATATACGTTTTGTATATAATCTAATAAAATACTAATATTTTAGTAAAAAATTAATAATGTGTGCCTTGAAATATTTTGATGTGAATTAATCGAAATTTATTAGTATTCTTATAATATTCTACATATTTTTTAAAAATCCTTCTAAATAATTTATTTTTTGCACCTATAATATTTCCATAACGCCCATACCCATTGTACATTTCAATCCTACACCGCTGTATTCTCCAAATTGCAACAATTTAGATATATTATTTTTAAATTCTGCACTTCCTTTTACTTTAATATTTACTTTTCCCATAAATCCTGGAATGTAATTCCCCTTTATCCCGAATTTCTCAGTTTTTAAGTTATATCCAACAATATCTACATTTTTTATTATATCTTCTAAAAAGTCTTCTTTTTTATTTATTTTACTAAAAAGACTGTCATCTAAATTATTCATTTCAAACATTTCGTATTTATTTATTAAGCTGTTGAATATATGTCTGACATTTGGAAAAATCTCATATCCTCCTGAAGTTCGTTTAAAACTTGTCGGCGTTTTAAAATTTAAAACTATATCTTTTTCACCTCTATCTTTAAAAAGATTAACTTCTTCAAATATCAATCTTTCTATGTTTAATTTACTTTTTCTATAAGTTAAATCCAAACTTCTTTTATCTGAGTCTAATATTTTACATATTATATTTTCTTTTGCTTCCTCTGTAAGTGCATTAATTATCCAATAGTATTTTCCATCTTTGGTTTCAAAATGTTGGCTATAAGGCATAAGTGATTGTCGGTGTAATACTTCTCCATAATCTCTATCTAAAAATGTCATCATTATCCCTTGCAAAACTGAGCCTATATTGTAATCTATCTTTTGTTTCTTATCTACAGTAAATTCCATACTTAATCTATATATCATGTTTTTCCTCCAAATTGTAAATTAATTCCTATTTTATAATAAATCTTCACATATGTAAAATGAGATTTTATATATTTGACTTTACAAATCTTTTGGTACTATAATCATCTTAATCCCGTAGAATATAAAGGGGGTGTATGCTTTGAAAAATTTTGATTTTGATGAGGAAACAATCTATAAAAACAGATGGATTATACAGTTTGTATTGATTGTCGTTCCTTTTATGGGAAGTTTGGATGCGAGTATTGTTAATGTAGTTTTGCCATCTATAAAAAAGGACCTCGGCATAAACTTATCGCTTTCTAGTTTAATTGTGTCATCATATATTATAACTGTTGCAACTACGATTATAATATTCGGAAAGTTGGGCGATTTAAAAGGAAAAGGCCGAGTTTTTTTATATGGAATAATCGTATTTATATTTGGCTCTTTTTTATGCAGCATTTCGCCGAATATAACTATATTAATTATTTCTAGAGTTATACAAGGTATCGGTGCTTCGATTGTCATGGCGAATAATCAAGGGCTTACTGCAATCGTATTCCCACCTAATGAAAGGGGACGCGCGCTTGGTCTTTCTGGGTCTGCTGTTGCATTAGGTTCTATACTCGGCCCTGCTCTTGGAGGATTTATTATGACTTATCTAAGTTGGCATTTTATATTTTTAATAAATATTCCGATTGGACTTATTTCATTTATAGTTGGATATAAAACTCTTCCCGCTAGAAATTCTACTTCGGATGTAAAATTAGATAAATACGGTGCTTTTGTATTTTTTATATCTATATTTATATTGTTTTCATCGCTTTTAGTAAGTCAAGATATGGGATTTAGCAATTTATATGTGATTTTAGGTTTCTTCATTGGTTTTGTATTTTTATTTTTCTTTATAAGACTTGAAAAGAAATTGAAAGAACCTATGTTAAATCTAAATTTATTTAAGATTAAATCGCTTTCATTCAATTTAGTTTGCGCATTTATTTATTATTTTATCTCAAGTTCTATAAATTTAATTATACCTTTTTATCTTAGTGACACTTTTAACTATTCACAATCACAAATTTCAACTATTATTTTAGTCAACCCACTTATAATGTTTTTTATCGCACCTGTTAGTGGTTATTTGTCAGACAAAATTGGACCGAAAAAAGTCACACTTGCTGGATTATTTATAATTATTTGTTCTATGATTTTAATGATAAGACTTGACGAAAACTCACTTAAAGTATATATACTAGCATCTTTATGTGTATTCGGTTTTGCAAGTGGTACATTTAACTCTCCTAATACTACATTAGTTATGAGCACAGTTAAAGGCGAATACTTAGGTATAACTGGAAGTATAAATTCACTTATAAGAAATTTGGGAATGGCTTCTGGTACATCGATTTCGACATCAATTTTATACCATCAAATGAGCTCTCTTGCAGGACATAAGGTTGAAGATATAGTATCTTCTTATTTTGTATATGGTATGAAAAGTGTATTTGTAGTCTTGCTTACTTTATCTATAACTGCATTTATATTATCTAATATAGATAAAAAGTTGGATTTTGATAAAAATTAATTACCTAAAAAATCGGAGCTATTTGTAGCTCCTCCTTTAGGCTTCTAAATTATCTATAATATCTAGTAATTCATATATTTCTTCATACTCACACATAATTCCTTCTTTTAACATATTTCTAAATTCATTTGTATTTACAAATTTAGCTCTTGCAACTTCTTCCTCTTGTAAAACTAACTCATCTAGATTTACATCTTTTCTTATGAAATATATATCCCAAATCATGCCTAACCTATTTTTCATAAATGATTTTACTAATTTACATTCATCTTTATCTATATGAATTCCTAATTCTTCTCTAAATTCTCTTACACAGCCTTCTCTTGTGTTTTCTCCAGATATAATTCTTCCTGTTGTAAGGGCCCACATTCCCGGCAAAAGTTGACACTTGTTTGACCTTTGTTGGACAAGTATTTGTTTATTTGAATTTATAATCCAACCTTCTGTAGCTAGATGATATTCATCTTCTCCCCATTTTTCATATTTACCTTTTTTTCTTCCTGTAAAGTGACCATCTTTATCATAAATATCCCAATACTCCATAATTTTACTCCTTTAAATAAACTAAAAACTTTACTTTATATTATAATAAAGGACTATTCAAATGAACAGTCCTAAAAAATCTATGCTTCTTCTACAAATTCAATAACACCTTTATCAAGTCTTGATATTCTTGCAAGAGAATATACATCAAATCCTCTATCATCAAGTTTTTTACGACCAGGTTGGAATGATTTTTCGATTACTATACCTATTCCTGAAACAGTAGCTCCTGCTTCTTCGATTAATCTTATACCACCTTGTGCTGCTTCTCCATTTGCTAAGAAATCGTCTATTAATAATATTTTATCATCTTTATCTATGTATTTTTTAGATAAAGTAAGTTCATAACTAGTTCCTTTAGTAAATGATGTTACTTTTGTTTGATAAACCTCTCCGTTTAATATTTTTGATTGTTGCTTTTTAAGTATAACCATTGGTACATCTAATTTTATAGCTGCCATAACTGCTGGAGCTATTCCAGAACTTTCTATAGTAAAGACTTTTGTTATGCCTCTATCCTCAAAATAATTTGCAAATTCTTCTCCTATTTTTTGCATAAGTAAAGGATCTACCTGATGATTTAAAAAACCATCCACTTTAAGGACAGTCTCATTTAAAGCAGTCCCTTCTTTAAGTATTTTTTCCTGTAATTCTTTCAAGTTTGTCACCTCATCTATTTTTTTAAAAGTTTAAAAGTATTAGATAATTATACCATAATATATTTTCAATGTACATAATACAAATTTAATACACAAAAATTCAAGTTATCAAATATACCAAATTATTAATAAACAATATTTTTTTATTGATAAACGATAAACAATTATTGACGTATTGTATCTTTTTTGTTATTATTAATTCATACATAATCATTAAATTAGTAAATAAATATATTATTTTTAATTTAAAATACGGGAGGTTGTTATGAAACAAAGTGAATTAGCAAAATCATTAAAATTATTTATAGGATTGACCTGTATAATACTAGCAATTTGTGCATTTGTCATTATCCCAAAAGTAGGAAAAGATATGGCACTAGAAAGTCCAGAGTATTCTTACCTTTACTATCCATTTTTAGTATTTATATGGATTACAATAATACCTTTTTATGCAGCATTATTTGAAGGATGGAAAATTTCAAATGAAATAAATAAAGACAATTCTTTTTCTAAGAAAAATATGGATTCTTTAAATAGAATAAGAAGATATGCACTATCTGAATGTTTTTTATATTTTGTAGGAGCTTTAATTTTATTATATTTTAATTTGCTACATTTAAGCATTTTAATTATAATATTATTTGTAATCTTTATAGCTATGTGTATTTCAGTATTTGCAGCTGTACTTGCACACCTTGTACAAAAGGCTTATGATTTAAAAAATGAAAATGATCTTACAATATAAATTGTATAAAATATAGAGGTGATCTTATGAGTATAAGAATTAATTTAGATGTTGTTCTTGCTAAAAAGAAAATGAGTGTAACGGAGCTTTCTGAAAAAGTTGGAATAACTATGGCCAATATTTCAATCTTGAAAAATGGCAAGGCAAAAGCAATACGCTTTACAACACTAGATAAAATATGTGAAGTTTTAGAATGTCAACCTGGCGATATTTTAGAATACACGAAAGATGATAAATGATAAAGTGATAGAACTAATCTATCACTTTATTTTTTATATTCTCTCTATTCTATTTCATCAACTATACCAGCCATCTTTAAAAGCATCTTTGCATTAGTTGTGACACATCTACCGTCTTGTATATTGTAATCGAATTTTATTTCACCATTTTCATAGTATTCAGCGAAATGGTAGTTTACAGCATTTATATTATCGTCGTTTTCTAAATTACAAAGCTCGAAATCATGTGTTGAAACCAAAGTTATACTCCATGGTTGTGATAGCTTTTTAATAGCTTCTGTAGCACAAATTATTCTATCTGCTGAGTTTGTACCTTTGAATATTTCGTCTATTAGACATATCATCGGCATCTTATTTTTATTGTATTCTGTCATATCTTTTATTCTTAAAAGTTCAGCATAGAAAGTAGATATACCTTTATTTACATTATCTTCAACTCTTATTGATGTAAGTACCTTCATAACAGATGTTTTAAATTCTGATGCAAGCGCTGGTCCTCCAGCATATGATAAGACTAGGTTTATACCTATACTTCTTAAAAATGTTGTCTTTCCAGACATATTAGAACCTGTTATAACACAAGTTTGACCTTTTAAAGTTATACCATTTCCAACTGCATCTTCTATTTTTATAAGAGGATGTTTTAGATTTTTAAAATCTATTTCAGGTTTTAAGTCATCACATTCATTTACTTTTGCAAAAGTATAGTCATCTCTTACATATGTAATAGATGCTAAACTTATAAGGGCTTCTATCTCTCCTACTATTTCTAAATATGTTCTTATATTTTTACCGTAAGATTTTTTCCATTTATCAAACATATCTATACAGTAGAAATCCCATAAAACTATAGCATTAAGTATTATATTTGCAACGAAATTTTGTCTTAAATCTATATATGAACCTATTTTTTTAAGCTCTTTTATAGCTTTTAAACTTCCTCCGTCTTTATTTAAACCTTCTTTTAATTCTTTTAAATAAGAACTTTCAAAGTCTTGTTTGTCTATTTCTTTAAATATATTTTCATATACTTTTATATTTTTATAGAAATCTCCAATTGGCAATAATATAGAAGTACTTTTTTGCATATTTAAAAATGCAAGCAATAAGTTTATTATTATCACTACTTTTAAGACATTAAAATAGAATGCTCTATTTATTCCTATAAGACAAAGTGCTAATACTGCTATAAGAATAGCTGGCAATACTATCATAAGTATTTTGTTTAATTTAACTTGATTAGGTGTTTCATCTTCACATACTTCTATAAACTTTTTAATTTCTTTATTTATATTTTTCTTTTTATTTTCTTTTGTTAAATACGATAAAGTTTCTATTTCATTTGCAAAATCTTGCATATTAGATAGTTCTTTTACAGCTTCTTGATGTTTAATTATATAATCTAAGTTATAATCATTTTGTTTTAAATGTTTTACCAAAGATTTTTTACCGTATATAGTGTTTGCACTACATATATATTGATATAAAGAGCCTTCTCCAAATATATCTAAGTCCTTTAAGTAAGGCATATTTTCGTCTAGGTATTCAGTTCCTTTCTCTTTAAAGTCGTACCAAGTACCATTTAATCTTTTTATATATTTTTGATATACTTGAATCTTACTTTTCTTATATTTTATCTTTAATTCAATATCGCTATGTAATTTTACAATTACAAAAAAGATAATTGTTAAAACTGCTACAAAAGCATAAAAAATATTAATTTTTTTGAAATATCCGTAAGATAATAATCCCATTATTAAAATGAATAAAGCTACTCTTATCCAACTTATCAAGTCGCTCTTTTTAGTCATTTCATTTAAGTCTTTTTCGACTTTTAACTTTTCAGTTTTATAACTTTCAATTTTCATTTAAAAATCTCCCTACAAAATTATTTTTCCTATACAAAAGAGTATAACAGATTTTGCCTTCTGTTATACTCTTTTATTTGTTAAGATTTATTAAATTTGATTTTCTATATATTTATCATTGTTTTATCTTGACCACAAACGCCTTCAAAATCTCTAATAAATGCATCTACAGCACATTCAACTTCATCTAGTTTAATTAATCCATCTATTACATCTGGTGATACTGTAGCTGCCCCTATTCCGTATTTAGCTAACTCTAATACTTGTTGTGAATTTTTAAAGCTGGCTGCTAAAACTTGTGTATCTATATTATTTTTTACATATATATCGTGTATGTCTTTTGCAACTTTCACTCCATTTGAACCTAGGTTGTCTATTCTATTTACATATGGAGCTGCATATTTTGCCCCGGCTTTTCCAGCTAAATAAGCCTGCATCTGTGTATATATAGCAGTAGCAGTTATATTTACACCATCATTTGCTAATATTTTTATAGCTTTTAGACCTTCTTTTGTAACTGGTATTTTTATATATGTATTGTCTCCTAATTCTTCTCTTATTTTATAAGCTTCTTTTATCATATTTTCTGCATCTTTTGATATAACTTGCACATGAAGTTCTTCATCTTTACTTATAAACTCCCTTATCTCTTTTAATACTTCATATGGATTTCTCTTCTCCTTTGCTAAAATAGATGGATTTGTAGTAACCCCATCTACTGGATAATACATATACATTTCTTTTATTTTTTCTAAATTCGCATAATCTACTATTAATTTCATAATGTCACCTTTCTTTATATTAAATTATCTATCTATATTTTAGCCTTATATATTTATATAATTAATACGCTTATTTTCCAATTATAAGAAATTTTTAGCTTTATTAAAAAAATAGCTACCATATAAATTTGTATATTATATGATAACTATTTTTAAGTTTATTTGCTATATATTTAAGACAAATACGCCATTTTATTGTTTAAGTAATTCATAAATGTATGTGCCATTAATTTATGAGCCTTTTCATTTGGATGTATCCCATCTTCACATATAAAATCATCTGTATTTTCTTCTAATATAATTGGAGTTCTTATATCTATTAAGTCACATTTTTGTTTATTTGCAATATCCATAAGGGCTAGTGAATATGTCTCTTGATGTCTATAAATCCTATCTATATTTCCCATCCATTTCTTTATATTATCTGTATTTAGCCCGTTTTTGCCAAACCAATCGAAGTATTTTTGAGAAGAAAGTGGAGGTAAATTTGTAAGTATCGGTTCTATTCCATTTGCTCTAAATTTTTCTATAATAGTATTTATACTTTCTATAAATTTAGGTAATGGTGTATTTGGATAATACTCTTTATCTGGATTTTCAGAAATCTCTTTCCAATTATAATCACAATCATTTCCACCTAATTCAACCAATACATAATTAGGATGATCACCTTTTGACAAACTCTTGTCCATAAGTCTCATAGCCTTAGTAACAGTAAGTCCAAATTTAGAATTATTTTTTATCATAAGGTTGTATTCTCTTTTAATAAGTTCTATACTGCTGTCTTTAAGTAGAGAATATCTATCTTTTCCCTCTTCTAAAACTACTCCTTTTAATACTGAATCGCCCCAAATAGCTATTTTCTTCATATCTACCATACCTTTCTTTTATAAATTCATTTTAATCTCTAGTTTTTAATTTTTATTTTTACATCATGTAGTATTTAATACTATATTATATCTTTTAAATAACCAAGTCAAGCTTTTTTTATTATTTATACTATTTTATGTAGTATTTAATATTATATGAGCTACTTTTTATTATTATTGAATAATTTAATGCTACATGGTAAAATTTTTAAATAAGCACTTAAATATATATCAAAAGGAGCTGATAAATTTGGACTTTAAAGATTCACACTATATAAAAGAAATTCTAGACTTTCATCTTCCTAGGTTTGATGAGCTTCCAAATATAGATTTATATATGGATCAAGTTTTAAGCATTATAGAAAACTCTTTAAATATATTCTCGTCTGAAAATGAGGAAAATATAATTACTAAATCTATGATAAATAATTATGTAAAACAAAATGTTATCGAAAAACCTTTTAAAAAACGTTATAAAAGATTTCATGTTTCATACTTAATTATTATCTCAACGTTAAAAAGAGTTCTTAGTATTTCTGAAATATCAAAAATTATAAATAATCAGGACTATGAAGTAGAAGAATTTTACAATATGTTTTGTTACGAATTAGAACGTTCTCTAAAATATACATTCGTAGGAGAGGTTGATTGTGATAATACTGAAAATAAATTAATTGAAGATAATATACATAATAAAATATTAGTCGCATCAATTCGTGCATTTTCTAATAAAGTATATGTTCAAAAGCTGATTGAATTTAATGAGGAAGAACAAAAAGAAACGCTTTGTGAAGAGTAATATGTTCATAAATACAAAGAAATCTTTATTCTAAAGAACCTTAAAGATGTAGATTTCTTTGAAGGTTATCGCACTTGCTGCGCCAAGTGCTAAAAATACATGGACGGAAATTATACTTATCTACAATTTATAAATGAATATAATTTCCTATGTATTATAAAAAGGCCAGTAAAATTTTTTTAAAATTTTGCTGGCTCAAATTTTATTTTAATTTATGTATTTTAAATTTGTCAGAGTCTAAACTTAAATATTCAACTTCTTTATTTTTAGTTATTATAAAGTATTTATTATATAAATCTTTTCTTGTTTCATTTTCTAGGATCTCAACTATTAAAATCTCCTCTTCATAGATTGGCACCTTGCCTAAAAATTCCATAAATTGAATCACATCGTGATCACAATATCCTTTAATTAAGATATTGTCTAATACTTCTCTAACTTCGTATTTATCGTCTATATCTATATCTTCTAGAGATTTATCTATATTTACAAATACTCCATTTTCGTATATCTCAACTTTTATAGGGTCATTTTTTAGTTTATCTTTGTCTATTTGTGAAAATAAATCTTTTGATATATAGTTAATTCCTTCTATTCCACATAAAAGCCCATATCTGTGGTGATTTATATATTCATCGTAAATTTCTTTATCTTCAATATCTTTATTTTCGATAAGCTCCATCTCAAATAAATTAAAATACTCTGTTTTAAAATTTTTTTCAGATATAAATATATTTGCACATAGTGACTTTAATATTTGTCCGCATTTTTTAACAAAGTCTTTTAGATAATCTATAAAGTAATCAAAATCGTAGTCTAGTATATATCCACTTATATTAAAACTTAGAAAACCGTAGAAACCAAAATCATCATTTTCTGTATTTTCGTTTCTTTCTATATATTCACAATTAAAATTAAGGCCTATATCTTGTGGTGTTGGCTCACTTAAGTAGTCTACATTTGTATTTTTCATATTGTTAATTATGTAATCTTTTATGCTGTCTATGTCGTTTAAGTCAAATTCAAACTCTATCTCGCTCATATCCCAATCTTCCATAAATATTCTTTTTGATATAAGATCTTTATACTCAAATTTAGTAGATATACTTTCAGATTTTAGTATTGCATCGTAAAGTAAATTTATTTTTTTATTTAAATTATCACCTATATTATTAAATTTATTGTGAAGATATTTATTTGTAATAGGTTCTTCATTAAATTCCATATCAAATATGAAATCATCTTCAAACTTTTCTATTAAGTCTTTTTCTATTAATTTTAATAAATTAAGTATATTTTCGTTTTTTTCATTTTTAAAATTTAAATAAAGACACAAATTTCTATTATCTATCTTTTGTTTATCGCTAAATATACTTGATTTTTTATATTCCATATTATTCTCCCCTTTAGACATTTATTTATTATAATTTTTAACGTATTTTTCAAATGCCTCTATATAACTTTTATTATTTCTTCTTTTTACAGCGTATTGATGAAGCTCTATTATTATTTTATCTTTTTCCCTTACAAAATGATATAAAATCCTAAGTTGAGTATTGTCAGCATATCTAAATTTATACGTGTAGAAGTTATTGTCAAATACATCGTACTTTATAGCTTCATTATTGAATATCCTTTCAAAAGGCTGTCCATTTTCTTCAAATTGAAGAATCAACTCACATAATTTATTTAAAGCTTTGTATATAGCTTCCTTTGTCTTCTCATTTTCTTTATTGAATTTTTTATTGTTTATACTTATACAAATTTTATCTTCCATACATATACCACCTGTTATATTAAAATTTCACTAATTTATATTATACTACTTTTTGCATATCATTACTTATTATACTACTTATAATTATATTTATATTTTTTTATTTTAAAATAGAGTTTTTTAATAACAAAATTTAATATATAGATTTATTTTCTTTTTATGGATTTTATGATAAAATAAGTAATATGTTTTATTATGCCTTAAAACTAAATATGATTTAAGCGATTAAAATATATTACATAGGCTAAAATAATTAAAACTAAATATCTTTTGAAATTAGGAGGATCGATATGGGTTTAAAAGACAGATTTGCCGAATCATATGCTAAGTCAAAAACTATGAGTGGACCTGAAAAAAGGGCAAATGAAATCATGGGTAAATTATTAATGAAAAAAGCAATCATACCTATAGTAGCTATGATTATATTAATAATAGTTGGTGCTATGATGCATATCAATGGTTGGATAGTTCTTGCAATCAACTTAGGTATATGCGTTGCTACTTTCTTCTATATAAGAAAACAAGCTCAAGAGTTCCAAAACTTTACACCTTATGTAGGTAATCTAATTAGTTTAGAGCAAAAAGGTAAAAAAGAGTACGTTGCAATATTAAAACAAGGTAAAAAACCTATAAAATTAAAAATAACTCACGGTGCTGAAGATTTACAAAATATAAAGAAAAATCAATTAGTACAAATAAGTTACAATCAAAAATACCAAATTGCAATATTAGTTACTAGATAATAATTGTAATTTAAAAAAATAAGCAGCCAAATGACTGCTTATTTTTTTATCTAATATCCATCATCTCCTTCATATATATTTTTATTATATACAAACTCCTTATATATTTTAAGTGCATTAGCCAGTTGGTCTGGACATGAAGTTCCTCTCATTTTACAAGGTACTTGTTCAAGTGTATCTATAATATAATCTATATTTTGCCCCCTGACTAAATTTTTTATAGCTATTAATGCTCCTTCACATCCACCTTCAAATGCTACATCAAGCACCACATCATCCTCTATATCGAGTAATATCGATTTTGCACATACTCCATTTGTATAATATCTATACATTTTATTCCCTCCAATGCTCTTTAAATTAATATAAAAGTATTAATATTTTTGAAAGACTTTTATATTAAATATTTCTTTACTATGATTTAAATATAATATTTAGATTAAATTAGTATAATATCTTATACGCTATAAATTTATGATACAATACTATTATTAATGTTAATTTTTTTACATTAATAAATATAATTTCAAAACGTCATTTTTAATCCATAGTTTTTTAGTAAAATTTATTTTCAAACGACTAATATGAAAGTTTTTCCTTTCAATTTAAATGGCGTATATATTAACTATTATTGGTTAATATTTATCTATAGAAATAGATTAGGAGAGAGTTATGATATTAGAATTTTATTTTAGAATTTTAACAGTTTTGTTTTGGAGTACATTGCTGCTTAACTGGATTTTTATCCCTAATACAACTATCAATCACTACATATTTAATACTTACTTTGTATTATCAATTATATATATAGTTTTATCTATCTTAGATAAAATTAAGCGTAATTCTGATAAAAAAGAAAAAGTAAACTTTTTTTACAGATTTATTTCAATAATAACTTTTGTAATTTCAATGATGTACTTTTTACTATATTCAAATAGTATAAATCTACTACTAATCAAAACAATTATAAATTTTATGTATTTTTATATTTCTTGTAAAAAAGTCAATATGAAAGACGAAGAAGGTGTAGTTGGAATTATAGGTTCAATATTAATCTTTGCATTCGCTACATATTACTAATTAATCAACATATATTATTATGTTATTATGGAAAATGTTAGACATATTAATAATTTTTTGTTATCATGTATAATGTAGTTAATTTAACAAAAAATAAAATTAAATTAAATAAATAAAAAGGAGCAAACGACTTATGGAAAAGAAAATATTAGCTAAAGTTGGAGACAAAGAAATCTCTAACATCGATATCGACAATGCTATACAAGGTTTAGACCCTTATCAAGCACAACAATTCCAAACTGAAGAAGGAAGAAAATACGTTTTAGAAGACTTAGTAAATCAAGAACTTCTTTACATGTATGCTAAAGACAACAAAATAGATGAAGATGAAGCTTTCAAAAAAGAAATGGCTGAAATAGAAAAAAACGTATTAAAACAATATGTAATAAACCAAATATTAACTAGCGTAAAATTAACTGATGAAGAAAAACAAGCTTTCTATGAAGCTAACAAAACTAACTTCTCTAACCCAGAAACTGCTAATGCAAAACATATATTAGTAGATTCAGAAGAAAAAGCTAACGAAATATTAGCTCAAATAAAAGCTGGAGACGTTACTTTCGAAGATGCTGCTAGAGCTAATTCTACTTGCCCATCTAAAGATCAAGGTGGAGATTTAGGTACTTTTGGTAGAGGACAAATGGTTCCAGAATTCGAAGAAGCTACTTTCGCTATGAACGTAGGAGATGTAAGTGAACCTGTTAAAACTCAATTTGGTTACCACTTAATAAAATTAGAAGCTAAAAACGAACCTTCTATACCAGCTTATGAAGAAATAGCTGACAAAGTTGAAAAAACTTTAATGTTCCAAAAACAAGGTGAAGTTTACAAAAATAAATTAGATGAAGTAAAAGCTAAATTCGGTGATATAGTATCTTACATGTAATCTAAAAATTTACAAACTAAAAAGCTTGTCGTATATTTTTAGCGACAAGCTTTTTTGTTCTTATTTACATTAAATTATTATCAACTATAATTTTGAATATTTAAATAACTAACTATTTTAAATACTAAAGCACTAAAATTTAATTTTATGTAAATAATCTTCTACTTTTATATTTTTTAGTAATTATATTATATTCTACTTTAACTACACCATCAATTTTATATATTTCCTCAAAAACAAATTGTTGTAAGCTTTCAACATCTTTAACAAATGCATTAGCATATAATTCGTTTTTACCAGTCATTGCACAAACACTTTCTATTTTTGGGTGTTTTGCAAGCTCATTGGCAACATCATCTAATTTACTTGGTGCAGCTTCTACTTGTAGAAATACAGGAGTATTTAAACCAACTTTTTTAGAATCTAGTTGAACAGTAAATCTTTCAACTACACCTTCCTCAACCATTTTCATTACTCTTTCTCTTACTGCCATACGTGATAAGTGCACTTCTCTCGCAATTTCTGCATATGATATTCTGCTATCATTAGCCAGTAATTTTAGTATTTTTATATCTGTTTTGTCTAAATGAATACCTAATTTGTCAAAGTCTAAAGAATCTTCTCTCATAAATATACCTCCTTTTGGAAATTTTTAACACCCCTATAATTAGATTATAACAGTTAGTATATCTATCGGTATATAAAAACTTATTTTATATAAATTTTTTTTATTTTTTCATCTTTTCGTAACAATATTCCACAATAGTTCTTCTTTTAACCATTCCTATAAAAGTTTCTGTATCATCTATTACTGGAACAAAGTTTTGAGTAATAGCTTTTGATACTAATAACTCCATATTTGCACTTATAGGCACTGGAGTATTGTTCTTTCTTCTAGGCACATCTATAACAGGCATAACATCTATATCTTTTAAACTTATTTCTTTTTTTTCTATTAAATCTTTTAATGTCCAAAGTAAATCCCCTTCTGTTATTGTCCCCACATATTTCCCATCTTTTGTTAATATAGGGATAGATGAATATCTATGATGTTCCATTTTTTCTAGTGTCTGTCTAATCGTAAAGTCCTCTGTTATATATGCTACTTCACTTTTTGGTGTTAGAAAAAATAATATATTCATGTCTATATTACACCTCCATAATAATTTACAAAAAATCTATCTCATCTTATTTTAACATAGATATGTATGTATTTGCATATAAATTTATGCACAAAAAAAGCCACATAAGTGGCCTTTTTCTCACATATCACTAGCGTTACTAATATATATGAATTTTCATTATAATCCTAATTATAATCTTACTACGTTAGCAGCTTGAGGACCTTTAGCTCCTTCAACTACGTCGAATTCTACATTTTGTCCTTCTTCTAATGATTTGTATCCATCACATTGTATAGCTGAGAAATGTACGAAAACATCTCCTTCACCTTCTACAGATATGAATCCAAATCCTTTTTCGTTGTTAAACCATTTTACTACACCTGTTTTCATTAATAAATCCTCCTAAAAACACACTTAATTGGCTATCAAAATAGCCTTATACTTAATTTATCATATATAATTATATTTGTCAATTAAATTTAATTTTATACATTTTATAAATAAATTCTTATTTATTGTAAAATATTTATTCAAATCACATGCAAAATTCGAGTTTATAATTATCAAAATCTAATATTATTTTAATAATTAACTTTAATTAAATGAAATCCTATTTTTTTATCACTCCAACCTAAATCCCAAGGTACGAGCAATCTATCTGTATTATGACAAGTTACTAATGGGTATCCTCTAGAATCTAGTCCTGTTACTGTAGATACATGTGTTATTCTTCCGTTTTTTTCATATCCAACAATATCCCCAGGTCTCAATTTATAAGCTTCTTTGTATACTTCTTCATAACTACCTTTTGCTAAGTAATATCCTCTTCCGCTATATACTAGATAGTTTTTAAATCCTTGAGCATTTACCCACGCTTTTGTCGCTGCTCCATTTTCATAATTCCAAGTTGGATTTTTTGAAAAAGTTCCACTTTCATACATTATTTGTGATGCAAAGTTTGCACAATCTCCTCCATCAGAGTTAAAATCTTTGTAGTTTGGATTTATAAGATAGATTTTGTCATCTACATTTGTAGCTGCTCCACAGTATTTATGAGCATAGTCAACAGCCTTTTTTTGTCTATCGCTTAAGTCAAATTGAACTTGTCCTTGAGATAATATATAACTTTTTATTTCTTTTGAATTTATATGTTCTAAATTCAAAGAATCAGCAAATGGATCTGTATACCATTCTTTTGTTATTACATATCTGTCGTCTTCAACCCTAACATGTAAGTAATGTTGAGTCCCTATTTGAAACTCATTTTTTATATCTGGTTGATTTTCATAGTAGTATTTGTATTTTGTACAAACTGTACATATTATTCCGTATAGGTTTTTCTCTCTTTCTCTCATTTTATTTATTTTTACTTTTGCATCAATTTCATCAAATACTACTCCTTGTTTATCTGACCAGTTTTTTAGATACTGCATTTTTTTCATTTCATGTTCATATGCCCATAATCCAAATTTTATGTCTGTATCATATATTTTTTTTAGTATTTCTTCATTATGATCCATAATCGCTTTATTTCTATAATCAAATAAATTTTTCAAATAAACTTCATATTGTTTACTGATATCTTGTTCTTCATTCATACTTTTATTTTTCTTATACCCATCTTCTGCATCTATATTTTGATTATTTATTTTGTCTTGTCTTGTATTTGAATTCTTTTCATCTTGTTTTGTTTTTTCGTTATTTGTTTTGTCATTTGCCTTATTTTTCGTACCTGTATTTTTTTGTTTATTTTGATTATCAGCTTCTAATTCATTTTGATATATATTCTTATTTTGTGCATATATATAATTATTATCTATAGAATTCATTCCTACTGTAAATAAAGTTATTACAAGAAAAATCCTATAGATTTTCTTATATTCTATCAAAATACTTCACCTCCATTTTATTTTGTTATTTATTATAATTTTTATTAGTATATCCAAAATATTAAACAAATAATTATTTCAAATAATTTACATATTTTTCAATTGTAATTTCTGTTTTTGAACAAAGTTTATAATTGTATTACTACAAATTTAATTTTATAAATTTAAAAAATAAGTATTTTCATAAAATACAATTTAATAGTAAAATATACTTATGCAATTTTTAACTAACGGAGGAAAACATATGCTAAAAAAAGTAGCTGCAATAAATGATATGTCTGGGATTGGAAAGTGTTCTCTTACTGTTGCTATTCCAATATTATCAGCATTAAAAACACAATGCTGTCCTTATCCAACAGCAATACTATCTAGTCAAACTGGATATCCTAAATTTACATATTTAGATTTTACATCTTATATGCAAGAATACAACAGAGCTTGGAAAGAATTAGATGTAAGTTTTGATACTATATACAGTGGTTTTTTAGGTTCTATAGATCAAATAGACATCGTTCGTGATTTTATAAAGAGCAATAATAATGCCTATGTAATTGTCGACCCTGTTATGGGCGATGGTGGGGATTATTATCAAACTTTTAATGATGAAATTTGCAATAAAATAAAAGATTTAGTTAAAATTTCTGATTTAGTAACTCCTAACTTAACAGAAGCTTGTCTTTTGACAAATAATAAATACCATACTAATTACACATTAGAAGAGACTTTAGATTTAGCAAAGGAAATCTCTGCTTTAGGACCTAAAAAGGTTATAATAACTGGAATTTTAATAGATGGTAATATAATAAATTTAGGTTATGATAAAGAAAACGATGAGTATTTATCTTATTCCTTAAAGTACAACAATAAATCATATAGCGGTACAGGCGATATTTTTACGTCTATAATTTCAGGTCTTATAACTAATGGGCACGATTTTAAAGATTCAATAAAAATAGCTTCTGATTTTATATTTAAATGTATAGAATACACTAGCAAGTATGATATCGATCCTAATGATGGTGTATTTTTCGAAGTCTTTTTAAATGATTTAACTTCTCTAAACAATTAAATATTAAGTTCTACATCCTCTTTTGTTTTTATATAAATATATTATAGATTTTTAGTTTGATAAAGATATAAGTCTATAATATATTATTACAATTTGCCTTTTTTTAATCATAATATATATACAAGGGAGGATTTTTTTATGAATATAAATCAAAAAGCCCAAGAATTGGCTAAACTTATAAAAACAACTGATGAATTCCAAACTATGAATAAATATAAAAGAGAAATCGAAAAAAATAAAAATATAAAAAGACAGCTAGATAATTACTTAAGTAAAAAAGACAAAATATACACTAGATATAAAATAGATGAAGCAAATAAAAGAGTGTCTCAATTAGACAAAGAATGTTCAAAAGTATTTCAAAATCCATTAGTTGAAAATTACTTTAAAAGTACACAAAACTTCAACTTGCTTATGCAAAGTGTATATAAATCAATCGAACAAGAACTATTGAGATAACACTTATTATACATTTCAAATGATTATTTTTTTCTAATATAGCGCATATTTGTTTTAATATAGCAAAATTTTTTGTTAAAAAAAGTAAATATTTTTGTCTATTTACATTGATTTTCTTTAATTTAAGTCTTATTATTAATAATATATATAAATTTTCTGAAAAAACTTTTTAAATTAGTTTTTTCAGAAAATTTCAAAATAAAAAAATCTTTGCATTATATAAAATTTTATAATGTAAATAAATTATATATTGAAATTATATATCATTTTTAAATCAGGGGGGATTAACATGAGTTCATTATCAACAAATAAAGAAAGATTATCTACAAGTAAAGAAATATGTGCTAGAGAGTCAGAAGTTTTAGCAAAAACTCAAAAACTGCCATACTGCCCAATAGCATTTAAATCTGGTAAAGGAGCTCTTCTTTACGATTATGAAGGAAAGGAATATATAGACTTATTAGCAAGTGCATCTTCAGCTAATATAGGACATGGTAATGAAGAAGTTGCAGATGCTGTTAGAGAACAAATGGCTAAATTAGCTCAATTTTCAATAGTTTACTTCTCTTGTAAAGAACCTGTTGAATATGCTGAGAAATTAATAGAACTATATCCAGGGGACAACAATAAAAAAGTTCTATTCTCAACTACTGGTTCTGAATCTATAGATGCTGCTATCAAATTGGTTAAAGGTTATACTGGAAGAAATAAAATAATATCTTTCAATGGAGCTTATCATGGTAGTACTTTCGGTGCTATATCTATATCTGCAATAAGCTTAAATATGAGAAGAAAAATGGGGGCTATGATCCCAGATGTTCATCACTTTAATTATCCAGTTTGTATTAAATGTCCGTATGGAAAATGTGAAGAATCATGTAACTTAGAATGTTTAAAAGAAATAGAAACTGCATTTAGTTTATATTTACCACCAGAAGAAGTTGCTGCTATATTCTTTGAACCTATAGCAGGCGATGCTGGTATAATAGTGCCTCCAAAAAAATATGTACAAGCTTTGCATGAACTATGTAAGAAGCATGGTATATTATTCGTAGTTGATGAAATACAACAAGCTTGGGGCAGAAGTGGTAAATTCTTTGCTATAGAAAACTTCGATGTTGAACCTGATTTAATAGTAATGGGTAAATCTTCAGGTGGAGGACTTCCAATGGGTATTGTAATGGGTAAATCTGAAATAATGGACAGCTTAGATGCTCCAGCCCACTTATTTACAATGTCTGGTAACTCAACAGTTTGTGCTGCAGCTTTAAAAATGTTAGAAATATTTGAAAGAGAAGATTTAGTAGAACAATCAAGAGTAAAAGGTGAATACTTTAAAAATAAATTCTTAGAACTTCAAAAGAAATATCCTGAAATAATAAAAGACGTTCGTGGACTTGGGTTATCAATAGGTGTAGATTTATGTGATAAAAATACTACTACTAAAATAATCTATGAATGTCAACTAAATGGTTTAGTTTTAATATCTCTTGGAGAATCTACTTTAAGAGTACAACCACCACTTGTTATAACTTATGAACAAATGGATAAATCAATAGAAATAATAGAACAATCTATAAAAGATTTAATAGATGGTAAAATATCAGATGAAGCTTTATCTGTAATAAATGGATGGTAAAAATTCTAGCAAACAATTTAATAAGTAATATAGCTTAGGCCTAATAATTTTATTAGGCCTAATTTAAAATAAGGGGTGAAATTTATGGAATATAAAATAAAAAAGTCAATTGCATCAAATATAAAAGAATCTTATTCAATTGAAGGTGAAGATGCTTTTCAAAATATAGATATCGACTGTGCTGAAGGTATAAATACAGTTTCTTTTTCTGATTATGCAATAGAAGCATTTAATTCAATCGATTATACTATAATGAAAGACTACCCTCATTCACTTACTGTAAAGAAATCTATAATTGATTTTTGGAAGAAATACACAGATACTGAAATAAACTATGATAATATCGTTTTATGTGATGGCTCTATAGGTGCATTATTTTTAATAAACAAATTATTTATCGAAAATAATGATAAAGTTTTAGGTTTAGCGCCTCAATTTCCAGAGTACAAAATGGATGTCACTATGTCTGGTGGTATTTTCGAATCTTATAAATTAAAACCTAAAAATAATTATAAATTTATAGCTTCTGAATTTATAGATTTAATAAATGATGATTTAAAACTTATATATTTAGATAATCCCAATAATCCTACTGGACAAATAATCCCTCTAGAAGCAATTGAAAAAGTCTTAAAAGTAGCCTTAGATAAAAACATTGTTGTCATAGTGGATGAGGCTTATGGTGACTATATGAATGAAAATAACTCTGCTGTAAATTTAATTCCAAAATATGAAAATTTAATAGTTACAAAAACATTCTCTAAAGCTTATGGTCTTGCTGGTCTTCGTGGCGGATATATAATCCAAAACGAAGATTTAACTAAAGCAATGAAAAATATAAATACACCTTATGAAATGTCTTCTATAACGAGAGCTATCGCCTCTAAAGTTGTAAGTGATCATGATTTTTTAGAAAAAATGAGAAAAACGAATTCAGAAATGAAATCTCAACTTATAAAGGAGTATAAAAACTTAAATATATGCGACAACGGCACCACTGTATCTATAATGATGGTAACTCATAAAAATAAAGATATTGACTTAGAAAAAGAATTTGCAAAATTAAAAATAGGTGTTATCTCTTGTGCTTCTTTCGAATCAGTAGATAAAAACTCTGTACGATTTAGATTACCATCACCAAAGTATTTATCTAGAATAATAGAAGCATTTAATATTATAGATAATTTAAAATAAATATTATTTTGGGTGTAAATTTAAAAAGACGACTTTTAATTTCAAAGTCGCCTTTCTTATCTAATTTTGATTTTTTAAAAACTCTACAGGGTCTTTTCTTGCTGCTATCTTAGCAGGTATAAATCCCCCTATAAATGTTAGTATTACACTTATTGCGATTACAACAATTGCATTTTCTACTTTTAAAATAGCTACATTAGATAAATCCGTTATTTTTTCTAATCCATAATTCATAGGAACTATAAATGTATATGCCAAAAATACGCCTAAAATTCCTGCTAAAAATCCGATTATTATATTTTCCGTATTAAATAATCTAACTATATCCCTTTTCTTTCCACCTAAAACTCTAAGTATGCAAACTTCAGTTTTTCTTTCTAATACTGAGGCGTAAGTCAATATAAATATCGTTATTAAAGATATAAAAAATATCAACGTTGCAAATACTACTAAAACTATAGTTATTCCCTTCATAATATTAGTCGATAATTTATTAATTGTAGTAGATGTATCTTTATATAATATTTTTTCATCTTCATTTTTATCTTTGTTGTAGTTGTCTAAATACTCTATTATATCGCTTTTACTTTCAAAATCTTTAGGATAAATAGTTATAGACGATGGCAATAAAGATGCACCAAGTGAACTTAACATTTGATTTTTTGTTGTTGATTGATTTACATTATTTAATATATTTATTCCTGAAATCTCAAATATTTCGTCTTCTTTATTTTTACTATTTTTTAAAGTTTGTCCTGTTATGACATTATAATTTGAGTCTTGTTGTGATTTTACTATATCTGATTTTTTGCAATCATCAATATAATAATTACATAATTCATTGCTATATGAAATACCTTCTGGCAAATTAGATAAACTACTATCTTCTTTTGCTCTAAGTATTGCAGTTATACTTATTGTTATAGTATTTTTTGAATTATAAAGTTTTTTTAAATTCTTCTCACTGCTATCTACATAAAAATGTCCATTTTGTTTTTTATAAAATTCATCATTTAAAATAATTTTGTACTCTTTTCCGATTAAATCATCAAATTTTATTTCTTTATTCTTTTTAACATCAATTCCAAGTGCATTTAAAATATTTGTATCTAATCTATTTTTTTCATCAACAATTAAAACAACCTCGTTTTTATTTGTAGGATAATATCCATATAATAATTCATAATTTTTTTCTAAATAAGTCTCTTTTTGTGAATCTTTAGGATATGATGATAAATTAATAGTTGATGTATCTAATATTGAAACTTTTCCATCTTCATCTTCTCTAAGTATATTCATATTAATTTGACTTTCATAAGATATCTCTGATACCAAATCTTTATCCATTTGCTTTATATAATCTATATAATCTTTATTTACTTGGTTTATATGTTCCGTACTATTTTGACTTGAATTATATGAATAAATAATATCATTTTTAGTATTTAATTTTGAGTTTTTCAGATCATTTTGAGTTTGTTTTGAATTTTGTGATGTATTGTGAATGCTGTAATTAGTATATACTTTATTTATAACTATGGGATAGTTTGCCAAAGTATCATTTTCATAACCACTTATTTGCTTATTAAAACCTTGAAGTAAAGCTATTATAAGTGCTATTCCCATAATTCCAATACTAGATATTAACACATAAAAAAACATTCGGAGTTTTTTATTAGATATATCCCTTATAGCTAATTTAATAGCCATATAAATTTTCATATGTGTTCTTTTTAGACTTATTTCCTTTTGGTGTAAATCTTCTTTTAATGGATTTGTATCCTCTATTACTTCTCCATCTCTAAAAGTAATCATTCTAGTAGCATATCTTTTTGCAATACCTGGATTTTGAGTTATTAAAATCACTAGTTTATCTTTAAATATTTCTTTTATCAAATCCATTATTTCTATAGTAGATTTACTATCTAAATTTCCTGTAGGCTCATCTGCAAGTATAATCTTTGGATTGTTTACAAGAGCTCTTGCAATTGCTACTCTTTGCATTTCATCTTTAGTCAAATATTGAGATGTCTTTCTCATATAGTCTTTTATACCTACTCTATTTAACGCTTCTATTGCTTTTTCTTGTTTTTCTTTTTTAGACAATCCATTGAATGATACAGCAATTGTAACATTTTCTAATATACTTAAATGAGGTATTAAATTGTAATTTTTGAAAATAAAACCGATATTATTATTTCTATAAAAATCCCAATTAGAATCAGTAAATTCTTTTGTAGATTTTCCATTTATAATTAAATCTCCTTTATCACAACGCTCTAATCCCCCTATTATATTTAAAAACGTTGTTTTTCCTGAGCCACTGGGACCTAATACTGTTACAAACTCGCTTTCTCTAAACTTTAAGTTTATTCCATCTAAAGCAATTTGCCTGCTTCCACCTGTTATGTAACTTTTATAAATATTTTTTAGTTGTAACATAATGCCTCCTAAATTCTATACCTCAACAATTTTAGACATAATAATATTATTTTAATATATTTTATAGTTATTATAAAGTACATATATTAATAAAATGTGAATTCCTAATATTTACTCTAAATTTTACATTAAGTTCATATTTTTTATTTATAATTTTATAGTATAATTTACTTGATATTAATTTATACTTAATATAAAAAAATTTGAGGTGCTTTAAATGTTTAATATATTAGTAATAGAAGACAATAAAAATATGAGAAAACTTATTTGTGCTACTCTAAAACAAAATGGATATTCTACCTTTGAAGCTGAAGATGGCGAAGTCGGTCTTGATGTTTTAGATACTACACATATAGATTTAATAATATGCGATATAATGATGCCTAATATGGATGGCTATGAATTTACAGAGACATTAAGAGATGGTCACTGTGAAACTCCTATAATAATAGTAACTGCAAAAGAACAACTTGAAGATAAGAAAAAAGGATTTTCAATAGGTGCAGATGATTATATGGTAAAACCTATCGATTTTGAAGAATTAATTCTAAGGATAGGAGCAATTCTTAGACGTTCAAAAATAGTAAATGATCATAAAATAACTATAGGAAATACAATTTTAGATTATAATTCACTATCTGTAACTTCTAATGGTGAATGTAATACTCTACCAAAAAAAGAATTTTACCTTTTATTTAAATTAGTATCATCACCTGATACTATATTTACACGTAGACAATTATTAGATGAAATTTGGGGAATGGAAAGCATGGCAGATGAAAGAACTGTAGATGTACATATAAAAAGAATTAGAGAACGATATAGAGATTCTAATGATTTTGAAATTGTAACAGTAAGAGGTCTTGGATATAAAGCGGTGATTAAATCATGATAAGGAATTTACAGACCAGATTTATACTATTTATCATTTTAATTGCAACATTTTCTGGCTGTTTTTCACTTGTATTGTCTTATTTGTTTTATGGCAATAGTATAGAAAATACAATGAAGCAAAACCAAACTAAAATAGCTCAAAATATTTTATTATTACATAATGAAACTGATTTTCCTCTAGAGAAAATCATCTCTATTGATTTCACTAACGAGTACGAGTTAACTGTACTAGATGATATATCTAATTACAAAACTTCAGATAAAACTCAAAATAGCAATATTATTTACTGTGAAAACTCATTATTTCATGAGGTTACTACTATTGTAAAAGTCGAAAACAAATACGTAGTAATTTCAAATAAACCAAAGAATAATTTATTTTTTTACATTATGATAAACAGCTTGACGGCTATTTCTTCTACATTACTTTTCATATCAATTATTATAACTATGTTTAGTAAGAAGTTTTTAATGCCTATTAGAAGTTTAAATTATGCTACGGGAGAAGTTTCAAAAGGTAACTTTAAAATACAACTTCCTATACCAAATGACTTTGAACTAGGCTCACTGACAGCTAAATTTAACGTTATGGTAAGGGAACTAAATAGTATAGAAACACTTAGAAATGATTTTATAAGCAATGTATCCCATGAAATAAAAACACCTATTGCAACTATACAAGGTTTTTCTAATTTATTAAAAGACGATACTCTTTCAAAAGAGGAAAAAGATGAATATTTAGATATCATAATAAGTGAAACATCTAGAATATCTAATTTAACTAGTAATATTCTAAAACTTACAAAGCTTGAAACACAAGGTATTATAACAGATAAAACATCATTTTATTTAGATGAACAGCTTAGACATTCTGTCTTAATCTTGCAAAGAGATTTAGCACAGAAAAACTTGGATATAGATATTGATTTAGACGAAGTACAAATTTATAGTAATGAAGAATTACTTCAACAAGTTTGGATTAACCTTCTTTCAAATGCTATAAAATTTACAAACGATGGCGGCAAAATTTCCATACAACTTATGGATACAGAAGATACCGCTACTGTAAAAATCACTGATAACGGTATTGGCATGAAAGCTGAAAGTTTAAATCATATTTTCGATAAATTCTATCAAGAAGACAAATCACATTCAAGCAATGGAAATGGTTTGGGCCTTCCTCTTGTAAAACGTATCGTAGACTTATGCGATGGTACAATACGAGTAAAAAGTTTGTTAGGTGAGGGTTCTTCCTTCACTGTTGAATTGCCTAAAAATAATATAAAAATAGAAGGTTGATAAAACCTTTAAGTAAATTTTTAAATAATTTAAGGGGGATATTATCCCCCTTTTTTCTTATGATATAAATATTTATTTCAAATATCCTTTAAAAACATATATTTCTAAAAGGCTATCTAATTTTATTTATCAAATCTTAAAATTTTTTTCTTTAATTAGTCATTCATTGATTGTATCATTTTTTGAATATACATATAGTAGTTATTCCACATATCATTCATACTATCTCCATCATCAAATGGCATTATATAAGGAGTTTCCATAGTCATATATTGATTTGACATATTACCCATATATTGCATAGGAGTCATATCATACATTGGATTTACATAGCTATATTCATATTCTGTTTCACACATACAACCACAATTATTACTTTGTATTGTGTTTTGTTGTTGTTCTGGAGCCACTTGAATAATTTCTTCTTCACAACTTTGGCATCCGTAAGTTTCTGCTTTAGAAGTACATCCACAGTTGTTTACTGGTTTTTTATCATATATATTGCATCCACATGATTTTTTAGTTTGTTCTGGTTGAACACAACTAGTCATACAGTTGTTTAATTTAGAGTTACATTTATTTATAAGATCTTCACATTTTTTAGATTTAGATCCCATTTCTTTTATTTTTTCTTCAGCATCTTTATAACACTCTAAAGTTTTTTGCTCATATTTTAGTGTTTGGTTATATAAATATTTTGCTTGTGCATTATAATTTTCAGCTTTTTCATAAGCACATTTTGCATTTTGGCAATTTTCTGCTGCTTCTTGTTCTAAATCTTTAGCTTCTTTATATAAACATTTAGCTTTACAACATAATTCTTCTGCTTTATTCATTAATTCTTGAGCTGAACAAGTTGCATTTTTAGAACCTTTATCTGCTTCTTTTGCATTTTGCATTAAATTACATGATTTTTGTGATAAACATTTTGCATTTTGTTCTAATTCTTTAGCTTCTTTAAGTGCACATTTAGCTTTTTCTTCGTATTTCATAGCTTTATTGAATAATTCTTCTGCTCTTTGAGCTAAATCAGCACATTTATCTTCACATGTTATTTCACAGTCTTCACATGGACAAGTATATTCTTTTATTTTTGGTTTACATTTAGTTGGTTTACAGCTATCTATTGAATTTATATTAGTATTTGGAATACAACTTTTTGGGTTATATTCAGTTACTGGTTTAGTGCAACTGCATTTGTCTGTTGGCTTAGTATAGTTATATTTATCCATTGGTTTAGTACAACCACATTTGTCTGATGGTTTAACACAGCTACATTTATCTTGGTATACATCTTCTTTTTTTGTGCAATAATTCATATTTTTAGTATTACATGAATTGTTTTGAGTATTGCAGCCACAAGATTTTTTCTTCTTTCTCATGATAAGTCATTCCCCTTTTTGATAAAAAATTTACCAAAGTCCTAATTTAATTATTTTTAAATTATAAAGACTTTAAAAACATATATATATTTGTTTATTATAATTATATGTAAACTTGAAAAACTGGTTACAATGGAGAATAAAAGTATTTTTTAAAAACTCTATGCTGAAAATCCCAGATAAAAATAATAAATTAAAAATATAATTAAACTCATAATTAATATTTTTTCTATATATACTACTAAAATATCTTTATACGTTATAAATCGCATATTTAGTCTTATAAAAACTATATTTGTTGTAAAAGATATACCTTGACAAATAATTATTATTGCAATTATCAATCTAGACACAAAAGTAATTGCATTATTTAATGCTTCTATTGAATAAATTTGATTGAAAAATCCTAACGTAATTGACTTTGAAATATAATCATAATATGGCATTTTTAACTTTTCAAAAAACATACTATATAAATTCGATAAGCTATTTATAATATTATCGTTTCTTATCAATATATCCGTAAATAAAAATGAAATAAGTAAAATAGGAATTATATTAGAAGCTATATTTATGACCTCGTTAAAATAATTTAAAATATTTTTAAAAATATTTTTTCCCTCTTTATTTTGTAAATACAATGAAATAGCCATTTTAAATTTATTTTTTCTACAACTTTTTTCTTTATATTTATTTTTTACAAAGAAAGTTTTTTGTTTGTTTTTTATAGGATAAATTCTGCATATAATTATATTTGTAATTGCGAATATAAATAAATAACATATTACTAAAGTTATAAAATTTATTTTTAATTGAGTTGATATATATATGACTAGTGAAAAATTTAAAACTGGGTAGTTTAATACTGCATTTATACATTCATTCTTTCTAAGTTTGCCTTCTTTATACAATTTATAAACTACATAAAAACCTAAAAAGCTATCTACAAAGAAAAATATTAAAAATATAAGGATGTTTTTTCCACTTACTCTAAAAAATCTTTTTGTAAATCTGCTAAAAAAACAATCAAATAAATATAAAAGTCCATAATCGAGTAAAAAAGGTAAAAATAAAGAACTTATTGGAAGTAATATAGTAATCTTAAATATACTCTCTTTCATTATTTGAACTAAATCCTCATCTTTAAAAAATATAAATTCATGTTTTGTTATTAAAATAATTAAAATTAAGAGAGATACTAATTTCAGTGTGATATCAATCTTATCAATTAAATCTTTTTCATTCTTCCCTATTTGTTTTATAGATAAAAGTGAAATAAATACTACTACACATATATATACAAATTGTTCATATTTTAAGTAAACTAAATCTGTTATAAAAAATATAGGAAATATTAATTGCTTATTTATAATTACAGGGAAAAAAAATATACATATTCCTAGAGCGGAAAAACTTATTATTTTTATAAAATCCTTGAAATCTATTTCACTTATTTTTGTACTTTTGCTAGGCTTTATATCATCCATAAAATCACCTCTATATTTAATTGGCGTTTTTTCTATTTATTCCTTTTATTAAAATTTATAAATTATTTTTTTGTAAACCAATTTTAAATTTAAGTAGATATTTCTTATAGAATTTGATTTAAATTTAATATAACTGTATAATACTATAAATAGTATTATTTTTAATTGGAGGTGATATTTTGAGTAATATTAATAAGACTATATTAATATTAACTGCTCAATTTGGTGCTGGCCATGTAAGTGCAGCAAACGCTATAAAAGAATATATTCTAGAAAAAAATCCAAACTATAATGTAGTAATTCAAAATTTTATAGACGCCAGTATACCACGCATAAATAACCCAATGGTTAAAATGTATGAAAGAAATACTAAATATGTGCCAGAACTTTATAATTATTATTATTACGCTAAGAAAAATTTTAACTCTAAGTTTGATATAACTTATAAAATATATACTCCTAAATTAACTGAATATATTTTAGAAATCAAACCTGATTTAATAATCTCTACATTTCCATCAGCTGCTGGATGTGTTCATGATTTTAATTCAAAAAAAGAAAATACACCTATTCCATGTATAACTGTTATAACAGATGTTGTAGACAGTTTAGAGTGGATATTCCCAAATACAGATATGTATTTTGTTCCTACATATGAAATTAAGCATAGATATGTTCAAAAAGGGCTAAATCCAGATATATTTAGAGTTACTGGTGTCCCAACAGATAAAAGATTTAATATTAAAGATAAGGTTTATTTCAAAGATGAAAAATATAATGTGCTTCTTATGGGTGGTGGAAGAGGCCTATTTGACTTTAGCGAAGACTTTGTAAGATGGTTAGATGATTTTAATGAAGATTTTAAAGATAAGCTTCATATAACTATTGTAACTGGTAAAAATGAAAAACTTTTTAATAATTTAACAGTAAAAAAACCGCTAAAAAATATAGAAGTCTTAGGATTTGTTACTAATATGCCTGACTTACTTAGGGATAATGACTTATTAGTTACCAAACCTGGTGGTGCAACTTTATTTGAAGCTATAAATGCACAAATACCTATTATAATAAAAACACCGAAAGTCGGTCAAGAAATTGAAAATTCAAAATTTATAATAGATAAAGGAATTGGAATCGTATACAATAATGAATCCGAATTACAAGAAATTTTTGATCTTATGGTAAATGGAGACTTAGAACATAGAATTAACTTTATGTTAGAAAATTTAGTCCATGTCAAAAAAAATATAAATCCAGAAAAAATAGGAGATTATGTGATGGAACTCCTTTAAAAATTAAGACATAAAATAAAGAGATTGGAGCTCAATCTCTTTATTTTATACTATCTATATTGCTCTAAGTTAATAACCTTTCCTAAATCAACCTTCTCTTTTATAAGTTTTTTATTTTTATATTTTATATACTTAACCTTACTTCTTATTAAACTTAATTGATACATTTCTACTAATGTAAATATTATTATTACTAGAATTTCATAACTTATCATATAGCTTAAATTTGTAATATTCTTAATATTTATATAGTAGATACCTATTAAATCACAACATAAAAGTTCTAGTATTATTATTGTAGATAATTTTTTCAAATTTAAATCAACTTTACTCTTTTTACTTACTTTATAAACTCCCATTTTGCTTTCTCCCAACATCATAAGTATATCTTGGAAAGCAATCTTGCATATACTAAAATCCATAGCTTCCAATAATAAAATCGCTATAGATATAAATATAACAAAACCTAAGTTAAATTGAATTAATATATCACCTTTTATATTATTTGTCATTATATAGTATGTATTAAACAATATAAGAAATGTTAAAAAAGTATAATTAATCCTGTCTTCCCTTCTCTTTGTATAAAAAGTATATAAAAATCCAACTCCTAAAATCATCCAAGGGATACCTCGATATTGATTATAAAAACCACCGATAGCTATCACCGGTAAAATACAGTAAATTAAACCTTCTTGAACTAATCTGCGTTTCATAAAATCGACTCCCCTCTTTACTCTTAAAATTATCAAATATCAACTAAAAATATATCTATATTCTATAAATATGCTAAAAAATATATTTTATTAATGATAAAAAAATCTTTATTAGCATATTCACTTATGTTTATTATTCTATATTTAAAATATAAATCCCTTCAAATTTTATTTAATTTTTGTATTTATTTAAAATTTCATATAATTCAAATTTTTTATATACTCTTATTTTCAAAGTTTAAATATACTTTTTTGAATACTTTTTAAATATATAATTAATAGGAAAGTTTTAAGGAGGTTTATCATGATTAAAACCTTAGGTATTATAAGTGGGGGCATATGTATTATAATATTATTTTTAAATTTTTTATTATACTTTCTACAAGATATTTACTTTAAAACAAATAATAAGAATATTAAAAAGTCGATAAATTCGGCTTTACCTATTTTATCAAAATATAATAAATGCTCTATTTTTATTTGTTTTATATTCTTTTTAATCCACATATCTTGTTTTTTCAATAGTATAAAGCATTTTAATTTAAATGCCTTAATATTATTTTTTTTAATTCTTATAATCACATTTGATTTTGATATATTTTTTAAATCTGAAAAATATCTACTCAAAAAAATCGCATCCTATTTAATAATATTTTTTCTAATTTTTCATATTATTTTATAAACAATTAAGTAAACTTTTTTTATTTATAATATATAATTTCCCATAAAAAAAACCGTTACATAGGCTTAATATTAGCTTATGTAACAGTTTTTAATTAATATAGATTTACTTTAAAATTATTTTTAATAAATATTCTTTTTATAATCAGAATATAATTGTCTTATTTCTTTCATATATTTACTAAGTTCTAATTGTAAACTAGAAACTTTTTCATAGTCTTTTGCATCTATGGCTTCGTTTATTCTTGTGAATAATGATTTTCTAGTTAAAGTATCTTTCATTATATTGAATTTTATATCTGAAATTTTATTCCAGTTAACTTCATCTAATGCATCCATATTTTCTTTGTTATGTAATTTTACATATCCTCTTAATACTTCTATATCGTCATGGATTATTCTATGTCTTAATTCTTTTTTCCATTTATCTAGTGAACCATATTTAAATGACTCGATTATACTATTAGTAAATACATTTCCATCTTTTAAGCATTCTAACTTTTCTTTATATTTTTCAAGATTTAACATATTTTCGTATACTGTAGCTGGGGGCATTCCAAATCTTTCATTTCTTTCTTCATCATTGTAATATTCAAATACATTATTTTCATCTCTATAACGTCTGTCTTTTTCTAGATATAATCCTTCTTCCCCAATATCTTTAGATAATTCCTTTTCTAGAGCTTTAGTATCTAATCCACTTTTTGCTGCAAATTTTATACCATCTAACATAGCTTGGTAACAAGCTGCCATAACTAAATATGTATTTGAAAGTGGATTTGGAGATCTAAGTTCAAATCTAAGTGATTTAGGTTTTTTAGCATCTCTTATAAGCCCTACAAGTACAGATCTATTTCTTGATGGAGTTTCATAAGTATGTCCTAATGAAGTAACTATACAAACTGGAGCTTCAAATCCTGGTACAAGTCTTTCAAATCCATCTATACTATTAGTTGTTATTGGATTTATAACTTCATAATTATGTAAAAGCCCCATTAAAGCTCCATAACCAGCTTCACTTAAGTAATCCTTTGTCATATCTTTTGGTGCAAATAAGTTTTTGAATGTACCATCTTTAAGTACTAAACTTACACCAAAGTGAGTATGTCCTCCACTACCTGCGACACCTTGTATTGGTTTTGCTTTAAAAGTAACTTCAAGCCCATTTATTGTGAATATATCCTCAACTACTTCTCTTACTGCCATTTCGTTGTCAGCTGCTTGAATTGGATTATCAAATTTCCAAGATATTTCAAGTTGCTCCATAGCATGTTTAGTTTTTCCATCTCTAGTTATAGAACTAGCTATTCCTCCGACTTCTTTATGTGCCATTTCTGGACATATTCCCATTTTTTCTAATTTTTCTAATGATTGCTCTAAACAAGTTCTTATTATTCCATGAGTTCTTTTCCAATATTGTTCTTTTAAACTTTGTGATACAGATAATTGCTCTAAATCTGCTTTATCTTCTGGAGTATTTACCCAAAATTCTAATTCAGTAGCAGAAGTTAAAACTATATCTTCTATATCATTTACACTATCAACACCTATGCTATTTATTATTTTAGGATATTCTTCAAATATTCCTATTAATGATTTTTTAAAGTTTGATTGAGCTTTTCTAAGTATTCCTCTAGATCCTACTCTTTTGTTGTCATGTATCAAAAGAGCTGGTATTTTAAGTGTTCCTACAGCAAGACCTGTTTCTGGATCTATATTTTCTAGATTATAATCTATATACCATTTACAATCTTGATCTGGCATTAAATCTACTTTTGCATTATTTAAAGTAGCTATATTATGAAGTTCAACACTTGAACCATCAGTTTGTATAGCTGATTTTAAAAAGTCATCTACATCATCTAATAATAAGCTTACAGGTATTTTTTCATCTGTTGCATTTCCACCAAGGTCTACACCCATAAGAGATACAAATTTTATGTTTTTGTTTTCTAATAGTATTTGTTTTAATTCTTTATTACTCACTTTTCTTTTGTCTATTACATGAATTTGTTCTTTCATAAAAAAATAATCCCCCTAAAATTTTAAATAAATCCGTATTTTCTTTATTTTTTTTTATATTTTATTCGTATTTATTGTTTTACTTATTATATAAAATTTCTCGAAATTGTGCAACAATTTTTATTTATTTTATAATTATTTTATAATGACTACAAAAATTAATTTTTCCATATATTAATAGTGATAGCATCTTTTTTATTAATTTAATGCTATAATTAAATTATATATAATATCGAATATGATAATATTTAATTTAATCAGAATCAATATTTTGAAATACAGACAGAAATATATTATACAACTATACACAAATTAGGAGAGAAATTACTATGAATTATATAATTTTTGATTTAGAATTCAACCAGGGATTTGATAGGCTTAATAATAAAACAGTTTCAAATGCAAAATGTCCCTTTGAAATCATACAAATTGGAGCTATAAAATTAGACTCTGAATTAAATATATTAGATACATTTTCAAGTTATATCAAATCTGAAATATATAAAGATATACATCCATTTGTAAAAAAAATGACTGGTATTACAAATAGTAATCTTAAAAATGCACCTTCTTTTAAGGAAGTTTATGAGGATTTCTTAAAATTTATAGGTATAAAAAATTCTATATTTGGAACTTGGGGAACAAATGACTTAAAAGAACTTCACAGAAATATACTCTTTTATAATTTATCCCTAGAAAACGTTCCTACTATGTATATAAATATCCAGCAACATGCTTCAAAATTTTTTAATAATCCTGTAGGTAAATGTATCGGTTTACAAAATGCTATTTCAATATTACAACTAGAACAAGATAAACAATATCACAATGCTTTAAATGATGCATATTATACAGCTTTGGTTTTTCAAAAGATAAACAATAAAAATATTAAAGCTGAAACATATACTTATAATCTTTCTAAAAAAGAAAAGCAAAAACAAAGACTAAAAATAGATTATGATAATTTATTTGCTGAATTTAAAACAATATTAAAAAGAGAACTTTCTAAAGAAGATAAAAAAATAATCAATATTGCTTATAATATGGGTAGAAAAAATAAATTCCTATCAAATAACAATAAAAAATAAAGAAGCTTAAGCTTCTTTATTTTTTATCTATAAATCTTTTACTACTAGTTCTATTGGACAATGATCTGAACCTAAAATTTGTGTATGTATGTCTGCACTTACTAAATTATTTTCTAAATCTTTTGATGCACAGAAATAATCTATTCTCCATCCAGCATTTTTCTCTCTAGCTTTAAATCTATATGACCACCATGAATATATTCCTTCTTTATCTGGATTAAAATGTCTATAAGTATCTATAAATCCACTTTCCAATAACTCTGTAAACTTCTCTCTCTCTTGATCTGTAAATCCTGCATTTTTTCTATTTGTCTTTGGATTTTTTAAATCTATTTCTTTATGAGCTACATTTAAATCTCCACAAACTATAACACCTTTTTTTGAATTTAACTTTAGTAGATATTTTCTAAAATCATCTTCCCACTTCATTCTATAATCTAATCTTTTTAATTCACTTTGAGAATTAGGTGTATATACTGTTACAAAATAAAAGTTATCAAATTCTAGAGTTATAACCCTGCCTTCTTTGTCATGTTCTTCTATTTGAATTCCATAATTTACAGAAATAGGTTCTTGTTTTGTAAAAATAGCTGTTCCTGAATATCCTTTCTTTTCTGCATAGTTCCAATATTGATGATATCCTGGTAAATCTAGTTCTATTTGCCCTTCTTGTAGCTTAGTTTCTTGTAAACAAAATATATCTGCATCAACCTCATTAAAGAAGTCTAAAAAGCCTTTTGTAACACATGCTCTTATTCCATTAACATTCCATGATATAAATTTCATTATATTCTCCTTTTCTGTTTAATTAATACATTTATTATTAAATATTTACTCTTTTTTATTATACCTATAATTAAGAGTTTTTAACTATATATTTTTATAATTAAAAATATATCTTACATTTATAAAAATTTTATTTGTGGATATATTTAAATTTTTATAGATATATTTATATAATATATAATATCAAAAAGTAAAAATAAATATAATTTATATATATTTTCAATTTTTTACACAAAATCCAAGTAATTAGTACACTTTCCTATTTACATCTCTATTTAACAATTTATTAAAATTTCTTTTTATTTTTGTACTTGGTTAATTATTTATGTCGTATAATGCGATTTTTACTTTGTCTAAAATAATGATTTTTCTTCCAATTTATGCTAATATATTAATAGATTAAAATATATAAATCTAATTATATTTTTAAAATACAAGGGGGTATTCTTCAATGAAATTTTCTAAAAGATTAAAATCTATGCAAGCTTCTCCAATAAGAAAACTTGCACCATTTGCTGCTCAAGCAAAAGCTGACGGTGTTAAAGTTTATCATTTAAATATAGGGCAACCTGATATAAAAACTCCAGAATGTTTCTTTAATGCAGTTAAAAACTTTAATGAACCAGTTCTTGAATATGCTGGATCTCAAGGTATTCCTGAATTAATAGAAGCTTTACAAAAATACTATGAAACTTATGATATGCACTTTAGTAAAGATGATTTTATAGTAACTAATGGTGGTAGTGAAGGTTTATTATTCACATTTATGGCTATGTGTGACCCAGGGGATAATATATTAATACCAGAACCTTTCTATACTAACTATAATGGTTTTGGACAATCTATAAATATGGAAGTTAAACCTATAACTACTAAAGCAGAAAACGGTTTCCACCTTCCTCCAAAAGAAGAAATCGTAGCTCAAATAGATGATAAAACTAAAGCTATATTAGTATCTAACCCAGGTAACCCAACTGGTTGTGTTTACACTAAAGAAGAAGTTTATATGCTAGCTGAAATAGTTAAAGAACATGACTTATGGTTAGTTGCTGATGAAGTTTATAGAGAATTTATATATGAAGGACTTCAATACACTAGCTTCGGTAATGTAAAAGAAATCGAAGATAGATGTGTAATAATAGACTCAGTATCTAAGAGATATAGTGCTTGCGGTGCTAGAATAGGTTCTATAGCTTGTAAAAATGCTGAATTAATGGGTGAAATAATGAAATTGTGCCAAGGTAGACTTTGCATAGCTACATTAGAACAATTAGGTGCTGCTGCATTATTTAATGAAACACCTGCTTCTTACTTAAAAGCTGTAAATGAAGAATACTGTAAGAGAAGAGATACATTATATAATGAATTGATGAAAGTTGATGGCGTTATATGTGAAAAACCAATGGGTGCTTTCTATATAGTTGCTAAACTACCTGTTGATAATGCTGAAGATTTTGTAAAATGGATGTTACAAGAATTCCGTATGGATGGTGCTACAGTTATGGCTACTCCAGCTGAAGGATTCTATGCTACTCCAGGTCTTGGACGCGATGAAATAAGACTTGCTTACATATTAAAAGAAGAAGACTTAAAAGTTGCTGGTAAATTATTAGCAGAAGGATTAAAAGCATATAAAACTGCTATGGCTAATGCTTAATTAATTTAAAAATTGATTTTGAAAAGCTTTTTATAAAAAGGGGATACTCTTATATCCCCTTTTTTAATTAGCTTAATTCACTTTTATTTACTAAAGTTGCTAAAGTCTCTATAGCTTCTAAATATTTTTCTCTTTCATCAGTGTCTAGCTTGAAGAATTTTGCTTCTAAATCGTTGCTTAATTTTTCCGTAAAATCAGCAGCTATTTTTTTACCTTCTTCAGTTATAACTATCATATATTTTCTTCTGTCTTTAAGATTTTTTTCCCTGTAAACATATCCCTTTTTACTTAAATCATCGATCATGCTAGTTAAACTCCCTTTTTCTATATTTAACTTTGCACACAATTCTGTCATACTTATCTCACCGTAATTTTTCATAAATACTAAAGCTCTTAATTGAGTTTTGTTAACATCATATAATCCAGAATACTGTTTTAAATAGTTTAAATATAAACTAGAATAAATTTTAGGAAATGTGTTTGATAAAAAGCTTATCGTATCTGTCACTATACATTTCATTTGATCACCTCAGATTGTTGTTATTTTATTACACACTAAAAATTACATTAATTTAAATCTATAAAACATATGTAATGTAAATTTATGTGCTAAAAAATCTCCCTTTTTAATTCAATTAAAGATTTTCTACTGTCTTTGTATATTTTACACTAAACTTATTTTTAGTACAATATTTTTAGTCTATTTTTATTAATATTTTTAATTTTATTATATTTTTAAATTGAACATACATAAAACTCCTAGAAATATCAATTTTCTAGGAGTCTAAGTACAATATTTATCATTCAAATAAATTAAACTTTTAAATCTACATCTACATTGCCAAGATATTCTTTAAATGGTTCTATAGCTGGATCTAAATATTCTTCTACAAATTCTACTACTTGCTCTGGAGCTCTACCAACAAATTTCATAGGGTCTAATATATCTGATATTTCTTCTCTTTTTAACATATTGAATTTATCAGATTCTAATATTAAATCTATTAAGTTGTTGTTTAAACCTTCATGTTTAACTCTATAAGCTGCCTTCATAGATAATTCTCTTATTTCTTCATGTAATTCTTGTCTATCTCCACCTCTTTTTACAGCTTCCATTAATATATTTTCAGTTGCCATAAATGGTAGTTCTTCATTTATATGTTTATTTATCATACTTTCATAAACTACAAGGCCATCAGTTACATTTATGCCTATTTCAAGTATAGCATCAGCTGCCATAAATGCTTGTGGTATTGAAAGTCTCTTGTTTGCAGAGTCATCTAAACTTCTTTCTAACCATTGAGTAGCTTCTACCATCGCTGGTGAAATAGATTCTGCTATTATAAATTTAGAAAGTGATGATATTCTTTCACTTCTCATAGGATTTCTCTTATATGCCATTGCAGATGAACCTATTTGTTTCTTTTCAAATGGTTCTTCTAATTCTTTAAGATGTTGAAGTAATCTTATATCATTAGTCATTTTATGCATACTTTGAGCTATTCCTGCTAATACGTTTAAAACTTGAGAATCTAATTTTCTAGTGTATGTTTGTCCACTTACAGCATAAGAAGATTCAAATCCCATTTTATTACATACTATTTTATCTAATTGTTTTATTTTAGCATTGTCACCTTCAAATAGAGCCACGAAACTAGCCTGAGTACCAGTTGTACCTTTAACCCCTCTAAGTTTCATATTTTCTAATCTGTAGTTTAAGTCTTCTAAATCTATTATTAAGTCTTGAGCCCATAAAGTTGCTCTTTTTCCAACTGTTGTAAGCTGAGCAGCTTGGAAATGAGTAAATCCTAAAGTAGCTATATCTTTGTTTTTTAGGGCGAATTGTTTTAAATTATTTATTAAGTTTACTAATTTAATTCTTATTAATTTTAAAGCTTCGTTCATTTGTATTACATCTGTATTATCTCCAACGTAAGCTGAAGTAGCACCTAAATGTATTATTCCTTTTGCTTTTGGACATTGAAGACCATAAGCTTGAACGTGACTCATAACGTCGTGTCTTACTTCTCTTTCTATTCTTTTAGCATCATCGAAGTTTATATCATTTACGTGAGCTTTTAATTCTTCTATTTGTTCATCTGTTATATTTATTCCAAGTTCTTTTTCACCCTCTGCTAGAGCTATCCATAATTTTCTCCAAGTAGAGAATTTAAATTGTGGAGAGAATATATAACTCATATCTTTACTGCAGTATCTTTCAGTAAGAGGGTTTGAGTATGTACTATATTTATTATCCATATTTGCACACCGTCCTTAATCTATTTCTTTTCAACATCATAATTATATATAATTTAACGAACTATAACAATAGTTTTTTTTAATTTGTTCTAATTTATTGTAATATATCCTTTATACATAACTCATTTCTTAATTTATGAACTTCTTTTCTTGATTTATCACTTGTAATCCATTTAGACTCTCCTGATGCTGTAGCAATTTTACCATCTAAAGTCATGGCAGTTTTTAAAACTACAAAAGGCTTTTTAGTAACAATGTATTTCATAAATACTTCATTAAGCTCTTTGCACTCCTCTTCTAAAATACCTGTTATAACATCTATTCCAGCTTCTTTAAGTTTTTTAACTCCTTTTCCCTGAACCAAAGGGTTTGGATCTAATGTTCCAATAACAACTTTTGAAATCTTATTGTCAATTATTTTATCTACGCAAGGTGGGGTTTTTCCATAATGAGAACATGGCTCTAAAGTTACGTAAATAGTTGCACCTTCAGGATTATCACTTAAATTTTCAAAAGCATTTACTTCAGCATGATTACCTCCATAATACTCATGATATCCCTGTCCTATTATTTTGTTATCTTTAACAATGATCGCACCTACTAAGGGATTTGGGTTAACCTTCCCAACACCTTTTTTTGATATTTTTATTGCTAATTTCATATACTTACTATCCAATATTTTCATCTCACAATCATAAAAAATTTATCTTAATTTTAAAAGCCCTAAGTTAAAAACTCAGGGCCTATGTATTTCATAATATTTTAAATTAATTCATTAGCTTTATAACTTGATTTATGATAAATAAATACAATTATACAAATTTTATTTAGTAAATTAAAAAGCTCTGAAATATATAATATTTCAGAGCATAATAAACAAACTAATGTAATAATTTTTAGATTTCTATAGTTTTATCTTCTTCCATCCAGACTTTACTGTCGGCCTCGGAATCTAACCGAGTCATGCCATAAGGCTCGCGGGCTTTACCGCCGGTAGGGAATTTCACCCTGCCCTGAAGATTTATTAAATTTTATAACTTAATTCTATCCACTTAAAAATTATTTGTCAATAACTTTTATTAAAAAAGTCTGTAATCTATTTATACTTTAAACGATATTTGCGAAC